>Ga0315309_1001259_pt1 | contig 15208 bp, 19 predicted proteins | sample TDP4_MG_FD_203080 | JGI IMG/M metagenome (GOLD analysis project Ga0315309, IMG submission 203080) | Freshwater sediment microbial communities from Lake Towuti, South Sulawesi, Indonesia - TDP4 | ecosystem: Environmental > Aquatic > Freshwater > Lake > Sediment | place: Indonesia: South Sulawesi... | reverse complement strand
AGCACGGACAAACAGTCCTAATTGAAGCGCCACCGTGGTTCCAGCAACAATCCCGAATAGATTGAAGGCATACGCCATCAATGACTCTTTGAAGGTCCTGCTGAGCCTTCTAAGACTTATATCAAAATAAGTCAGCGCGAATCCTCCGAAACTTTTGTGGCGTAACTGCTTTCAATAATGCTTCTAATGCTTCTAATTGTTTAGTTATGGAGTAACCCGCTGCAATGCAGCCGCTCATAAAGACGATGGAAAATGGGTTTTCTTGGACAATTTTTTTGACACGGGTCATCTTGACTGCCCCGTGGGTTCTGCATCTCCTTCACCTAAGCATTGACTGACTTCTTTTGGCTTTCATTTATAAAATGGTTTCCGTGCTCTAAGAGATTCTCTTGGAAATCTTAGAACAAAAGATATTTGTAAAGTGTGTATTTATGTAGTGAGATGGCTGTGTGCTGTCATTTAGGAGTTTTCATCGGATGACTCGATTAGAAAAAATCAAGTACAAACCTGTGCCAGTTAGAGATCTCTTAATCGAGATGAAAGACATCTCTGAATTGATGATTGACCTAGCGTATTCTGCTGCACTCTTCAACAGTCAGCCTCTCGCCGAGGAGGTTCTCGAACTAGAAAGGCGAGTTGACTCTCTAGCATATCTTTTAGACATGAGTGCCATGTTAGCAGCTAGAGATGCAAAAGACGCAGAGTCGTTAGTAGGAGTTACCGTTGTAGCCGCTGCCACCGACAAAATATCTGACGCCGCCGGGGATATAGCCACAATTGTTCTGCGCGGAATTGGCATTCACCCAATTATCCTTGAGGCTTTCAAGAAAATGGAAGAACGGTTGACTCGAGTTCAGACTAAGCCCAACTCTGTTCTTGTTGGAAAACGTATCGGAGAACTCGAATTAGTTGCTAAGATGGGTGTAGACATAATCGCCATTCGACGAGACAAAGAGTTGATAGTCAACCCGAAAAAAGAGGAAATGATAAAGAAAGGCGACATAATTACTGCGAGGGGCGCCCCAGGCGGCGTAGAAGAGTTTGAAAAGCTTGCAGAAGGAACCCTGCAGACATTGGAGGGATAAAGACAATGGTTATTGATGAATCGTTTAAGAAAATCATCGATATGCTGGTCGAATTGAAGGACACTTCGGAGTTGATGATGGACCTCGCATACTCTTCTATATTATTCAACAGCAAAGAATTGGCACAGGAGGTTCAGACTCTTGAGGGACGTATGGATAACCTGCACACCGAATTCGAGCTTTTCGTCTTGACGAGGTGCATCAAGCCAGAGGAGTCCAAGAACTTCCTTGGGTTGATTAGGCTTGGGGTTGTGACAGAGAAGATTGCAGATGCGGCAGCACAAATTGCCAGCGTTGTTTTGAGAGGGCTGGAACCTCATCAAGTCTTGAAACTAGCTATCGAAGAGGCAGAAGAAACAGTGACGCATGTGCATGTCTCCAAAAAATCAGCCTTAGTGGGCAAGAGCTTGCAGGAAGCGCAAATCCACGAAGAAACTGGGATGTGGGTGTTAGCAGTTAAAAGAGGCGACGCATGGATACGCCCCCGACCTGAAACTGTGATCGAGGCGGGCGACTTGCTTATTGCTTCGGGTTACACTGAAGGAGAAGAAGACCTGAAAAAGTTGGCTTCAGATGAACGTCACAAGTATCATAAAGACAAGTTTTAATGGGCGTAAAATTTTCGTCTGACCGTGACCTCGAAAAACGTGCTACCAAACATTGGCGGGCCCGCAGGGATTTGAACCCTGGTTCTCCGGCTCCGAAGGCCGGTGCCTTAATCCTGACTGGGCAACGGGCCCACAGATATGACAGCGTCTGTGGTGATTAAAGCTTTTTAGAATAGGTGTAGGCCGTGGACAGAATATTCTAAGAGGAATCATTCTCAGGAAAGAAGAAGACAAACAGACCCTCAATCACCCTATCTTTTCTGAGCTTTCAGGCGTTGCCCTCTTATTTTCTCTAGGGCTTTGGGCACACCTTCCCAGCCCAGGTGCGTCTTTGCGTTGACGACTTCAAAAGCCTCTTTAGCCGTGATACGGCTGAGTTCCACCCCCGTAGCCTGTCTGAGGAGGTATTGAGCGGCTCTTAGGACCTCACCGTTAAGTCGTGAGTCTGCCATGTCGGCTAAGTGAACAACTAGGGCCTCAACTGTTCTCGGTCCGATTGGCCCGTGTTGCCAGCCCATGTGTGCGTCGACAATGTGCACGAGATTGAGGGGAAACCCTCTGCGGATGAGTTCAGCGACGCCTAGAGTAAGGTGGTCAAGACGTTCAGCTATGGGCGCTATGCCGTAGGTGCCGTTTTCCCTCTCAACGTAGGTTAATGGCTTGAAAATGTCGTGAAGAACCACTCCCGCCACAACCAGGTCTTTATTGACCTTTCCACCGTAAACACGCTTTATGGTGTCGCACAACGCCAACGCGATGTCTGTGGCGGAAGCAATGTGTTCAACTAAGCCGCTAGGATAACTGTGATGGTGAGACGCGCCGGCAGGCGCGGTTTCTAAGGGTAGCCCCCTATAAATTCTTCCCTCTATTTCAATCGTTGGATTTTCAATAAAGGCTGCCACCTTGTCTTTGAGTGACCTGTCACCGATTTTGTCAACAACTTTTTTCAGAAGTGGATGCAAGCTTGATTTCCTCTGTAGAAACTAAACCAGAGTCCAAGCTTTTTTATGTTTGCTGTTAGTTCGTAATTATTACCTTAACATTTGCTGAATGGCAAGTTTTTATTGAATTAACTTGCTACATAAATAGCAATGTGCAAAGAAAAACAAAAATTAAGGATAAGATAAAGGAAAAAATTGGTTCGGAAATTCTAGGCGGATGCCAGACAGGAAAAATAAAGGGAACTTTTTGTTTGTATTGTTGATAATCGTTTCCATATTCATGTAAGAGACAGTGTTCTTCAAAGAATGCAAGGACGATGTATCCTAGTACCTGAATCAACCAGACAAATAGGACCTTTTGTACGATTTCAATATGAGGTGGAGTTGCTACCTGTATGACCATAAAAGAATACCCAAACGTTAGAATAATAATAGCCAAGTACTGTGGATGCCTAACAACCGAATAGGGACCCGTCGTGACAAGTGTCCCCCGTCTTCTTAAAAACTGAACACTTGCAGCTAGGAACAAAGCGATTCCACATGAGGCTACGATGCGACCAAATAGATTATATTGCGAAAAACAGCAAAAAATTTGCCTCATTCCAAAAAGCTTCTGGAGAAACGGCAAGTAAAGAAAAGAAGTAGACTGCTAATGGGAAGAACATAACACCGTGCCAAAAGCTTACAACGGGTATATACTGGATAAGTAAAAGGAGAAAAGCGGTTAAAGCCTCTGCAATGTGTCTGACAATTCGACCTATGTGTTTAACCATGGCAAAACGCCTTGAAAACTCTTGAGTTTAATGTCAAATATAATACTACACTTTAGAACACATAATACTACAATTTAGAACACTATCGAGAAGAAGCTTTCTTGAATAAATCTCTTTTTTCTTTGTCAGCCACTGCGTGGGCTACCCGAATGGGGTCGGGAATTCTGTAGATTCGTGTGCAATTCTTGACGGTTTCTATGGCTCTTTTCAACGAGACCTTATGACCTACACTGATGAAAATTGGCTTTTCACGTTCACGGGCAACAGCCGCGCCGACCACTTCACCCTTGTCTATTATTGGCGCCCATCCCTCTTTGTTCAAGGCTCCGACTTCTCCGCACAAAAGGCTTTTTGCCACACCAATTGTTGGTTTGTCTAAGATCAAGCCTAGATGACTCGCAAATCCGAGGCGATACGGATGGGCAATTCCTTGGCCGTCAATGAGAAAAACGTCTGGTTGCGTCTTCAGTCTTCTAATCGCGGCGAGAGCTGGCGGAATCTCTCTGAATGACAGCAGAGTCGGGATGTAAGGAAAACGTGTTTTGACCTTTGCTTTTCTCGATTCAACGATTGACAGAGAGTTGTAGTCAAGAACGACTGCCGCGCCGATGGATAGGTCAGCAATGTAAGCTACATCTACACCAGTCACATAACGCAAAGTCTCCGGAAGTTTATCCTCTCTTATAACATGCTTTGATAAGCGTAGTTGCATCTGATGTGCCTCTTCAACAGAAAACCCAGCGCCATACATGCTTTGATTCCTTGGAAAACTCTAGCTCTTCATCCTTCGCTTGACTATTTTTTCCAGGTTTTCCATGCATTTCTCAAGGGAGTTTCTTCTCGCTTCGATGGTTATATCACCCCTCGTGGTCTCAATAAGATGCCTTGCCACATCGCTCTTGCGGCGTAATCCAGGCACCAACATATAGGCTTCGTCCATAGACATGAGTTCCACATAAATCTCCTCCATCAAACTCAATGAGCCTTCAGCAGTTTTGACGTCTTCCTTGCGCAGGGAGTCGAGGGCTCTCCGCCGTAACTCACCAATTACATCGGCTAGGGCTAAGACATAAGCAACCGATGGCACGTTAATCTCTTCTGGGCTGATGAAGCGGTCTTCCTCAACTAGACCAAGAAGGGTGTGTGCCTCAGCGTATTCTTGGAAGGCAGCGTCCACCAAGCCCGTATAAATCATGTCAGGATAGGTCTTCGCAACAGAGTGCAGTTTTTTGAAAAGCCCATCCGCTTCCTTCAGCAGTTTCTTGGCGTCTTTGAACCTTTCCTGATGCGTGAATAAAATAGCCTGCTTAGACAGGCGGGTGGCTCGACGCATGTCCCGCTGAACCTCTTCATGCACGGCTTCTCGTCTTCGCAGTTCTTCCTGAATATTGCCTAACAAGCTCTTCAACGACAAGAGTGTTCACAACCGTATGGATGTTTACTGAAGCCTCACGCTGGCCTAATAGCCTTTTCCAACCTGCTCAACAAAACCACGCGGCTGTCAGGTGCTTCGTCAAGAACTTTATAACCCGTTTCCTCAGCCAGCTCCATGGCGAAACCTCGAATCTCTTCATGACTCGGCATGTTCTCAAAGCCAAGACGAAGTCGAGAAAAACCAACATGCATGTAGGCTTTGGGTTCAATATATGTTGGGTTCGCCTTCTCAATGAGTCTCGCGTAAAACTCTGGATGTCTCATGTTAAGGTTGCGCACCAAGGTCAACCTCAGCACGGTTGGACACTTAAAACTGGTTAGCAAACCCAGTGTTTCATTTAGCTTCTCCCAAGCCCTAGCAAACAACGGCCTACAAGTTTTCAGAAACGACTTTTCATCGTAGGCACAGAGGGAAACATAAAGCTGCGTGGGTTCCTCACTAAGCTTGGCTAATGCGTCAGGAATGGTTCCGTTTGAAACAAGAAACGTGGTGAAACCTCTCCTGTGAAAAATCCTAACCAACTCACCAAGGCGCGGATAGAGTGTGGGTTCGCCTGTGAGACTTATGGCTGCGTGACCCGGTCTTAGAGCCTCTCTAAACTTTTGCTTATCGGTTTTGGGATTACCCTTGTAACCCGTCAAAATCTTCAGCTGCGCCTTAATGCAATCGTCCACTATTTTTTCAGGCTCATCCCACATCGCGGCGTGTGTTTCCTCCCATTTCAGGCCCGGTTTGTCGCCGCTGTGAGCCCGCCAACAGAAATGGCAATGCATGTTACAGTAATGAACTGTGGGCGTCATCTGAACGCATTTGTGTGTTTTTATGCCGTAAAACCTCTGTTTGTAGCATGGGCGTGAGTTCACCATAGTTTCGTGCAGCCATCGGCAACGCTTGACAGCTGAGTGAGCTCCAACCAAGTGATACTTCTGATTTTTCAGCAACTGTATGAGTTGACCTGAAACGAAGTCCTGCAAGCTCTTGTTTACCGCCATCTCTTTTTTAGCCTTTATAGATAAACAATTGCATCGCAATCATTAAAAGATGGCTCTTTTGGGGCAAAAGAAGTATATTAACAATGGTTTATTCGTCAACGCATTGCTGGACTGGTATTTCTTGAAGATTTATATGCAACTTAAGCCTTTCACGTTTCTAAAAACATAAACAACAACGCTCAGAGATACACAAACGATTTTCGTTGAAACTTGGTGATGAAACGGTTTGAGTCAAGAAAAAGAGCGGAAAATTGAAGAGGGCAGATCAGCAAGGGAAGAAGGAATACTTGTTCGTGTGAAAAAAAAACTCCTTAGGTTTCAGACTCCGAGAATAATTGTGCAATTGCTCTCCCTTTTCCTTTTAAACGCCATATTATTTGGACTAGGCCCATGGCCCATACTTTTACCCGTTACAGGGCTTCTCGGGGTTCCTTCCAAAACCATGGGCGATGCACTTGGAACCCTGCAATTCATGCTATATATACTTACTCCACCCTTACTCGCCCTTGCCTCAATCTTTATAGCCGCGGTTCTAGTTGGTCGAGCCTTTTGCTCATGGGTTTGCCCCTTTGGTTTTGTTCAAGACATCCTCGGAGTTATGAAGAAGAGACATACAATGGTTTCTCCACGCACACACAACGAGATGATTCAGGTGAAATACCTCGTGCTAGCTGCCACTCTGTTAATCTCGGGCGTACTAGCGTTGTCAATTCTGGCTGGAATCGGAAGCGGTTACAGGGAAGCGTTAGGTGTCTTCGCCACTGCGCCCTTCAATGCCTTGAGTCCAGCCGACACACTGTTTGCTGTCATTCCTTTAACGGTTTTAGATGCCCGCTATGCCATTCTTCCGATGTTAGAGGGAACTTTTGACGCTGGCACAATTTTCAGCTCAATAGCCTCGGTGTCAGCACTGTTTTGGGCACGGATATTCATATTAGCGCTGACTCTGATCCTCGTTTTGTATATTCCCAGAGGCTGGTGCCGATATCTATGTCCTCAAGGCGCTTTCTCAGCGCTATTCATGCGTTTCAGTTTCTTGGGCTTGAGGCGGGACCCAGTGCGTTGCAGCCGAGTTGGGTGCCGTGACTGTGTGGAAGCCTGCCCTATGCTAGTTCCTATTTTAGATGAACCATGGGAAAAGTTCACGCATCCTGAATGCATTATGTGCCTACAATGTGTAGACGCGTGCTCAACCAAGGCTATCAAGCCGAAGTTTCCATGACGAACACAAGTGTCAGAATCAGTGATTTCATTTTACTTGACTAACAACTTCTCTCTTGTTGACCCAGTCTAGCATTTGAATGGCATTTCCTTTGTTGTTCAAACGCAGTCAGCAACCTCTGCCTTCTGCAGTTTTATAGACTCGTTTGAATCTGCCTTCACTAGATAACTTGAAACTTTGTGCTTGACGCCTCTGAAAATAAACTCGTATGAGTGTACCTATTCTAATATCTTGACCTTTTTCAATCCTTTCTCCTCAAAAATCTCCCTCTGCAAGGCTTCGGTTTCGGTTTCACCGTCGTTCATGCCACCTTTGAGAAGCCGCCAACAGTAGCGTTTGGCTGAAAAACCAATTTTCTTTAGTATTAGAACCTTCTTGGCATAGCCATTGTCAGCGTCGTCGAAGATTACAGCTTGGACCTTACGTCGGATTTGCAATGTCTTTTCGCCTTGTTTTTCGAACAGGGTTGTATTCATTTGTGGTTTTCAACTAAAAAGCTTATATTTTTGTTTTTAATCAGTTGCGTTTGTCAAATTTCCCTTGGATGGAAAACATCTATGGCTACTATCAAGGAAGTACCAAAAAGAGCTGGAAGGTTCGAGCGGATAGGCGCTCATACCCATGTGAAAGGCTTAGGCTTAGACGAGAACATGAACGCTGTTAAAGTGAAAGATGGGCTGGTTGGTCAAGAGAAAGCCAGAGAAGCTGCGGGTCTAGTGGTTAAGATGATTAAGGAGGGCAAACTCAGCGGAAAAAGCATAATACTGGCTGGCCCGCCTGGCACTGGCAAAACCGCCATAGCTGTGGCTGTTTCTAGGGAATTGGGTCCAAACGTTCCGTTTATTCAGATGAGTGGCAGCGAAATCTACAGTAGTGAACGCAAGAAGACGGAGGTGCTTATAGAAGCAATTCGTAAGTGCATCGGGGTTGAGATTCACGAAATGCGCAAGGTGTATGAGGGTGAGGTCATAAACGCCGACATTCAAACGGCGCCGCATCCCTACAACCCCTATCAGAAGGTGCCTGAAAGCATCCGACTAACATTGAAGACAACAGACGAAGAGAAAACAATCGAGGCAGGCGCCACTATAGCCCAGCAAATAATCCAGGAAGGCATCTCAGAGGGGCATGTAGTTCAAATCGACGCAGAATCTGGGCGGGTAGCCAACTTGGGACTTAGCCTAGAAAGCGCGAAAGGCAAAACCTACGATGTGGACACTCGCCGTAAGATTCCTTGTCCAGATGGAAAAGTCATGAAAGAAAAGGAATTTGTTTACACTCTGACCTTAGCGGACATGGACGAAATCAACGCTCGAAGCCGCGCTGGAGGAGGCATCTTCTCAATGTTCTTCGGAGCCGCTGAAAGCAAGGAAATAGACACAGAAATACGCACGGCAGTAGACCAGCAGGTTAAGGAACTGGTTGATGAGGGTAAGGCTTTCATTCACCCTGGCGTGTTGTTCATAGACGACTCGCATCTTCTTGACTTGGAAGCCTTCAGCTTCTTGGGCAGAGCCATGGAAAGCGAACTTGTACCTATAATCATATTAGCTACGAACAGAGGCGTGGCGCGTATACGTGGAACCGATGTCAAGAGCCCGTTGGGCTTCCCCCTAGACCTAATCGACCGGGCTGTAATAATCGCTACTCAAGAGTATGATCCTGACAGCATACGAGAGATATTGCGCATTAGGTCTGAAGAGGAGAAGGTTAAGCTGGAAAAAAGAGCCTTGCAGAGGCTCACCGAGGTCGGAGCCAAAAGCTCACTGCGTTACGCTGTCCAACTCTTGAGTCTAGCAGCACAGAACGCGCGAAGCTTAGGACACGAAAAGGTAAACGTGGAAGACGTGGACAGAGTAGACTCATTGTTCATGGATATCGGAGAGGCTGCCGAACACTTGAAGAAATACGAGGAAAAATTCATGAAACACTAACCTAACAGTGAGTAGCTATGTCTGAGCGCAAACGAAAGAGAAGGGGAATCTTCGACATCTTTGACTTTGACGAAGACAGCTTCCTCTTCAGAAATGAACTAGAACACACTAAGGACGAAAGCGGATCTGGTTATTCCATGTCCGTATCCTGCGACGAGAAAGGCAAGCCTGTGGTGAAAGTGGAAACTTATGGAAACGTCGACATGACGGAACTCCGACGCGATATCCAACAGCGCTATCCTGGAGCAAAAATTGAAGGACTAGAGAAACAGCCATTGATAAGGGTTGTCGGCGAAGACGAAACAGAGAAGCAGAAACGTGGAAAAAAAGCGGAAGAAAAGAAGCGTAAAGAAGAGAAGAAACAGCCCCTAATACGGGTTGTAAAATGATTCAGAAACTCGAAAAACGGCTTCCACCCGTATTTTGAAACTGCGACACGAGATTAAAGGGTAATACGCTTCGTGCTTTTATATTTGACCTTTCGAGAATAAATAGAAACTTTAAATGTAATTACCATTTTTCTGTATAGCCAAGTTAATGATGCAATAGTAATGGTTTAATAAAGTCAGATTGAATAGTGTTCTTGAACCGAAATGAGCAAGAGTAAGGATGAAGAAAAATCAGCTTATCGTCCTCCTGTGCCTATTCCAAGGCGACCTGAAAGACCAGGAGAAGTAGGCTGGCCTTCTCCAACGCCTCTGCCCGCAATTCCAACTGAAGACATAGGTAAAACTCTGAAGCAGATACTTGACCGGCTGGACGCTATCGAAAAGCGACTTGAAAGAATTGAGAAGGCTTTGGTGGAGCGTCAGCCTCTCTAGCGGTTGTTGGTTTCCACTTTAAGCTAGTGTTTGCCATTTTCTTATTCGTCGCCCTGTTATGGGTATGAGTTGACCACATTTAGAGCATTTTTTGTCTTCTGTAACCTTGTATAGGGTGATTGTGTAACCGTAACGTTGAATCAACATATCACCACAGTTTGGGCAGTAGGTGTTTTCATACTTGTGTCCTTGAACGTTTCCAAGATAAGGGTAGGTAAGTCCCTCTTTTCTTGCCATGTTGTAGGCTTTCTCTAAAACTTCAACTTTGGTTGAGGGGCTTGAAAACTTGTAGGCTGGATTGTAGCGTGTAAAGTGAAGCGGTGCTTCGGCTCCGAGAGTCTTTAAGTGGTTTTTAATTATCCAACGTAAGCATTCTTCGTCATCATTCACGCCTGGGACGACAAGGTTGACAATTTCCACGTGGAAACCCATTTTCTTAGCTTCTTTGGCGTTTCGCCAAACCTTCTCCACATCGGCTCCACCGCAATATTTTTTGTAGGTTTCTTTGTCTCCTTTCACGTCAATCTTTAACCCAGTCATTCCAGCCTCTTTCAAGAGTTTCAGCGCCTCTAACGTCATGTAACCATTGGAAACGTAGCATGAGTATCGTCCTTTATCGCTTCCAAGTCTAAAAACAGGCAGGACCCATTCGGTTAAGAGGGTTGGTTCCTGAAAGCTGGCACACAGTCCATCGTCTTGCTGATGCAAGGCGAGGTTTACTATTTTTTCAGGGTGAAAAAAATGGCTCGACTTTGTCGGGTTGGGCTCAGCTTTAGAAAGATGATGGTTCTGACACCAGACGCAGTCAAAGTTGCATGACCATGTGGAAAACGTGAGTGCAGTGGAGCCTGGCCAAAAGTGAAAGAACGGTTTGATTTCGATGGGGCGGCTTTCAAGTGCGCTCAGGTCACCGTAAATCAAGGTCAAGAGCGCGCCGTCCATGTTTAATCTTGTCTTGCAAAAGCCTCTGTTTCCAGGATGAATGACGCATCTTCTTTCGCACAGACCGCACTTGACCTTGTGGTTTCTCAGTTTTTCGTATAGGGTGGCTTCTCGAACTGATGGTGAATGCAACAGTTCTTCTGATGCCTGCATTTCTCTGCCTTCTAAATCGAAGAGACAAGCTTGAATAATTAATCTTTTTAGCTGCCCTTCACGGTTTTTGCCACTCTTCTCAGGCATTCTAGGGCGGACTCGTATGTTGGGAAGCTTCTTAAGCCGCATTCTGGTCCAGCGTAGGGGACTCTGTTCTCTCCGAAATGTTGAATGATTTTGACCAGCCGTTCTTTCATAAGTTCGATGTTTTCAACAAAAATCGTTGGGTCTATCTGCTCTTTTTTCAGGATTTTCCATGTTTCGGCGATTTTCTCGTTTATACTTGTCTCGCTTATTTTCTGTTTGGACATTATGATTAGATTGTTTCTTATTAGTTGGTCGAAGTCTGTCACGGCTATGCTTGCTTTCAGAAACTTGTCGGTTGACTCTAGGCGTTCTTTGGTTCTTTTGGCTTGATACAATGGGTCGTTAACGTGTGACTCGAGGATTTTGAGGGTTTTCGCTTCCCAGAACAACTCGTCTGAGCTGTTGTGCAGGTGCAGGCAAGGTTCAGCTCCTTTTACTCTGATCTTCTGTGTTAGGGTTTCCCAAGCCTTAAGCAGGTTTTCTCTGCCCTCTGAACCACGGTCAAGCAATGGGTCGTCGACAAAACCGAAGACAGGCTCGTCTACGGAAATAAGCCGTATGCTGCCTTGCTTGTTGTTGAAAATGTTGGCTTCAATTATCTGCGCTAGGACGTTGCCGAGTCGAATGAATGTTCCTTTGTCTCTGTAAGCGAAGAGCGAAGACATGGTGTAGGGACCTGTTATACACATTCGAAGCTGGAAGGGTTCTCCAAGTCTTTCATAAATTTCCCGTGAACGATTTTGGATGGCTAAGGCTTCTGGAATAGCGCCATCTTCTTTCAGGGTTAATGAAGCTGCTTCAATGTAGCCGCCGTTGATCTTTCCAACGCCCTCAATCATGTCAAAGAACATTTGAATCATATCTCTGTACTGCGGGTAATTTGGTATGTCAATGCCAGCCGCGACTTTATCTAGGAAGCCGTCCACCACTTTCTTCTCGAAAAACTCGGTTGAATCGTTGACGACTCGCCCGTAGCTGGAAGCGCCCTTTAAAAGCTTTTGGATGTCGCCGACGAATGGTAGGCTGCCAGCGTCACACGGTTCGACCAAGAAGAAAGATCACCTCGCTTTGTTTATGATTTTGAAAGGCTTGTTTTAAAGTGTTCCCATCCTCTTGACTCGATTGGACCCGCTTTTTTTCCAAGCTTTAAAACGAGTCTTTTCTCTCTGGTAACGCGTCCAATCTTTATTAAGGATACCTTATCCCTTACCCTTCTCCATAGCCTTGGCTTGACGGTCACTACGAGTTCGTATTCTTCTCCACCGTAGAGGCAGAGTTCAACTGGATCAAGTTTGTACATCTTTGCGAGTTGCTTTGCTTCTTCTGCGATTGGAAACCCGTCTATTAGGAAGCCCACTTGGCTGGCTCTGGAGATTTCGTGAAGGCTCCAGGCTAATCCATCGCTGGAGTCGATTGAAGCTGTCACGGCACCTGTTTGAGCTAGAGTTAAACCCTCGTTGAGCCTTGCACGCGGCATTAAAACGCTGTCCATAAACTTCTTCCTGATTCCTAAAGGTGTCGAGAGATTTTGAAGCAGAATCTTTAATCCAGCGGCTGTCTTGCCGAAGGGACCTGTGACTGCCACGATGTCGCCGGGTTTGGCGCCGCTGCGGAGCATTAAGCGCCTCTTTTCTCCTATTCCTAATGCAGCGCAGCTGATGACTAGGTCTGATGCTTCGTTTGTGTCTCCGCCGAGAATGTAGGCATCGTATTCTCGTGCTCCTTTGTTTAAGCCTTCTCCAATCTGCTCAATGTCTTGTTTTCTCAAACCGCGTGGAATTCCTACCGAGGCGAGTAAGGCGATCGGCTTGACTCCTTTGGCAGCCAAGTCGCTTATGTTCATTACCACAGCCTTTCGGGCTGCTTGCCATAGGATCATTTTTGGCGGCACATCGGTTTTGCCCACTAGCATGTCGGTCTTGATGACGGCGAGTTTTCCGCTTCCAATGTCGATTGCTGAGGCGTCGTCGCCGAATGGTATGGGCATGATGGGCATTGGTTCAAGCTGGCTCAGAATAATGTCGATTATCTTGCGTTCGCCAAGTTCCTTTACGCCTTTCAAGTTGTTGTCCTCTGTGGGTTCATTATGGGGTGGAAAACGGCTTAAGTTTTTGTGGTAGGCGCAAAGTGAAAGGTTTAGAATTTCTTTTTATACCGAGCCTCTTAAAAAAAAGGCAGCGGCATTATCCTTTTTATTTTGTTCTCAGTCTTCTAACGTCTCTGCCGACTCTGGTTGAGAATATGAACGTGCCGAGCAGTGCGATTATGGTTAAGAGGATGTCTTGGCTTATGAGCAAGTCGACCATGAGAAGTATCAAGGAGGCGGCTAGAAAGAAGACGTCGATTATCAACCTTTTAGTGGATTCTCTTTGGGTCATGTAGGTGCATCAGCCCTCCCTTCGGTCTATTGCTTGACCCCGCATTAATAATTTAAGACGACTTGAAGAATAGTCTGCTACACATGTCTGAAAGGAGGTGATTTCTGGTTGAAAGAATGGACTTGCATACAAGTTAATCATCACAAAGATGTCCCTAAGAACATTAAGGACTTGCAAGAGATGGGATGGCGTCTCCATACCTATCAAGCAACTGGATATGGAACAGATGTCAAGCACTACTTGCTGTTTGAAAAGGGTGAGTGAGACAGAGGTGTATGAGGGTTCCCTTGGTTTCCAAAGTAACTCAAGGAGAAATCTTATATTCCCCTACCCTATTACTTTTCCGCGCGCGCGCACATATATGTGAGTGCATATATTTCTCTACTACGGAACAATACGGATACAGACATTTATCTAATGCCATCTGATATACCCTTGTCAGGTTATTCTCCAAGTAAAGCAGTAGCGAATTTCACAGCCAGAACTGACAACTGGGGCGATCTACCGCCAACCTATCTCTGGACACCCACAGAGTCTAAAGATATAGGAGTATACAATATTTGGATTGATAGAGACAACAGTGGAAATTATACTGAGGGCGACTTGATAAACGCTTTACCAGTTATGTATCTAGGTGACTTTGACGGAGACTTCGACGTAGACTACGATGATATTGTCTATTTCGTTGACGCCTACATCAAATACTGGTCGGGTCAGGGAAAGGACCCAGCATGCGACTTTGACAAGGATGGAGACATAGACTACGACGACATCCTAACCTTCGTCTCAGCCTACATAGACTACTGGACACCGCCATAAACCAAAAAACAAACACAAAATCATCACTCTTTTTTGTCTATTACCTGATACATACGCTTTGTTCATGGTTAAGAAAGAAGTCTTTGAATGGATAAAATTCGATGTCAAAGTCAAAGTAGAGAAAGTCGCAGGCGCAAAACAGTTTGTGATGTTGGCTGCGTAAGAGCTGTTAGAACATTAACCTTCCTTCTCTTTTTTTGTTGTTTAGGAAATATTAATTTAAGGTAAAAACCACATCTTAATAATTTAAGGATAAACCATCTGTTCGGCGAAGAAGCAGATAGAATGAAGATAGGTTGTAACGATAAAAAGCAAGAAGGGGCTGGTAGTTCAGTTTGGTATGAACGCCTGACTTGCACTCAGGAGGTCGGGGGTTCAAATCCCCCCCAGTCCACTACAACAACCCCCAGTCATTTTGAGCAAGTCTTCAGCATTATCTGCGTTTTCGGAAGAGTTGTTTCTGTTGCAGTTCACAAAAGGCGAATGGTAAAAGTATTAGAGGAAGCTGAAAACATAGCAAATTGAGCGGAGAGCAACTCAAGTAGAAGGAAAAGGATGCAGACTAGAGATCTGAATAATCGTTTGGTTGCGTGTGTCGGCGATAGCATAGTCCGTGGGGACTTTAGTTTCAATTTCGTTAACCTCTTGAAGACCAGTATTCCCCGACCCAGATTCGTAGAAGGCACTCACCGCAAAGGCTAAACCCGCTGCTGAAGTCGGCATTCGCAAGACAGTGCGAATCAAAGATGGATTACTTCAATCGACCGGAAAGATCGGATCTCAGAACTTGTGAACCTTGGAACCGTGAAGTCTGAGTTACTTGACGTATTGGTAAGGTCTTCAAGGCGTCAACGACCTTCTTGCCCATCCCAATATCTTCCTCACCTGCGTCGCCGAAGAATATCTGCCCCGATTTACCCAGCCACAACTCTTCAAGCTTTGTATCACTCCGTAAAACAGTCGGGTAGGAGGCATCGGGCGGGCCGTCAAGACAGGGGATGTATTTGTAGCCCAGCAG
>Ga0315309_1001258_pt1 | contig 15211 bp, 29 predicted proteins | sample TDP4_MG_FD_203080 | JGI IMG/M metagenome (GOLD analysis project Ga0315309, IMG submission 203080) | Freshwater sediment microbial communities from Lake Towuti, South Sulawesi, Indonesia - TDP4 | ecosystem: Environmental > Aquatic > Freshwater > Lake > Sediment | place: Indonesia: South Sulawesi... | reverse complement strand
AGTAATACTGCCATTCAGCAGTAGGGACGCCTAAAGACTGTAACAAAGCCATAGTGGGTTCTTCACACAAGACACATGGTGGCAACTCTTCCTCTAACAAGTCACTCATGCGTGGCAAATAAATCTTGAATCGTTTAGGAATCACATGATGATCATACTTCTTTACTCGCCTTATTCGGCGGTGACTGAAACTTTTGCGAGCAACCCCTCTTTTCCTAACCATCTTAATCATCAAGAATTATAGGCAATATCTTTGATGGATGCAACCCTGCTTTAAATGCTGGTGGTGGAGCAAGGTTTATTTCATCAAACCTAACGTTGTATGGGCTTAATTCTTGGCAAGTCCATGTGACACCAAAAATATCGTTCAGGGCGTTTTCCATGATGATGCAACTGTGCCAGAAAACATAGGATTCTCCTGTGGCTAAATTAACAACAACTCCCCAAGCCCCATTTCGTACGCTATATTGAATTGCACTGTCAGAGGTTCTGCCATCTTCAACCCAGATTGCGACGTACTGCCCTGTGGCTAGGTCTATGCCCAGATGTACTCCGCCAGTATATCTACTTGAACCCCCAGCATCAAAAATTGTTTCTTCCACGCCCCAACCCGCAACAATATCTCTTAGATTAAATTTTTTAGAAAACGTACCAGTTTCTGACCACGCAACAGCAACATCAGTTCCACCATCTGTAATCATGCCAAAAAACACAACTTGAAGATTTCCTGTAATAATTTCTTCAGCTCCAAGAGCTCCAGTCCATAATTTTCCTCGCAACTGAATGCTACGGGCATACCCAATGTAGATGTTATTGTTACTTAAGGCGACAAGACCAACATTGAAGTAATCTGCTCCTAACTCATTCGGTGTAACTGCAACTTGACTCCATATACCACTACCATCGTTGTTTGGGTTGTAATTCATCATAACTCGATGTTGCGCTGCACTACCCTGAGAATAACTTACATAAACAGAATTGTCTATTGCGATTTCAAGGTCTGGGTAATAATAAGCGTATAGCACTGAGCCAGCACGGGCAGTGTAGGGTCCTAATGGATCCCAAGTGATAGAGGCTCCAACCACTGTTCCACGACAAAAAAGGACTGGCGTGTTTACAACCGAACTGGAATAGGTATAGTAAACATAATCTACTCCCCCTATGTTTCTGTAGCGGATGCTAAACATTCTTCCTTCAGTGCAGGCTCGAATAATTGTAAAGGCACTCCAAGCTCCCCCAGCAATCAATCTAGTTCGATAACCCATGTTGACTCCGTCGGAATAGAAATCGAAATAATAGATTCCGATGGCTAAGACTTTACGTTTGGGCATAAAGTCTGTTGCATAGCCATCTGTTGATGTTCCAATAGTGACAGGCATCAAAACTCACGCTTCACAACACCCACACAACCGCACTTCCTCGACACCCCCATTACGTTTCGGCGGAAAAGCAATAGCATTGCCGTCTGTTGATGTTCCGATGGTTACAGGACTCAACAAAATCTTACACCTTCCATGCTTCTGTTTTAAAGCCTGTTTGCACTGCTATTTGGTTTTCTGTTATTTTGTCTGGGAACTGAGTTTTCAAGTCTTGCACGACTTGAGTTAACTTGTTGTTTAAGGCAGTTTTCTGTGTGATGTCTATGTCCACCGTTAAGGTTAAGGTTACATAACATCTGATTGGAACTTGAGTAGCCATTCATTCACCCCCCTTCCTAGTGATACCAAACCTTAATTAAAACTTGCACATCGTTTAGGCGTAAGAAGTCTAGGTCAACGTTGGCATCTTCAAACCTAAGATTGTAGGTTGCGTTGCCATCAACCTCAGACTTAACATCGTGAGCGTCATCGCCCCCTATAACATCTCCAAACTCTCTAGTAGAAGCCGCTACAGACCACATGTTGTCAGTTAAGGGAATAGCGATTATGTCATCTACTCCCCAAGCACCAGTAGATTTTTTGATTCTGATGTTTTGTGCGCCTTCAATAGCGTTAGAACCCCCCGCATTCGTGTTCTCTATAGCCCTAACAATCACAAAGACTAACACTTTGTCTAAGGTGAAGCCTGCTGGCAACCCTGAGATCGCTACGTCTGGAAGGTTAGTATCGGTTGCTGCTGCTGGCAAATCTATCTGAGCACTAATGGTTGAAAGAAAAATCTTTGGGAATGATGCTCGGTCAAGTTTTGTTTCTAATGCTGCAATGTCTGTGTGAAGTGCAGACAAGCCGTAAGTCGCATTTTTTAGTAACGATTCGACTTCATCAACATAGACTATGATGGCATCTAAATCAGTGTTCAATGCGCTGAGTCCATAAGTGCCGTTGTCAAGTTTGGCTTCTATTGCGTTTACTGCTGTTTTGATTGCTGCTAAACCGTTTGTGCCATCGTCAAGTTTAGCCTCTAAATCATCTATCAAAGCCTTTAATGCGGCAAGACCATAGGTAGCGTTATCCAGTTTTCCTTCAACAGCATCTATCAACGTTTTCAAAGCCGCTAAACCGTGATTAGCATCATCTAGTTTAGCCTCAACCGCATCTATGAGGGTTTTAATCGCTGATAACCCATAGGTAGCGTTATCCAGTTTGCCTTCAAGTGCATCTATGAGGGCTTTTATTGCTGCTAATCCCCATGTTGCGTTATCCAATTTGTCCTCGATGTCTTGGAGCGTAACCACGATGCCTCTCACCAATTTACACTTATCATCACAGATGTCTATTATAGTTTCCAGTTCAGAAGAGTCTAAGCCTCTGAGAACAAACTCGTTCTTGAGACTTGTCTTCTCTTTCTCATAGGTTTCATCATAGAATCTTAGGCAAGTAGAGAATAGCCTTCGTGCAAAAGCAGCATAGTAGAGCTGTTGTTCTCCACTGATGCCATCAGCATCTAGTTGAGCAAATATCTGTTTTTCTAGTTCATCTTGATTAGTCAACCAATCTTCTAGGAGATATGCCATTTTAGGCGCTACTTTCTTGAACCGTAAGGGAACGGTTTTAGAGCGATATGTCTCCTTATACTTCTTGATTCTACGCTCTGAAGTGGCAGTTCTAGGCTTACTCTTCTTAACTGGCATGATTAAGCACTTGATCAAATGTTGTTTTCTCGAAAATTTGCCATATCCTTAAGAACAAAGTGTTTTGTTCAGTTATTAAGTATCTTTTCTTCCAATATTTCTTTGAGAGCCTTATACATAAGGTAGGTGTTGACAACATTAATTTGCGTCGACATAAATCTGCTAAGGGAAGAATCCATTTTATTCTCTGATAGAAACTGAAGGGTGGATCACATACTACGGTGTCAAAAGAGTTTTTTCTGAAGGGAAGATTCTTAACATCAGCAATTAATGTAGGGTTCAATGCTCTATTTAGGTCGACTCTGACATCTCCTATTTGGGATTTTCCACAGCAAACATTCAGCGTAAAGCCTCTACACTCATTTTTGATAATGCACTCTGTCTTCTTGTTCCATGACCACTGTTGAACCATACAGTCTAGTAGGCTATTAGTTTAGAATAGACTTTACGGTAATCATAATCTAGGCTTTTCTTATACGCCGCTTCAGCCTTTTCAAGACTTTCTGCTTCATCTTCAATCGCATGTTGCATAGCCTCAGCCAAATCATTGGGGTTATAATCATGGAGTTGCGCTATAGCGCCGTTATCCCACGGTTCCTCTATCAGTTTTTGGTTGGGAACCAACCATGCTTCTTTATTGCTTACAAGTTCATTCATAGCGGGTGCATCTTGACAGACAATAGTTCTTTTAGAAGCCATAGCCTCTAAGATAGGCTCTCCAAAACCTTCGAGCATACTTGGAAAAACAAAGATGTCACATGCAACGGTTTTTTCTGCTATGGCCCGGAACGGTAGGCGCCCATACTGATCTTCAATGACTAGGTTAGGTGTGTTAGGGTCAAGTCGCCTTCCCTCACCAATCACCTTAACTGCTTGTTTAAGATCAGTGTGTAGGATGAAGATGAATTTGTCTGGAATCTTCTTATGTAATATCTTTAAGGCTTCACAGAGGCGCCCCATGCCTTTACGATGTAAGGGATTAATGTTGCTGAACAAGATTTTCCGATCTGGATACTTCTCTCTCAACTGTTTCATGCGACTATACTTAGGAGTATCCTCAAACACAAAGTCCTGATGGTTTATCCCATGTGGAACCACATCAAAAACTGATACCCCGTTTCTTTGAAGGCATTTTCTACAAAATTCAGAGGGAACAACAATACGCATCTGCTGCATCACACCAAAGAGGTTCAAGTTTGTTTTGAATGGTCCGTCAACTGGTCCATACAAAACTGATGTGCGACTGAACCACGGCGCTAACAACCGTGAAGCATCATAAACATACCGCATCCATAATGGCACTAGGGCTATACCTTTGTCAAACCTCTGTTTTGGTCTTTGAATAGCCTCACTAGTGTTCATTAAGTCTACTTCATAGCCTGCTTCAACTGCTGCCTTCCTAATGAGGACTGCTTGATTCATGAAGGATGGCACATTAACCATAGTGATTAAGCCAAGATACATTTTAAACCCTCAACTTCAAACAGACGCACGCTCTTGGTAGGGGTTGACTGTTCTGTTTAAACGCTTCTTCACCGCTAGTTAAAACCCATTTTCCCCCCTTGTTTTCTATGTAATATTCTTGAACTTCAACTGTGAAGCCTTCCAACAGTTTTTCAAGCCTCTCCTTACTGTATACCCTCATCCAATAGTGATCTGGAAATCCAGTTGGCAACGTTACAACCAATGAGCCTTTTGCCTTAGTAACCCTAAACATTTCACATAGGCTTTCTCTGTCACCTGTGCTAGATGAAATATAGCCTTTGACAACATTGTTAATATCATAAGCCCTTTCTAATCCAACATGTTCAAGAGTGCTTAACGCTATGGACTGATCGAATGTTCCACACTTCAAACTCATGTGTCTAGCATCTTCTTGTTGCCAATGCCACGTTGTCGGCAATGGAGTGTTAGGTGGATAAGGTCTAATGTCTATTCCAGTCATGTCGTAGCCTAGTTTTGCTAATCCTTCACAGAGACTAGATTCCAAGCAACCTACATCTAAGATTGTTTTACCTTCAAGATGCTTAAACACGAAAGGCACTTCAACGGTTCTCTCTCTTATATGAGTGCTGATTACCTCTTTCAAAACCTCTTCTTTAGTCACCATCACCTAGACCTCACAAACCTTTTTCCATACTGATTCCATTATGGTTTGCCAATAAAACCTTTTCAATATTTCAGGGTTAGGCTTAACTTCTATTGGCTTCTTGAATAATTCTATCAAGTGTAGCACAAGTTCATCTCGGGGTAGTTGTGGAACAAATATGGCAAAGTCGCTGAACCATTTTTTAGGTCCATAATGAGGAAAACAGATAGGTTGACAACCACAGGCGTAGCCTTCTACTGCTGGCAACTCATAACTTGGGTCACGCCTTAAAGCACTAACATAGCGACTTTGATTATATAGTAGCCTAAGATCATCATCTGAAATGTTTATGAATCTTGTGTATGTTGGTTCTCTCCACGCATGATCTAGGTGTCCACCGATGTGAACCATGCTAGTCATTGACTTGTAGCAAGCAAGAAAAATAGCGTCTATAGCCTCAGCATCAGCCATGTATCCAGTAGCCAACACAGTATATTTTTTCTCAACATTTAAAACATTGAAGATTAAAGGCTCATACCCCCATGCTGTTTCATAAAGATTACATTTGGTTGTTGCGAAACTGCTTGTATAAGTTATTACTAGCACGGCATTCTCAAGAAGTCTGTGGAAGTCTTTTTCCATCTCAGGATAGAAGAAGTTGCCAAAATGAAGGAACACTATGTATTTGCTGGTTTTAGGCAGTGTTGGAACATCCATTATTGAACCGAAGATTTTGCATGTATCTTCCCTAGTGTTTTGACCGATAAAGTGAATGCAGTGGACAGCATCCGCTTCTGGTGTGTTGACAAAAACTGTTTCTGCTGGAGCATACTTTATGAAGGCTTGTCTAATGCGCTCCATAGCCCTACTGATTTTCCGATCATAAGGAAAATAAAACTTCATGGTTAATACTCATAGTAAGCCCATAAGTCGCATCCACATTGATTAGCCAACAACACTAAGGCATTGTTGTTTAAGCCTTTCTGCAACCATCTTAGATAGGTGTTGTAACATTCATTCTGTCTGCTAAGGCTAGTGAAGTTTCGGCAGATGCGACAGAACTCACGCATAGCATCCAAGTAGAAGGGAATCTCGTTTGTGCTGATGCCCATAGGCTCAAGAATGTCTGTTTTAGCAGTTTCTTCATGTGGCACTAATATTTCTTGCATTGTTTGATGAAGGGTTTTTGCTGGAGTAGCGTAAGCGTCAAAACGAGTTTCAGCAACTGATCCATCTATTTTAGCCTCATACTTCTTTCGTCTAAAATATTGATTGCGTCCTACTCGTGCAGCCAACCTAGTCACCACTCATAGAGTAGAGAGAAAAAAAAGGATAAAGGTTGTGGTTGAGGGTTGAGGCGCCTAACTAGCCGGGTAGGCTGTGAGGGCTGTGCCGCATAGGGTTGCGATGCTTGTGAGGAGTGCGCCGTTCAAGCCTCGGTTAAGCCAAACAAGATACTTGTAGTAGACCTCGTTGATTCTCGTGGCTTCTAGGTGAACCTTTCCGATCTTATAGCATTGACGAGCGAAGCACAGATACATAGGTATCTGGACCACTGAAACACCAGCTTCCTCTAAAACTATTTTGGCTTTCCTCTCTATCTCGCTGAGTTCGGCGAACATTGAGGCTTCTTGCTCAACCATGCCGTCTCGTTGAGCAGCAAAGCGAGCGCTTATGACTGTGGCATCCATCTTAGCATCGTATTTTCTTGTCCTAAAAACAGGATGGCGGGTCAATTTTCTTCACCATTTTTCTTTTCTTTGAGATGTAGTTGTGTTCAACAAATTTAAGTCTTATGATTTCAGATAGGGTATGATGGCTATCCCTAAACGGATATACCTATTTCTGAGTGGTTACTCGTTTGTGAGTAGGTGCTTTCCAGACTGTGTAGCACAACTTTTCTAGGTGTCCCAATGCGCCTTCTAATGCGTGAACGTATCTTTCAAAAGCGTAACTGTTCACTGGATGCTTGTCTAGGCAGATTGCCGCCTCAATCGCTAGCATAGCGATCTTCTGAACCGCAAAAGGAATTAGAGGCTCTGCTTCTTCCGCTGTGTAACTCATGGTAGCCTATAAAGGGTTAGGGGGATTTATGTATTATCACCATGTTGTCTATGAGGTCCAGAATAGTAGGGTTTAAACCTCTTCTCTCCCATCTGTCCCTTAGAATCTGATGCTCACGAATCAAGTCAACCATCCATGTCAATTCCTTCTGAGTGCGGTCCAGTTCCCTAGCATAAGCCATATATGAAGGATGAAAGTCACTATAAACACCATGCTCATTAAGTAAAGTTGACATTTTCTCGTCAAAAAGAGATAGTCTTCCCTGTGCGACTGCTGCGTTTAATTGAGTGGTTGCTTCAATGCGTCTGATTAGTTTTGTGAGGCGCACGTGACTGAGTTTACGCTTATACTTCTTAATGGCTTCTTCAAGCCAATCGGGATCGGGAAACGGTGAGGACATTTTTGGGTCTACTCTGCTCTCTTTTCTTCAATCATTGTTAGGTATGTTTCTTTATATGAGTTTGCTGTGTTCAAGTAGGCTTGCCATTCGTTGTAGGCTCTGAGAAGCTCTCGGTAATTGGTTTCTGAGTATGTGACTAAGTTGGCTAAGTTTTCTATCACTTCTTGCGGAACATCGTTGAGGCTGTAGCGGATTTTGACTGTGCCAGTGTCTTTTGTTAAGCCATAGGGACGATCATAATGAAAAGTGGGTAGTTCTTCAACGATTTTTACATCTACTTCTATGACTTCACATTTGACTACTCCAACGACTTCGCTGGGATAGATTAGCCATTGATGGACCTTAACACGCTTCCAATCCTCAGACTTCATTGTTTCTAAACCTCACTTCTCCAATGATCATAACTTATTTGTCCTACAAAATTACTATCTTTAATCTTTTTCAGCACATCCTCAGAATTAGATGGTTGAACACAATCTAAATAGTCAAGATAACATTTGTTTTCTTCATCTGTATGAATATAACAACTATAAAATCCATCATATTGTGATTTTCCAGATTCAACTAGCGTTCTTGCGCCTTTTGGAATTGGGTTACCACAAACCTCACAACTATGTTCCTTGTTTGTTCTTACAATTTTGACTTCTTTGAAAAATCTTTGCTTCATTATCATCTTCTAAACCTCATTCTATTATGAAGTACCAGTGTGCCGCCAACTCTCCAAGCGGAAGCCTCTTACCCTTCTCCGTGTTATCTTCGGTTTGTGGAAACCATAGAGTGCGTTTTCTGAATAAGCGTTTTGCTGTGTTGATTATGGCTTCTTTTATTGGGGGTAACGGTTCCATTTCATGTTGACGATAAATGACTACTTTAGGTTGAAACCCATCTTTGCCTGCTTTGTCGCCTAAACTGTCTACTATGACGCATAAGCCGTCTGAATAGTGGATTTTGGCTTCTGCCTCTTCTGGGTTCTTAGCAGATTCAACGATCTTACAGAGGTCACACATTTTACTTTCTACTCCATAATTCAGCGTTTAAGAGGTCTCTTACTGCTGTTCTAATAGCGTCATTACGATTTGGGTAATGTTGAAGGTCAACTAAAACGTCTAAGTCTTTGATGTAGCGTTTAGGCAAATGAATAAGTAAGGGTTTTTGTTTCTCATGTTTTTCAGACCTCATACCCAAAATTATAGTTCAGACACATATAAAAAGATATATGGCAAAAAGGGAAACTAAGGTTTTTTGCCTAGTTTATGCATTCTTCTTTTGAGGCTTCGTTCCAACATGCTTGTGCCTCTGCGCTCCGCAATCATACCTAATGATAAGGCTAGGCGCACAAAGACGCATTTCTCCATTTTCTTAGGAAGTTTCTCAAGATAGAAAGCGCACCGTTCCTTTACACAATCCGCATTTAACCCTTCACTTGAAGGCGCAATAGATAACAGAGGACAAATCTTAGGCTGTTCCTCAACTTTCCCTTCACGCTTACCCATAACATCACCTCACTTCAACTGATCTTTTCTCTCGTAATACCATTTTAAGGCTCGTGCCTTAGCGACCCTTCTTCTTGCGAAAGCGACCTTCTTGACAAGTTTCCATCTTTGACCTCTTCGAGTGGGCTTGAGTAAACGGTATTTTAAGGCATAGAATTTTCCATTTGAACACTTTTCAGTGGTCCATGCAAAAGCATACTTGTCTTTTTTCACTTGAAAGTATCTGAATCTCGGTTGTTGTGGTAGAAGTCGTTGAAATTCTGGAAGGCTAAATATTCTGTTAAGTTCATCTTCAAGTCTACTTATTTCCGTTTTTGACATCTTGCTCAACCTTCCAAATCAAGTTATGAACTATATTCAAGTCTCTGATGTAACTCATACACTTTATCATGCTTTTCTCTCCAGCAGACTTAATCAACGATTTCTCAATGCTGAACCTAATCTGTTGTAACGACACAAGCAAAGCGATCTGATGCTCTCTGTCTTCAACTTGATCTTCTGCCGCTACGGTTTGTAAGAAGGGTGCTGGAACATGCGCTCTTCTAAGGCTCATCATGAAGTCGTTGACTTCTCGGCGGTGACTCCAACTTTCATGTGCGCTCATAGTTTCATGCTCCATGAACAGTTTTTGCAGTAGAGTAAGCCTTCACTTAGGCGTGTGGTTCCTTCACGATGACATCTAGGACACAATTTTTCTTGCTCCCATGAACTCTACAAGTGTTTTCTGTTTCGTCATTAAACAAAACCTACATCTCAATTTTGGCACTTTCAGACACCTCTAACGTGAGCGGTTAAGATTTCAATGTCTGTCCGCATTCCTCGTAGCGCTGCTTTTCCCCGATCTGTTATGTGATATTGTTTCTGTGGTCTAGCGTTGCTGAAACTCCAATTACTAATAACATAGCCTTGCTTTTCCAATTCATTGAGCACTGGGTAAAGCGTGCTAGGACCTATGAGAGTTCCGAAACGATCTTTTATGTAGAGAATCAAACTGTAGCCATGATTAGGTTTTTCACCTATCGCTTCCAAGATCACCGCATCAAGTAGGCTTCGCAACGTTTTCTTGTAGAAATCACTCATCATTTAGAAGCACCTCTTTCATAAATTGCAGTCGCTATACAATCTATGCAGAACCAACGTGTTTCACCAAGTTCATCTCTTGGAACCTCACAGATTATCGCCTTTTTGCCATGATGAGGGCAGATAGGGTGATCTTTGAATTTGTAGTCTAAGTAAATCATGTGACCTGTTTTCACCTTCTTTGATAGCCTAAAGTTTTTCGCCAAGTCTTTGACCATTTTAGAACGCCCCCGACATGACAAGCCAAACAGCAATGGCACCGACAACAAAGACGACACCGAGTAGCACGCAACCAAACGCAACCTTAACACCATTCATAGGTTCACCACATTCAAAGCTTGACTAGCCTCGATCTCTCCCAAATCTAGGAGGATTAAATGAAGTTCCTCATGTAGCAAAGCCTCAATGAACTCCGCATCCAACACAGCGCCTTTCCTTAAGAAAATCGTTTGACTCCCAAAGTCACACGCAAAGACTGGCAAAGAGCTAGGCACAATCACGCATTTTTCTATCTCCATTTCTTACGACACCACTCCAACCTTTTTAAGAATCTCAGTGTTGATGAACACCTCTAAGGTTGCTGTGCATGACTCACAAAGGTATGCTCTCTGCACTCTGTATTGTTTTGGATCATTCTTAGAATCATCGTATGTCGTGACTACTGCGAGTTTTTGACCGCAAGCGCTTCTATCTATGTCTATACCACATATTCTACATCTTATTTTTCCCTTCATTCTTCGACACCTACTTACATATATCGTATATCGTAATATATAAACGTTGTTGAACACACATAAACCACAAAACCCTTATGAATCCTCGTAGCAAATACATCCTGAGTTGGTGCTAGCGTAAGTTTTGAAAGGTTCTCCCTTCTCATTCTTACGACACCTCTAGCACCACTCACCACAACAGTAACAGATCACACAAAAACTGAATCACATCAAACACAAGTCCACTGCAAAAAAAACTTTACGAGGGCGCATTTCTGAGAACCACATCAAACACAACACAGAAACAACTAGAACAATCTTCCATACGTCTTTTTAAGATACGAAAACAAGTACAAACAAGAACCAAAATGAAAAACATCAGAACTAAACTCATTTGCCTATTAAAAAGACACAACACCACAATAATCATAGCACCAATATACGACGGCACACAACCAACACAAATCGGCAAAAGAACATTCCGCATTTGCCTAAGATGCAACAAAGAACTAAGTCACCACGACACCTACTACCACAACCAACCAAGCCATTGAGAACTAACCTATTAGGTAGATGCTCAACGGACTCACCGTAGCGCTGGAGTCGTCACCGATCAACTCGCCCTTGGCGATGCTCACAGACTTGTTGAACTGTTCTTCTATTCTACACCTCATCAAGATTCAAAAACAAACTCTAAAACAAACTCTAAAAATGATCCTAAACCAGACCTTAAACCCTTCACTGCAGAACTGTTCAACTGTTCAACACATCCAGATTGGTTAAGGTCAGCGTTAGAGTGTGTTTGTCAGTCAAAGCGTCAGCGTCTAACATGAACATTGAGGCTTAGAGACAAGCAATATATACATTATACTTATTTATATTCTTATTATTATTCTTATTATTATTCTTCTTTCTTTTCTAGATTACTCTTTAACATTTCACATCTTACGATTATATATTGATGGCGTGTTTCTTAGTAACTAGGTGGGGGTGTTGGTTTAGGGTTTGGTTTCTTGTAGGGTTAGTTTGAGTTTGTATGTGGTGTTTGTTTGTTTTATGCCTTTGATGGTTGATTGGAGTAGTTCTATGATTCCTTCGGTTGTGCCTTTAGTGTTCAGTTCTATCCTGAGTTTGTCATCCTTCGTTTGTTGTTCCCCCCTATTGCTGTTTTTCCTTGTCAGATTTTCTGTCAGAAATTTGGTTAGGGTTCTTTTATAGTGATGGTGTAGAGTCCAGTATAGGTTTGTCCGTTTGCTATGGGTAGAATGGTGACCTCTATTGTTAGGTTGTCGTCTTTGAGATAGAGGGTTACACCTTTTGGTAGGTTGAGTTTGTCGCCTTCTGTGTTGCCTATCAGTATGTCTCGGAAATGACCTATGATCTTAGTGGTTTTCTCCATGTTTTCACTTCTTGTCTTTTTTTATGGTTGTGCAGTAGTTGAATAGGATGCAGGTTTCTCCACTTTGGTCTTGTGATCCACAATAACTTCTGGTTGGACAAATCGTTAAGACTAGGCGATCTAGCCAACGCATAACAGCAACCTTATTCATGCTAAGAAGGGTTGACGTTGTGTTATTTAAAGGGGTATAGAAGAATGTTCTAGTAGTTTGCTCGTTGCCACTTCTGATAACGCCTCAAACCTTCCATGTAGCCATACTTGCTGATGAGCCATGTCTTGAAGGGTTTAGGGGAATGTGACAAGCGAGATTCCCATGAGTTGAGCGATTGCTATCAGATGGGTTGCGTTGAGACCTCTTCTTAACCATTTGCTTGCTTCTAGTTCTGCTTCCATCCGTAAGGTTTCTCCAGTGAACATTCTGCCTAGCGCCCACAGTTTCTGAGCAAAGTTCATATAATGATGTTGCTGAATAGTATACATGCCCAATGGTTCTAGGTAGTCTTTGACTTTGGTTTCTATGTGTTCTTGAATTGCGTAGGCTATGTTGATCTGCTCAACCATGTAGGGTTTGTATTCTGTGATTCTTTGGTTGACGACGCTACCATCCCATTTAGCGTTGAACTTGTTTGTTCGAGTTGATGCTGACCTAACCATGCTTGCCACCTTGTCAATACCTATGTCTGAAGTCATATAAAAAACGAACTATTTTGTAAAACATTACTCCAACCAAGAAGAGTAGGAAGGCGTCAACAAGAAACACCCTCATCTCAAGCGGCGTTAAAGCCCACACCTCAACGACAATGAAGGGTCCTACAAAAATCATAAAAAGATAAAGCAAGATGCGCTCTATGAAACTCATATTGTCAACATCACCATGTTGTCTTCCCCATTATCACTTTAATAGAGCGTGAACTGCGCCGTGACCGTACAACCCAACTGGTAATCCTTCACCTGTCTTTGCGATGAGGCTAAAGGCTAGAGTGGCTACAAAGAGTATAATGGGTAAATGTCTCATTAGGTGGAACTTCCACATTTTTGTCTCACCCCCTTCTATTTTGTTAATTGCGTTGAGGGTTAGGAAACTAGCCTGCTGAAAGAGATTGGAGATTCAGGTTGGTTCTTTCATAATTTACTAGTTCCTAACCTTTCTCACTCTATGGGAGTAACTATTAATATTCCTTGATTCGTGTTGAGGTGAATCATAACTTTCTGTTTCTCGCCTTTTGCCAATTTACCGAATGGAAATTGGCTATCTTTAGTCATATCTGTTGGAATATAGAGGAGAAACTGTCCCTTTTTCCTACGATATAAGGTGCCTTCCTTACTCAAAACCATAAACTCACCTATTTTGTCAAGTCCTCTAATTCCTTAATTGTCTTACTAACCAACGCTTCCACATCAGCCCTAAAAGTATTCAAGATGTGCCGAGCCTGGTCCTTCGCAACCTTGATGGGTTTTGACCCCTTGCCTTCTAGTGGAACCTCAAAATGCGCCTTTATCCCAGCCTTCTTGTCACCAGAGATATAATCCCCCCCCATAGACCTAACAATAGCGATAATATCATTGAAAGCGCTGGAACCCAACCACGCTTTAGGCGTCAAAACTGCAAGCCCATCCTTTTCAGCAAACTCTAAGAACTCATCAATGTCCTCGCCAAACTCCTTCTTAACATCCTCAAGCGTCTTAGGCTTACCTTTACTTTCACTCAACTCTCTCAGTCTCCTTTTTTCCTCTAACTGCTTCCTCAGAAAACCCACTATCCAAATACACTTGCTCAATCGCCTTTTTCACTTTGTCTCTAAAAAATTGAGGAATGTTCTCAGGATCAGCACCTGAAAGCAAAGCCCACAGCAACCCCAACTCAAAAGCGTTGAGTTCCAAATACGTCTTAAGGTACATCTTCCATCATAAATTCATTAGTTAAACATTTATTTAAACTTTCCTTCCAACAAAAAATTAAACAAACACAACAAAACCACAAACAAAAAAAACTATAAACACAACGCCACTACTCAGCATATACTTCTCAACAACCAAACAAAAGGTGTCGTAAGATGCAAGAAACAAGTGCACTAAAGTGTTACTCTAAACGAACAAACTGGGGTTCCTTCAAAGTAGACCCTGAACTCTGGAGCCGCTTCAAAGAGGAGTGTCGCTTTAGAGGAGTCTCAATATGCCATGTCTTAGAAGCCCTTATAGAAGCGTGGATAGAAGGACAGCGAGCAACAGCAACAGTCATAAAACCAGTAACCATCAACTTGACTATGCAGCACATAGTTGAAAGACCACGCCGTAAAGGAGAAATACAATCATGTGTTCCAGACCCTTACCAATGTGCTGAAAAATGTGCGAAAGAGTTTAAGAAAAGGTTTGAGGGAGGTGATAACCGATGAAACGGGCAGACTTCCAATTCTTCGTAACCAAACAAACCACTAATGAAACAGATCGTGGCATAACATACACTCTGGAACTCAAGACAGGTAGCGGACATAAACTTATATTTAAAGGGAACAGTGAAGACTTGTTTGAAGGGTTCCCAATAGGCTTAGCAGTGGGTGTGAAACTTTATAATCCCCAAACAACATTAGGCGCTGTCAAAGGAAGTGAACCAATGAAAGAAGAAGAAGAATCCGAAGAAGAAGAGGAAGAGGAAGAAACATCAGAAGAAGAATGAGTCACTACTTAAGTGACAAATCCCCTAGACTAAACCACTCAAAAACCCCCACTCTTTCTTAAAAGATACCTTATAGAACCTAGTTAGATAAGGTTTAAATATATACTAGAGCAAAATAAAGTTTAATTTAGATTCAAGAATTATGGTGTAAAAATTGAGGTGTTTATCTTGGTGAAAGAGGATTTGAAAGAGAGATTGAAAATCAAGAAACAACTAAGTGAAATGAGGG
>Ga0315309_1001256_pt1 | contig 15221 bp, 17 predicted proteins | sample TDP4_MG_FD_203080 | JGI IMG/M metagenome (GOLD analysis project Ga0315309, IMG submission 203080) | Freshwater sediment microbial communities from Lake Towuti, South Sulawesi, Indonesia - TDP4 | ecosystem: Environmental > Aquatic > Freshwater > Lake > Sediment | place: Indonesia: South Sulawesi... | reverse complement strand
CTCATAGAAAGAGAGATGAAACCTCTCATAACCAAGTGATCATCTTCAATGAAAGCACGACGTTGTATCGGTTACCGGAGACAGAAACTATCGACTTCCATTTTCGTAGCTTTCGTCCGCCAAGCTATTTCCCAAATCAAACGCTTTAGCAACATATAATAGAAGTCATGAAGCTGACTCTTCGAGAAACGTGGCTTTAATGAATCTACGTCATGACTGGTTCATCACATTATTGAAGAGGCATGGAGTCAGCGATGTCAAGGTATTGGAAAGCCCGGAGGTAAATGAGGAGGATCTCATTTTTGTTATGCACCGAAATAGGCTGAAAGTGCCTGAGGAATTTTTCAAGGACTTGGCGAAGGAATTAGCGCTACCTTTCATCGGAAAGGGGCAGGTGAAAAGTGAGCTAGCGGCTACTATGCCCTACAGCTTGTTGAAGGAGAATTTGGTCATACCGTTAGAAATTTCAACGGATAACGTGAAGATCGTGACTTCGAACCCATTGAACAGGAAATTCTTCTCGGAGCTGGAACGTACATTTGGAAGCAAAGTGGAGTTGCACGTAGCCTCTGTTGAGGCAATTGAGGAAGCTTTAGAGCAAGGCTACGAGGAGATTCATAAGCATCGCGCCTTGAGGGAGCTGCATTATCGTAGCCCGGATGAGTCCGCTTACAGGGTGCTATACCCTTGGCAGAGATACCTTATCATAGGATTATTACTCTTCGTTCTGATTGTTTTTGTTGTCAACTACCCTGCTTCATTCATCCTCGTTTTCTTAGTGATAAATGTAATTTATTTTTGCGTCAACCCGGCAAAGTTCTATGTCTCATTTAGAGGGTTCAAAGGATCAAGAAGGGCAGTCCATGTATCTGAAGGCGAGGTGAAGAAACTAGATGAGAACAGCCTGCCTCTTTGTACTATCTTAATTCCTGTTTACCGTGAGGCCAAGATCCTGCCTCATATACTAGAAAACATTTCGAAGCTCGACTATCCAAAAGACAAATTGGATGTAAAAATTCTGATGGAAGAAAAAGATAAGGAAACTCTCAGCGAAGCGGAAAGATTGGGGTTGTTGAATGGAAGAAAGGAAAGGCATAGTCCGCTGTATTGTTTTCGCTGCGGTCGCATGTTGGTTCCAAAGGCCATTTACTGCGACCGATGTGGAACGCCAGTAACAGATGAGGTTATTACGAGTAGTGAGCAGTTTTTCCGCATTTTCGATGCGGTCATCGTTCCTGACGCTGACATCAAAACCAAACCAAGAGCATGCAACTATGGATTGCTTAAGGCGAAAGGCGAGTACTGCGTAATATACGATGCTGAAGACGATCCCGAGCCTGACCAATTGAAGAAGGCTGCCATAGCATTCTCTCGTGCTGGGAAAGATTGCGTATGTCTACAGTCTCGTCTTAACTTCTATAATCCGAAGAAGAACTTGCTCACCAGATGGTTCTCTCTAGAATATTCCTACTGGTTCGACTATTATCTCGAAGGCTTAGACCATGTAGGTGCCCCTATTCCACTAGGCGGAACAAGCAACCATTTCAGAACAGAAGAACTGCGGAAGTTAGGTGGATGGGACCCCTACAACGTAACTGAGGACGCTGACCTAGGTGTAAGAATTTCTAGGAGAAAGCTGAAGACGGTGATGCTAGACTCCTATACTTTTGAGGAGGCTAACAGCCGACTTTGGAATTGGGTGCGTCAAAGATCACGTTGGAATAAAGGATATGTTCAAACCTATCTTGTACACATGAGGCATCCCCGTAAAGTGATAAAGGATATGGGCTGGAGGCAATTCTTCTTTTTCCAGTTGACCTTCGGCGGCAATATTTTCCTGCCGCTGGTCAATCCTCTGCTGTGGGCTGTTACTCTGCTGACGCTTCTCATTCCAGGCGTATTCCAATTCTTATTCTTCTACCCCATAGCATACGTTTGTATATTCAACTTGGTCGTCGGGAACTTGGTCTACATCTTATTGCATCTAGGTCCATATATCCTGAAAAAGAACTATACATCAATACCGTTGGCAATAATAATCCCTCTATACTGGATACTGATAAGTATTGGAGCTTGGAGAGGAACAACACAGTTAATCACACGACCATTCTACTGGGAGAAGACTGAACACGGCCTCTCGGAACTACGTAGTAGGGCGTTAAAATGAAGATAGCGTTCGTACAGCATTTGAAGAAAGCCTACCTTTTTGAAGAAGACTTGGTCCATAAAATAGACTACGTGCTAAGTCTCTTTCTAGCCGAAACCGATTTTCCGCAACAGAAAGTAGATGAAGTCAATAGTATCTTGAAGATTTTAACACTAGAATCGCTAGGACATAAGGCGACGCTTGAAAAGATCATAGCGGAGCTGGAGCCCACTTGATTAGTAGATCCATGATCCAGGAGAAAGCGCTCGACCTATTGGCCTTAGAGTCAAGAGCGAGAGAACTCTACATGGAAGCCCTAGAATATCCAGAGTCAGCTAAATACAGAGACAATTTGACGGCAATAATGAATGACGAGTTGAAACATATCGAGCTGGTCAAGAGAATTCTTGAACTTGTGTAATTCTTGCCATAGGCATGCTAGCCAATCGAAAGGCTCACTTCATTGGAGGCTCAACTATTGAGATTATGGAGCGTACATCCCAAGTACCTCGATGCCACGAGACTGGTAGCACTACGGCAAGAGTCTCTATTGGCGCAAAAGGTCTTGAAGAGAGAAACATAGGGGTATAAGAATCATCCTCAGTTGAAAAGGTTCAGGAATCATCCTCACCCCGAGAGAACGATTGCAAACTATCCGATTGAGGGATGGGAAGAATCAAAGAGGCGAGGATACAATTTTGACAAGAGAAAATTGGGAAGAAAAAAAGCACTATTCCGCTTCCTGTGAGGTTACTTCCTGGATCCGTCTTTGTTCACAGTCCAATTGTCAGCTGACCTTTTGATGAAAGCCAAGCTTCTAGGTCGGCCTTCCCTTGGTACGCGGGCCTCTGCCAGTTAAGACAGCGATGAGAAAGTAGATGCCGCTGAGGTACTGCGCGGACCTCCCTGTCCATCCGATTGGGCCGCCAACGGCTCTCTGAAGGAACACGGCTGATAGGCCCACGGCGATCAGCGCTAAGGCTAAGGAGTACCAGTATAGGATCGGGGACTTCGACTTGGAGTAACGTCTCATGAAGAGGATGGAGGAAAGAGCGAATAGAGCCAATGCAGTTCCCAACACCACCTGCCGCAGTAGCGTAGGCCCCACTCCCTGTATGAAGAATGGTGGGATAGAGCCTTGAAGGCTCGCTATCGTCAGCAAGGCTGCGAAGACCAGCACTCCAAGATAAGCAATTATCAGTCTCGATTTTCTGAACCTCGATACCTGTAAGGTTGCTCCAGCGAAGGCCAAGGTTGCGCTCACGGCATGAAAGATTGACGCAGCTAAGGCTCCAGTATTATGTACAGTCACGTTAACGTTTGGTCCGCCTAATCCCATCAGCCAGCCGGCAACGAGACCTGTGGAGCCGAACGTCAGCACCGCGCTGCCTAGTAGGAGAGGGATGAGTGACCCGCTTGTCAAATAGCTTCTTGCTGTGATATAGGCCACAACGAAAGACACGGCGGACACGAACAGCGTGTTCAGTATGGGGAGCAGTAGAGGCGGCTCGAACACTACCAGAGGCATATAGGGCTGGGCTGTGAACAGCGATGCGACGATCGCTATGAAGACAGGAAGAGGTATTGCACCAAGACGCCTCAACAAGTGTGAAATGGTCAACTACGGTTTCCCTACAAACGCCTTAGTCCAGGCGCTCACAGTCTCCTCCGTGAACGACTTCCTCGGAGCGCCGGTGAGGACTCCCTCATACTGAGCAAAGGGTTCGCGAATCTCGATGCCCTGTGGCGTGATCTCGAACTCCCTAAGCTGCTTGTCGTGATCGCTTCCACGAATCTTGAGTATAGTCAGCGCTTTCTTCAAGGAGGATTGGATTTCAACGACCCTTAACAGGATTATGCAGTCGACGAGGAAGCTGAGTCCAACACCGGTTACTACGAGGTGATTTCCAAAAACTTCATGCGACTCAGATGTGAAAATGCTTGTTAACTCCTTCATCTTCAGGTGATTAACCAGCCGATATAGTTCACCGCGGAGCTCCGGAGCTGGGATAAAGCTTTCTAGATGGCTGATCGAGTCGACTACTATGCGCTTAGCATTTATCTCCGCTATGATAGGGTCTATCGGATTTCGCGACTCAACGAATTGAGCTAGAACTGGCGGGCTTGTGCATACGACTCGAAGCTTCCCTTCAGCCTCAAGCTTCCGGATATCCCAGCCGAAGCTTGCAGCATCCCGGTAGATCTGAGCTGGCATCTGCTCAAAGGTTATGTATAGGCCATTCTCATTGAACTTAGTCGCTCCATTTACCAGATATTGTAGAGCAAGCGTTGTCTTCCCCGTTCCAGCGCTCCCAACAACCAAGGTGACGTCCCCCCGCATCAATCCGCCGTGAAGCATGGCATCAAGTTCAGATATTCCAGTGGGCGCCCTCAACCTTTCACACCTCCTTCAATCAAAGCAGCAACTTTCTTCATGATTTCTCTATCCTTACTTGTGTTTAAGCTGACTACGTCTAGGCTTCCGAAACGCTCCTTGCGAAGAACTCCAAGTTCAACGAGCGACGAGATCTCAGTCTCAACGTCGTTCGGCATCCTGCCGATTCTTCGAGCGATGCTTTCAACCGTATCAAGTATGCCAGGATTCATGTGAAACAAACGGAGCAGCTCCGCCTTGATCTCTGTCCCCATCAACTTCTCCATAAGCTCATGTAGGCTAGTCTCTTTCAATAGGCGGCCACCTCACCGCCGACTTACGAGAACACCCAAGATAACTTCTCATATAGGCTTGCTTGGCCTGCTCGATGGCGGCTGCAAAGTCTTCTGGAGGCGTGTCTATAGCGAGCTTCCGATAGATCTGCTTCGCCATCATCCTCTCAAGCACCGGCGCAGATCGACCGAAGATCTCTCTCATGCCGCTCTTCAGCATATCGATCTGAACAATCAGTTCATCGCTCTTGAGGCCTGTATGCTTCTCCAAGTGCTCAAGCACAGCCTTCTTAACCCCTTCGCCTAGAACCCCGGAGATAATGTCCTCGAAACACTTTAGCAGAACAGCGCTAAACTCCTTGGTCTTCTCTTCTTTCAAGAGTTTCTACGACATTCAACAGGTTTAGAGACGATTTGAAATAAAAAACCTTCTAGTTTGCTGAGTATTCAACAGTTGGAACAGTAAAGTCCTCTGAGCCGACTGCAGAGAAGCTTGAATATAAGAGAATCAACAAGTAGGAGAGGTCTGAACGCCTACGGTCAGGGGTGAATTCATTTTTTGAGTACTTCTTTGCGCTAGGCTGGCGTACACTCCTGAAGCTCTCTCTTCAGGTGGTAGTTGACCTTGTTCTCATCTAGCCATGAGATTAGCCCCGGCAGCCACTTAGCATAGAAGGATCTGGGAACATTGCAATACTGCATGCTACCGATGATGAAGCGATCAACGAAGTCTCTTAGACTTTGAACTATTTCCTCTGGCCTCGTAATCTCCGGTATCCAAGGTTCAATGCCCGCGAACGTTTTCACGCTTATCTCATGGGCTTTCTTCAAGGCTTCGATCCGCTTTCTGTTTCCGGGTCCATGCGGCTCCCAGAAAGGAATGCCGTCGAGAGACGCTTTCAACGAGCCGGAAGCTTTGGGGCGCTTGCTCAGTATTAGAGAGCGGTCCAAAATTGCCAAGTCAGAGTCAGTCGTCTGGGTACTTTTATCAAAACGGGGAGAATGTACGTAAATCCCGGTTTGTCAAAATCGTTAAGCTGATAATACGAAAATGAAATTGCTCGTGGGACTTCGCTCTAGACTTCTTTCAGGAACTCTTTTCCGACACCCTCTTCAAGAATCTCTCTGATTCTTAAGACGAACTCCCTTGCATCAGAAAGGGCTGTCTGAGCGATTCCCAATTCTGTGGTGAGGCCTGTGTCGTACGACGCCTTTTCTCGCTGAAGCCTTTTCTCCACAAGCTTTTGGATGTCTTGGTCGGCAAGACTCTTTATCGTATCCAGCGATAGTAAGTACTGCTCATTCAGCCGCTTCTTCTTGTGCACGTAATGGTAGATAAGTGCGCACACCGTTGCAGAATGGTTCTCACCCATTTTCCGTACTGCTGCTAACGCAGCTAAGCATGCCTGATACATCCCGTAGTAGCTGATCGTGACGACCCAATCGTAGAAGCTTTCGCCAGTGTAGCTTATCTGGAACTGGCTCTTCTGATTACTTCCGAAAATCTGGTTTGCGAGACTGAGATTGTGAAATGCTTTTCGTAGATGTCCGAGGATGTTGTCTCGTGCTTGTCGTGCATCCAACCTCTTCACCTGCGCATGTCGTTCGAAGTACTGCAGCGATTGCTCGCAAAGTTTAGGACTTTTTAGCCAGTCTTCCCACGTCGGTACTCGACGCTTTTGTTTACCAAGGTTCTGCCTTATCATGAGAACACCCTAGCAAGCAATTGGTAGTATCGCTCTTCTCCGAACAACACGACGCCTTCATGCAACACATCTTGTGATATTCGTTTCTTCTCACGGAGCGCCGATTCGAAATCTTTCATGGTCATGGTGACTGCAGAAATTGGGAACCCGTACCTTCCTCTCACATCCGCGGCAAGCGCGTCAATGGATTTCATCAGAGTATTGAATGCCTCCTGCTCTATGTTAGGTACAATGATGAGTACGTCCACATCACTCGTCTTTGTAAGTTGCCGGCGAGCTGCGCTTCCAAAAAGGATAGCAGACTGAATCTGCGGAAGAAAGTCAAACACACGCTTTGTGAAGTCTTGAAGAGACCATGAAAGCCTTCTACTTTTTTTGTAGAATTCCTCCCTCTTCTCAGTCTCAAATAGCTCACATAGCTTGCGGGTTTTTGGATTGGTTAAATTGAACCTATAGTAGACTTCTCGACCTTCACGTCGCTGATTCAGAATTCCAAGCTTCACAAGTCGGGGGAATTCATCAGAGATTGTTGACCTGCCTGCTTTTGAAAGCTGCGCAAGTTCCCTAGTGTAATGCCACTTCTCTAAGTCATTGTGCATAGCTTTAAGCGCGGCCAGCACTTTGGGAGTGAGAGACTCGGACATATGAAATAATCAGTGTTTCATGAGCTTAAATTTGTTCGCTTTTCCGGACGTACGTCCGTTTTCTCGGACAAAGCTTTCCTCAGGAAGCCATGTATTGAGACAGACAAGATGCTGACGGTCCCGGTGCATAACATTATGCATTTAAGTACATAACTGAGATACCTCGCTCCGCATCCCAATCCCAATCCGACTCCGATTCCCAAGCCAGCGCCCAGACCAACGCCTGCGCCCACGTGAAGGCGTTCGGCGGCCGAATCCGTCTTACACTCATTTGGCGAAGTAACGAAAGTTTCTTTCAATTCTAGAATGGACTGATTGAGACCGTTAATCTGACATGATTGTAGCCACCCCCCTGTTTACCCCCCTCCTAGGATTCGGGACCCTTTAGCCGTCAACAGAGAAATCGACGAGAGCATGTAGATCGGTAAGCTTCTAGCGGGAGGAGTAGCCGGATTCTTCAGCGAGGAACGTGGGTTCGGCTCGATTATGAGTGAGCTTGAGAGAGTTTACAGTGCTTCGCGTACAAGCGGAGGGACTAGGGATGCGGTGCAGAAAGCGGTGGAAGAGCTCTGCGCGAAAGGGATCCTCGACCGCCAGCAGAAAGCCAACTAATGGGTGTATCGGGAATCGGCTGAGTTCAAGGAGATCCTTCTCAAAGCCGCCATTAAAGCCGGCCGCCTCTACAGGCAGACACGAGACTCTGAGCTAGAAGCCCTAATTCGGAAAGTGGAGGAGACGCTTTGACGCGTTGCGAGAACTGGGGCCTGAAGCTTCCGGAGGCTTATGGTCCCAGCTGCTCTGTCCAAAACTGCAGAACCCCAACCGAGAGGGAAGAATAGAGGAGTGCAAGTAGGGCTGAAACTATTCTTCACTCAGTGCTTCTTTCCATCTGTTAAGATGGTCCACGCGAAGTATGTCTCTCCGTATCTCATATTTCGAATAAGCAGCTTCAATTCGCTTTACTATCGCAGAAAGCGTGTTGTTGGCCACTTCGTCCATCTCCTTCTGCCTGACGTTTAGGAAGTGTCTATTCATCAATTCTTTCGAGAGTTGGTCAGGGCTGCTTATGTCGAACATGTCTTGAGTTTGGCCTGTACACACACTACATGAGCATTGCAAACCTGGCAATTCCTTCAGAGCAAGTGCGGCATCGATTTTTGGTAGCTTGATTCGGAGTTCAGCAAGGTAGTACTTTGGCACAGCGCCTCCTGGAGGGCCTCCTGTCGGAAATTCCGTTGGGTCTGCCGCGTCCTTATAACAAACTCCGCATGCAAAGCCGTCAAGACCACAGTGGTGAAGCGCCGCCGAGAAGAAACCTCCATGGATATTTATTACAGCTTTTCCTGTGCTCTTCAGTTCACGTACTAGCTTCTTTAGACCTACAAGCATTGGAACAGGTTCATCCTCTTCACGAAAGTCACGTATCCAAACTAGAAAACCGTCTAGGCCGGGCAAGGAGTAATCTCTCGCTATTGTAGATAACGCATCACTAAGTAGGACACTAGAAGAGGTGCAAAGCACGGCGAAAAGCTCATAATCTTCCTTATGTTTAACGGCTTCACGAGTCATCTCAAGCGATATTTTGTACCAAGGATCATTGAGAGATGTAAAGTGGAAATAGGGGGCTACGAGGTATTTTTTAGGAGCTGTCTCCTTTGAAGGCCTGTCAAGAAACCTCGAAAGCCCAACGGCAGCGGCGACAGTCCTCCTCTTCTGAAAAGCGACGACGTTCGCTGCCAAATCGTATACTGTTTGCTCGAACGATCCTGTTGTCGAAAGAAAATCATCGATTGTGACATTTCTGCCCTGAGACAGTACCATTCTTATAAGATTGCCATAACTTCTTGCCAGTTTTTCCCATGAGGTTCGAATACCGCCTTTGCTATCTAGGAAAAAACCAAGAGGAGCGAACTGAAATGCATGAGTATCAGGCAAGGCAAAGAAGCTCTTATTTAACTTCGTGATCAGGGCCGTAAAGGCGGAAGCGTTGTGTTCAAGGATGTGTGCGTTAATAACGAATCCATCAAAGTAGTCTGGAAAATCCTCAAAGTATCTCTTGTCCAGAGGAATATACCAAAGGTAAAAGCCAACTGGCGAAGGTCTCAGAGTCAATGTGGTGCTTTGCTTTACTCCAAGTCTTGTGCCTACCTCTCTTTTTAGGGCAGTAACATAGCTTGGAGAGATTCTAGGCGATGGCTTGGCTGGCAGTTCAATACTAGCGTAGTCATCTATGGCAATGAGTCCAATTCCATACCTTTCGAATGTGCTCCTATCTATATTGCTACAATATCTCCTATGCAGTGCCACATAAGATTCGTCAGCGCAAAGCTGGTAAGTCAACGCTTGATGAAGCGCTTTCCTCCAGTCACTAACCTTCATTTCGATTGCAAGAACTTGTTTCATTTCAGGAGAAACGCATACAACATCTATTGACTTAGATCCGAATCGAACCTCGCTGGTGACAAAGTAATCATCACCAAATAATCGTTTTAGCAGAGGATAAAATTCCTTCTCCGAAATCAATTCATCTCGCCTGTTGACTTCGTTTACCAAATCGAATTTCATTGTCCTTCTCGATGAATAGCCTTATCGCACTAGTATATTTCAAGATGTCACGAATTATCTTTATGGAACCGGCTACCAGATAGAAGACAATAGCACAGGAAAGGAAAATAAGGGGTTGCGTTAACTCACCGTCATATGCGTAGAGCCATATTACCGAAATAACCGGCAACGGTGCCAAAATGAGCAGATCGTGCGCACATTTGAACCCATGATCAATTATCTTAAAATAGAGGGAGTCTACCTCGATCGTTTTAGTTGCGCTCTTTGCAATATCTTCCACTGGTTTTGCAAATGTTCTTCGGCTTAGAATCTCCTCAATAGAGGCAGTAGGGTCTATATTCTTTTCGCGTTCTACTTTATCCATCAAAGAGATAATTTGCGGAACGAGTTCTGAAGACAACACTAGGGAGCGCATTGCCTTAGCGTCGTTCTGATAGCGCTTCTTGTTGCTTTCAACGGCTCTTAGGAATCTCCAAAATCCGCCCAGTAATGCACCCGTGATAGTTCCAAGAATTGCGACAGCTTGCCAGAAACCTTCAATCATATATTCGCCTCTGATAGTACAGCGAAACTAGGATATCTTTGATAGACGTAGTGTAACAGTTCGACCAAAGGCTTGCTTCCGTGGATCGTCTTGATGTTTGAGATTCTACGAAATATATCGTGTGGAACATCTTTCACAAGATTCTCAACCCTCGAGATGCCTTTCGGAGTTAACCTAAACACGGTGTCTACATCGTATGCCTCATCCACGTCTTCGTCAAGCAATCTGTTAATTCTCGGAGGGGCTTTCTCCTCAACAATTCCAAGCTCCTTAAGGGCCTCTACCGCGTCGTAAATGCGAGCGTCGAAAGGTCCGTATTTGTATGGTTGAAACACAGTAGGCTCAGTTAGAGTTTTCTCAAGATCCTCCTCTTTTGCGAGTAGAAAAACGAGTTTCATTAGTTTTGTTTTCCCTCTTATTTCTTCACCAATCTTCCCGGTTTGACCAGGTGCATACAACAGAAGTGCGATCATTTCAGGTATAGATAACTTCATCGATCTACCTTCCACCTTTGTCTCCGACGTTAGTTCCAATTCCACCCACCGCATAAAAGGGTTAGAGGAGGATGGATGTATTAACGTTTTCTTGTTGGGATTTGATGTACTTGAATTTGAACGCAGCCACTTCTCTATACTAGGTTTCTCTTCAGGCAGGATGTACGCTACTTCTTGTTGCTATAGGCCTAGGCTGGAATAGTCCTTGATTTTTCTCTGTTTCCATTCCCAGTAGGCTTTTCTTTCGCTTGGGCTGAGCTCTGTGTATGGGAAGGGTTCAGCATGCTTGAATTCTGGGCATGTGCTCGTCAATAGGACTTGCTTCGAGTGGCAGATGCAGAATGGAGTGCCTGGATGAGGGTCGTTTACGGTTCGAAGGTACTCGCAGCCAGCACACTCACGCATAGGAAGCCAGCTCATTCAACTCGATTCCCGACAGATTTCATTAGGTTAAGAGTCCGTTGAAAGTAACCTCGATTTGGGCGCATAGAAAATCCCATAGTTCAAATCTCACTGGCCACACCAAGGGACACACACTACTCCCCACTGTTAGGGGATGAATCCCCTAACAACCCCTCTTTATTCTGCGGTAGGCTCGCAAAAAAGTTCAGCGGTGTTGAGAAAGAAAAAATCAGATCTGTCCGATTTTTCCTATCTTTAATTCTTCAGCGATTTGTCTCTTCTTCTTTTCACCTAAATTCTCCAACAATACTACAGAAGGATTTTTTACAACAAATTCCTTCGTCTCCGGCTCCGGCAATTGTTCGATGAGAGCGAGCATACTAACGTGGGATCTGATGTCGTAAACTTTCGCCCAAAAATTGAATACGTCTTGTCTTGTAACGTGTCCCGTCTTGCACTCGCATACTAGAACGTAACTTCCCTTGACTCCAAGAACGTCAACTTCGTGTCGAACTCCTGATGAGCCGAGAACACTCACATGGGACCAAGTATTCCATTGCACTGATCGCAATAGTCTGGAAACATAGTCCTCCAGCCAAAGGTTGCCTTCCCAAAGCTTCAGAATAGGATCTTTCAACCAGTGAATATGAGTACGCAAGGCTTTTTCTCTCTCGATCACATGACCACAGAACGCGCACTTGATAGATCCTTTGATTTCCCCTTTCACTACATCGAAACCTATGTGCTCAGGATGAAGGTATCTAGAATACCAAAATCCGCGGTATCTCGAAGGCACAGGCGGTTTCGTGCCAGATTTCTCTCTCTCCTTAACAACCGGCGATCCACACATTGAACATCTTAAAAGAACGGTCGGATACAAGACTTCCAGATTCTTGTTAAATTCCTTAATCTTCTCTTCGCATTTCAGAAGCTCTTGATCCGTCTTCAGTAATCGCTTCATTAAGGCAGAATTTCGCTTCTTGTACTCAACCAAGAGTTGTTTCGGGAACGGCTCTCGCGACAACTCCCTCAAGATGCGACCTGAATATATAGGATAGCGAGCTCGTAGTCTTCTTCTCGCAGAAATGAAAAAGCCTCTTTCTGTTTCATAAACGGCTCTTTCCAATACACTTTGAAAATCGCGCTGAACTTTCAATATGTTATTCATTGTTTCACGAAAGCCTTTGAAGCACAAATCTTCCGTGGATAGAAACTGTTCTATGTCTTTGCCTGACAAGAACTGCTTCACTTCTTTGTTTTCAATCAGTTTGAGCAGCAGATTCTTGCCGTGGAGAATGGTGACATCTTCCTCTCTGGTTGAAGCATCTAACGGAATTTCAGTGACTGGCAACCAGTAAAACCTCTTTCACTCTTATTTTGCTTTAGCGAGGTATAAAGCTGATTGATTACACTTCCGTCGATGTCTTGAGCTATACGTTTGGGAGACCTAACGGTCATGAGTCGGTACGTAGCCCGGTTCTACAATCAGCCATATTTCGACATCGGTGTCCCGATACTAAGAACCACTGACATTACCGAAGAAGGAGAATTATCCCTAGACAATGCAAATGTCGCCTGAGATAGTTGCTACCCATAATAAAAAAAGTTAAGTGAAGTGTTTACTCGAAAAGGCACTGGACAAAGAGGAAGATCCAGGATATTATATGCGCACATCAACTGATAGCTAAACAGAAGAGGTTTGAACGCCCAAGGCCCGGGGCGAATTTCCGCTTAGGCTACTTTTTTACGGTAGGCTTCTCTTCAGGCAGGATCGTACTTCTTCGGCTTATACGAGCGTAAGCTCTCCCAGCATATACAGAACATTCGTCTTAATATCCTCGCCTCTAGCTCTACAGATCCTCTCAAGCAGCTCTTTGTCTCGTCTACTAATTCTGAGGGATGGATTCTCTGAGAGGTTGTTATTGTCTGAGCCTGCCATGCACATCCACGCTACGCAATATTCTGACTCGCATACAGTTAATACTCTTCTAAACTCACTTTTGAATTAAACGCTGTAGACGCGTATTGCGTGATGCCAGCGACATCATCCTGGCCCGGACCATTCGGGAGGATCATCTCGACGGCTAAGAATCGGTCCCGCTACAGAGGGCGAATCTGGAGAGGAAGATCCACGGTAGATAAAGAGCTTCGGAAGCTGATGAGTCAAGAGCTCGACGAGATCTTCGATAAAGCCCGCCTGGACCGCGAGAGAGCTGAAGTCGTAAGCCTCACCGAATCAAATCTTCTCGACGTGGACCGCGGAGAGGTCCTCCAGCTGGAATTGCGGATACCGGCATTAGCATGTCAACTGGCTTAGAAGAACCGGACGTTCCTCAGGTTTCAACCGGTCTATGGCAGAATTGAAAGAGACCCCCCCCATTCACCCCCCCTCCCCTATATTTTTGAGTTTCAATCGGTCTATGGTAGAATTGAAATGAATCCATGACTGAAGGAGCCTGAGACCTGTTCGATGTTTCAATGAAATCTGCAGGCCCCCGGGATATCCGAGAATACCCCCCTTGTTTGCCCCCCTCCTAGGGGTTTGGCACTTTTTAATTCTATTGTAGACTTACTGAAATGAACTCTGAAATGATCGTACCCACTCCCTACTCTAGAAGGGGGTCTTAGAGGCTGAGGATCTCCTACTTGTCCTCAACCCTCTCATGAAGTAGGCTCCCTTTCTCAAGCTATGCATCAGTTATAAGGAGGACTCATGCGCTGACAACGGTCCGTAAGTGTCAAAGCCCATAAAAAAGAAAACCGAGTCCGCACTTTACGCCTTGTTCGGCTGCCACTCTTTGATCAGTCTCTTTATGGCTTGCGCTTTGGAGTTTGCATCGCTGAATTTGTAGATTCGAATCCCCCCAAATCTCTTCTGCTGTAGTAGGCCAGCGTTTTCAAGTTCTATTAGGTGTCTGTTCGCCGTGGTGTAGTTCAGGCCTACTCTTCTAGCGATCTCGGAGATATTCAGTTCCATCACGTTTGAGAGTAGCATTAGTATGCGGACTCGTCCTCTGCAGGAGAGGATCTCATCCAGTTTAGTCTGCTCTTGTTGAGACACGTTTGTAGAGAACCTCCAATGTTGATTCTAGCCATTTTGCCATAGCTGAGGCGGGAGTCAATGTCAAGCCGATAAGTGTAGTCTTGCCTCTCAATCCTTTGCCAGACTTCTTTGTTGAGATTATTCCACTCGCATCAAGTCCTCCGATGTACTTCCAGAGTTGGGTATGTGCTCTCGGCAGCTGTCTATACTCTTCGCATACTATCTTGTACACCTTCTCCGCCTCGCCCATGCTAATGTAGGCGGCGTTCGACCTCTCTAGAAGCCTTGAGATTGCAAGAAGGAGGAACTTCTCGTGGTGGGATAGTGTTTGAACATATTCTCCTCGAAGGGTGGGGTAGACGGTTCCAGCAGCTCTTCTGATATGCTCCGCAGTCATCTCACGCACGTTTTCAGCATCTACATATTTCCCTGCTCTCCAGAGAAGCTCTATTGCGTATCGTGCGTCGCCGGAGGCTGCTGCGAGATCGCAGATGAACTTGGCTGTATCTTGAGGGACAGCTCCCTCCTTAAACGCTAATTCTATTCTATCTTTGAGAATAGCTTCAAGTTGGCTTGATGAATATCTTTCCAGCTGTATGAAGTTCTGTTGAAGAGTGCTGAGCGTGCTCGCATCTAGATCCTTTAGGTACTCAGGTTCCCTCAGGATGCATATTAATGATAGACGCATCGCAGCTCCAAGCCTGTTCTCCTGTATCCTTGTGAGGTTGTAGAGCGCGGCAGAACCCTCAGTTCTTATCAATGTTTCAAGCTCATCCAGTGCGAGGATAACATGCGCATCTTTATCGTCCAATATGTCCATTAGAATTTGAATTAATTCTTCAGACGAGAAACCTCGCTGAGGAAACTCGGGGGTGAACTCCGTTATCACTCGTTTCAATATCATGAATAGGCTGCCTCTACATTCTCGGCAGTTGACGTGAATATAGCGGAGATTGATCTTCCGGCTCTTAGCGGCTCTCATGACATCGAGACCGAACCTTTGAGACATC
>Ga0315309_1001254_pt1 | contig 15249 bp, 12 predicted proteins | sample TDP4_MG_FD_203080 | JGI IMG/M metagenome (GOLD analysis project Ga0315309, IMG submission 203080) | Freshwater sediment microbial communities from Lake Towuti, South Sulawesi, Indonesia - TDP4 | ecosystem: Environmental > Aquatic > Freshwater > Lake > Sediment | place: Indonesia: South Sulawesi... | reverse complement strand
ATACTAAATACAAAAGCAGATATAAGTGTTATAAAAATGAAGAGAAGACAGTTCCTCGAGCTCTTGAGATACGGTGTTTGTCTTGCCCAGTGCCAAACGAATACTGAGGGTTTCCGGAGTATGCGGTGTGATAACTCCCCTCCTCGTCTTAACACTCATCGCTATCGCTATAACCTATTCTCCTTGGTTCAGTTGGACAGAGAACGCCTTAAGCGATTTAGGTGTTCCATACAAGAATGCCACGATCCCAGCTACCCTTTTCAACTCCAGCCTTATAATTGGCGGATTCCTCACATTAATTTTTACAGTCGGGCTTTTAGAGGTTCTGCCAAGGCGTATCTCAACCCGCACTGGGGCATATATCTTCGCTTCCACGGCTTTCGCCATGTCCGCTATAGGCATCTTCCCAGAAAACACGGGTAGGTTACACCTTTATGTTTCCATAGCTTTCTTTACCTTGCTCGCAATATCCCTTCTAGTCATGGGTATCGCGGTGTTCCTTGACGGTGATACACGCTGGAAGCTTGGATTACCGATTTTACTCGCGGGCATGATTGCTGGAGGTGTTTGGGTGCTCCCATGGAAAAGCGCGGCTATTCCGGAGATGACCTCTGCCCTCTCAGCGTCAACCATATCTTTAATCTTAGGTATCAGGATGTTAAAAGAGAGTTTTTAAGGTTTAATCTGGTCCTGTGGTTTAAGTAGCATAAGAGCCGTTATTCTTTAAAGCTATTCTTCCCATTAGGAGAAAGGAAGAAGGTAAAACCATGGAAAGAGGGTTGTGTCATGATGTTAAACGCTAGGGAACGTTTCCTCCGCGTAATGCACTACAAGAAAACCGACCGCGTACCCTTCTGCGAGTTCATCGGTTTCTGGGGTGAAACCGTTAATCGATGGTACAAGGAGGGGTTACCGAGCAACGTCGGTTTATGGACCTATCAGCTACCCATAGGGTTGGGTAATCCTCCCACGATCTTCGACTACTTCGGGTTCGATAAAGTCGGTGGACCGTTAAGAGCTGAATCCTGTGTAGGCGATATACCCATAGACTTCGGACCTATACCGAGGTTTATCCCTAAGACTTTACGGGAGGATGAACGCTACAGGGTTGAGGTTGATGAATCCGGTATTACGAAGAAGGTTCTGAAACAAGGCGTTTCCATGCCTGGCTTCATCGATTTCCCCGTTAAGAATCGAAGGGACTTCGAAGCTGTAAAGGAACGTTTCAACCCGGATGACCCGCGGAGGTACCCTAAAACCTGGGACCGCGGGGTCGCTGAACACTATGAGACGGTGGAGCATCCGGTTGGGGTTGGTTTCCCAGGCTTCTTCGGACAGCCACGGAGCTTCATGGGCTTGGAAAACCTTTTAAAAGCGTTCTACCTAAACCCCGAACTCGTCCGCGAAATCCTCGACTTCTGGAGCTACTTCGTGATTGAAACCCTGCGAAAAACCGTTGAAACGGTCAAGGTGGATTACGCCAACGTATGGGAGGACATGTCCTACAGGTCTGGACCATTGATCTCACCAACGCTCTTCCGCAAATTCCTGCTCCCCTACTACAAGAAGGTCACGGGCTATCTGAGGAAGCACGGCGTTGACATCATAATGGTCGACACGGATGGAAACCACGATGCGTTAACACCCCTCTTCCTCGAAGGCGGCGTAAACTGCATATACCCACTGGAGGTAGCTTCCGGCATGGATGCTCCAACCCTGCGTACGAAGTATGGGAGGACACTCCGTCTCATAGGTAACATCGACAAGGGAGCGTTGACGAGAAGCCGGGAAGCCGTAGAGCAGGAAGTCGAGAGGGTTCGTCACCTCATTAGCGAAGGAGGCTACATTCCAAGCATAGACCACGCCGTTCCCCAAGACGTTTCCTTGGAAAACTACACCTACTATGTCAGCCTCCTTCGAAAATACTTGGAAACCTAGACGAGTAGAACGCGACATAGTCTACATTGAGGGTTTAGGTACGCGGCGGGGATAAAAGAGCTTTAGTCGGTGGAAGAGGACGAGGGGTATACATCATGAGCGTATAATGTAAAGGTTTTAACTTACTTTATCAACAGTATTCCTCAGGTCCGGTGGCTCAGCTGGCTAGAGCACCAGCTTGGTATAGGAAACGAACAGAAAGCTGGGGATCGCGGGTTCAAATCCCGCCCGGACCTTAAAACTTACTCGTGTTCAGGTTTCATTTGGAGAAGAGTAGTCACCTGATTATCGGTTAGGCATTGATCATGAGTTTGATTCACGCTGGAGACATTGGTATTTCCTAGCGATTTCAACGTATTCCCTTACGCGTTCCACTGGTGTACCTGGTGTTACGGGACTGCCTAGAGACATGACGAACTTGCCGTAGTTGCATCCAACCTCCAGTTGTCTTTTAATCTCCCTTTCCAACTCGGCGTAGGACCCGTTTTGAAGAACCTTGATCGCGTCTAGGTTGCCGAAGATACATGCCTTCCCAGCGGCGACCTTATCCACCCAGGTTATATCGATCTTAAACCCTTTCTTACTTTCTTCCAGTGAGATGCAGTCTGGGCCAGCTTCAACCATCATTTCCAAACGGTCATGTACATCGCCGCAGGGGTAGTAGATGCTCTTCATCTTCAACCGTTTTATCTCCTCGATCAACTCCTCCACGTAGGGAAGCACGTAACGCTTGAAGCTGGCTAAGGATATGACGTCGGCTGAGCAGAGACACTCCTCTATCCATACCCCATCCACACCCGCCTCGGCGTAGGCTTTGAGAAGCCCATGGTCCCTTGCCGCGAGCTTCTTTAGTAAATACTCAACCAACCTTGGTGTTTTGAAGAGGTTTAGTAACGTTCCTCTGAAGCCCATGTAATGGTAGGTTTCCCAAAGTGGGGAGGCGACGCTGGCAACTACGAATTTCTCAGAGCCGAATCGCTCTACGACGGTTTTTACATAGTCCAGCCTCCCCGTTTGTATAAGATCACTATATTCTATCTGCGCAACCTCCCTGTCCACATCCTCTATAGATCTAACGACTACTTCGTCTATGCGGGACTTTGCGCCTCCAACAGGAGGTCTACGCACCTCCTCCACCTCATCACCAGTGGCATTCACTAGGAGGACTCTTTCCCCATGGAGTTCAACCCTGTGGGTTTCCCTCCACTCCCTCGGAGCACACAGTCCACAGGCTACCCAGTCTATCCCAATTTTATCCAGCATATCCCCTTCAGCCTTAAGCTTCCCAGCTATGTCCCAAGAGTTGATAGCCCACCAGGGCTGGTCCGTCACTTTATCCCAGTGGTCACGGAGAAATATGCCTGTGTAAGGTATAACCACCGGGAACCCACCGTGAAGCCCATTGGTCATAGAGGCAATCATCTTTTCCTTACCCTTCAACCCCAACCTAGACCTCTCCGTGAACCCCTTCCACAGAAGATCGAGGGTGACTTTAAAAACTTGTGTAAAAGATGAATAAAGCGTCTTTTCCGCTTCCTTGTTCAACCAACTCCATGGCATGACCGCGGATGTTCAAGTGCCACCTGATCCATACTAGGCTGAACTGGCTTGAGGCAACAGTAAAAAGGCTTTATACACCGAGTACATGATACTTCTTAGGCACTGTTGAAAAATTGAGGCGTGGGTGCTGTATGCTCCAGACTCAGATGAGGATACTCCCAGCTGAACCTACACCGGTGGACATACTCGTAGTCCTCATCGGATTAGTCATCCTCTGGATCATCGTCTCCATACCCGTGTACATAGCGGCTAAGGCTGTAACGGGTGGGAGAGCATCCCTTGGATCCGCCATGGTTGCAACCCTCTTCGGTCCCGTGGTCTACATCATCGTCCTCTTCGTCGTGGATTTCTTCCTCGGCACCGTTATAGGCCCCACAGCCTTCCTGTGGGCGCTACTCTTCGCCTTCATCGCGTGGCTCGGCGTCTACAAGGAGGCCTTCGAAACGAGCTGGCGTGGAGCCATAGCCATAGCCATACTAGGCATCATAGCCTTCATCGTTCTAAACGCGTTACTAGACTTGTTCCTGGGTATTACGATACCCGGGATATCCATAAGACCTTTTCTACCTTGAGACCGAGGTATCTGGGGTTTCGTAGAGCTGATCGATTACGTGACAACAAGCCTATGTTGCTTTTGTTTGAACATGTTGAACCTAGGCTTCAATATATTGACATAGTTTAATGCTTAAGGTTTCAGGATCTTAGTCCTGCAATAGGAGCGCCTGTTAAACGGATATACCATGTCTCCGTATACTCCTTAAGAGAGTGATTAGTTGCTCAGCAATAGCTCTTACGAGGAATTGTAGGGTTGCAGAATGTCGTACATAGAACAAAGCTTTAGGCGTCGTCCTGCATAGTGTTGAATATGCGGCGCCGCTCACTGGTTCTTACCAATGCGAATGTTATAACTCTTAACCAGACTCTGCCTAGGGCTCAAGCAATAGCCATAGGTAACGGGCAGATCCTTGAAGTCGGCTCAACTGAGGAAGTCGCCAAACACGTCACCGATGAAACCGAAGTCATTGACCTACAGGGTAAGACGGTTGTACCCGGTTTCGTAGACTCCCACATTCACATGCTAGGGTTTGGAGCGTATCCACAGCAACTTGAGCTGCGCAACGCCAGGTCTATAAAAGAGCTGCAGAATGAGCTGGGGAAACACGCGAAGCGCACACCTCATAATGGGTGGATCTTAGGCCGCGGCTGGGATCATGAGAGACTTTCTGAACATCGTTACCCAACCCGCTGGGACATAGACGCCGCTGTGAAGGAGCAACCAGTGTTCCTAATACGTATCTGCGGACACATAGGTGTTGTCAATAGCAAGGCCTTAGCGTTAGCGGGCCTCGATGAAGCTGAGGGAAACGTTCGAGATCTTATAGGCTGGGATGCGGACACCGGAAAACCAAACGGGGTTGTAAAGGAGGAGGCATTAGACCTAGTTTGGCGGGTGACACCAAAGCCCAGCCTTGAAGAAGTTGAAGGCGCGTGCATAAATGCATGTGAACGGGTGATTGAAGCCGGTTTAACGTGTGTCCACTGGCTTGCCGCTTCAGCTGATGAACTCCGCGCTGTACAAGAACTCTCTCAAAACAGACGCCTACCTATCCGAGTCTATCTAGGTATCCCAGTTGAGATGCTTCAACATCTAGTAGGCCTAGGTCTTATCACTGGGTTTGGAAACGAGCGTGCGAAGCTGGGATTCGTAAAATTCTTCGCCGACGGCTCCCTCGGCGGACACACCGCTGCCCTAAATGCACCTTACTCAGACAAGCCGGAAACCATGGGCGTGATGCTTTACACTCAGCGGAGACTCAACAGGCTGATTCTTGAGGTGCATAAGGCAGGGTTGCAGGTAGCTGTCCACGCTATAGGTGACCGAGCTTTAACCATGGTTCTCGATGCCTATAAGAGGGCTTTTAAACGAATACCCCGTAGAGATCACCGAAACAGAATTGAACACTGCTCAGTGCTCAACCCTAGATTGATTAAATACATGCAACGCTTAGGCATAACCGCCTCCGTGCAACCCCACTTCATCGTCTCAGATTTCTGGGTCTCCCACCGCGTAGGTGCACACAGAGCGCGCTGGGTCTACCCTTTTAGGTCTTTACTAGACGCGGGGATCGTTGTGGTTGCGGGCTCAGATTGGCCTGTGGAACCAGTCAAACCCCTAACGGGTATGTGGGCAGCGGTTACTAGAAAAGATTCCCACGGAGAAAACGTTACGGCTGAAGAGGCGTTAAAGATGTACACGTTAAATGCAGCCTATGCCTCTTTCGACGAAGACAGGAAGGGATCTATTGAAACAGGTAAATTTGCGGATTTAACGGTTCTTTCACATGATCCACTTACTATATCCCCGGGGAAGATCAAGGATGTATGTGTTGAAATGGTAATTGTAGACGGCGAAAAAGTGTACAGAAAACCTTGAAAATTTCTTCATCATGAGGTTGGTAAGGCATAAACCGAGTATGCGGATGTATTAAGCTAGAGTTTTGAAGACTGAAAAGGGCATTAGCCAAGACAGGTTTTCGTTAAACAAAGGTGGAAGATAGGGGGAAACCACTGATATTTTGACGTTTCTCGTAAACATCCACGTTTAGGAATGGGGAAGAAACAGGCTTTTCGTACAGTCTATACGGATATAGCGATCACTGGCATCGATGAGGTGTCAAGTTGATGGATGAGTATATTAGACTGCTCGAAAACCTCTGGACTGCCCTAGTCTTCAATCGAGAGGGTGGCATATCCATAGTTACTTTATCGTTCAAAGTTTATATGTGAAAGCTCCACCTATTCATCCCCATAGTTAAGGGAAAAAAGTGGATGAAAAGTGTCTAAAAAAGATGTTCATTTCAAGGTTAAAGAGCTTAAAACCGACATCGGTGTCTTCAAAGACTTAGAGGTGAGTATCGGCAGAGTTTTCGAGGAAACATGGCTTGAACAACTTGGGCCCACGCCTTACCCATCCATAACGGACTTACGGGAATGGGACCTTAGGCTTCTGGAACGTTATAAGCCCTTCTACATGCCCTACTGCGATGTCTGCTGCCTCTGCACCATGGGTAAATGTGACTTAAGCAAGGGTAAACGCGGAGCCTGCGGCCTCGACATCGAGGATCAGCAGTCCCGTGTAGTGTTGATCGCCTGTTGTATAGGCGCCTCGACGCATGCAAGCCATGCGAGGCACTTAGTTGAACACCTTATAGGTAAGTATGGACGTGAAAGCCTAATCGACGTCGGCGGCCTAAATGTTGAGGTTGAGGCTCCGATCACCCGCCTCATCTGCGGCATACGGCCTAAATCGCTTGGAGACCTTGAAGATGCCTTAGACTACGTTGAAACTCAGCTTGTACACCTCCTCTCAGCCACGCACACGGGTCAGGAAAGCAGTGAGCTTGACTTTGAATCCAAGGTATTCCACGCGGGTATGCTCGACCATCTAAGCCTCGAAGTAGCTGACATAGCTCAGGTTTCAGCCTTCGGGTTTCCAAAGGCCGACGCGGAGGCTCCCCTCGCTGAGCTTGGGTTCGGCACCGTTGACACCTCGAAGCCCGTTGTTCTCGTCATAGGACACAACGTTCCATCAGCTATAGGCGTCGTGGACTACCTAAACGCGCATAAGCTCTACGGCGAGGTTGAGGTAGCGGGTATATGCTGTACAGCCCACGATATGGCGCGGTACGATCCGAAGGCTAAGATCGTTGGACCCATGTCTTATCAACTCCGCTTTATAAGGAGCGGGGTTTCAGACGTCATAGTCCTCGATGAACAGTGTATCCGAACTGACACCTTAGTTGAGGCGCAGAAGACTGGGACACCTGTCATCGTTACAAGTGAGAAGAACCTTGCAGGTCTCAAGAACCGTACAGGTGACGCGGCGGATGAAGTTGTAGAAGAACTCGTATACGGGAAAGTCCCAGGAGTCCTCATCCTCGACCCAGACCTCGTAGGCGAAGTAGCCGTTAAGACCGCTATGAAAGTAGCGCCTAGAAGAGCGAAGCTTAAGGTTATCCCAAGCGTCGAGGAGGTTAAGGCTGGAGCTGCGAAATGTACGAAATGCTATGAGTGCCTAAGGGCCTGCCCCAACGGGTTACCGGTTATGGAAGCCTTAGCTGAGGCTGAGAGGGGAAACCTTGAGAGGCTCGCAGACCTCTACGAAAGTTGTATTGGGTGTGGACGCTGCGACAACGCCTGCCCTGTGAACCTGCCTCTTCACAGCTTCATAGTGAAAGCCGCTGAGAAGAAGCTTAGGGAGGAGAAGTATAAGATCCGTGTAGGGAGAGGGGCTATACAGGATGTTGAAATCCGAGACGTGGGCAGCCCAATCGTGCTCGGTGAGATCCCAGGTGTCGTAGCCTTCGTCGGATGTTCAAACTTTCCAGCCGGCGGTAGAGAAGTCGCGGAGATGGCTGAGGAGTTTGCTAAACGCCGCTACATCGTCACCACTTCAGGGTGCTCAGCCATGGCGATGGGCATGTACAAGAACGGTGAGGGGAAGACGCTTTACGAAGCCTACCCTGGAGCCTTTAAAGCCGGAGGCATAGTCAACGTAGGCTCATGCGTGGCCAACGCCCACATCGCAGGAGCTGCTATAAAGATCGCCAACATCTTCGCTAAGCGTAACCTCAGAGGAAACTACGAGGAGATCGCGGACTACGTCCTCAACCGGGTCGGCGCCGTCGGCGTTGCTTGGGGAGCCATGTCCCAGAAGGCGGCTTCCATAGCCAGCGGCTGCTGGCGCCTCGGTATACCCGTCATCGTTGGACCCCAAGGCGCCAAGTACCGCCGCATGCTCCTTGGAAGGAAGGACCGCGAAAAGGAATGGTATGTGCACGACGCCCGCACAGGTGACAGCGTCTACGTTGGACCAGTCCCAGAGCACCTCTTCAGCACCGCTGAAACCAAGGAAGAGGCTATGGTTATGATCGCTAAGCTCTGCATGAGGCCTAACGACACCTCGAAGGGTAGGGCGATAAAGCTTACACATTACATCGACCTGCACAAACGCTTCTACGGCGTCATGCCCGACGATGTCCACCTCTACATTCGTAGAGCAACTGATATACCGATCACGATGAAGGATGAGATCCTCGCAGCTTTAAAGGAGAAAGGCTGGAAGGAGAATGTGATTCCAGACCCAACCTTACTGCCGAGGCTTATCCGAAAGAGGGAAAAGCCATGAGACGGGCTGAACCATGGCAGAAAGCTGAGATACCAGGACCTGAGAAGGCCCTTGTGATCACGAGACCAGAGGTTGTAACGGCTATGATCAAAAGGGCGAAAAGACCACTCCTCATCCTCGGATATGAATCTGCCAAGCTTGACTTGGGAGAAGAGAAACTCATAGACTATGCCATCAAGTTGGCTGAATCTGTAAATATTCCTATGGTGGCAACGGGGCATACAGTGAGTGAATTGACGAAACGCGGTTTCCAACACGCGGCTTTCATGCCAGCCGTAGACATCGCGAATAGACTGAGAGACCCTGACTGGAAAGGTTTAGACGGCCTCGGTCAATATGACCTCGTCTTGGTTACAGGGCTTCGCTACTATCTGGCATGGGTTATGCTCTCAGGGCTAAAACACTTCGCAGATAAGGTTAAAACCATATCCTTGGACAGGTTCTACCAACCCCATGCATCATGGTCCTTCCCAAACCTTCCAGTCGATGAGTGGCACAGTTATTTAATAGACATCCTGAAAAGTTTAGGAGGTTGATGAGTACGTCGATGTTCCAGGACATTCCAGTAGGCGTAGGTGTCGTCTACGAAGGTGAAAGGATTAGGTGGGCGGACACCTACGTGGAGCTTGGAGGCCCTAAAAGCCTTTATAAATTTGAGCTGGCTAGGGTTAGGAGCTTCGATGAGGTGGAGGATGGAAAAGTCGCTGTCGTGGGACCGGACATCAAGGATTTACAGGAGCAGTCAAGCATACCCTTCGGCATCCTCGTCGAGGTCGCTGGGCAACAGGTTGGGGAGGAGTTGGAAGGCGTCATCGAGAGACGTATCCACGAGTACTGCAACTACATCGAGGGCTTCATGCATCTAAACCAGCGCTACGATATCCATCTCAGGTTGGGTAAGGCTTCCTTCAAGAAGGGGTTGAACACCTTCGAACTCATAGGAAAGGTTCTAATACGGCTTTATAAAAGCGAGCTTCCGATTATCGAGAAAATACATGTTGTTTTCATAACCAACCCCGATAAAGTACGTGAAAAGTGGCAGGAAGCATTACGGATCTATGAAACACGTGACGAAAAGGCTAGGGGCTTAAAGGATGAGGATGTGGAGGAGTTCTACGGCTGCCTCCTCTGCCAATCCTTTGCTCCAACCCATGTCTGCCTCATAACACCTCAAAGATACTCAAACTGCGGCGCCATCAGCTGGTTTGATGGAAGAGCGTCGGCGAGGATCGACCCTAAAGGACCTGTTTACGCCATTAAAAAGGGTGAGACTCTCGACCCTGTAAAAGGCGAGTACACGGGATGCAACGAAGCCGCTAAGGAGAAATCCCTGGGAGAGATCACCCGGGTGTGGCTTTACAGCGCCTTCGGTTCACCCCATACAAGCTGCGGATGCTTCGAGGGCATCGCCTTCTACATCCCTGAAACCGACGGCTTAGGCTTGGTTCACAGAGACTTCAAAGGATTAACCGTGAACGGCTTACCCTTCTCAGCGATGGCGGACTCAACGGCTGGCGGACGTCAAGTCGATGGCTTCCACGGAATCAGCATCGAATACATGCGGTCTCCCAAGTTCCTCCAAGCCGATGGAGGCTGGAGTCGCGTGGTATGGGTTCCAGCCAGTGTTAAGGAGAGGGTTAAAGACTTCATACCCAAAGATTTAACTGAGAAGGTCGCAACCGAAACCGACGTGCGGAACGTTGAGGAGTTAAAGCAGTTTCTTAAGGAGCATGACCACCCCGTTGTCCAACGCTGGAGGGAAGCCCCAGCTGCGGCAGCGCCGGAAGCCACTGTGGAAGCACTTATCACAACGCCCACACCGATTGGCGAGGTCACTATACCAACCGCCTTACCCCCATCGGCGGGGTTCAAGATCGTGCTTAAGAACGCGAAGATCAGGGCTAAGAAGGTGATTATTCGAAGGGTTGAGGGAAAGGGATAAAGTGATGGGTGAAAAGAAGCCGCGTGAAAAACTGCCTGCTAGTCTTACGGAACTCTTAAAAAAATTTTCAGAGGTTGAACTCGAAGACGTCGAGATCGACGCTGAGGAGCTTGAGATATGGATTCAACCCATTCTCCAAGCTATACCTCCAGCTCCAGGCGTTGCAGGAAAGGCGAAGCCCACGGAGATCATGGAAGCTGAGTTTACACCACCTGTCATCGATTACCCCGGACAGATCGCTGAGGTGAGGCTTGGAGCAGTCAAGGCTGAAGGGGGAAGCCGCGCAAAGGTTGTAACCATCGGTGGCGAGAAGACCCCTGCGCTCTACCAGTTCGCTGAACCTACCCCGCATCCACCCATCATATCAGGCGATGTCTTCGACTGGGCTGTGCCGTTGCCTAAAGCCGTTAGAATGCATCTTGAGGAGGTTATAGGAGACCCCGCGGCTTGGGCTAAGCTCTACGTTGAGAAGTTCGGTGTAGACATGGTTACACTTGAGCTGACGAGCATCGACCCTTTGATTAAGGATACACCGGTCAGCGAAGCCTTACGGGTGGTGGAAAACGTTCTCCAAGCCGTCGATGTACCCCTTGTAATCGGGGGATGCGGTGCACCTGAGAAAGACGTGAAGGTTCTCCCAAAAGTCGCTGAGGTTGCTGAAGGCGAGAGGGTTCTTTTAAGCTCAGCCACCATAGACATCTATAAGCCAATCGCTGAGGCTGCGGAGAAACATGGACACGTGGTCTTAGCGTGGACATCCCTGGACCTTCTACTTCAGAAGGAGTTGAACAGGAAGCTCCTAGAGATTCTACCGAAGGAGCAGATCGTCATCGACCCCACCTCGGCAGCGCTGGGTTACGGGATTGAGTACGCCTTCACCATCATGGAGCGGATGCGGTTGGCAGGGTTACTCGGCGATGTGGAGCTTCAGATGCCCATAGGGTCTGGAACCTCTAACGCGTGGGGCGCCAGAGAAGCCTGGTTGAAAAACCCTGAACTGGGACCGAGGGAGTTTAGAGGACCACTTTGGGAAACCGTTTCAGCCCTAACCTTCCTCCTAGCCGGATGCGACCTCTTCTTCATGCTCCACCCTGCAAGCATCAAGACTACCAAGGACATTATCCGATGGTTAACCCGCGGGTTTGGAGCTTCGCAGTCCACGGAAATCGATTGGACAGCCTTGAAGGTTTAAGGTGGGGGGGTATATGCCTAAGAAGATTGGGCCACTCGACGTTTACAATATGCTGCCGAAAACGAACTGTAAGGAATGTGGGGAAGCTAACTGCATGGCATTCGCCGCTAAGGTTGTAGAGCGTATATTGACCGTTGAGAAATGCTCGCCGCTTCTCCAAGAGAAGTACAGGGAAAGCCTTGAAAAGCTACGTGCTATGCTTAGACCACCTGTTAAGGAGGTTTTATTAGGCTCAGGTGACCACGTTGCCAAAGTCGGTGGGAAACTCGTGATGTTCAGACATGAACTACGTTACACCAACCCCACCTTGATCGCCGTCGATGTCAACGATGAGATGCCTGAAGCCGACTTAGTCAGCCGAGTTAAGCAGATCGAGGGATTCGAGTACCGGTACATAGGAAAACTCCTGAAGCTTGACGCCGTAGCCGTAAGGTCTACGTCTCAGGACCCATCGAGGTTCGGGAAAGCGGTTGAGGTTGTGGCTAAAGCTACTGGGCTGCCTTTAATCCTCTGCGCCCTAAACCCTGAGGTTCTGGAGAACGGTTTACTCGCCGCACAAGAGAAACATCCCCTCATCTACGCCGCTACAAAGGAGAACTGGAAGGATGTTGGGGAACTCGCCCTCATGTATAAGTCACCCTTAGCAGTTACAACAAAAGGCGACCTTAAGCTCCTGAAGTCCCTTACAAACACATTGCTCAGATTAGGTGTTGAAGACCTCGTCCTCGACCCTGGCACATCCTTCATGGAGGGACTTAACGATACTATCAACAACCTCACTCAGCTCCGGTGGTCAGCGTGCAGGGAAGACGACCTTCTACTAGGCTTCCCCCTCATGGGCGCACCTTTAGCTGTATGGACTAAAGGGGATGAAGTGCCTGAGGTTACGAAGTGGAAGGAAGCAATTCTCGCTTCAATGCTGCTGATAAGGTACGCTGACATCCTCATCATGCACAGCCTCGACGCCTGGGTTCTCCTACCCTTAACCATACTGAGGGAGAACATCTACACAGACCCGGTGAAGCCTACGAGCGTTGAAGCCGGGTTGAAGACCTTAGGCAACCCTACGGAGAACTCCCCAGTCATGTTCACAACGAACTTCGCTCTCACCTACTTCACGGTCACCTCAGACATCGAATCCGCGAAAAAAGACTGCTACCTTATCGTCGTGGACACAGAGGGCTTAAGCGTAGAGTCCTCGGTGGCTGGGAGAAAGCTCACAGCTGAGAAGATAGCTGATACCATCAAGGAAACGGGTATCAAGGATAAGGTAAGGCATAGGAAGCTGATCATACCGGGTTTAGCCGCAAGGCTTAGAGGTGAGCTTGAGGAGCTTACTGGTTGGGAGGTCCTAGTGGGACCAAAGGACTCATCGGGCATACCGAAGTTCCTTGAGGAACAAGGATATACATAGACTTCCCTACACAAAATACCGGATAGAAACTAATTCAACATGCATAACCCAGTGGGTATCTCTTACTCACCATATCCTTTAAAATCAAATGAAGGGATCTATACCTTACATTCCCCAGTTTCATTTTAAGAGCTTTTATTTTCTCTATCTATGTAATATAGTTTACAGGAGGTGATCGACGGTGAGATGTGTCATAATCTGGAGATGGGCTCCTGAGAGACTTTTTGATATGTTTAAAGCGGTATCTGGGATGAAGAAGGGAGAAGCACCGAAAGCCGTGGTTGATGCTTTGAAGCGTGTCAAGTTTATATCATTTGAGATCGCTTATGGTCAGAACTGTTTAGTAACTGTATGCGAAGGGGATGAAGTCTCCATCGCCACTATTGGACGTTACTTCGGAAGTCTGGCTACCGCTCAGATCCTACCTTCGATAAGCCTTGAAGAATTACTAAAACTCGGACCACCTCCAAAATAAACTTACAGATATAGTTGAAAACCTAACACAAACCTTTTTTACTAGGAACAACATCTTCTCCCTTCACTTACATATCCTATCAAGGAACATCCGTTGTATGTATCACGGATAAGGTTTCTTTTCACTATGGGTATTCTCTCGTTGAGAGTGGAGTTTATTTAATACTAGAAAGTGTTAAATCGGGGCGTGATCTCATCTGAGAATCTCACGTTTCTATACTTCGGCTTTTTCGAATGGTACCACCTTCAGCTTTTAGTATTACCCTAAGGAATACTTAGGTCGCATTCATCTTTATCGATTATTCTGGGCTTCAACAATCAAAGCGATGATATCCCCTTGGTAGGGGAGGTTAGGCAATGTGTTTCAGAGGAGGTGGGAAAGGTTGAGAGGCAAGGAACACCTCCGGATGCTGCACCGCATAACGCGGCAGGAGGATGAGTTCCTATGTCTCATCCCCCTAGTCCTCCTCTTCACCGCCTGGGAAATTCTCTGTCAAACCGGGGTATTACCGGCAACGATAGCACCACCCCCTTCAAGTGTTCTTCTATCACTCATAAACCATCTTGGAAACCCTAGTTTCCTATCAATGGTTGTAAAAAGTTTCATAAACCTCGTCACAGGCATCCTTCTAGCCCTTGTAGCGGCAACACCTTTAGCCATAGGCGCGGGGTTGAGGAAAAGGTTTGATTCATCTCTTACACCCATGGTGATCCTGGCGGGAGGTTTCCCAGACCTAGCGCTTCTACCAATCCTGGTCCTGTGGTTTGGACCGGGTGAAGTTTCCGCGGTTTTCATGGCGACAATATGCGCTTTCTTCCCAATCTACTTCACGGTTAGGGAAGGTGTGAAAGAGATCCCGCCTGAGCTCTTCCAAGTTTCAACGGTCTTCCACTCTAGTAAATTTGACTTACTCAAGAAACTTGTCTTCCCAGCGGTTTCCCCGCAGATGCTCACAGGGCTTAGGCTTTCATTCGACTTCGTTTGGGAAGTAATCCTAGCCATAGAGATCATCGCCAGAGTGGCTGGAGTCGGCTCTTTCATCAACCTCGCTGTTGAAGAAGGCTCCATGGAAAATGCGTTTGCAGGGATCCTAACCGTCGGTCTACTCTGCATAACAGCAGACCGATGTTTCTTCGGTATGCTTGAAAAACGGTTGAGGAAGTGGGCGTAATGGGTGAACATGTCGAAGTCGACCATGTCACGAAGGTTTATGAAAGCCACAATGCCCAAGCCCTTCCGATTCTGAAAGATGTAAGCTTCAACGTGGATGAAGGGGACTTCATGTGCATAGTAGGTCCAAGCGGCTGTGGTAAGTCAACGCTTTTACGGATCATCGCCGGCTTGGATAAACCGACATCGGGCAACGTAAGGTTCTTTGGAAAAACCTTGGAAGGCCCAAACCCAAGGGTCAGCATGATCTTCCAGTCCTTCGCCCTCTTCCCCTGGCGAACCGTGCTTCAAAATATCGAATATGGACTTGAACTGAGAAAGGTACCGAAAGCCGAGATGAATAGGATAGCCTCTGAGCTTATCGACCTCG
>Ga0315309_1001253_pt1 | contig 15256 bp, 13 predicted proteins | sample TDP4_MG_FD_203080 | JGI IMG/M metagenome (GOLD analysis project Ga0315309, IMG submission 203080) | Freshwater sediment microbial communities from Lake Towuti, South Sulawesi, Indonesia - TDP4 | ecosystem: Environmental > Aquatic > Freshwater > Lake > Sediment | place: Indonesia: South Sulawesi... | reverse complement strand
GATATCGGCAAGCTCGCCATCAATGGGACAGTTAATGACATAGCGATGTGCGGCGCAGTGCCGATGTACCTTACGACCTCGCTCATAATTGAGGAGGGCTTCAAACTTCAGGACCTAAGGCGGATCCTAAACTCCATGAGAGATGCCGCGGACGAAGCCAATGTGGAAGTTGTCGCGGGCGACACGAAGGTCGTTAGTGCTGGGAACGCGGACAAGATCTTCATCAACACCTCGGGCATCGGAATCGTTGAGAAGGAGGTCAGCGGATCCAATGCCAAGACGGGGGACAAGGTCATCATCAGCGGATTCATAGGAGATCACGGAATAGCGATCCTTAGCGAACGCGAGGGGCTGGATCTGAAGGTGCCGGTTACCAGCGACTGTTCGCCCCTGAATGGCCTCGTCTCCTCCATTTTAGATGTCGCGGATGGCGTTCACGCCCTGAGGGATCCCACGAGGGGTGGACTGGCCACAGCATTGAATGAGATCGCCCTTCAATCAGACGTGGGGATAAGGGTCCATGAGGAGATGATCCCGGTAAGAGATGCCGTCAGGGGGGCTTGTGAGATGCTTGGACTCGATCCCCTTTACGTAGCGAACGAAGGCAAAATGGTAACAATCGTCTCACAGGATGACGCTCCCCGGGTTCTGGAGATAATGCGCGAACACAGGAACGGCTCCGACGCCCGAATGATAGGCGAGGTCATAGCTGAGCCGAGGGGGACGGTCCTCATGAGGACCCGCATTGGGGGGGAGAGGATAGTGGACATGCTTACGGGTGAGCAACTGCCGAGGATATGCTAGTTGGGGCACGATCGATGAAAGCACTAGCCCTGTTATCTGGTGGACTTGACAGCGCCATCGCGGCCAAGATCGTGTTGGAGCAGGGGATAGAGGTCGAGGCGCTCAACTTCACGACCCCCTTCATCCAGCAAAACGACTTGACGAGCTTGACCGATGAACTCGACATCAAGCTGCACGTTGTGGCCCTCCTCGAGGATTACCTGGAGGTCGTCAAGTGCCCTAAACACGGTTATGGAAGCAACATGAATCCATGCATAGACTGTAGAATTTTGATGCTCAGAAAGGCCAAAGGACACATGGACGAGGTCGGCGCATCCTTCATCGTAACCGGGGAAGTACTGGGACAGAGGCCCATGTCGCAGCACAAGGATGCGCTGAGGACGATCGACAGGGAATCTGACATGGAAGGGCTTGTCCTAAGGCCGCTCTCAGCCAAGTTCCTACCACCAACGAGCGTTGAGATGAGGGGTTGGGTTGACAGGGAAAGGCTGTTATCGATCAGGGGAAGGTCTAGGAAGGAGCAGATCGCACTTGCCAGTTCATACAAAATATCAAAATACTCTTGTCCATCAGGTGGATGCCTATTGACGGATCCCGGTTTCTCAAGGCGCCTAAGGGACCTCTTCGATCATTGCCCTCATCCAAGTTTAAACGATATCGAGCTACTGAAGGTCGGCAGGCATTTTCGCCTTTCGCCTACTTCGAAGCTCGTCGTTGGCAGGAACGAGGGCGAGAATAATAGACTCGAAGGGCTCTGCCAGGAGGGTGACGTGACATTTGAGGTTCTCGGCCATAATTGCCCGGTGTCCATCGCTCGCGGCATTCTAAGTAGAGACGAACTATTGGTGTCGGCTCGACTCGAGGCGAGGTACAGCGACGCCCCCAAGGATCGGCTTGTGGATGTCAGATGTCGCACATGCGAGGGCCAAGCCACGACGTTGGCAGTGAGGCCCATATCTGATGAAGAACTGAGAGACATGAGGATCAATTAGCCCCCATCTCAATGAATTGGCCGAAGGGATAAGGGTGGGGCCACAAGGTGGCCGAAGTTAAGTTCCCGGTTCAGGTTCGCCCTGGAGGAGCTTCGCGACATCGTCTTTGCTCTTGATGCCGATCAGCGCCTGAGAGGCAGCGTCTAGGAAGCTCTGAACTGGCACTAGATCTATGGACCTGTCCTTCAGCATCTTGTCGACTCCCAGGTCGCCTATGTGCTCGAAGTTATACTGGGGCATGATGAATTTCTTGGCATACTTGTCCGCTAGGGCCGCCTCGACCTTCCCCATTCCACGGTAGTCGAGTCCTCCGACTGGCCAGACCTCACCCCTTGCCGTTATTGCGCCCGTCATCACGACATAGGGATCGACCTCGACGTTCGTGAAGGCCGACAGCATGGCGACGCCGATCGCCAATCCGGCCGAAGGACCTGAGACGGGCGGCATGGTTATGCCCGGCGCAACCATCTGCTTCTCCATCCCTTTGGCGGGCGTCACGAGCTCCACATACACGTCGTGCGACTTGAAACGCCAATTGGCGGCGGAATTCAAGAATATGAACGCATCTTCCGCGCTCGCCAATATGCTCTCACCTGCCTCGCTCCCTACCACATGTACCTTCCCGGAACCATTTCTGTTCACGATCACCTCTATGACCCCCACGAATCCCCCCATCTGGCCAGCCTCGCCAAAGGCGACTAGTCCGTAAGCCTTCCCGACCTCGGCCTGCTCCAGCCTGATCGTCTGTTCTATCATCTCGCGCGCTTCCTCGAGTCTCTCGTCGGCCGTATTCTCTATGGCTTGTTCAAAGTGATAGACCCTCAATGGGTAGTTGGAGGGATCGGTCGCTTCGAGGGCGCTCAAGGTGTTGGAGTCGTCCTCGGGAATGCACTTGATCTTACAGAGCCTCTCCAGGTCCTGTTTGTAGATCTTCTTGACCTCAACGACCTCCTCGGGGCCCTCGGCGATGGCAATCGCCAGTCTGTGGGCGGCCTCAAGTTCCTTCGTCCTCAGCCTATTGGCATCATTTATCGCGTCGGCTATCTTCCTTGGGCTTAGGATCTTTTTCTCGAATACCTCGAGTATCTTATCGACGGTGGTTTCCTCGTGAAGACTGTCCAGGTAATGCGCCAAGTGTATCTCTATGACCTCCCTCTTTTCGGTCCTATTCTTCGGATATGTGAACTCGAAATGCCGAGTGAACCTCTCCAGGAGGGCGGTATCGATTATCTCCAGCCTATTGGTGGTGCCTATCACGACGACGCCCATCAGCGGCACGAAACCATCGATCTCCGTGAGGAGCTGGCTCGTGACCCTGTCCACAACTGGGTCGTAGCGTCCCCTCATGGGTGCGATCGAATCGATCTCGTCGAAGAAGATTATGGCTGGCGAATTCTTCCGGGCGTCTTCGAATATGTTCCTCACGGTCTTCTCCGGATCACCGTACATGCCCTGTAGTATGGATGGGCCATTTATGCTGTAGAACCAGACATCGTTCTCACCCGCTATCGCCTTGGCCAGAAGGGTCTTCCCCGTGCCGGGTGCCCCATAGAAGATGAAGCCCTTGGGGGGCACGTACCTCGCCCTAGCCGATAGCTCGGGGTTGAGGGCCAGCGAGATCTCCTTGATGACCTCCTCCCTCACCCCGTATAGTCCCCCGATATCCTTGTAGCTGTTCTTCGGCTTTATCCTCAGCACTGCCTTCTTTGCCGCCTCCGTCCTCTCCTCGGATGCATATGACTTGAGCCGCCGTGCAACGGCCCTGAAATCGTTTAACGTGATTTGGCCGCCGATCTCCTCCATCGAGGGCAGTTTGGTGGACACATCGCCACTCCTGAACTGTTCGACCAACTTTTCCTGAACCGGGGTGGACTTGCTGTCCATGACCATCTCGAAAGCGTTCACGATGTCGGCGGGCGTTAGTTCCATCCCACCAATGGACCTAACGGCGTCCTCTAGCGTGTCTATGATCTTCTCGGGTTCGATCTTCAGGCCAAACTTCTCACACTGCCTCAACGCTATGGCCCTCAGCGTCTTGGTATCCAAGGTCTTGTCGAGGTCTATGGTACCGACGACCCCCCTTCTCCTAAGGGTCTCCGTCAGAGCCTCGTACTCCGTTGTGGCTATCATCAATATGGTCCTATAGTTCCTCTTCTGTAGCTCATCGATCCTCTCGAGAAATGTCGTCTGGACCCTCGTCTCCTCCATCCCGGTCTCGGTCGCCGATTGGAACTTCTTCCCAAATGCCTGGAACTCGTCTATGAGTACGACGCTCGGCCTTATGAAAGCGGCGTTGAAGAACTCCCCGAGCTTCTGGGCACTACTCCCATACCACATGGTGTAGACTTGCTCCGGCTTGAGCGCTGCATAGTGGACGAGGATCGCGTTCAGCAATCCGGCCTCAAAGGCCTCATTTTGACAAGCTTCGGCGAAGAAGGTCTTGCCGCTCCCGCTCCCGCCTTTTATGACGAATAACTTGGGTGGCGGCAGGTTTGTGATCTGACGGACCTTCTTATCCTTCAGGACATGGTAGTAGACACTTAGCATCACTTTGTCGAACTCCTCTCTCCTGCCGATCAGCTCGGCGTGTGTCACCTTTGGGAAATCGGGGCGCTTTCTGATCTTCTTGGCTTGTGCCTCAACCCTCTTCTTCCTCTCCTCCGGCGGCTTCATCAGGAATCGCCAGAGCCTATACTGCCAAGAGGTTACGTAGAGCAAAGGGCCGAATATCTTCCTCAGACGCCTTCTCGTGTACCACCACTGTTCTACGAATTCCTCCTCTTCTTCATCGGGCACTTTCCCTTGCCACTCTTCCCCTTGTTTATTGCAGGGCATTTATTTTCCATCACTCTCGCTCATTATATTATACCATCTCGCCTGTGCCAGATGTCAGGGCTTCGTATGTCCTCGTCACATGTGAGCGGTGGAATTGTCGTATGAGCTTCAGCCATCACATCAGATCACCCTCACATATATCCAATAAATTATTATAAGGCTGAGTATCACCAATACGCCAATGCCGACCTTCCTCTTCTTGCTGACCTCCTCCTTCTTGGACCTGTAGTAAAGGTCCGTGAAGAGGTAGGCGTTCGGATACGATAGGCCCACAATGGCGGCGATCAGGAACAGCGCACCAGCCGACGACGGTAGCGGGATCGAAAGCCAAGATTCCTCCAAGGTGGTTGTCACATCGAAGACGAACGAGATGCTCCAGTTCTCCGCCGCGAGCCCCTGCATTGTCAATATCTCGACGAAATAGGCCCTCTCGACGACATGGATCATGTAAAGTTCGAAGTTCGTGGTGTCCCTAGTCAAAATCCCGAGGAGCATATTGAAGGGCTGCTGAGAGGATACGTTCAGGACCATGTTGAAACTACCTTCCGACTGAGGGACGAGCTGAACATAGGATCCTTGGTCCCCCCCGAGCTGGACTGGGACGTTCGTGAGTGATTCATTCATGGAAATCACCTGCCTGTACGCTCCCCCGTTCGAGGATGTACAGGATGCGAGCACATTGCCCAAGGGCGGGCTGAAGAATACGTAGACAACGTCTCCGACGAGGAGCGGGATCGGGCCAATGGGCACGAGGCTTATTGGGCTAGGAGATGTGGCTTTTGGGAGATTCGCAAGGGCCAGAAGGGGCAAGAACACTAAGGCCAGCCCCTTATGCATTTCTCGCATTGGTGCATTCTATGGTGGTGGTGCGGATGTTTTTAAGTCTTAAAAGCGATGCAACGATGGCCGATTCTGACCGCCACCTAAAGCTTATTAGAGGTTCGAAATGAGACCATATTGGGGCTGTAAAGGTGAATAGATATTACCTGATCTCATCCATCTTCTCGGCAATATTCCTGATCTACCTTTGGGCAGTCTGGCTGCCGGAATATGCTGGTGATCCCGCCTACGAGACGCAGAGGACGGTCGCGATCGTTGTCTCTATCGCCATGCTCGCCGTCATGGTCATGACGGCATTACTCGCCAAGACGCCGGTCGAAGATGGCCCTAAGGGTGAGGATGTCGAGAAGGGAACTACCTCGAAGAGGGCGGGTCGAAGGAAGCGTTTGAAGGGATTCGACTTCATGCGCGACAGGATCTAACTAAACTTAATATATGATGTTTAAATTGAGGGAATGGGGCTGTAGCTCAGGCCTTCAGATGAGGGAGCAACCAGGTAGAGCATCGGAGAGCTCGTCTCGATGAGGCTTTTAACCCGGTAGTCTGGGAAGGCCACCCGGTGGTCCAGAGGCGCAGCAAGGCCGGATAGGGTCCAATTGATTAGGGAGTCCCTGCAGCCCCGCTTTATTGTTACAGATGACAGAAGGACATGTCGACGATAATAAGCCAAGTTTATGAGGAATTTACACCCATATACATGCCATAGTGGACAATGACGTGACCCAACCTTTCTCTGGGGTAGGTCATCGATGACTCCGTGTTGGCCGCCAGGATGGCTTCGGTCATCATCGATCCCACATCTGACTGGGAGCGACTTGGCTTATTGAGCGGTGGTCATACATATATCTACGAAGTACGCGTTAGAAATGGGAGCAATGGACTGGAGTGATTACGAGGAACTAATGTCCGCGCTCGAGCGGGCTAAGGCCTGTTCCGAGAGGGGAGAGGAGAAACTCGCATGGACCCTTGTCAACGAGGCCATCGGCCATCTCAGGGTAAAGTTGAGCACTTACACATGTCCAAAATGCGGATCCAAGGACTTGACGTCTAGCGGCACTAGCGTCGCCCTCGCCGTCTGTCCGAAATACGTCTGTAAAAAATGCGATCTTGAATTTACAAGGGCCGAGCCCCCATAAGGCATCTTGGATGCGGAGACTGAGTTCCGCGATGCCCAAGAACCACGTCATGCATGCCAATTTCCATCCAAGGTTCCCGGGCGTGGCCTTATTAGAGGCCCCAGTTCCATAACGCATTCGAGTTCGTAGTTGTGGTCGCGATGAATGCTGGCGCAAGTCTCCCATTCGATCCTGCCAGTCTGTCCTTTGCCTTCACAGCCGGGGTATTCACCTTCCTCTCCCCCTGCAGTTTCTCCCTTCTACCCGCCTACATACTGTACTATCTCGGGCGAGATTCCTCGAGGCATGACACGGCGTGGAAGGGCTTGGTGAGCACTCTCGGCATCCTGAGCGTTTTCGCCGTTTTGGGTTTGATCTCCGCACATCTCGGGATTTTGTTAAGTAACGTTAGTTTCTCGCAGGTCTCGGGCCTGATATTCATTGCCATGGGCACTGTGACCCTTTTGGATCTACGACTTCCAGTATGGACCCCGCAAGTGGCCCCCCCGAGGAGGACCGACTTACTTGGCCTGTACCTATTCGGCATCGCATACGGGATGGCCTCAATAGGCTGTTCACTTGCGATGTTCCTCTCCGTTGTGGCCTATGCCCTATCTACAGAGAGCTTCCTGAATGGATTCCTCTCGATGATCTCCTACTCCCTCGGCATCGCGATCCCTTTGCTCCTCATGGCCTTCCTGGGCGCAGACATATCGGCCTTCGTATCAAAGCGTAGCGCGCCCATCAGGCCCTGGCTTCACAGGATTGGCGGGCTGGCCCTCATGGTAATGGGGGCGTACTTAATCCTCAGATCTATCTTTGACTTCTAGGGCCCTAAATGTCTCGGTTCGAAAGCCATGTGATCTATGGGGCCTTGACGAGTCGAGCTCCCGGGAAGCGATTGCCGACCTCGATTAGGTTCTTTTCGTCGTCATCCACGAACATTACCTCTAAATTACTCACCTTGATCCCGTCCTCAGCCTCCAGTTCCCTCAGTATCTCCTCGACCATGGAGTCCTTCCCATCCCAGCCCAGCTGAGGGTGCTTGAATATGATCGGCAGGCCGAATCGCTCAATCAATGGAAGCACGACATCGGGATCGCCCATGCTGGCTATGGAGCACATCACGTTCCGAATGCGGGCCTGATTGAGGAGCTCCAACAATCCCGTGTTCAACGATATCGTCTCCCCCTCCCCCGTCTTGACCTCGTTCAAACTTATTCGCCTGAAGGGGGGTTGTCTGTCGGGATTGAACTCATTCGGCCAGATTGTACCATCTAAATCGAGCACCAATAGTCTGGTTGAGTCATCGATGCTGACAGCTGCCAGTGAGCCGGGACGCTCGATCATGAGTCGAACTATGGATGATTGGTTTTTTTACTGATGAACCTTCCGCTTTGGGAAATTTGACTCTAGGAACTTCGGGGCTGCTGTTCGGCATGTGCCACGAGGATGGAACGGCCTTATAAGTGCCCTTTATGTGAAAAAAATAGGGAATAATCTTGGGAAGCGAGCGTGGTACGGTTCTCGTAACCGGAGGAACCGGATTCATGGGATCCCATGTGGCCGAATTTTATGCACGCCGGGGTCACAGGGTCTTGATCTTCGACAACCTATCAAGGGCCCAGCTCCTACAAAGGCGCGGGGCGGACACAAGCCATAACCGCATCTATCTCGAGAGATATCCATCCATACACTTCGTTAAGGGGGATGTGAGGGACTTCGGACAGCTCCATTCCACGATGGCGGGCGTCGATGCCGTCGTCCATACCGCAGCGCAAACGGCGGTAACAACATCGCTTTCAGATCCCATCAAAGACTTCGAGGTAAACGCCCTCGGGACGTTGAACGTCCTTGAGGCCATCAGGCATTCAAAGGCGAATGTCAGTTTAGTAGGCTGTTCTACGAACAAAGTGTATGGGGGGAACGTGAACGGGATAGAGATCGTTGAGATGGACAAGAGGTATTCAGTTCGGGGTGAATATGCTGAGGGCATCCCAGAGGGTTTCCCGATAGATAATTGCGAACACTCCCCATACGGTTGTTCAAAACTCGCCGCGGACCTTTATATCCAAGACTATGCGCATACTTATGGTTTGAGGGCCGCTGCCTTTAGGATGTCATGCATCTATGGCGAGAGGCAATTCGGAGTCGAGGATCAGGGATGGCTCGCGTGGTTTACCATAGCCACGATCCTCGGAAGGCCGATCACGATCTATGGTTCAGGAAAGCAGGTCCGCGACGTTCTGTACGTGGGAGATCTCGTGAGGGCCTTCGACGCATTCCTCCAAGGCAAGGGGGATCCTGGCGTCTACAACATAGGTGGAGGGCCCAACAATACGCTCTCCCTCCTGGAGCTACTGGATATGCTCGAGAAGCTCAGTTCCAAAAAGCCCTTGATAGGTTTCGGGGATTGGAGGAAGTCTGATCAGAAAATATACATCTCTGACGTCTCAAAGGCCAAGAGGCAACTTGCTTGGGAACCGGAGGTCTCACCTGAGGAGGGCGTGAAGAAGCTCGTATCGTGGGTCCGATCCAATGCGCACCTATTTGTGGATGGCGCCTGATAACGTTAATAGGAAGGCTGAACCGCAGCGAAGGCGGGGCAGATAAGGCCGCGATGAATCTATCTGGCCCTTGAGCAAAAATGCTCTGGATCTTGAGTGTTGGAGCGGCGCTGCCCCAGTTGAGTAAAGATGACAGAGCCCATAAAAGCCATCGAGACAATCGGATTGACCAAGAATTATGGCAAGGTGATCGGGGTCAACGATGTGACCTTCACCATGGCCAAGGGCGAGATCCTGGGAGTCCTCGGCCCCAGTGGTTCGGGCAAGACCACGTTGATCGGGTTGTTAGCCGGGATCATAGGGCCAAGCAAGGGAAGCGCCTCCGTTGCCGGCCTCGATGTGGCCAAGAGGGCCAAGTCCCTCAGCAGCCGGATTGGCGTCGTTTCGGACTTCGTCGGGATCTATGACGATCTATCCGTTGAGGGGAATTTGACGTTCTTCGCGAAGATATACGGGATGAGGCCTACGGTCGCGAAGGAGAGGGCTGATGACGTTATTTCCCTGCTGGAACTCGAGGGATGCAGAAGGACATTGTGCGGGAGGCTCCCCAGGGGGTTGAGAAAGAGGGCCTTGGTGGCGGCGGCGATCGTTCACGAGCCCGAGATCCTACTATTCGATGAGCCGACCGCTGAGCTCGACCCACACGCTGCCGCCTTGGTCAGGAATTACGCCTTATCGATTTCCCATTCGGGCAGGAGCGTCGTTTGGACGACCAACGTGCTCAGCGAAGTGGAGGGCATGTGCAGCAGGATGCTGATCCTCGCTTCCGGCAGGATCGTCGCCGACGACAATCCCCAGAGATTTACAAGGGGGATAGCCGGATCTGGTTACGTGGATTTAACCGTGTCGGGGATCAGGGCAGAGAACATAGCCGATGTCCTTGAGGCCATGAACGTATCGTGGCGGACGACTGGCGAGAACGAGATACGAATGACGGCTGAGAACGTGAGTGAAATCCTAGACAGGGTCGTCACATCGATCGGCAGGATGGGCGGCTCCATACTGTCAATCGAGGGAAAGAACCCAAAGCTCGAAGACGCGTATCTCCAAATACTGGGAGAAGTGAGGAAATGAGGTTAACGCCCATTCGGTTAGCCAAAAGGAATTTGGTCGAGGGCTATCACAACAAGTCGATTTATTATTCCCTATTTTTCCCAGTTATTTTCCTCTTGATCGCGATGCAATTTAATATTAGTGATCCATATGTGCTAGTTGGCCCCGCCTTTGTCTTGGGTTCACTGGACGATGCCCTATTGACCCTTTCGAGAGAGAGGGAGAGCGGCACGCTTGCCAAGCTCTTCCTTTCGCCGGTCTCTCGTTGGTCCATAACGGGCGGCAGAGTTCTATCAAGCCTTTTACTCGGCGTAATGAAGGCCACTCTGGTTTTACCCCTCCTGATATTTCAAATGGGAGGCAAGGCGGCGTATTTGGCAATTAACCCATTTACCCTGATTACATTCTACATAATATCCTCTCTCACCATATCGTTAACAGTCCTTATCGGCCTGACTTTTACGGCCCTATTCAGAAACACCAGACTCATCGTCTTGCTCGCATCATCCGTGATCCTCCTCTTAGCCATTCCAATCATAATGCCTTTCTCGGGTGGCAATACGAATGCAGTGGAATATGACCCCTTCTGGATCTGTTATAGGTCCTTCGGGAAATTAGCGGTCATTACAACTTTTGAATCCTTCGAACAGGAGTCCTATTGGTTCTCACTCCCCCTTGCATTGAATTTGGTGCTTTTCTTAGTCGCCAACGTTGTTATGCGGAGGAAGATCGCGTAACTGGATAGGAGCTCAAAAAGGGTTTGCATATACCGCGATATCGCTTCATGCCCTCAGAAGTGACATACCTGCTAATTGGCATGAATGTCGCAGTCTATGCGATCGAGGTCTTGGTAGGTCCGGACATCCTAATCAGGAATTTCGGGCTCATTCCTGGATTTGTGAGCATGGGAAAGAACGCCTATTCGTTCCTAACGTCGATCTACCTCCACGTTGACCCGTTTCACGTATTCTTCAACATGTTCGCCCTTTGGACCTTCGGACCGGAGTGCGAGAGGGAGATCGGCGGGAGGAAATTCGCCATCCTCTACCACGTCGCGGGCCTCATGGGGAACCTGTTGCACTTCCTGCTAGATCCTTCGAGCTTAACCATCGTCGTTGGGGCGTCGGGCGCTGTCTTCGGCATAATAGCGGCCTTCGCGGTCCTCTTCCCCCTGAGGCCGATCTTCGTCCTATTCTTCCTGCCTCTGCTGTTGCCAGCAGCTCTCCTCGCAATATTGTATTTCCTGATCGAGATCGTCTATGAGCTCTCAGGCCTGAACCCCTACGTCGCCCACTGGGCCCACATAGGTGGATTGCTAGCAGGGTTCGCCTTCGCGCTCGTCCACAAGGCGGTTTCTCGACACTCGAAGCATAAAGGCAAAGAAGTGAAGATCGTCTGGGTTGAGGGCTAGCCCGGCATATTTTCCATAGCGAGGCAATATCCCTCGTTGAATCCATGGTAAGAGATAATATCCCTCCTTCGGCACCTGGTCGTCGATGATTAAGGTCTCCGCTGAACACGGGATCGAATTGGACCTTAATGGCACCCGCATCGGACTCGACGATTATCGAGGAAACGGTGCCAAGTACTTGTTCGTGTCCCACGCTCACGGGGACCATCTGGTCAGGATACCCGAATCCATGCCGGTCCTATCGTCTGACGAGACGGCCCTGTTTGCTGCCGCGAAAGGCATCGATCTGAAGGTCTCTTCATTTCCCAATGCCGATCTCCTCCCAACTGGACACATTTTGGGCTCGATGGCTTTGCGCGTCGATGACGACGTCCTCTACACGGGGGACCTGTGCGATAGGAACAGAGGCCCCATCTCGGGATTTGATCCGCCCAAGGTTGATACGCTCATCATAGAGTCGACCTACGGCTCTGCCGAATTCCTCTTCCCCAAGCTGGATGATGTCATGGGCGTCGCGAGGGACGCCATCGAGGATTGCTTCAAGAGGAATGTTCCCGTCGTAGTCATGGGATATGCCCTGGGAAAGGCCCAGCACCTCGAATTACTACTCGATGGATTCCAACCGGCCTACGTATGCCCTGAGCTCAAGAGATATGACGATATCTACAGGTTGTTCGGCATCAAGGTACCTCAGAAAACCTACATAGGGGATGTCAGAGAGGGGGGCCTATTGGGGAAGAGGCCATGGCTCCTATTCGCGCCATCACGAAGCGGGAGGAGTTTCTTCAATAGGTACGTCGAGAAGAACTTCGGCGCCAAACTCATGGCCTTCTCCGGTTGGGCTTGCAGGAGGGGTTACAAGGAGGCCATGGCCGTAGGCGAAGCATTTCCACTCAGCGATCACAGTGACTTCGAGGGCCTCCTGAGGACCGTCAAGAGATCTCGTGCCAACAGGGTGTTCACGACGCACGGCTTTTCAGCCGAATTCGCTCAACATCTCGGGAAGATGGGCTATGACGCCCAACCCCTAACACGGGATCAGAGGACCCTCCAAGCATATCTCAGGGAGGATTAGCCGCTTCCTGGCACCAATCGCATGTGCGCCCCAAGGGATGGGAGAAGACCGCAATAATCCGCTAATCTTATGAGCCCCCACGTTGTGCAGGCAATGGCCGAGATTTGACGGGCTTGTACAGGTCAAGGTTAAAGAAGGGGCTCACGGGCGCATCCGCTTCCTTCATCTCGTCACTCGTGGAGGACGACAGGATCTTCTACTGCGACATCAGGGCCACGATGGCCCACGACGTCATGTTGTATGAGCGGGGGATTATCAGCCACAAGGATCTGAGGGCCATATTGGGTGCTCTTCGGGAGATCGAGGAAAAGGGGGAGATGAATGGAGGCCATTTCGAAGACGTCCATGAGCTCCTCGAGTCGAAGGTGATCAGCGCCGTAGGCTTGGAAGCCGGCGGTAGGATGCACACAGCGAGGTCCAGGAATGATCAAGTGAACGTAGCCATCCGCATGCGCGTCAGGTCCGACATACTGGATCTGTGCGCAACGGTCTTGGGTTTGATGAAGACGGCCCTACGTCTTGCCGAGAGACATGCGGACCAGATGATGCCGTTATACACCCATACCCAAAGGGCCCAAGTCGGCACACTCGGTCACTACCTGTTGTCTCATATTGACGCCGTCTCGAGGGACTTCGAGAGGCTGATGGAGGCTTATGCCAGAGTGAACCTTAACCCTCTCGGTGCCTGTGCCATCGGCGGTACCAGCTTTCCCATAGACAGGAAGAGGACCACCGCCCTTCTGGGCTTCGACGGTCTGATGGAGAACTCGATCGATGCGGTGAGCTCCAGGGATTTCATCCTCGAGGTTGCCGCAGCCATCGCCATACTCATGGCCAACATTAGCAGGATGGCCGAGGATCTGATACTCTGGTCGACTTACGAGTTCCACTTCATGGAGATAGGAGATGAATATGCCTCTCCTTCGAGCGTCATGCCCCAGAAGAAGAACCCGTGCACGCTGGAACTCACGAGGGCGAGGGCGGGCCGAACCTATGGCTCCCTGATCGCCATGCTCACCGCGGCTAAGGGCCTGCCAACGGGCTACAACAGAGATCTCCAGGACATGAAGCCCTCCCTCTGGGCTAGTTTCGACCTCGCCAAATCATCCGTCAACGTACTGACTGGCGTCCTCTCGACCCTGGAGGTCGATCGGCGAAGTTTAGAGGGGGCCACGAATGAGGGGTTCTTGACGGCTGTGGACCTTGCCGAGCAGTTGGTCCAGAAATACGCCCTCTCATTCAGGGAAGCCCACAGGCTCGTTGGCGCCCTCGTGAAAAGGTGTCTTTCACAGGGCAGGCGCCTCGCTGATCTACGGGCCGATGAGATCAGGCGGATCTCCTCGAGGACGATCGGGAAGGAGGTCGTCCTAAGTAAGAGGTCCCTGAGGATTGCCCTAGACCCCCACCTCTGCCTTCTGAGGAGGGGTCATACGGGAAGCCCGAATCCCAAGGAGGTCAGGAGGATGTTGAGGTCGAGGAAGAAACACCTCGCCGAGCACGAGTCGGAATTGGATGCGCGTCTCGCAGCACTTCGATCTTCCGAGGTCCTGCTGTCTGGCACCGTGAAGAGATATATGAGGGACAGATAAGGCGAAGGACGGTATTCGGAATGAGTGGTAAGAAAACCGTAGCTCTGGCATACTCCGGCGGCCTGGATTCGACCCTGATAGCCATCCTCCTGAAGGAGCGATATGGCTTCGATAACGTCATACCGGTATTGGTCGACGTCGGACAGGGAGGGGGGGAGATCGACATAGCCAGGGAGAGGGCCGAGATCCTTGGGTTGGATGTGAACTTCCTGGATGCGAAGAACGAATTCGTAAGGGACTACATCTTCAAGTGCATCAAGGCCAATGGAAGCTACGAAGGCTATCCGGTCGGGACGTCCATGACGAGGGTGTTGATCGCAGGACTCGTCGTCAAGACCGCCCTGGAACGGGAGGCCGACGCGGTGGCCCACGGCTGTACGGGGAAGGGCAATGACCAGTTCAGGATGGAGTCGACCTTCAGGTACTATGCGCCGCAGCTCCAGATTATCGCCCCTGTGAGGGAGCTGAACCTCTCCAGAGGTGAGGAGGAGGACCTGCTCGGGAAGCACGGCATCGACCCGAAGAGGAGGAAGGGCGTCCTCGGCGGAGATGTGAACATGTGGTCACACTCGATAGGCAGTGGGCAGGTCGAAGACCTCGCGAGCCAATACCCTGAAGATTACCTCTGGGTCGTGCCATTGGAGAGGACGCCCGACAAGCCCACGGATGTCACCATGGAGTTCAAGGACGGCGTCCCAGTGGATGTCGACGGCATCGGGGATCCCGTCGAGATGATCCTCCACCTGAACAGGATCGGCGGGCAGAACGGGGTGGGCACAATCGACATGATGGAGGACGGCATAATAGGCCTAAAGTCAAGGGAGCTATACGAAGCGCCTGCGGCCACGGTCCTCATCCATGCCCATGCCGACTTGGAGCACCTAACCTTGGCAAAGGAGCAATTGAGGTTGAAGAGGGTCGTTGACTCAACGTGGGCGGACATAGTATACCACGGGCTGTGGCTTCACCCCCTGA
>Ga0315309_1001251_pt1 | contig 15257 bp, 13 predicted proteins | sample TDP4_MG_FD_203080 | JGI IMG/M metagenome (GOLD analysis project Ga0315309, IMG submission 203080) | Freshwater sediment microbial communities from Lake Towuti, South Sulawesi, Indonesia - TDP4 | ecosystem: Environmental > Aquatic > Freshwater > Lake > Sediment | place: Indonesia: South Sulawesi... | reverse complement strand
GACATATTTGTCAGATACCTCCGACTCAGAGGACACGATGTAATACATGTAGGAGCAAGCGATGACTTCGGCACGCCAATCCTAATCGAAGCCGAAAAAGAAGGAAAGAGCCCACAGGAATTCGTCGAACACTGGAACAAAATCGACCAGAAAGACTTCAACGACTTCGGAATATCATTCGACATCTACGACAAAACCAGCTCAAAAGAAAACATCGCCTTGACACAACATTTCTTCAACACACTGCATGAGAAAGGCTACATATTCAAGAAAACAATACTGCAACCGTACTGCCCAAAAGACAAGAAATTCCTTCCAGACCGCTACGTGAAAGGCACATGCCCGTTCTGCGGCGCCAAAGAGCAATACTCAGACAGCTGTGAACACTGCGGCAGAACCTTCCAGCCGGGAGAAATCCTAAACCCACACTGCGCCCTATGCGGCACCAAACCCATCGACAAAGAAAGCCAACACTACTTCTTCAAACTGTCTCAGTTCGGAACCCCCCTCAAGAAATGGCTCGAAGAAAACCAGAACCTGCAGCCAGAAGTAAGAAACTACGTTCTCAGCTGGATTAGAGAAGGCTTACTCGACTGGGATATTACCCGCGACATACATTGGGGCGTGCCCATACCCCTCAAAGAAGCTAGAGGACAAGTTCTCTACGGCTGGTTCGACAACCATCTGGGCTACATAGCCACAGCGCAGAAATACTTTGAGAAAAAAGGAATCGACGGCAAAGAAGCATGGAACACGTCAAAGATCTACCATTACATAGGCAAAGACATCGTCTATCACCATTACCTGTTCTTGCCGGCGATGCGGTTGGGCAACGGAGAATACAAACTCCCAGACTTCATTCCAACCCGCGGCATGCTACTACTTGAACAGCAGAAGTTCTCCAAAAGCCGAGGATGGTACATAGGCTTAAGAGACTTCTTGAACAAATTTCCAGCAGACTACCTCCGCTACTACCTAACCTCAGTCACCACGTACACGCAAGCTGATGTCAACCTCGATTGGACAGACTTCCAGAAAAGGATAAACAACGAGTTGATCGCTAACATAGGCAACTTCATCCACAGAACCCTAACCTTCACATGGACGAAACATCAGGGAAAAGTGCCAGAACATCAGGAATTCAATGCACTCGACAACGAACTCAAAGAAAAAATCAAACGAGTCGCTGATGATGTGGGCAAGGAAATCGAAGCCAACGAATTAGCAAAAGGTTTGAGAAAAATCGTTGAGTTCTCAGCCTTCTGCAACCAATACTTCCAGAAGAAGCAGCCGTGGGCAGACAAAGAAGGGGCAAAAACAACGCTCTACCTGTGTGTCAACGCAGTGCGCAGCCTAGCCATCTTACTTGAGCCATACGTGCCTTTCTCATCAGAAGAACTGTGGCAGCAACTCAACCTTGATGGTTCGGTTCACAAGCAGAACTGGAACACCGCTTCAAAACTTGAAATTAAACCGGGGCACCACATCAATCAGCCTAGCGTGTTGTTCGAGAAAGTCCAAGACAGAGACATCGAGACAGAGAAACGGAAACTCGGCAAAGCGACAACCAGCGACTGAGGTAATCATAAGACAAATAAGGCAATGCTTCTTCTTGCACAAGTAAACCATGCAAGGAAATACTCGAAATGCCCGAAGAGATTGTATCATTCGAAGAGTTCACCAAAATGGACCTGCGCATAGGCAAGATAACCAAGGCTGAGCCAGTCGCTGGTTCACGCAACCTCATCAAGATGCTCATAGACGTCGGCAACGGCGAAGTTCGACAGGCAGTTGCAGGCATAGCTCAATACTACAACGCGAAAGAGCTCGATGGAAAGCAAGTCGCTGTCATAGCTAACCTGCAGCCTAAGAAAATGTTCGGAATCGAATCCAACGTCATGATTCTCGCAGCAGAAGACGAGAAAACTGTTTCGATGCTCTTGCCAGACCGACCCGTCCGAGTTGGCAGCAAGATAAAGTGAAAACCCAGTGCCCCGGTTGAAGATAGACCTGCACGTACACACTCATTACTCAGGCGACGCCAAAACAACGCTGGAACAGGTCGTCAGGTATGCACGGAAAAAAGGACTTGATGGAGTGGCAGTCACTGATCATGACACCGTGACTGGAGCACGCAGATTAGCGAAGCAAGAAGGCTTCCTAGTCATCCCAGGAATCGAGGTCAGCAGCTTGCACGGGCACATTTTGGGTTTAAACATAACCGAGCCAGTGCCGCCAAAGCTGGACATGACACGAACTGTTGAAAAGATACGTCGACTAGGCGGAATAGCCGTAATAGCCCATCCTTCAGTCGTCATCAAAACAGGGCTTGGAACAAATATAAGCGCAGCCTCGCACATCGACGCAGTCGAGGTCATAAACGCTTCAGCCTTTCCCTTTCTTCTCTCAACTTATCTGGGTCGTCGACTCGCGCATCGTCTCGGTCTTCCTCAAACAGCTGGCACCGATGCTCACTACCCAGAGGAAATCGGCAACGCCTACACAATAATCGAGGCAGACTCGAACCGAGACGATGTAATAGAGGCAATAAGACAGGACAAGACTGAGCCCTTGGGAAAACCGATATCATGGATTCGAAGACTGGAGAGAGGGTCAGAAGGCGTGCAAAAAATGCTGAGAGGACTTTAGTCCTCGAAGTCTTCGATCTGGTCCAGACCCAAATCCATGTGCAGAGGCTTTTCTGACTCAGGATAAGATGATTCTAGGTCATACAATTCAGTCATCATATTGCCCAGCCCATAGTGCGTGTAAGGTGTGTTCACTCCTGTCATTACCAACGTGACTTTCAGAATGCCCTCGCTGCTTGGATTCACTCGAGCTCCCCAGACTACTTTCGCGCTGCGACCTATCGAATCTGCCACGAGTTCTTTCACTCGATCAACCTCCTGAACGGTCATGTTAGGATCGCCTGAAACGTGGATCAAGGCTCCCGTGGCATCAGCATAGTTAACGTTAAGGAGCGGAGCGTTCAGCGCGTTTCGGACCGCTTCTTCAGCTCTGTTAGGCGCATCAGACTCGCCTATTCCAAGCGCGGCCACCCCGCCTTCACTTATGATGGTTTTGAAGTCCATAATGTCTAAATTGATGAAGCTGGGCTCAGAAACGGTTTCAACTATGTTTTCAATCATGTTAGCCAAGACTTGATTCGCCAGCTTGCATGCTTCGCTAACGGGAAGCTGAGGAACTGCGTCCATAATCCTGTCATTGTCAACCACGACAACTGTATCGCAAGTCACTCGCATTGCGCTTAGCGCCTCTGTCACAAACCCAGCCCGATACTCACTCATTCTGAAGGGCGTGGATACAACACCCACAACCACGGCGCCCTTTCGACGTGCTGTCTCAGCCACTATCGGAGCTGCACCTGTTCCAGTTCCGCCGCCCAAGCCAACAACTACAAACGCAACATCCACGTTTTCAACCAAGCTTTCTATCAGTGCTTTTGACTCTTGAGCTGCCGCTCTTCCAGCGTCAGGGTTTCCACCCGCACTCAGGCCGCGAGTCACGTTTTCACCTATCAACACCTTTCGCGCCGCATCAACAGAATTGAGGTCCTTCAGATCTGTGTTAATTGCTATACATTCAGCTCCAGTTAATCCCTTGTCTGCCAATCGACTGACTATTTTGTTTCCAGCGCCGCCTAGACCCAGAATTACAATGCGACAATTGGGTCTGCTTGAAACCTTCCCAAGCCCACTTTTCTTGCGTTGGATGGGCTTACGGGTTGTTGCTCGCTTTCGCTGTTTAGCCACTAGCGTTTTTCCTCCAAGCCTCAGCGTTCAGAAGGTCCCGTATAGCAACACGAATCGCTTCGGCCCGGTTGGGATAATAACGGTCGTCGACCAGACCCTGCAAAGCTTTCAGATACGGTTCCGGAAGGTATAATGTGATCAGCTTCACCCAAACACCACCTACAACTCTCCACAAGGCAAAAGCAACAGAGCGCAAGAAAGCCCATATATAGAATTATGTTTAAATACAAACATGCTACAAACATGCTCGCACGCTCTCCTTTTAAGCCTTGCCCTCATCACAGAAGCAAAAGTTGCTCCTTTGTGTAAATTGGCCCTTTTAGGGAACGTTTATGTTTTTGCTGCTTGAATAAACGTTTAGGTTGCGGTTGAAGTTGCGTTTGCAGGCTTTTTGGTGGCTTGGAGTTCTTTGAGCGAGAAGCGAGGGCGCTACAGAGTTTTCTTGGAGAGTTTTGGTTGCTCTTCTAACGTGGCTGACGGTGAGTTCATGGCAGGCTGCCTGGCTGAGGCGGGCTTTGAACTAGTCGACGCAACTGAAGAAGCGGATGTTCTGATCTACAACACTTGCGCTGTCAAAACGCCCACTGAAAACCGCCTCATAGAGATTCTGAAGCGAGCGGGACATGTGAGAGACAAGCGGCTCGTGGTTACTGGCTGCTTGCCGCTAATCAATTTCAGACGATTGAAGGATGAGGTGCAGTTTGATGCCGCGTTGGGTCCAAGCTGTGGATCAAGCATAGTTGAGACTGTGCAGAAAGTGATCAACAATGAATCTCAAGTCTCTTTGAAGCCAATCTGCAAAACAGAGCCGAGTTTGCTTTTGCCCCGACGAGCCGTGAACCCGTTGATCAGCATTGTCCCAGTGGCGCAGGGTTGCCTAGGTTCGTGTAGCTATTGCTGCGTCGTTTTTGCTCGTGGTCGTTTACGAAGCCAGAGTATAAATGATATTGTCAAAAGGGCTCAGACTGATCTGGATTCTGGTGTGCAAGAGGTTTGGTTGACTGGGCAGGATATGGCTTCTTATGGAAGGGACATAGGCGTTGATTTGGCTGATCTGTTAAAAGACGTGTGCGCCCTTGAGGGAGACTACCTCGTACGAGTCGGAATGATGACTCCGAATCTGGCATTGGATATACTTCCCGAGCTGGTTCAATCATTTCAGAATGACCATGTATTCAAGTTTGTGCACTTGCCCGTGCAGAGTGGCGACGATCATATGCTGAAGCGTATGAACCGGTTGTACACGGTTGAGGAATTTGAGCTAGTTGTCAAAAGCTTCAGAGATGCGATGCCAAGCATAACCTTAGCAACAGATGTCATCTGTGGTTTCCCAGGGGAAAGCGAAGAAGCTTTTGAGCGAACCCTCTCTCTAATTGAGGAGATCAAGCCAGATATTGTCAACGTTTCAAAATTCTTCTCAAGACCTAGAACAGCTGCAGAAAGCATGAAACCCAGAGTTGCACCCCAGGAGATAACTGCAAGAAGCAAAAGAATGGCAAACCTAGTCCGAAAAATCTCGTCGGAAAAGAACAAAGCATGGACGAACTGGCAAGGACGCATTGCCATCGACGAAAGAGGAAAGCAACCGGGCACCTTAATCGGGCGCAATTTTGCCTACAAACCAATCGTGATAAAGAGCTCGGATCAGCGGCTGTTGGGAAACTTCGTCAATGTGCGTGTAACAAAGCCCTTTCAAACCTACCTCGAGGCAGAACTCATCTACTCATGAAGCGCCATAACAGTATGCTCTCAGGAAGGAACTTGACAAATATGGTTCATGACAAGGTTTAGCTAATTTGTCAAAAATGTACGTTGCCTCTCAGGTTCCAACCATTTTGCGAGTATTTCTCTTTTCCAAGTCTCGAGGCGTGTTGTTGCTCTTGCTCTGTCAGAGGTGCTTCCACGAGCTCCATTCCGAGGGTTTTTTGAAATCCCTGGATTAGGGCTTCGCAAGCTTCGTGGGCAGTCACGCTGTGATTGAGTTCATTCTTGATTGATGTTATCCGATCTTTGGCAACACAGACCACGCTGCTGAGGGTTTTCGCCCAAGGCACTCGTAGATAACTGAACATTTTCTCCAAATCAACATCTAGAAGAAATGTGCCGTGCTGGAGAAGAACCCCGCCCTTGTGATATTGCGCGCTACCTGAGATCTTCTTTCCAACTACAGTCAAGTTCGGACAGTTGCGAGGGTCACCTGGGCTGAAGTCAGCGGTGACGCCGAGGTTCCTCGCTGCTTCTATCAAGCCATTGCATATCCTATTGTAAGCGTAGACTACATCTGTTGTTCCAAAATCCTTCTCTTTTACAGCAATGCTGTAAGTGATTTCGCCTTGGCTGTCATGGTAAACAGTTCCCCCGCCACTAATTCGCCTCACAATGTCTATGCCATGTCGGCGGCAATTTTCAACTTGAACTACATCCAATACGTCTTGAAACCGTCCAACCGAAACCGCTGAGGGGTTCCAACCATAGAAGCGTAACGTGTTGGGTACTGCGTCATCGATTCTTGCGGTTGCCACGGCTTCGTCTATAGCCATGTTTGTGAAAGCGTCGTTAACACCTAGTTTCAGGAGTCGCCACGTTTTCAATTTGCGTTCACTGGCTCCGCATCGACTCCGCTTACTTTCACGTATACGCATCTAATTATAAGAGGACTTGCACATAACTTACGCGGAGTTCGAATGAGCAAAAATGTAACTGTCAAAAGAGAACTGCTTGAAATGCTACTGGAAGGTGCCAAGACTCTTCACCCAAAGGAGACAATTGTTCTTCTCCGCGGCAAAATAACTAAGGACACCATCAATGTCTCGGAAGTGGTGATCCCACCACTCGCCACGTATGGAAGTAGTTTCTCCAGTTTTCCTACGCAGCTGTTGCCGATGGACTTTTCGATTATAGGAGTTGCTCACTCTCATCCCAGCGGCAGTTTAAGACCCTCGGTTGGAGACCTCAATCATCCATTCGGCAAAATAACCTTCATACTGGCTTCTCCATACGCGGGAAAAGAACATGTGGCAGCCTACGACCGAGATGGGAAACGACTCATGATCCAAGTTGCGCAAGTTGATGACAAGCAAGAACATTAGAGCCTTATTCTTATGAAGAGGTGGTTTTCAGAAATTTTCACGGTCTGGGACCTGATGAAACAGGAGCTGCTGGCACTTGTGGGGGCGCCTTCTTTTTTGCAAGCATCTTCTCAAATGTTGGCCGAAGTTTAGCGTTTTCTGCAAGTATCTTATCCTTTCCGAGGGCATTCATTTGGTCTGTCATTTCTTTGATGAGCGCTGCAAACTTTGTTCCCTCAGCCGCTGAGACATAGTCAATTTTAAAGCGGTCTGGGCTCATTCCAAGTTTTTCCAGCATGCCTTTAAGCGCTGTCATTCGTTTTGTCATCCAAACGTTGCCTGAAATGTAGTGGCAGTCGTAGGGCAGGTGACATGCAGCCACCAGTACCATGCCCGCGCCGAGTCTGAGTGCTTCTAACACAAAGTCGCGGTCAACCCTGCCTGAACACATGACTCGTATAGGTCGCATGGTAGGCGGATACTCGAAGCGACTTGTGCCAGCTAAGTCAGCGCCAGCGTAGCTGCACCAGTTGCACAGAAAGCCCAAAATTTTCTCTTCAGGTTTCTCTTCTAAAGCGGCGTGAATCTGGTTCATTATCTGTGCATCGGTGAAGTGCATTTGAGTGATCGCGTCGGTTGGACATTCAGCCACGCATGTGCCGCAGCCGTGACACATGGCAGGCGTGACAGATGCCGGTTGTTTTTCAGGGGCTTTAGCCGCCCCGTATGGGCAGGCTTTCTCGCAGATTCCACACTTCACCTTCGTATTCTGACATGTGCTCTGGTCTACGACAGCGATGATGGGTTCGATTTTCCACTTGGGCTTCGACAGTATAGTCGCAGCTCGACTTGCCGCTGCACTGCCCTGAGCCACACTGTAAGGGATGTCTTTGGGACCTTGACAAGCACCAGCCAAGAATATACCGTCAGTTGGCGTGTCAATAGGCTTGAGTTTGGGATGGCTTTCCATGAAGAAACCGTCGCTTCCTCTTGAAATGCCGAATATTCTCGCCACTTCGTCGGAGCCTTTCTTCGGAATCGCTGCGCTGCACAGCACAACCATTTCGCTTTCGATTTCAATGGGCTCGCCGATGCTCATGTCTTCAACACGTATAATGAGGTTCTTTGTTTTTGGATCCTCAAGGACCATAGAAGCCTTGCCGCGAATGAAGTTAACGCCTAAATCTCGCGCTCTGCGATAGAACTCTTCGTAACCCTTGAAGTTAGCTCGCATGTCAATGTACATCAAGTAGACTTCAACGTCGTCCTTGTACTTCTCCTTGAGCAGGATGGCGTTCTTCAAGGCGTACATGCAGCAGAAACCAGAGCAGTACTCGTACTTGTTGACATCTCGGGAGCCAACACATTGAATGAATGTGACGCTGTGCGGTTTCTCTCCATCCGAAGCACGTAGCACTTTGCCTCCTGTTGGTCCAGCTGCCAGTATCAAGCGTTCAAACTCCAAGGCCGTAATCACGTTGTCGTATTTGCCGTAACCGAACAACGCATCGTCAGTGGGCAAATAGATGTCAAAGCCTGTGGACAAAACAATTGCGCCCACGTCCAACTCGATTTCTTCAGGTTGCTGATCGAAGTTGATTGCTTGGCGTGCGCCACAGGCGTCAACACACTTGTAGCAGTTAATGCAGTAGTCCTTGTTGATTGTGTAGAGTAACGGTATGGCTTGGTCAAAAGGGATTGAAATGGCTTTGCGCACACCCATGTTCATGTCCCATTCGTTGGGATACTCAATCGGGCACACGTCGCGGCATTCGCCGCAGCCCGTGCAGTTCTTGGCAATGATGTAGCGTGGGTTTTTGCGCACCTTCACTTTGAAGTTGCCTACGTAGCCGTCAACTCGAAGAACGTCGGCGTTGGATACTATTGTGATATTAGGGTGGCGGTTGACGTCGACCATCTTCGGTCCTTCGATGCAGATGCTGCAGTCTAAGGTTGGGAAAGTCTTGTCCAACTGAGCCATGTGTCCGCCGATGCTCTCGCCTTTTTCAATCAGATAAACCTTGAAGCCCATGTCTGCTAGGTCCAGAGCTGCGTTCATGCCGGCGATGCCGCCGCCCACAACCATCGCCTTGTTTGTAACTGGGACCTCAATCACCTGTAGCGGCTTGAGTAGCACAGCTTTTGCCACAGCCATTCTGACAATGTCTTTGGCTTTTTCTGTGGCTTCCTTGGGCATGCTGCTGTGCGCCCATGATGAAAACTCTCGTATGTTAGCCATCTCGTAGTAATATGGGTTCAAACCCTCGTCGTTGATGCACTTGCGGAAAGTGACCTCGTGCATGCGCGGTGAGCAAGCAGCCACAACCACACGGTTAAGCTTGTTTTCTCTGATTGCCTTGCGGATTTGCTCCTGACCGGGGTCAGCGCATGAGTAGCGGTTGTCTCCTGCAAACTCGACGTAGGGCAGAGTCTTGGCGTATTCCACAAGCGCTTTGACGTCAATTACGCCTGCGATGTTGAGACCGCAGTGGCACACGAAGACTCCGACTCTAGGTGTTTCCTCAGACATTCTCGACACCCTTTAATGGGGATTTTCTCTCGATCGATTCCTGCACTTTCGCAGCTCGCTTCATCTGACTCTCTTTCGAATACTCCTTGGCAGACGTCAGCTTCTCAATAGCCTTGTTCCACGCGCCAGACTTAACTGGTGTATGATGAACAGAGCGACGTTCCATAACGAGTGCGCCTTCAGCTGGGCACACGATCTTGCAGGCTCCACAAAAGACGCAGAAAGCTGCGTTTGGGCGAACTTTCCCGTCGCTATCGAGAAATAAGGCGCCAGGAATCGGACATACGTCAAGGCAGTCTTTACAATCAGGCGGACACTTCTCAACTTGGATGTCTAAGACGCCGTGGAATATTTTGCGTACGTGTATTGCGCCTTCTGGGCATTTGACTTCGCAGAGGCGGCAGCATGGGCTCTGCTCTTTTTTGATGTCAACCTGCACTTTGAGGTTGGTCTTGTCTTGGTGTGTTTGAGCCTCTTTATGAGAGATTCCTTTCCCGTCTGGAGTGATTAGGTTGACTTTGATGAGGTAGAGGGGGCATGCTTTTTCGCATTCGATGCAGTCTAAGTTGCATTTAGTTTCGTCGACTTCTATTTCGTGTATGAGTTTGGGGAAGGATTCTTTTTCGACGACGGATACGAGGTGTTCGCCGTTCACTTTGATGCGTAGTGCGTCGAAAGGGCAGATTGTTTCGCACATGCCGCAGTAGGTGCATTTTTGCGCGTTGATGTCAAAGACTGGGCGTTGTGCTCTTTGTCCTTGCTGCTTGGGTTGTTTTTTTATTTCGATGGCTTCTCTGGGGCATGTTATTTTGCAGATTTCGCAGCCGACGCAGATGGTTTTGTTCAGTGTGAGCTCGTAGCGTTTGGAGTGTAGATGGCGTTGTATTGTTAGGTCGCCTTGGTTGTCGATTTTGAGTTCTTTTATTGGCATGATGCGTCCCGGTTTCGTTATTTTTAGGCCGTTTGGGTCTGTGTGGTTCAGAAGATATTTACAAATGTAAACTATCATAAAAAGCTTACATATTGTGCGTTGCGCTGCTGGTTTTTTTGTGTTAATTGTGCTGCGTCTGGAGGCGTATGGCTTAAGTGTTTCACGTTTCCTTGATATTTGCTCTAGGAGTGATGGATGCTTTATGGAACAGCGAATAACTATGACGCATGGTGCTGGTGGCGCTGTCACGAGTGATTTGATCAAGCGTTATGTTTTGAAGGAGTTAGGTGGCAGCGACGCGGAGGTTCCGTTGGAGGCTTTGGATGATGCTGCTGTGATTGAAGGCATCGTTTTGAAGTCGGATTCGCATGCGGTCAAGCCGTTGTTCTTTCCAGGAGGCGACATAGGTCGCTTGGCTGTGGCAGGTACGGTTAACGACATTGCGGTTTTGGGTGCTGAGCCTTTTGCGCTGACATCGGCCTTTGTTTTGGAGGAAGGCTTGGCTATCTCGGATTTTGAACGCATTGTACGTAGTATGGCTGTAACTTGCCGGGAAGCTGGCGTTTATGTGATTACTGGTGACACTAAGGTTGTGGAGAAAGGAGCGTTGGGCGGCTGCGTCATAAACACTTCGGGCATTGGTAAGCGGAATCAATCCCTAGAGCATAACATAAGCGTGGTAAAGAAGCATCGACCTCAGTTCAGTAGTCGTTGGCTGCTTGACTCGAACCTGCGTCCAAGGGACAAGATCATTTTGTCTGGCACTGTTGGCGATCATGGTTTAGCGGTTTTGTCGAGTCGTGAGGGATATGGGTTCGGCAGTGAGGTTGTGTCGGATGTGGCGCCGTTGAACAAAGTTATATTGCGGTTGTTGGGTGAGGTTGGCGGAATTGTTGCTATGAAAGACCCGACTCGAGGTGGCTTGTCTAATGCGTTGAATGAGTGGAGTCAGAAGTCTAGTGTGGGCATCTCGGTCAGGGAGGATAGGATACCGATTCGTGATGATGTGCGTTCAGCCTGTGAAATGTTGGGTATCGACCCGTTGGAGATTGGTAATGAAGGCAAGGTGATTATTGGCGTAATGGCTGAGAAGGCTGAGGAGGCGCTTGAGTTTTTGAGAAAGACGAGGCAGGGAGAAAAGGCTCAGATCATTGGCGAAGCCACGGACAAGTTCAAAGAAGTTGCGTTGGAGACTGCGGTAGGGGGTACAAGGGTGTTGACGCCTCCTGTGGGTGACCCTATACCTAGAATATGCTAGTGCAGTCTGGCTTTTTGGGACTCATCGCAAGTAGTAATAGTCTCTTTGTTGTAGGAGTTCATGGTAGTGTTATTGACAAGAGGACGTATACGCCTTTACCGGGTTCTCGTGGCTCTAGTGTTTATTGTGGAGGCGATTGCCATCATGGTTGCTTTGCCTCTGCTGCCCGTTCCGGCACAAGTTGCTCTGGTAGCCATATTTGCTACGCAGGTTTTCATATATTTCTATTTTATTAGACATTTCAGGAAGGAGAAGTTGAGGTATCCGTTGGTGCCGCCTGAGGGGAAGGGTGACGTGTATCTTCCCAGGACGGATATTCCGAGACCTATTTACGAGGATATGCGCCGTGCTAGGGAGCAGAGGCGGAAGTTTGCCAAGTTGGATAAGCTGAGGCGCAGGAAGAAGCAGCGGTAGCATTTTTGTGCGAAATTGTTTTTAGGTTTCTGGTCTTTTTCGGTATGTTGTCAGTCTAATGTGCGGGTGTTTGGGTTTGAGGCAGTTTGATTTGATTGTTGTTGGTACTGGTTCGGTTATGGAGATTGTGAACGCTGTTTTGCAGGAGAATCCGCATTGGCGTGTGGCTGTGATTGATAAGGATGAGCCGGGTGGGATTTGTCTTACGCGTGGCTGTATTCCGTCGAAGATTCTGCTTTATCCTGCTGACATCGTGCGGACTGTTGAACGTGCTGACATGTTTGGGATCGATGTTGATGTGAAGAATGTTGATTTTGTGCGGATTATGGAGCGGATGCGGAGGCTGATTTCCAGTGAGATTAGCATGATTCGGCAGGGGCTTACTCATACTAAGAATGTGAGTTATTTTCCAGCTATTGCTGAGTTTACGGGTCCATATACGCTGAAGGTGGGTGGTGAAACCATTACGTCGGGGTTCATTATTTTGGGTGCGGGTTCGAAGCCGCTGATTCCTCCGATTAAAGGGCTAAGTGAAGTTGGTTATCTGACGAGTGACACGGTGCTGGGGCTCAAGCAGTTGCCTGAAAGCATTGCAGTGATCGGTGGGGGTTATATTGCGGCTGAGTATGGGCATTTTTTTTCTGCTATGGGTTCGCGGGTCATGATTATTGGTCGGAATCCGCAGTTTTTGCCTGATGAGGAGCCTGAGGTGTCAGCCATAGCCAAGATGGAGTTGGAGAAGCAGATGGCAATTCTGACTAATCATGAGGTTCGTGAAGCTAGTAGAGCCAAGAATGATTTGAAGAAGTTGATTGCAGTTAACAGGGAAACTCGGGAGGAGGTTGAGATAGAGGCGCATGAGATTTTGGTGGCTTCGGGCAGAACGTCTAACTCGGATGTTTTGCATCCTGAGCGTGCTGGCATAGAAACTGATAGAGAGGGGTGGATCGTGACGAATGAGTTTTTGGAGACATCTCAGCCTGGTGTTTGGGCTTTGGGTGATGCTACGGGTAGGTTTCCGTTTAAGCATAAGGCGAATTATGATGCGCAGGTGGTGTATTATAATGCAGTTTTGAAGCGTGGAGTTAAAGCGGATTATCATGCTGTGCCGCATGCTGTGTTTACGTATCCTGAGGTGGCTAGTGTGGGGCTGCGTGAGAAAGAGGCTGTAGAGCAGTATGGTGAGGATATGGTTCTGATTGGCAGTCATAGGTATGCGGATACGGCTAAGGGTGAGGCTATGGGTATTGAGGATGAGAATTATTTTGTGAAGGTTATTGTGTTGAAGGATTCGTTGAAGATCTTAGGTGCGCATATCGTTGGACCGTTTGCGTCCACATTGATTCAGGAAGTTGTTAATTTAATGTACGTGGGTGAGCAGAGTGCGCAGCCTGCGCTGCAGGCTATGCATATTCATCCTGCGTTGAGTGAGGTGGTGCAGAAAGCTGTTGACGCTTTGGCTCCGCCCGATGTGTATCATCATATACTCGAGCATCATTTTGGGTTGAAGGTATAGCGAAGTCGTAGCGACTGCGGGAAAAGAAATTTCAAAAGAAGAAGGCGCTGATTCCCTTTAGCCTTCTTCTACCAATTTTGCGTCTGTGTGCGTGATGAAGTTGACTTGTGCCTTCAGTTTCATCATCACGCTGCCTGTGGCTGCGGGCAGGGTTGGACAGCTGTCCTTGAACATGCAAACGCAGTCTGTTTGTTCGCGCTTTGAAGTTTCAGATGTTATTAACTTTCTCTTAGAATTGGTAATAACACCGAAGTGGGTTTCTGCTCAGACGTAGTAGTCCGAGCCGTGTGTACGTTGACTACTACTTCTATGCTGGGCTACTGGCTGTTGATATGTGTGTCATCGGACTATTCCTAGGCACATCATGGTGCGGAATGTTGGGCTGCGGTTTGAACTGTTGTAGTTGTACACGGTGAACTGTGCTGTACGACTTCTTTGTTTTGATTCGGTTCGTGTTGATGCCCAATCGCTCTTAGTGTCATCAACTAGTGGGATGTACTGAATAAGCGTGGAGGCTGGTTTCTTCATTATATGTCCCAGCAAATAAAGAACGTAGCTCGCGCCGTGTTCGCACAGAAAGTCTGTGAACACAGGGAAGCGACAACCGGTCTGGGCGATCTAAATCTTTAGGGCAGAGCCCCTGTTCCTTTTTTTCCTTAGCAAAGTATCTTCACCAGAAACAGAAAGGAGAAAGGTTTGTTACCACGAATTAACAAAACCGGGTTTATCATTGACCTTATAATCAAAACTACTTGTGTTTTAGGCTTAAGGGAGCAAATATGCACATCTGGTTTTTCATCTGTGCAGTGGGCGTGGTTGCCATTATGCCGCTTTATTTCTTGTCAATCAAGCACTTGAACCTTCAGGAAAAATATGGCAAAGAAAGGGGAATTAAGATTGGTGAGATTTCCGGTGTCGTTTCAGGCTGGGGATTCTTCCTCTTCTGGTTTGGAATGTGGGTTTCACCTCAACCCAGATTTACTTTCCCAGCCTTCCAGAATTTGTCAGTTCTGGTTGCAGCTATTGATGTCTCAATTCCTATTTCTCACTTGGCAATTTTCTTACCTCTTTTCACGGTTGGAGCTTGGCTTGGAGTTGAAGGAGTTGTAAAGACAACTCTGCGCACAGCAGAAACGCATCGCCCAGACAAAATTGCAGTTGAGGGCGTTTACTCTATTGTTAGACATCCACAGTATCTAGGAGGGTTGTTAGCACACATAGGAACTTCCTTTCTATTGTCGGCTTGGTATTCTTTGCTGTTCACTCCTATGATGGCTGTAGTCATTTACTTTATCTCATGGAAAGAAGAGGAAGAGCTGATCAAGGAATTCGGCAAAGAATACGGAGACTATAAGAAGAAAGTGCCAATGCTAATACCAAGACGAAGAAGACGATAAGAAGAGTTCAAGAAGATAATTGAATACGGTAACAAGCATAAACAAAACCATCATTGAATATGTGTGTGCATAGAATTTCTATCCAACCAACCAAAAACTCAGTTGTGTGTGCGCGGAAATTCTGTTCAGAAGAGTGCTAAGGCTTCCAGTTGATATATTCCTGAACGTCTGCTCTGTGAGTTTTAGCGGACTTAAAGTTATAAATACGCAATCTTCGCCAGAGAGGATTTGAATGTAGCGCGTTCAGGCTGGTGGGCATATTGGAATTTCGCGTTGTGAAGGTTGATGTACCGAAGGATGTTAACGTCATATTGGGAACAGCGCATTTTATCAAGACTGTGGAGGATCTTTACGAGGCGTTGAAGGACAG
>Ga0315309_1001250_pt1 | contig 15263 bp, 15 predicted proteins | sample TDP4_MG_FD_203080 | JGI IMG/M metagenome (GOLD analysis project Ga0315309, IMG submission 203080) | Freshwater sediment microbial communities from Lake Towuti, South Sulawesi, Indonesia - TDP4 | ecosystem: Environmental > Aquatic > Freshwater > Lake > Sediment | place: Indonesia: South Sulawesi... | reverse complement strand
TCAACGTCGTCTACGTCTATCTTGTCTCCCATGAAGGCGAATTTGCTTATGCCAATGTCCTGAGAGCACGCCCAATCAAGTATGCAGGCGCCGACGCCGCCGCTTTGCGATATAACCGCAATGTTTCCTTTCTTAGGCATTACATTTCTCTCAAAGGTTGTGTTCAACCCATTGGAAGTGTTTATTACGCCCATAATCGTGTTGGGCCCCAAAATTCTAATGCCATATTTTTCCTTGAGTTTAAGCAATTGTTGACGCTGTTCGTCATCATAGCCACCAGTAATCATGACAAGCGCTTTGACGCCTTTCTTCGCACATTTCTCCGCGTGAACAATTGACTGTATTGGCGGAAGCATTGTGACCGCAAGGTCTGGGATTTCAGAAAGCCTGTCTAGATTATTGTAACCAGCTTTTCTATCCACGTCTAAGACATAGGTTTTTCCATGAAAGAATTTTTTCATGTTGTAGATAACGTTTCTAAACAACTGCGGAGAAGCCATGCCAACTTTTTCTCGGATGACGCTTGAGCCTATTAGGACAACCTTTTGCGGTTCAAAGATAGCCTTTACTTTATCCATTGATTTAACCTTCGAACGAAGCCGCTTAAGATGGAAGGAAAGAGAATACGCTATTCATATTCATAAATCTAACCTCAAGAATTTGGAATAGTCTCTTTTCGAGCGTCATGTGCGCTCTATTATTTGGATGTAGGCGAATGCTGCACAAAGTGTGAAGATGGTTGAAAAGATTAAAACGTTGATGATCATGTTTAGGGAAAAAGACGGGGTGCCGAGTAGAAAAGAGCGAATCATGTCTGAAGCGCTACTTAACGGGTTAATCTCAGCTAAAGTCACCAATGCCACTGGAAATTTGCCTTCTTGTCCCAGCTGCTGAATCAGGGAAAGTGGATAGAAGACGCTGCTGCAGAAGAACAGCGTATAATAAACCAGACCTCTAGCCGTGATAAATTTCTCAAGGCTTGATGTTGAAACCGCAATGGCTATGCTTAAGCCGGAAATTCCGATGGCTAATAAAAACAGAACCGCCAATATAATTAGGAGTTGTGAGACTGTCGGAAACCCCAAGAAGACGAAGCACATTGCTAAAAGAGGCGACATGTAAACCATGCCCCTTAATCCACCAGAAAGCACACGACCAATCGCCAACTCCATCCTAGTCATGGGCAGGCTTAACATGTAATGGTGTACCTCTCTTCGGCGTTCCATGTTTATTTCACGTCCAATCATGAAGGCAGAGGCAAACAAACCCGTCACAGTAAGCCCAGGCGCAAAGAAATTGAAATAGTTCTTAATCTGCTGCGCTACTTCTTCACTTAACATATGGTTGTAAACAATTGCCATTATGAACAGGTCAGCCAAATTCATGCTGATTAAGCCAACGAGCCACCACTTGTAGCGAAAAAAATTTCTAAAATCGTGCTCCAAAATGTGTAGGACCGCCTTCATTACTGCCAGCCTCCTCCTTCTATGCGTCTATCGTAGATTGTTATGCCCACAAAAGTAAAGAAAGCAAAGAACGCGATTATGCCGATTAGCGGTATTAATGGATTTTCCAGCGTTATTATCGCTTCTATGCCTGTGCCCCAACGAAACAAGTCGGAAGCGTAAGTGACGGGGTTAAAGTTTGCGATTCCTCCGTAGAAAGGGTTGGCTGCCTGCACAACCGCCAGAGGATACATGGCTGTACTTAGGCGAACAATTAAGGCGTCCAGGACGCCCATCAATATATCGAAACGGTCACTAGATTTTATCATTACTGCTAGGGTGATGCTCATGCCTGAGACACCGAAGGAGAAGAGGAACAGTGCAAACAGGGACAGCAGAAAGCCGATGGGGTTCACGGAACCGATAACATACAATGACACGCCTATTAACGGTCCAACGTATATGAAGGATCTGAGACCCCCGCCGATTGATCGCCCCAACACCAGCTGCCTTCTAGAAACCGGCAAGCTAAGCAAGTATTCGAATACGCCGTGCTCTGCCTCTTCGTAAATGTCAAATCCGATAAAAATCGCGGCGGAGTAAAGAGTCATTACGGAAAGCCCGGATACGTAGTAGCGGAAGTAATCCGGAACTTTCTGCATGTTAATCATGCGGGAAGCGATAAGTCCAAACAAAGCTATTTGCGACATGAACCAAATCGCTCGCAAAATAATTAGGAATTTAATAATTAGGAATTTATATTGGAAGAATAAGCGCACGTCTCTTTCAACAACTAAAAGAAGCTTGTTCGTTCCGATTCACTCTCCGCCTTTCTGCGCTTCTTCAATTGTCAATCCCGTGTAATGTGCAAACACATCGTCAAGGCTTGGTTCACTCATGTGAATAGATGTGATTGGAACATTTCTCTTCATAAGTGCGTTCATTATTTTGGGTGCGACTTCTTCAGCATTGTTCAAGTATAAGCGCAGATTCGAAGGTTTGGCCTGTAAAACGTTGACTACTTCTTTAAAGCCTTTGAGTTCTTCGACAACTTTCGGTGAGGCATCGTTTTCAAGCTGGATTTCCACAATGTCGCCGCCTACGATGCTGTCCTTTAGTTTCTTAGGTGTGTCACACACGAGCAATTTGCCTTTATGCATTATTGCAACACGATCTGAAAGCAAATCAGCCTCGTAAAGCTCATTTGTAGCAAGAATAATGGTGCTTCCGTCTTCACGAAGTTCACGAAGCATGTTCCATATTCTATGCTTGCCCACAACATCAATTTGGGAGGTAGGTTCGTCAACAATGGCGATTTTGGGTCTTTGAATCAAAACCTTAGCTAACTCGACACGTTTACGCATTCCGCCTGAAAGAGCGTGAACGTTTTTGCGCCGATGTTCCCACATGTCCAGGGCTTCCAAGACCTCTTTGACTCTCCGTTTTCTCTCCTCTGTCGATAGCCCACAGACTTTGGCGTGCCAGTTCACTATATCCCAGGTTGTGCTAACCCACAACATTTTGGGCTCTTGAAACACGATGCCCAGAAACTCGCGAACTCTATCTGGATTCTTCCGAATATCATAACCTCCTACAAGGGCTGTTCCTTCTGTGGGTCTGATGACTGTTGCGAGCATAAGAATGGCTGTTGTTTTTCCAGCCCCGTTGGGACCCAGAAGCCCAAGAATTTCTTCTTCCTCAATTTCCAAGTTTAGATGATCAACTGCCACTAGAGTTCCGAATCTCTTTGTAAGGTTCGCGATCTGAATTATCAGCGGCATTTCTATACCGAACGCTGAAGCAAATACAATAGCTAAGCAGTTAAATAAGATTTATCGTGACAGCAAATCGAAAGCTGTTCTTTCGGCTTTCTCCATGGTGGCTTGTTCATCCAATGTTTTCACTTGTCTGTTCTCCATCAAGATTTTCCCATCAACTATAACCGTGTCTACGTCGCTTCCGCGTGCAGAGTAAACAATGCTTGCGTATATGTTATGTAGGGGTTTCATGTGAGGTTTGGAAATGTCAATTAATATTATGTCAGCTTTCTTGCCCACTTCAAGCGAGCCTATATTTCCGTCTGAACCTAAGGCTCTTGCCCCATTTATTGTTGCCATCCCTAAAACTTCGTAGGCTGGCAGCACCGTGGGGTTCAGGTAGGCGAGTTTTTGAAGCAAGACAGCAACCTTCATGGTTTCAAACATGTCAAGGGTGTTGTTGCTGGTCGGTCCGTCCGTTCCTAAACCCACATTGACGCTCAAACGGACTAAGTCCTTTATTTTTGCTGAGCCTAAACCGAGTTTCATGTTAGCCACCGGAACGTAAGCCACATTAACGCCACGCTCAGAAAGGATTCGCCTATCCTTCTTTGTCAGATTTATACAGTGAGCCGCGAGAACGTGCCCTTTTAAAAAGCCTATTCTGTCCAAGAATTCAACCTCGCTCAAACCATGCTTCCTTTCAAATTTTCTAAACATGAGTTTTGATTCAGCCAGGTGCGTGTGCACGCCGACGCCTAACCTAGACGCTTCTTCACCAATCTTTACAAGTAGGTCTTGACTGCAGCTGTAAGCCGCATGAGGCCCCAACAGAGCCTTTACTCTGCCGTTGGAATACCCGTTAAATCTGCTTGCAAAATTTACGCTGTTCTTGAACATTTTCTCACCGAGAAGCGTGTTTCCTGCTTCAATGATGCCTTCGGCTAAAACGCCTCTCAGTCCGCTTTTCTCCACAGCCTTTGCAACTGTGTCCTCATGAAAGTACATGTCGGCGAAACACGTTGTTCCGCTCTTAATCATTTCTAAACAGCCTAAGAGAGCGCCGGCATAGACATCCTCTGACCTGAGCTTGGCCTCTAAAGGCCAGATGATTTCCTTCAGCCACGTGTCTAACGGTTGGTCTTCGGCTATTCCCCGAAACAGGGTCATGGGCACGTGGGTGTGACAGTTGATCAATCCGGGCATGGCGATCTTCCCTTTTGCGTTTATCTTGATTTCCGCTTCTATGCTTGTTGCCGAAGCGGATTTTCCGACAAAAGCTATCTTTCCGTTCTTTATGGCTAACGCTCCATCTTCTATGAAGCCTCTGTCATCCATCGGCAAGATGGTGCATCCGTAGATGAGGATGTCTGCTTTTTCCAAAGAGACTCCCTTTTATTTAGAGGAGAAGCTAGCCATAAAAAGTATACCAAAAATGATGCCGTGTTTTTGGTTGGTGAAAATTAAGATGTTGGGAGTTGAAGGTTAAATCGGCGTTTTTGGTTCTTCGATTTTTTTGAGGAAGGGGCGTAGCGCTGTTTGTGGAGTGGTGTCTTCTGTCAAGCCGCCTTTAGGCATTCCGGTTGTGCCTATTTTTCTGCATATGAAGTTGAGCGAATCCTCTGTGAAGTTCAGTAGGCTCTGCCCTTCGATTGTGAGTCTGTACACTTTCCTGGGTCGTTCGCTGCTCATGTTCCACTCGCTCTTCACATACCCCTTCTTCTCCAAGGCGCCTAAGAGCGGATAGATGGTGCTTGGTCCGAAGTAAACGCCGAAGGTTTTGCGGATTTTTGTGATTATCTGGTATCCGTGCATGGACTGTGCGCTCAGGAACTGTAGGACTATCAGGTCTAGGAGTCCCTTCATCAGCTTGACCTGAACTTCTTTTGAGTTGTTGTTCATGTGGCTTTCCTTCTGTATTTGTGTTGGACGCGGATACGATGTGTCCTTTTTTGGACATATCTCAAGACTCTATAGAGCCTAAACAATGATATAAAGGTTCATGCTTACCGCAGACATAAAAAAGCATACCAAAGCATACCAGAGGTGCTCTGCTCTCAACATAAACTAAATAAGCCAAAACGTGAATAAGTCTAAGACGAAACACGTTTTAAAGTGTGGAAATTGACAGAGAACCTCAGAAGAGAAATTGTTCAACGCATAACCAAGAACTTGCTAGATATTCAGATACTGAGGCTCATCCAGACGCAGCCCATGTGGGGCTACAAGATAAAAAAGCAGGTGGAAACAGAGTTTGGAGTAAAGCTAAGACACGGAGCCCTATATCCACTACTTAACACATTGGAACAGAAGGGCTTCCTAAAAAGCCAAAAACAACAACAAAGAGGAAGAACAAGAAAAGTATATACAATAACCAAAAAAGGAAAACAGTACATAGAAACATATGCTAGCATACTAAAAGAACAAATAGAATGTAAAAACCTCACATAATACACTTTTGACTTTCTCTGTTTTCTGTTTAGAATTGTTAATTTACTTGTGTATTTTCTAAATAGTTAAAGCGTTACTTTATATTTGAAGAAATAGAGGATTTCAAATAACAACCTGGCTAATCATAGGTGATGCAATTAAATAATATGAATAGGGTGTAAGAAGTGCCAGATACTTTCGAAGTTGGGATTGTCGGAGCTGGAGTTGCAGGCTCCACATGCGCACAAGTTCTAGGAGGGGCGGGAGTTAAAGTGGCCCTTTTTGATCACTCTCACCCTAGGGAAAAGCCGTGCGGAGGACTTATTGAAGACAGAGTTGTTAAAGAATTCGATATTCCAGAGGAGCTTTTAGAAAATGAGGTAAGATGGGTTTTAGCTGAGAGATTTAAATTTCGTGCGAAATTATTTTTTAAGCCTTCCATGTTTTTGATTTCTAGGAAGACCTTTGACTATTACTTACTTCAAAGGGCGCTAAAAAATAAAAGTGTGGCTTTTTTCGATGAAAAAGTAACTGAGGTAAGGGAAGGAGAAGAAGGCTGGATATTAAAGACGAGTAAAGATAGATGTGCAAAGGTTAAAGCCCTTATAGGGGCAGACGGTTGTCCATCACTCATAAGAAAACAGGTATTCAGGCCTATTCCTCCGCAATTTTTAGCCGCAGCCGTCGGTTATGATTTTCCATGTTCAAGCAAGTTTATAGAGAAAGCATTCGCCAAAAATAGCATAGAAGCCTATTATTCACATCAGTATGTGCAAAATGGGGGTTTCATATGGATTTTTCCAAAAAGAACGAGTATAAATGTTGGTATTGGAAGCACTGAAACAGGAGAAAGATTAAAAAAGTCACTAGATAAGTTCATCTCTTTTCACCCCGCCGGAAAACGGTTAAAAAACCTTGAAGGACATTTCTTCACTCATTTAGTACCAGCAATATGGAGGAAGGAATTCTTAGATTTACCATGTTCCGGCGGGAATTGGGCACTAATCGGTGATGCGGCCGGGCATGTAAATCCGATAGGCGGTGCTGGCATTTATTATGCTATGAAGGGAGGAATGCTCTGTGGTTTAGCATTTTTGGATGGAGATCTACACCTTTTTGAAAGGTATTGGCGGAAAGAATATGGCAACGAATTGTATCATGGAGCAAGGATCGTTTTAACATTTTACAGTAATCTAGGATTCTTCTTATGGCTTCAATACGTCTTAAAAAATTTCTTTGGTTAACTAAACAAATGGGCAAGATAAATATAGTAAAATCATTATAGTTGCACTTGTGGGAAACTTGAAGGCAAAAAGAGTCGCTGCCATGCAAAACCACCAGAAAATAATGGTTAGAGTCCTAAACATTTTACAGCAAAAAAGCTCAAGAGCTATTGAAGAAGCGAAAAAACAAATTTTGACCGAAAAAATAGAGAGCAAAAGGGCACGCGAAGCCCTAGAATATTATGTGAGAAACTGGAACGACACAACTCACCCTGGAATCCTTGCTTTGGCATGCGAAGCCGTTGGCGGAAACATAATAAAATCAGTGCCAATGCAAATTGTCATGCTCTATCTAACAGCTGCAATGGATCTACACGACGACGTAATCGACCAATCTAAGGTCAAAAATGGCAAACCAACAGTGTTCGGCAAATATGGAAAAGATATAGCCTTGCTCTTAGGCAACGCTATGATGATAAAAGGCTTCACCCTCCTATACGATTACAGTAAAAAACTTGAACCTGAAACATTCGAAAAAGTTGTCCGCGCAATCCAAACCGAGTTTTTCGATCTAGGAAACGCCCACCTAATGGAAGTTGACCTTAAAGAAAAAGTTGAAGTCCCGCCGAATCGCTATATACCAGTCTTAGAAAAGAAGGCATCAAGCATTGAAGTCTATACAAAGGTAGGAGCCATTATAGGCGGCGGTTCACCAGATGAAATTGAAGCTCTGGCAAGGTACGGAAAAATTTTAGGAATACTAATTGGCTTAAGAGAGGAATTCATAGACGTTTTCGAGCCGGACGAACTAAAAAACAAAATGAAGAATGAAATTTTGCCTCTGCCATTACTTTGTACGTTAAGAAATCCAAAAATAAAAAATGAAATATTGCGTATTCTTTCAAAACCAAAAATTTCAGAAGAAGACGCGGAAGAAATAGTTGAATATGTTTACCAAAATGAAGAAGTAAAAAAGCTTAAAAAATACATGCAAGATTTAGCAGAAGATGCTTTGGATATCGCATCTAGGATCGAAGAAGAAACAATAACAGAAAATCTTGTGTCAATTGTGAATGGAACGTTGGAGAATCTCTAAAAAAAGGAGGTGTGAATTAGTAAGCATTGAAACGAGCAGGCTTGTTTCGTTTATGTGTCTTACTTGCTTTTGCCTTCATATCTCTCCCTCATAGTATATGTGTGGTACACTTAGACTTAAAAGCTTTATTGTTGTTCTACACAAATACAGAAACAATATTTTGGGAGAGTGTTGAATGAGGGAATGATACATACAAAACCTATTAAAAGCAACCTTCTGGATAGAGATATTTTGCCAGCATTCATTTTGACTATGAATGCCTTCTCTTGGTATTTTCCGTTATACATTTTTTTTGCGAACACTCTGGACAAACTTGGAATAGTATACGAGGACTTGCTGACGATTTTCGGAATTCACTATATGGGTGTTCTAATCTTTGCGATCGTTGGTGCAACAATATCGGGAAAGACTATCTCTGGAAATATTTTACTTTCAATCTGGATATTCTTAGGGACAATTTCTTCAGCTCTCTTGGTCTTCTTAGAAAGCAATAGCTTGCTCAATGTCTACTTAGTTTCTTTTCTAATCGGAACCGCATTGGGCTTTGGTTTTCCGAGTTGTTTAGCATATTTTGCGAGTTCCGTTAATTTAGAAAGTAGAGGAAAGGTTGGAGGAATCTCGTTTTTCACAGCTCACCTCGGAATGTTCTTAATCGGGTTTCTAACTAGTATTCTCAGCTTTGTAGAAACCGTAATTGTGTTAACTGTATGGAGAGCGTCAGGTCTCGTAGCTTTCCAGATAGTAGAAAAAAGAAAAAGTAGGATCAAAAAAGAAACCGTAGACACGGGTTATAAACTCATTGTTTCTGAAAGATCCTTCATCCTTTATATGGTTCCTTGGATAATGTTTTGCTTAGTTAATTTCTTTGAATATCCTTTGCAGCACTATCGTTGGGGTGTTGAAGCCTCCACCGCTGTCTCAACTGCGGAGTTCGGTATAGCAAGCATAGCTGCTTTAATTGGAGGTTACTTTGCGGATATTGTCGGTAGAAAACGACTGGTCATTTTAGGCTATATCCTTCTCGGCATAGGATACGCGGTGTTAAGCATTTTCCCAACAAATCAGATTTCTATCGGCATTTACACGGTTTTTGATGGGGTTGCGTGGGGGCTGTTCGCATTAATCTTTTTCATGTTGATTTGGGGAGATTTGGCAGGTAATAGGGGAAAGGATAAGTATTATCTGCTAGGAACACTTCCGTTCTTACTTTCGAGTTATATATCAGTCATTGCGGCTCCTTTTGCCAAGTTAATTGATATATCAACTTCTTTTTCTCTGGCTAGCTTCTTTCTTTTTTTGGCTGTTGTTCCTTTGATGTATGCTCCTGAGACTTTGCCTGAGAAGAAGATTAGGGAGAGGGAGCTTAAACAATACATTGAAAAGGCGAAAAAGATTAAGGAAAAGCGTGCTTAAAATATGCCACTTTAAACAGAGGGAAAGTTACGTTCTTTCACGTGATATTGACAACCGAGTGCAATCTTCGATGTAGATATTGTTTTGGTGAATCATTGGAGGATGTGGATGCTGACTTTCCAAGTTTTGAGGTTGATTATTCTTTACCCAGTAGGATAAGTTACGATGTGCGGTTGTTGGATAGGTTTTGTAGGCGAGATCCCGATTGCGCCTTGATTTTTTATGGCGGAGAACCGCTTCTTTGCATCGACAAGATCAAACGGATTATGGACAGTGTAACAGCTAAGCATTTCATTATCCAGACGAATGGGCTGCTCTTGGACCATTTAGAGCCTGAATATGTCAACCGCCTTCACACGATTCTCGCCTCCATAGATGGCGACGAAGCCCTAACGGATTTCTACAGAGGAAAGGGTGCCTTCAGAAAAGTGGTTGACAACTTAAAGTTGATTAGGCGAAATGGTTTCAACGGCGAACTTATTGCAAGAATGACCGTCATGGAGCAGACGGACATCTACAAGCAGGTTAAATGGCTGGTGAATAACGAAGAGTTTTCCTTTTCTTCCGTGCACTGGCAGCTGAACGCCGGCTTCTGGGGAAACGACTTTGCGAGGAGAGACTTCAAGAGGTGGAGCGAAGAAAGCTACAACCCCGGAACACGCAGACTCGCCAAGTTCTGGGTTGACCACATGGAGAAAAAAGGCGTCGTTCTGCGGCTCTACCCCCTCCTCGGAATCGCCCACTCACTTCTCTCCGGCGAAAAAGCAAATCTTCTACGCTGCGGAGCAGGGTGGACAAACTACGCCATCCAAACAGACGGACACGTCGTTCCATGCCCATCCATGTGGGGAATGAAAGACTATTACTTGGGGCACGTCAGCAGTGCAGACCCACTAAAACTAAAGAAGGTTTTCTTAGGCGAGCCATGCACAAATTGCAGCGCCTTCAGCATGTGCGGAGGAAGATGCCTGTACGCGAACATAACAAAACGTTGGAACCAAGACGCGTACAGCCAAGTCTGCAAAACCGTGCAAAGCCTGATACAAGCGGTTTCCGAACAAACACCCAGGATGCAAAAACTCATGGAAAAAGGAAGAATCCGGCTGAAGGACCTTAACTATTTGAAATACAACGGATGCGAGATAATCCCGTAGTTTTTTACATAACCTGTTAGGTTTTTAGTTACTTAAAATCATTACATGCACGCGTCGATTGGCACACGCATTCGATTGTTAGTGCGCGCCAACAATAACCGTGTATGTATGGAAAGGGAGAGTGAGTGTTTTGCGTTTTAGAGCGTGCGAGCCAAGTCCTGTTCGCCTAGGATTTGGACATAGAAGATTTCTACACAATCTTATTAAGTCCATTACAAACATACTAAGGGCAATAGAAGGAGGAAGGAGGTGTTAACTTGAGAAGCATGAGAATATTCCAGATAAGCACTTTGATAGTTGCTTCTGTTCTTGTTGCCGTTTTGCTGCTGAGCGCTCCTACATACGCAATTACCAACGGCGAACCAGATGCGGGCAGGCATCCATATGTAGGCTTAGTCGTCTTTGACGTTCTTGACCCTAATGGTAACCCAGTGCCTGCATGGCGTTGTACCGGGTCCCTGCTTTCGCCAAGAGTTGTGCTGGTTGCAGGACACTGCACGGATGGGGCTGTAGCGGCCAGAGTCTGGTTCCTTGAGGGTCCCATTCCCCGGTATCCAGACGGTGAATATCCTTTTGGCGGTTCTTCATCGTACGAGGGTATCCCGCATACTTACCCTGACTTTGCTATTGGTGCTGGCAAAGGGCTTCCAGGATTCGCCCATGGCGATGTGGGAATAGTCGTTCTAACTGAGCCAGTTCCGACAGATGTTGTGAGCGAGTATGCTCAACTGCCAACTGCAGGATTAGTGGATACACTGCCAGTTATGACGGATGTTGACCTCGTGGGCTATGGTGTCCAATATCAAGTTGAGCCAAGAAACTCTGGACCCCGTAATGCCTGGGTCGGTCTGCGTCAGCGTTTCTACGCTCCTGCAAAGCTTCTGTCTGGCAACTTCGCTTGGAGCGACGAGTTCATCAGAGTCACTGCTAATCCAGGGCAGGGCAAGGGCGGCACTGCCTTCGGCGACTCTGGAGGTCCAGTTCTGCTGGCTGGCACAGAAACCATCCTAGCTGTCAACTCATACGTGACTAACGTTAATTGTGCAGGTGAAACGTATCATAGCCGCATTGACATACCAGAAGTGCTACAATGGATAAATGATTTCTTGGATTCTTAGAATAGAGAGAGTTGAAGACCGACAAACTTCAACATCATCCCCTTTTCTTGAACGCGCTATCTGTCCTGTATATGGAGAAACTCCTGAGCTTATAGGGGGTCTGCCGTACACTATTGGACTTCCCTATAGAAGGTGAAAGCGAACAGGTATTCAATGATGCGTCCTCTTTCCCAAACTGTCCTTATTTTGCTAGAAATAATAAAGCTGCAAGCAGATGCCACATTTTCATTATTCTCCGAAACTTCTACCATTTCCCTCCACTGTCGCTTAAATAATCGTCAACAACATCGATCGATCGAAGCGATCTTACCATTATGCAACACATGGAAGTTTTCAACATCAACGCAAGGCGTGTTTAATGAACCTTTTCGACTAGTTTCCATTAATTCCTCTGTCGATTGATTAGTTGGAGCCAGAAGGGTTCGTTGGAATCAATCGATCGAAAAGAAAAGAGGGAGGTGCAGGAGCTGTCTCCACGCTTAATAGATGCGAGATAATCCCATAACTCTCAGCCTAAAACCGCAAGCAACGCCAAAATCTAAAAATCAAGCCTTCGCCTAATCTTGTATCGGTGAATCACATGTCTATAACTTTACGCGATGCCCAACACCTCTGCTGGAAAAACTTCAGGAAAATCAACGAAAAACTCGACCCAGAAAGGGGTAGAGGCTGGACCCCCTTTGTGATGGTCACGGATATGCTCGAAGAGGCTGGCGAGGTGGCTTCCACTGTTAAAGGGTTGGAGGGCTTCAAGCCTCCAGAGAAACCCAAGACAAAGGAGATGCTAGCCACGGAGCTTTCAGACCTGCTCTACATAATCTTTGTCTTGGCTGAGCACTATGGCATAAACTTGGAAGAAGCCTTCATACAAACCGTCAACGACTACATACTCAGATTCATAAAATGACTTGACACCAATCACTTAACACCTGAAAAAATCAAAAGCGCCGGATATTTCATGCCATATCTGTCAATCAGAGAACCCAAACTCTTCTCCACATCTGGCGTGAACCACACCTGTGCAAATCCCAAGTCTTGCTTTGCAAGCTCGGGCGAAAACCAAATGCTTGTTTCAAAGGTTTCCACACGAACACCCTTCAGTTTTGCTTCTTCCATGGCTTTAACAATTTCGCCGGGCTCAAACAAAGAGTCTCCGCTTTCTCTATGAAGCCTAATGTAGTTTTCTTCAGCCTCATTTCTTGCTTCGGTGCTCAACTCGATGAGGCAGACCTTTCCGTTTTTCTTAACAATTCGAGCCATCTCTCTCACAATCTTGGCCATGTCTTGTGGGCGTTTTAATTCTTCAAGAAAACGGTAACCAACAGCAGTATCAGCAACTTCGCTAAATACAACGCCTTCAATATCAGACGCATCCGCCTGAATGAAAGTGATCACATCCTTAGCGTTCCACTTACTTAGATTTTCCCAAAACTCTGACAGGTATTCGTCAGAAATATCTACAGCCAGCACCTTTCCATGTTTTCCGACTATTCTTGCCAAAGAAACAGTAAATCCGCCCTGCCCACAGCCCATGTCAACAACAGTCATGCCTCTGCGTACCCCAATTTTCTGTGCGAGCCTCAACTTGAGTTTAATAATGGCGTCTTCAAGCTCTTTGGAATCCGTTATGTTCCAGCCCATTTCTCTATCTCCTTTACATCAATAAATGCTTCCTCAAAATAATATTTTGGGAAAAGCAAGATGGTTTGGCGATGCTCCGCTTTAACCTTATTTGATTGTATGGAGTTGGACCCCTTCAATTTTGCGTCTCTCTTTTCGAGCTTTCTTATAACATATTTAAATGTGTTTTAGTAATTGACTCAGTAGAAGCGCCGTGTCTAAAATGAGAGTAAACAAACGGCTTACTCGTTTGATCAAATCTGGAATCTGTCCAGCGGAAGACGCCTCAAGATATGCAGTTGCATTAAAACAACTAGCCGAAAAAGTTTCCGACAGAAAATCTCTCAAAAAACAAAGCAGTTTCTTCAAGGCTTTAGCTGACGAGACACGTCTGAGAATCTTAAAACTCCTGGAGGTTCGGGAGATGTGCGTTTGCGAAATAATGGTAGCGTTGGGCTTGACGCAGCCCACAGCTTCACACCATCTGGGGCTCTTAGAAAACGCGGGTTTGATCAAGGATAGAAAAGAGGGAAAATGGGTTTTCTACAGTGTTGCGGATACCCAACTGCTCAAAAAATTGCACGAATTGAAAATCTTGTAGATTATTGGCAGGTCTCTTCGAGATTAGTATAGGATTTATAACAATAAATTTAAATATATGAATATATTACATCGGCAATCCAAAAAGGTCTTCCATAGGAGAAGCATAAATGGCAGAGAAGAAGCTTGGTGTTTTTGAAAAATACCTCACATTGTGGATCGCAATTTGCATACTCATCGGGTTACTATTAGGGAGATTTCTTCCCAGTTTTGGTCAATATCTTGACTCTTTGAAAATCGCTCAGTTATCGATTCCGATAGGCATCTGCCTGTTTTTCATGATGTATCCAACGGTTGTCGGCATAGCATTCAGCGATGTTAAGAAGGCAGTGAGAAAGCCGAAACCCATGCTCCTAACCATAATTGCGAATTGGATTATCGCACCGCCAATAATGACACTGTACGCAAACCTGCTCCTCAATGACCCCATGTACAGAGCTGGCGTCATACTGCTCGGCATGTCCCCGTGCACGGCCATGGTCATGTGGTGGATGATGTTGGCAAAGGGAGACCTGGCCCAAGGGCTGATAAACACGACTGTCAACGCCTTATTGATGGTGATTCTCTACGCACCTCAATCTGCTCTCTATCTAGGCGTGAGTGGCATACCCGTGCCATGGGATCTTATTGCCATGAGCGTAATCGCTTTCATAGCTCTTCCAGTATCCTTAGGGGCTGTTTCTAGAAAGTTGCTGATAGGAAGAAAGGGAAAAGAGTGGTTTGACTATACTTATCTTGAAATTGTGCGCAAAATCTCCATCATTGCGCTGCTGATTACTCTGATCGTCATGTTTTCATTTCAAGGGGAGATAATTCTTAACAATCCGGTTCTTGTGGCATATCTCGCCGCACCAAACCTGCTCCATTACGTCACAATGATTGCGATAACATACTCCGTTTCGTGGCTGTCCAATTGGGACTATCCAACGTCAATAGACACAACTCTTATCGGTTCAAGCAGCCACTTCGAAGTCGCAATCGCAGTGGCCACAACCCTCTATGGACTTAATTCAGGCGCAGCCTTGGCCACAGTGATAGGTCCACTGATGGAAGTTCCATTAATGTTGTCACTCGTTAGATTCGGTCTGAGAACACAACATCTATTTCCAAGAAAAAGAAAGTTAAATATATAGAAAAGCTACAGTAGAGAATGGAGTTCGCTCACCTGGTAAAAGTGCAAAAAAGGGGAGAAAATTACTATAGCTTTTTGTACACCATGTCTCTTTCTCTTACGCGTTGGGCAACCTTTAGGCCTATGCTTTGTCCAGCCTCAGCCCTCTTAACATCCTTGTGCTCAATCTGCATGGATTCCACTGCTTGTTCAAGATCAGTTGTGGGTCCTTTAATGGCTATGGTGTCGCCGACAGCCAAAGGCGCAGTGAGCTCGATAACGGCGACGCTGATTTT
>Ga0315309_1001249_pt1 | contig 15265 bp, 12 predicted proteins | sample TDP4_MG_FD_203080 | JGI IMG/M metagenome (GOLD analysis project Ga0315309, IMG submission 203080) | Freshwater sediment microbial communities from Lake Towuti, South Sulawesi, Indonesia - TDP4 | ecosystem: Environmental > Aquatic > Freshwater > Lake > Sediment | place: Indonesia: South Sulawesi... | reverse complement strand
CTGGTGAGACGCTGGACGAAGTCATTGCCCGCGTGCTGGGGTCAGCTCTTGAAGGTAAGCCTCTTTTTGATCTGACGAAAGGCTTCGCAACCCTCAACCTGCGCGGGGCCTACATTCTGGATGAGAGAAATGAAATCTTGTTTGCCTTCATGAACATCACCGACATGAACTACCGCAAGCACGGCTCCGGCTTCGATGCCCCCGGAATTAATTTCACGATCAGCTATCGCCTGAAGTTCCGGTAAATTTCACCAGGTGTGAAACACACCTATTGCCACGGGAAGTTCCCCCTGTGCCACGATGCAGGTGCGGCAGAGTAGACAGAAAAGCTTTCAATCAGGCAGGACATGGTGGAGAGTATCAGAGTTGATGGTTATGTAGAATTCACTACCTAACTAAAGAAAGGGATGATCCTGGTGTGTTCTTTCGCCGCAATGAGTGGGCCAAGAACAAATGCACGAACCGAGCAACTGTCCTGCCTGGCCTTTCTGACGGCCTCAGCTTGTCTTACGGATGCTGAAGACATACCATAGAAAGCCCTATATGCCGCAATCCCTCACACTCAACGGTACTTCCTGGCCCCGCACCTTGAGTTTCATCTCCGGGTTGGGGATGATGGTCGCTTCCGCCCTGACCATTCAGCACTTCTTTGCAGCCAACTACCCAGGCTCGATTTGGGTTGGTTCCTTCTGCGATATCAGCGCTTTCTTCAACTGCGACAGCGCGGCGTTCTCAGCGATCTCCCAGATTGCGGGCGTGCCCCTCGGCTACTTTGGGCTTGTAGTGGGCGCACTGGTTTCTCTAGGAGCGCTGTTTCCTTCCGTTGCATTCGAACGCACGAACAAGACTATCGCCTTGCTGAACATTCTAGGCGTGGTTGCGCTTTGCCTCTTCTCGATTTTCTACCTGAGGAGTCTCTGCCCGCTCTGTAGTGTCTACTACGTTTTCTCGGCCGTCAGTTTCGTCCTCTTCTGGCGGTACGGCATCGACGCGGAACGGGCTGGCCTATGGGCGAAGTACTTCAACCCCTCGCGCAAGCACCTGGCCACCTTCGCGGTAGTTACCCTGCTGGGTGCCTACGGTTTCCAGCTATTTCACGACGTGAAGAAGGAAGCGCAGTCAGGTGGGGTAGCAGCTCGGGTAGTGGAGCAATACTTCAGCCTTCCCATGGTTCAGTCGCCCAGCATTATCTCGCCTTATTGGACGGCGCGGTCGACCGAACGGTTCGCGGAGGCACCGATCCAGTTGATTGTGTATGCGGACTTTCTGTGCCCCGACTGCCTCTATCTCAGCAAGCAGCTTCAAAAGCTGCAGGAGGAGTTCAAGGGGGAAATCAATATCGCCTTCCAGTTCTTTCCCCTCGAGGCAAAGTGCAACACAGTGGTCGACAAGGATTTGCATCCCGGGGCCTGTGACCTCGCGTACATAGCCGCGTACGACCCGGCCAGGTTCCAACAAGTCCATGACGAGATCTTTGCGAACTTCCGTGCGGCACGAAAACCCGAGTGGCAGCGGGAGCTGGCGCGTCGCTACGGGGTCGAAGCAGCGCTGACGGATGCCGTGACCAAAGAACTCGTCCACCGGATCATCAATACTGGGGCAGAATACGAGAAGACATCGGAGAAGTACGCGCACGGCATCCGGTCAACTCCGACAATGATCCTGAACAATCGGATGATGATCGGCACATTCCCGTATGAGCAGCTACGGGCCATTTTCCAGGCGCTGGTGGATAAGCACGAGCGGGAAGGGAAGCGGAAGTTCATGGAGAGCTGGGTACCGGAAGTTCAGTAACCCACGGTAGTCCCTGCGGGAGCCCGTGATCACTTTGCCCAAACCATCGTCGATCACGTCTCCAACGGCTAGACTCGACTTTTCTTCCAAAACCGGGAAGGAGAATCCCTCTGGTGGGTGAGCTTTCCGTCCGCTAGTACGCCGAGAAAAACATGTTCATGTTTTCGCGGGGTTGGCCGCGATCTCAGGCACTGGTGGCGCTTCAGGCGGAAATGGCATCGAGGTTAAGAGCTGACCGATAGTGTATACTCCTGTGACTGGCACGCTGTGTTTTTGGGGGAAGGTAATGCCAGCGCACCTTTTTCGTGTTGGGTTAATCGTCCCGTCTTCTAACACTGTGATGGAACCGGATTTTCATCGGAATCTCGGCTCCACGGTTGTTATTAGCACCACGCGGATCTTTCTCGAGCAGGTCACGCGTGAGGCTGAACTACGCATGTTGCAAGAGGATCTACCGCGCTCTGTGCAACTGATAAAGACCGTGGGGCCGGACGTGATTGTGTTTGGTTGTACTTCCGCTAGCTCGCTCGGGGGGTTGTCCCGCGATGCCGAGATCGCTCACTCCATCGAGCAGGAAACCAGGGCCAAGGTCATTACTGTACTGGGGTCAGTTCTGGCACAACTCAGCATGAACCGCCCGCAGAAGGTAGCGCTTTTCACACCCTACCAGGAAGAGTTGACCCGCAGCGTTGCCGAGTGTTTAGCCGAGGGAGGATATAGAGTGGTGAAGGCTGCCGGAATGGGGATTCTAAACAATCGTGAAATTGGCGAGGTCACACCAGGTGAAATCGTCAATTTTGTCGAATCGCATATGGCCGGGGTCGACACCGACTGCCTCTTTCTTTCCTGTACGAATTGGCAGGCAATTGGTGCGATTGAACCGCTCCAAGCGAAATTCGGCGTGCGGGTTATCTCCAGTAATCAGGCTGCGATTGATGCTGTTCGTCAGATGGTCGCCGGCACGGAGGCTCAAACTGAACGAGGGCCTTTGGCAAGGTCCTAAGGCGTGGAAGTGAAGAATGAAGGCCTGCCTGTTGCGCTCAGTCGCACCGGTCGAGGACAATCCCCTGGAATTTGCAGAGGTTCCGACTCCGAAGGCAAAGGGGGATGAGGTAGTAGTACGAGTCCATGCTTGCGGCGTGTGCCGCACGGACTTGCATGTCGTTGAGGGCGAGCTACCGCCGCGCAAGTTGCCTATAGTTCCAGGCCACCAGGTAGTCGGCACGATCGAGCAAGTCGGACCGTTAGCCACGCGGTTTCCGGTCGGTACGCGTGTGGGTGTGGCCTGGCTGCACCGCACTTGTGGGACATGCGAGTTTTGCCGCTCGGGAAGAGAAAATCTCTGCGAGGCCGCACTGTTTACCGGGTACACGGTTGATGGGGGATACGCCGACTACATCCTTGCGCCGGAAGCTTTCCTATATCCAATTCCCGAGAGTTTCAGGGATCTCGAGGCAGCGCCATTGCTTTGCGCTGGAATCATCGGCTTCCGCTGCTTGCTGGTGTCTGGAATCCAAGCGGGTGAGATACTTGGAATGTACGGATTCGGTGCGGCGGCGCACGTTGCTATCCAGGTGGCTCGGCACTGGCGAGTCAACGTTTTCGCATTCACTCGCGACAGTCGGCATCAGCAGCTTGCGAAGGAGCTCGGCGCGGCCTGGGTAGGCGCGGTGGCACAGGAGCCTCCCGACAAACTAGACGCCGCGATCATTTTCGCACCTGCGGGTGAATTGGTGCCCGCCGCCCTCAAGATTTTGAAGAAAGGCGGGACAGTTGTGCTCGGCGGAATCCACATGAGTCCCATCCCCCCGCTCGAATATCGTCTCGTCTATGACGAGCGAGTTATTCGCAGTGTGGCCAATAATACGCGGAAGGATGGAGAGGACTTCCTTCGGATTGCAGCAGAGATCCCAATACGCACACAAGTGCAGACCTTCGCGTTGTATGAGGCAAATATTGCGTTGCAAGCGCACAAGCACGGTACAATCCGTGGGGCAGCAGTCCTTCAAACTTTCTAACTGTGGCACTCCGTGAGCTCCCCTTGTGGATGGGCACGATATATAGAAGTCGTGGGATGATGCGGGATGTTAGGGATAATTAAAAAGAAGTTAGCAAGTTACCTGCAATCAGGTAGGTCTCTTGTTTGGAGAGTACTTGAGAGCATCAGCCCAGTTTGTGCATAGTATTTGCAGAAACTTTGGGGCCTCCGGCACGCGAACGAACCGCGTACGATGCAGTCAGGGATTCGTTTTGCGTTCTCACGGAAGGGGTACTATGACACGTCGGATGACTCCGATAGCCGCATGGATTGTGACAGCCTGCCTCGCCAGTGGGTATCTTTTGACACAGGCGATGTCCGACCAAGTGCGTGAACAATTCAAGCTGGGCACGTTTCAGCACCGGGGACAGACGTTTATCGGCCTAGTGCTGCGGGACACGATTGTGATCGACATCGCCATGGCCAATGCGTCGCTGGAGCGGGACGACCCGTCCTTGGGGAAGCTGGCGATGCCGCATGATATGAAGGAGCTGATCAGCCGCTATGAGCACGATGGTTTGAAGCAGCGGCTCTATGCGATCGTCAACAAGGTGTCCGCTATTGTCTCTGGAGCGAGCCGGCCGATGTACGTGCACGACCTAAGGGCAGTTAAGGTGTTGCCGTCCATCATGTACCCCGAGACGCTGCTGAACGCGGCGGTAAATTATGAGGAGCATGCACGAGAGAGTGCACAAATACAGCCGGCCACAGCCGGCGGGCAGCCCTCGCTTGTCCAGCGCGAAGAGCCTGGCGCGGTGCCGGGCCTCTGGGAGCGCAAGGCAGGAGACACGCGGCATAATCCCTATCTGTTCCTTAAGCCTCGCTCGGCCGTGATTGCCGACGGCGAGGCGATTCGGATCCCGCCGGGTCGCGATCGTATCGACTGGGAGTGCGAATTGGTGGTGGTCATCGGACGGCAGGCAAGTCGGGTGCCGATCGAGCGTGCCAACGATTACATCTTTGGTTACACCTTGGAGAACGATGTCTCTGACCGAGGCGGGCGCGGCGACCGGCGTCACGGCTCCGACTGGCTGGTGAGCAAGGGGCACGACACGTTTGCTCCTCTGGGGCCGTTTATCGTACCAAAAGAGTTCATCAAGGACCCGCACCAACTCAGAATCAAGTTCACGCTGAGCGGCAAGGTGATGCAGGATTCAAACACCACCCGCATGACGCACAACGTCTATGAGCTGCTGTACTACGCGTCGAACATCCTCACGTTGCAGCCGGGCGATGTGATCGCGACTGGCAGTCCGGCAGGAGTTGGCTCCGCCCGCACACCACCGATTTTCATGAGGCCGGGCGACGTGGCTGTGTGCACGATCGAGGGGATTGGCACGCTGACTAATCCCGTCGTTGGCTCAAGCCCTCCCGCGAAGTCGAGCCAAGAAGCAGCCGCACGCCCTGGTCAAAGACGTGGTCGACAAACTGAGCCAGGACCCGCACCTGATCCTGGCCGCTAAGGCAAATCACTTAGGTGTTGCTGGGCTGGGGCTTTTGCGCCACATCCATGACCTGACCACGGGATGGTGCTGGTGGGGACGAAGCGACTCTAGGATCTTTTCGCCAACGGCGGGCGCGAGAGCCGGGACCTGGAGCAGCTCTGGAGTCGGGTGGAATTCATGACCTGCTGCCCACGCAAGACAAGCTCGGGTTGTTCGAATACGCCCATGGCGGCACGTTACTGCTAGATGAAATCGGCGACATGCCCTTGGCGACGCAGGCCAAACTCCTACGTGTATTGGAGAACCAGGAGATTCAACGGGTGGGATCTCCTGCGGTGCGTAAAGTGGATGTGCGCGTGATCGCAGCCACCAATCGTGATTTGCGCGCGCTGGTGGCAGGAAAGCAGTTTCGCGACGGCCTTTACTACCGGCTCTCTATGGTAGAGCTCAAGCTGCCGCGACTAGTTGAGCGGAAGGAGGATTTGCCGCTGTTAGAACGTCACTTTGTCGAGCGCTTTGCCGCGCAGTACAACAAGCCGCTTCGTGGTATCACCCGCCGTGCCCAAGCCCTGCTAGCCCGCTATCCATGGCCCGGCAATGTGCGTGAGCTGGAAAACGTTCTCGGCAATGCTTGCATGATGGCCGAGGGAAACACAATTGACGTGGGTGATCTTCCAGAATATCTGCGAAGCCAAGCACTGCCAGGGATTACGGAGGACAAGGGATTACTTCCGCTCGATGAAGTTCAACGCCGCCACGCTTTGCGAGTCTTGGAGCGCGTGGATGGTAACAAGGCGCGGGCTGCTGAAATCCTCGGGATTAGTCGAGCCACTCTCTATCGGCTTCTCGCCGAGGGTGACTGGGAGCAGAAGGAAAAAGCGTCGCAAGGTGAGTCTTAAGCCGCGTGGCGTGGTAGTCCAGCCTCGGAATCTTCAGCTTGCCTACAAAGTCAGTTCTCGGCTCTGGATTTGGCCGCCCCCTGCTTCAAATTCGCCCTGTATGCAGGCAAAGGTTTCGCAGTCGCCAAAAATTCAGCTGACTCGTGGAAATACGCAATACCTGCGAAGCCGGGCATACCTTCGAGGAGTTCTTCCAGTTTCTGTGCATGCCGAGCCAGGGCCAACGGCGATGGGTGTTCATATTTGGCGACGCCCACTCGCAAAGTGGTTCCGCGGCCGGAAAGCAGTTCCAGCGCCCGGTGGACCTTACGCCTGAATGTTGCAACATCGGCGGCCACAGGCTCTCCGCCCACTTCTCCGTACGCCATAAAGACGATGCCGTCAAGAGCTGCGGTGATCGTCCTCAGCTCGTCAGCAGAGAGTGCATAGGCTGCCCACCAGGGCAAGGCAGCTGTGAGTCGGATATTACCCGGAGCATCTGTGAGTTCTTCGCGAAGCGCAGAAACCAGAGCAGTGAATTTCTGCCAAGCAGTCTGTGGAGCAAACAATTCTGGTGCAGTATAGACCTCAACATCGATTTGTACGCCGTCCATCAAGCCCGGGTAGCGGCGCATAAACTCCACTACAATCCGCAGTCGCTCCCGCGCCGCCTGCGGTCGAAGAGCCCATGAAGGATGTTGGAGGATCAAACCTTCAATCCGGATTCCTATCGCGGCTGCCAAGGTAAATAGTTCAGCCAACCGCTGGCTGTGCCGTGGTTCTTCGAGTAGAAGCGTGGAGCCTGCTTCCAAGCTAACAATCGCCTGCGTGATCCCTTCCGAGTGCCATTTGGCAATCTGACGCTGCCAGTCGGCTTGTGACACATTTTGGACTTCGTAGAAATAGGCGGCACGTTCGGCAGCAGCGGCATGCGCAGCAGCCACCAGCACAAACAGTGCTATTGCGCTTGCTACGTTGCCGTTCTTGCGTTGTGGTTTCATGCCCCTGGGCAAGGCACATACGCAGCCAAACCGAACTCTGCCGGTTTAATTTCCTGCAATGCTGTCAACCACTTACGGGCAGCTAGGCTCTGATAGGTCACTGCCTTCGCCAAGGGGTGTCTCAGGATTGAGATTTCTGGCCAAGATTCAGACGGTATGGGCAGGGTGGACCAGGCTATCGAAAATCTGTCTTTACGACAGCAAGTCGGCTGGCTTTGTTGTTTGTTCGCATACGCGCTACCACGGGACTTGTCTACCGACGCTGGTCGGCCCAAAGGAGTGTATCTAATCAGGCAAGCCCCCCACGCTTGATTAGAACGAAGCCTCGCTCTAGGTCGCGTCAGCAATCTGCAATTCATCTGAACCGCGTCACAACCACTGCCTTATAGTGAGCCTCAAGGGGTACCGAGAGTACGTGCAAGGATGGAACGCTTCAGCACGTCTCCTTCTACTTTGCGAATATCACCAGGTTGACTGCCAACGGGGAGCCCGCTAGAGCCGGCTTGCGCACCGGGGTCATCTCTCCCTCGCTTGTGTCCGCCGCCTCGAGGCTGAGACTGTTGCCAGCGGGACTAGGCAAGGTTGTTGTGGCTCCCGGAGCGTGCAGTGTGACTCTGCCGGCCGCTTCATCCACCTGAAGCTGCAAGCGGCCCACCACGACGAAGGAAATTCGCAGCGAACCGTGAGCACTCTGTGCCTGGGTGGAGGTGCTCGCCAAGAATGTCACAGCCAGAAGTCCCAGGGCTATGATCGCGATTTGCACTGCCTTTTTTGCTTGTTTCAGCATCGTCAGCCTCGCTCACCGGTACTTCAGCAGCTCGGCCTCCAGTACCGAAACAAACCTTGTTGGGAATGTATCTGCTTACAAGATAAGGTGATAGGCACAGCCCCTGACGCCTACCTCAACTTTGCGCGCCGGCTGGGGATGTCCGACTGTGAGACAACTGTAATCTTCTGATACCCCCGCGTGTGGCAAGCCTGTAAGCAAGTCCCGGCCTGAGCGGTGTCAGAGAGGCGGCGGGTGCTTTAGAGTTGCTTGTTTCGGCGCAGGGGGTGGTCGAGCGAGCAGTGGAGACGGCAGGTGTCAACTGCGCTTTAGCGGCCGCTGCGGCTAACCACCTCAGGTACCCCTGGGCAAGGCAGTGTGCAGCTCCACAGCCGATGTGGACGGGCAGGTGCAGTGCTTAGGAATATCAGCCCAATTTGTGCACAGTATTTGGGGAACACCTAGAGGCGGTCCAGCTTCCCCTAGTTCAGGTCTTTAAGCGGTGTTGTCGATGCTTCAGCTTGCAGAAGATACTCGTCTTTGCGTCAGTACGACCGGTCTATGGGACGGGGAAACCTTCCGAGTACGGATAGACTCCCACGACGAGTGGTGGGGCTCATGAGGCACATGATGTTCGGAAGGATTCGCACAACTTCGAGGGAAAGGGCCGACAAGAAATCTTCCCGAACCGAATAAATAACAAGCCGATATGTACTCAAGCTAGGCAGCTACGGCCTGTCACAGAGTTACATTTCGATCTCCGTAGCGAACTTCCGTGGCAGAGCTGGCTATATAGACATGATGCGGGTGGTGCGGTAGCTACTAGCCAAGGTAGGCTTCTGGCCTCTACGACGGTAATCTATACACTGACTAAGACCAGCTTTTCTCAGTTGCTCATCAACGGCAAGCCAGGGCACAGTACTTGGCCAGGGGACGGGTCGGCGCGGACCCCTTTCCCCAAATTCCCAAGCGGAGGGTAAGACAATGCAATTGACACGCAAGGCTTTTCTGAAGGGTTTGGGAGGCTTAGCAGTTGCCAGCAGCGTCAGTTGGCGCCGACGGATTTCGCTACTTGAAGCGCGGGAGGTAGCGGGGGCGTCAGCGCAGCAAGCTCGCATCAGAGCTGTCGAAATTTTTCCCTTTAACATTCCCCTGAAGGAACCGTTCAGCATCGCCCTCGCCACTCACACGACCGCCGAAAACGTTCTCGTCCGGGTTCATACCGGCAATGGCCTAGTGGGCCTGGGAGAATCTTCACCTTTTCCCGCCATTATGGGTGAGACACAGGCGACGGACATTGCTCTGGGGCGGACGCTGGGCGAATTGATTCGCGGGCGTGATCCCTTCACCATTGCCCACATCGTCGCCGAAATGGATGCTTTTGCCCCGCACAACCCTGGTATCAAGGCCGCCTTTGAAATGGCCTTGTGGGATATCTGCGGCAAGGCCGCGCAACAGCCTGTCTACCGCCTGCTGGGCGGCTACCGTAATTCGTTTGAGACAGATGTGACTGTCTACTTGGCCACATCCCAAGTCATGGCGGAGAAGGCCGTGGCCATTGTCCGGCAAGGGTTCAAAGTCGTCAAAGTCAAAGTCGGGGAAGCGCCTGAGCTCGACATCGAACGCTTGCGGTTAATCCGCGAAGCCATCGGCTACGACATCAAAGTGAGAATTGATGCCAACCAAGGTTGGACTCCATCAGACGCGATAATCGCCCTGCGCGGGCTGGAAAAGTACGACATTGAGTTTTGTGAGCAGCCGGTAGCTTATTGGGACTGGGCCGGGATGAAGTACGTGCGGGACAACGTGGGCATCCCCATCATGGCCGACGAATCCGTGCACTCACCTTATGACGCCATCGCCGGTATCCGCCAGGACGCGATGGATATGATCAACATCAAGCTAATGAAGTCGGGTGGCATCCTTCAGAGCGCTAAAATCGCCCACATCGCTGAAGCCGCTAACCTACCGTGCATGGCCGGCGGCATGATGGAGTCGCGAATTGCGGTGACCGCCACCGCCCACTTGGTGGCTTCACAGAAAAACGTCGTCTTTGCCGACCTGGATGCATTTATGAGCCATAGTGTGGACCCGATTGTGGGAGGAATGGAAATCAAGAACGGAATTGTCCACCTGGCCGACAGCCCGGGGCTGGGGGTGGAGGTGGCTCCCGAGTTTATGAGCAAGTTGCGACCAGTGACCTAGCTTTGCCGGCCCGCGGGGGCTGGCTTAGCTTCTTCCCATACTCATGAGTTCAGGTGAGAAATTTCTCGCTGAACATGCGGCGAGGCTAATTGCTGAATCAGTTCTTCCACCGAGACAAGTTCCGTAGTTTTCTGGTTCCGCTTCCTCCGCTCAACTCTATCTGCGGTTCTTTTCGAGACCACCAGCCGAACCGGAATCCCGATCAAATCTGCGTCGATGAACTTCACCCCGGCAGATTCTTCCCGGTCATCCCAGAGCACCTCAACTCCCGCCTTGACGAGCCTGTGGTAGATCTCTTGGGCCCTGGTCTCTGCCCCGGGCAGCGAAACTAGGTGCGCCGCAAACGGGGCGATTGCTTCGGGCCAAACAATTCCTCTGTCGTCGTTGTGTTGCTCGACGACGGTAGCAAGCAATCGTGTCTTGTCCATACCGCAACACCCCATGACCATTGGTTTAATCTTGCCGCAGGGGTCGATAAACGTGGCTCCTAGTTCCTTTGAATAAATCGTCCCTAGCTTTGACACATGTGCGAGCTTTATGACTCTCCGCTCCAGGAGCTTCCCACGCTTGCAGTGCGTACATGTTTCCCCTTGCTTTACCTTGCGGACATCCACGAATTCCGCCGGCCTTGTCACATCCCGATCGAAATTCACGTTGATGTAGTGATAGTCAGTCCTATTTGCCCCGGCTTCAAAGTTCACCCTAGCCCGCGTTGTCCGGTCCCAAATGACCTCCACGTCCCTGGGCAACCCAATGGGTCCGGCATATCCCACATCTGCCCCGGTAAGTTCCTTCACTATGCGCGCGGGAGCGAGCTTCAAATTCCTGCACAGGAGGAGGTTAGCTAGTTTTAGCTCGCTGATGTCGTACTCTCCCCGAATACACACTGCTACCACTCGATCATCGGCCTGAAACAAAAGCGTCTTCGTTGTCTGGTGAACGGGAATTCTGAGAAATCTTGCAAGCTCTGCGACCCCGATAATTCCCTCCCCAAGTACGGCCTCAATTGGCTTCGGCTCATCGTCTTGCGCAAATTCAGGAAATACAGACTCCGCGCTCTCCAAATTCGCCTTGTACTCGCATGTATCGCAAACAAATTTAGTTTCCTCTCCCGCATCTGACATCACCATGAACTCTTCGGAGAGCGATTTTTTCGTGTTCCTGCTGTTCGTTTTCAACACGACAACATCAAGTGTCATCCGGTCGAAAATTGCATGATACGCGTCCGTCATTAGTCCCAAACTTTGCTCCAATCCCCTCTCATCCAAGTCAAAACTGTATGCGCTCTGCATCAAGAACTGGCGGGCGCACAGCAACCCCACTGACGATCGAAATTCATCCCTGTGCCGCCATTGAGCTTGCCCCACAATTACGGGCAGGTCTCTGTAGCTCATCTTCAAGGTGCCGGCTAGTGCCGTTAGGGTCTCCTCATGATGCTGTGCGAGAAAGTATTCACAACGGTGCTGCGCCCGACATGCGGCCAACTTCTGTTTCATTCCCGAGTTTTGCTCCGGCTCTTTTAGGGTACTCGGAGGAAGCGTAAGGGGCAGCGCGAAGTGTTGCCCCCCTCGCTTTGTGAACTCCTCGCTGACAAGCCGATTGATTTTTTCCAGAACCCGAAACCCGAGAGGCAGGAAATCAAAAACTCCTGAGTTGGCCGGCCTTAAAAAGCCAGCTCGCAAAAGCAACTGGTGACTTACTGCTTCCGCGCCATGCGGCTTTTCTCTAAGCGTTTTTCCGAAAAGCTTCGAATAGCGCATCGACCTTCAGTCCTCCGCCGTGAAACTCAGGATCGTTTTCGCTTCCATTTTCAATCTTGATCTCAAGTTTGTCCTCTTCCACTCGCAGAACTGGTCGCTAGAAGCATGAAAAAGCAGCACACATTCAAACGGTCTCGCTGGACACGGCCCCCCCCTTACGTATAAAGAGAGCCCAAAGCGAAATTTTTTGTCGTTGCGATGCTATTTCCGGGCCGAGATAAGGGTAGTCTCTGCTTCCGTGTCCTTGCGATGCACCGAATGGAAGCCCACTTCCCGCAGCCAACCGGCCACCTCCTCTTCAGTATACGTATCCCCACCTTCCGTTTGAACCAGCATATTGAGGGCAAAGAGTGCACCATGTTCGGGATGGGTTCGCGACTCCTCCATAATGAAATCGTGGATTACGACCTGCCCGCCTTCAACGAGGGCGTTGTGAACCTTGGCCAGCAGAGCAACGTTTTGATGTGGGCTGTTGCTATGGATCACCGCAGAGATAAAAGCCACATCAAATCCAACTCCTAAATCGGACTGAAGGAAATCACCGGCTTGAACCCTTACTCTTTCGCTTAACCCGGCTTCCTGAATGTAGTGCTCTGCCAAGGGCACCACGGTAGGTAGGTCGAAGACGACTGCGCGAATCTGAGGCTGGGCCCGGGCAAAAGCGATGCTGTAAGCCCCTGAGCCGCCACCTACGTCTAACACCTTCTCCACACCTGTGAAATCGATGAGAGGGACAACGTGTGGGATCCGCTCGAGCGCGAATTCGTGCATAGCCTCAACGAAGGCGCTAATCCATTTTTGCTCGCTCTTGCTTGACGGTCGCGGAAGCACCGCTCTTCCGGTACGTACTGCTTGCGTCAATGTGCTCCAGGAGTCCCACAGATGACCGATGTGTCGCAGACTAGCAAGGTACTCCGGTTGTCCGGGAACGAGGAAGCGCTGTGCTACCGGGTAATTGGAAAAACGGTTACCGGTTTTGCTAAGGAAACCCAACGCCACTAGTGCATTCAGCAAGCGGTCAGTGGCCCGGGAGTCCGTCGCAAGTGTTCCAGCTACTGCCTCTGAAGTCTTCTCTTCCTGCGCCAATACGGAAAATACACCCAACTCGACCGCAGTTAGCAGGACACGGCTTGCCTGAAAGGCCCGAGCGAGTTGTCGCACCTTCGCCTTCGCGTCAGTGCCTTCATTGGAACGGCTCTTATTCTCCATGGAGGGACTCCTTGGCTCCTATTTTCGGTTGTCTGATTAACTTCAGAATATTATGAGGATACAGTGGCCTCTTCAACCCTTAGAGAAGCTGAGGTTGGTGCGGAGCAGTCCGACGGTGTCTGTTGAGGTTGCAGTAGGATTGACACCTGGGAGGCTTTGTAGATCGTGAGATCGGTGTCTTTGGGGAACCGTCTTTGATTCTCCGGTAGGGCCCGGACATGGGAGCCGAAGAGATTGGCACCCTGGAGCTGCCTGATGTTGTCGGTGCCACTGCCGCCAGCGCTGTGGAGATAGACGACGAGTGGGTACTTGCCGTCTTTGCGATAGCCGGGCGGTTTAGAGAGGCGGTAGGGCATGGTCTTGTCAGTGGAGTCCGTGTAAGTGCGGGCTTGGAAGAGGGGGGCGACGGTGGGAGCCTCCCGTTTGAAGGCCTCGATGACGGCCAGCCGGCCGGGCGAATTCGGGGCACGAGGATCGATGGAGGAAGTCTGCGCCGGGAGGAACTGATCATGCCCGTAGACCTGGTGAAAGATCAGCGCGCCAATGAACAGTCCTAACCAAGTCAGGAAATATCGGTAGGTAGCTTTCACACCACGCAATGATAACAGAAGCTCTCCATAGGCCACTGCTGCCTACGCTGCCACGTTCAAGCGGCGCAGCAGGGCTTGGAAGCGGAGGTCGGAGCGCAGGCTGCCGAACCGAGATCTACCTTGAGAAACTCCAGCAACATAGTTGGCAACCTGCATTAGATCAGTTGCTATCCCCAGAATCATTTTTCGGTAGACTTGGGAATCGCATGATTTTGTTAACCAAAGGAAAACGCGATGAATCTGGAAGCATTCTTTACTCTGCATTCGGACCTGCCAAGGCAGGGGCCAGGGAGTGATGCTTCTACGTTGGAGGCGATCAATCGCCTGCCAGCTCTACCGCCATCACCGCGCGTTCTCGATCTGGGTTGCGGTCCCGGCAGGCAGACGTTGGTTCTGGCGCGCACCTTGAAAGTGCCCGTGGTGGCTATCGATATTCATCAGCCTTTCCTCGACCAGTTGACAACTGCAGCGGCTAAGGCCGGCCTTGCCGATTACGTCAAGACACGAAGAATCTCAATGGATGCGCTGGACTATCCCGTGGAGAGCATCGATCTGATCTGGTCTGAGGGGGCGGCGTACATCATTGGGGTATCCAAGGCTTTGCAGCTGTGGCGGCCGATGTTGCGCCCTGGCGGCTTGCTAGCTTTCACCGAGGCCACGTGGCTGACCGACAACCCGCCAGCCGCGGCGGCGGCCTTTTGGGAGAAGGCCTATCCCGACATGAACACTGTAGCCGGGAATTTGCGGAAGGCGGAGGCAGAAGAGTACGAGGTTATCGACACCTTCACCCTGCCTGCTGAAGATTGGTGGGCCGAATATTATGCCCCGCTGCAGAAACGGATCGCGAATCTCCGCCCTGACTGCGCCGATTGGCCAGAGTTAGCGGCAGTCATTGATGCGACCGAACAGGAGATCAACATCTTTGTCCGGTTCGGCGATAGCTACGGCTACGTATTCTATATTTTACGCAAGCCAGCAAATTCGACCTTGTAGCGTCAGTGTTCCCTTTATTATGGAAAGGGAACGCTGCTGTTGGCAGCCAGCTTAGGCCTCACCCGCAGGCAAATCAACACCGGCAGCAGTTCGTCGGTGCAGCTTGGTCAGGGCTTGGGCGGAGCCGGCAGCGGCAAATCTGAGTTCCAGATGTCAGCCACTACTTTCCAGCTGCCGTCGGGCTGTTTCTTGCAGATGGCCACATACTTGCCGCGGTCGGTCACGGGCTTGCCCTCGGGATCGTTCATTGTGAGCTCGTAGGTGCCGAGTGTGTAACCCAGGTCTCCCGCCTGGGACACCTCCACCTCGGTCGCTTGCCAGCTCACAGCAAAGTCCGGCATTGCAACGACCTCGGACATGCGTGCCCGGATTGCCTCCTTGCCCTTGATAATGGGGGCGTTGGGCGGAAGCCGCACAGCATCATCGGCGTAGGAGGAGAGCCAGTGGTCAACGTCCTTTGCCGCGGCCGCTTGCGCTGTCTGGCTATCCAGATTGCGGAGGACAGCGCGTTCGGCCTCAACGTCAACCCGCCGGGGCATGAGTTGCCACCATAGGACAACCACTACGACGATCACCACCACGATGA
>Ga0315309_1001248_pt1 | contig 15266 bp, 12 predicted proteins | sample TDP4_MG_FD_203080 | JGI IMG/M metagenome (GOLD analysis project Ga0315309, IMG submission 203080) | Freshwater sediment microbial communities from Lake Towuti, South Sulawesi, Indonesia - TDP4 | ecosystem: Environmental > Aquatic > Freshwater > Lake > Sediment | place: Indonesia: South Sulawesi... | reverse complement strand
ATTCTGCGGGGCTTATTTCCTCAAAGCTTTGGGATATTTCTTTGACCCCCTATCGTCTCTCTTCTTACATGAACTGCTTGACGCTTATTCCAGCTTCAAATCGTAAGTGTTCAAGATATGGTTCAAGCTAAATTGTTGAAAGGGATATTTATACTCCTAAGTCTCTAGGAGTCTCCGTTTCCCAGAGTTCCAGACTTTTCATCTTCAATTCATGACGCTTCTTCTGCAAAAACCTGTAGACCGTTCTGTGCTGGCTTCCTTTTATCAATTGTTTGACCGCTTCACGGGCAATCTCAACCTGTTCTACGCCACCGATGATGGAAATCGTGTGACCGTAGACGGAGATCAATGCTCCACTCATTTCTTCTATGACCCTTCTGGTTTTCCCATCCTTGCCTATTACTCTACCTTTTATCCTGTTTATATCAGATTGAGATCTGCCGAAGATCTCTCGCAAGTCGACCACCTCCAATACATCGTCTTCGTTGTTGAGTAGCCTAAATGCATGTTCAGGGGAGAATCCTCTACCGATCGCTGTCACGATGTCTTTAGCTCTAAATGTGTAGAAAGGGTCCTTCACGTCTTTTTTCAACGTGATGGTTATGTCGCCGGTTTGACTTTCTATCTCAAGATCAACGGACAGTTTCTTCTCTATGATTTCCTTGACATTGCCTGCAGTGCCTATAAGGACACCTATCCTCTCTTTCGGGATCTTGACGAGTATGTTATATCCGCTCACCAGTAACCCTCCTGAACAGATCTTCAACCGAGGGAACAGCAACACCCATCTTCTTAAAGTATCTGTAGAGATTCTCCAAGTCCCTCAAAAGAAGCTGGTTTGCGTTAGGATGCTCTGTGAGCACAGATTGAGAAAGGTCGAAAATCACAGGCTCACCTTTCCACATCATGACGTTATATTCACTAAGATCACCGTGCACAAGTTTAGCCTTCTTATGGAGCTTGATCACGTACCCCAACAGCTTCTGAAAGATCTGTTTGGGATTCTTCAGTTCAACATCCTTCATTAAAGGGGCGCTTACCCCGTTCTCTCCGATAAACTCCATTAGTAGAACATTGTTTTTAACGTTGACCGGTTTTGGGACTCTAACGCTGGCCTCACGGGCTGACAGAAGATTTTTGAACTCTTTCTGAGCCCAAGCATAGATCAAAGATCGGCTATCTCTCTTGACGCCTTTGAATCGTGGATCGCCCAGTATGTAAGGAAGCATTCCTCTTCGAAACTCTGCTGAAGCGGTTAGGTAGATTTTTACGGCTACTTTTTCCCCGTTCGAAGTCTTTCCCCAGTACACCCTAGACTCTTTTCCAGCCTTGACTACTCCGTAAATGTCCTCTATCTCGCCTTTGTTCATTAATTCGTATATAGTCATCAATGTAGAACGGTCAAAGACCTCTTCAAAAACCGCTCTCTCTTCTGAACGATCTTTATGAAGGAACCGATCTCTTCTCTCCACTACTCGAAGCTTGTGTTCTAGGCGTTTTCCCTCAACGGATCTATGTCTATCCTTCTCCTCAGCCATAGCGGCAATGTCCTCAGGAACTCTATGTCTCCGATGTTTAAAATCAGATCGGTTAACTTACAAAAGGGAAGGGTATAAAGTTTTCTGAGGAGTAAGAACGTTGAGGTCGGATTAAGAGGGCGGAATGCTAGAAATCATGCTTAATGTCTCCACTTTTTCTTAGAACGACCAATCTTGTACATTCCCTTCTCTTTCCAAGTTCTCCTCATGATCTCTATCTTCTTCTTCGGGTACTTCAACGAATGGCCGGGCGCCAATACGAGTCCCCCAAATCTGCCCAGTCTAGAACATTCCTCAATCTCTTTCGACACTTCCCAGGAAGTACCTATGTCTAAAGTCCTGGCGCTAACCCCTCCCCACATCGTAACTCTTTTGCCATAATCTCTAATTATATTAGACCAAGAGTTGCATTCCCTTTGAATATTCAATATGTCGACACCTATTTCTGCCAAGTCTGAAACAAGATCTTCAACTCTTCCGTCGCTGTGTTGAAAGACTACCGTCCCACGTTCTTTCGCGACTGCGTAGAGTTCGCTCTGACACGGCTTTATGAAGGTTCTCCATTGCTCCGGAGACATTAGAGGTTTATCTTCCATCCCCCAATCGTCACCATACGTAATCATATCCACATCAACCTCATCGATCAACCTCTGAGTGAGACGAATTTTCACTTCAGCTATCCGCCTAACTAACCTGTTGACGGCGTCGGGATATCTGTAAAACCACATGAAGAGCCTTGGCATACCCACCAAGAGCCACGCTCTTTCGAAGAGCCCCCATCCATTGTCACCAGCACACACAACTCTTTTAAGATCAACTTTGGAAGATGTTCTCTTCGCTTCATCTAGAATCTTTGGCGCGTCAGGAGACGGCAAAATATAATCGTCAACCTCATCTGGGTTACTCAGCGGGTGACGTACTGGAAAACTATCTGATCTAGGATCCTTAAGCTCCCAAGAAACGCCCCAATCGTCTTTGTCATTATCGCGCCGCTCTGCAAGACCATGATAGACGGTTGAAACCGAGCTGTCGAATATTGGGCAAGGAAGCCAGAATGGTTCCTTATGTTTCAGTGCCAAGAGAAGGTTCTCGCGAGGAGTAATGCCAAGATGTGACATCAGATATTCCCTGAGGTTATGAACTCCTTATTCCCCTTACTCGTCTTTCCTGCTTCGTCCTCTTGATGCATTCAACAACTTGTTCAGCAGATGTGCCCAAGTAGTTTCTCGGGTTTAACAACTCTCCAACCTCTTCCTCGTTGAGCTTCTTCATCACCTCAGAATCTCCTATCAAGATCTCCTTAAAGGAAAGACCCTCGGAGGCGCTTCTAATAGCCAGTCTCCGCACTATTTCATGAGCCTCTTGGCGGCTCATGGCTTTCTTTGTAAGCGCGATCATAACAGCCTCGGACATAGTCCTCCCCTGGGTTAGATTCACGTTCTGCAACATCCTTTGTTCATCAACTTCGATGTTTGAGAGGATGTGTATCATCAGATAAAGCATATAATCAACGAGGATGCACGCCTCGGGCATTATGAATCTCTCTGACGAAGACTGGCTTAAGTCTCTTTCGTGCCATGTTGGAATATTCTCCAAGGCTGGAAGGACTAGGCTTCGCACAATCTTTGCCAACCCACAGACCCTTTCACAGAGTTCAGGGTTACGCTTGTGCGGCATCGTTGAGCTTCCCACCTGCTTTGTTTTCTCAAATGGTTCAAAGACTTCAGCGATCTCAGTCCTTTGGAGTTCACGTATCTCCGTTGCAATCTTATCCAAAGTGGATGCTATCATGGCGAGTATGCACACAAGTTCGGCGTGTCTGTCCCTTTGAAGGATTTGTGTAGATACCTCTGCAGCCTTGATTCCCAATCTTTCCATTACAAGATTCTGAATCTTCATGGCATTTGGCCCAAAACCAGCCTGTGTACCCACCGCTCCGCTCATCTTTCCAAAAAGCAACCTCTTCTTACATTCATCTAACCGTTGAACGTATCTAGAGATCTCCCTCATCCAGACTGAGAGCTTAAACCCGAACGTTATTGGCAAGGCATGTTGGCCATGAGTTCTCCCCATCATCATCGTATCCTTGTATCGTTCAGTTGCTTTGAGAAGAACCAGCTCTAAATCGTCCAGTTTAAGTCTGATGATGTTAACAGCATCTCTGAGCTGAAGGGTTGTAGCCGTGTCTAGGACATCGGAGCTCGTGGCTCCTAAATGGACATAAGCCCCACTAGATCCGCAAACCTCAGCTAAAGCCCTAACAAGAGACATAACGTCATGTTTAATCTCCTGTTCGATCTCCTTTATCCTGCTGAGTTTCACATACTTCGTTGAGGCCATATCTGCGATTCTCCCAGCATCTTCTCGTGGTATCTCGCCAATTTGACCGTAAGCCCAAGCGAGGGCCGCCTCTACATCGAGCATTCTCTGAACTCTGTTCTCTTCTTCGAAAACCGCGCGCGTTTCAGATGTTCCATACCGGCCGGTATCAATGGGTAGGATAGGCAAGTATTATATCCCCAAGTAATAGATAACATCTAACATAAGAAATAATCTTTTGCTTACTATTCAGGGATCAGATAGATGTAGGGCTGGGTTCAGTGGAGGCGGAGGATTGGGCGCGCTTGTAGCGTCGTTCAGCAGGAACGGGAAAAACGTGGTTCCAAAGGTAGTTAGGATGCTTGCAGTGCTTCAACATCGAGGGAGAGACATGTGCGGGATCGCTACACCAGATTTCTTGGAAATATCTAGATCGGTTCAAGAACTAACAAGCTTAGATATCGGATCAAACGTAGCGATAGGACATAACTTTTCACGTATTCTCCCGAAAGATGTCCCGCAGCCTGTTCAAGACCGAGATTCCAAGATCGTATTCGAGGGCCGATTCTTTCCACCCCTAGCCGAGAATGAGGCTCAAGAGATTATGAAAAGCGGTGGGAAAAACATCCAAGAAAAGGCCAGAAACGTCATAAAGAATATGGATGGTTCCTATGCCTTTGCTTTTCTGACTAGCCATAGAATTATTCTAGGCCGAGACCCCGTTGGACCGACGCCTCTATATTACGGTGAAGAAAACGAGATCTTCGCCTTTGCATCTGAACGCAGGGCTTTGTGGACTCTCGGCGTTCAGAATGCGAAATCTTTCCCTCCGGGCAACCTGGCAATAACTGATGATAAAGGAATGAGTTTTCAGCCTGTCAGAACGATAATCAAGCCAGATGCGAAGCCTATTTTGATGGGAGACGCCGCGAATCGTCTCCAATCGCTCCTCATACAATCCATAGGCGAAAGAATTCTGGACGCAAAAAGGGTTGCACTAGCATTCTCAGGAGGCTTAGACAGCAGCGTTATTGCCTCTTTCGCCAAAAAATACGACTCGGAGATTCAGCTGATACACGTGGGCATGGAGGGGCAACCTGAGATTCAACAAGTGAAGGGCTTGGCCGAGTTTCTGGATCTCCCACTTCGAATAAAGTCTTTTACTCCTGAAGATGTGAAGAAGGTTTTACCTGAGGCTTTATGGTTGATAGAGGAGCCTGACATCCTAAAGGTTTCTGTAGCTATACCCTTTTACTGGATTGCTGAGGTTGCCAGTAAGATGGATATCAAGGTTCTCTTAGCTGGTCAAGGATGCGATGAACTCTTCGGAGGCTATCACAGATACTTGAGAGAGTACGAATTCTCGGGCGGCAAAGGTATAGAAGATGCCTTATATCGTGACGTACTCTCATCTCACGAGGTGAACCTTGATCCGGATAACAAGGCTTGCGCGTTCCAGGGGGTTGAGCTACGTCTTCCATTCGCTGACTACGATCTAGCCCTCTTCTCCTTGGGTCTACCTGCCAATTTGAAAATCGCGTCTGCAAGAGACCATCTTAGAAAAAGGGTGTTACGGGAGGTAGCCAAGAGAGCAGGGCTGCCCTCGGCAATTTATAACGCGAGAAAGAGGGCTATTCAATATTCGACCAGAATTGATAGGGTTCTCCGGAAGCTTGCGAGAGAAGAGGGGTTAAGCCTGAGAGACTTTATTAGGCAATCGTTTCTAAAAGGGAACGAGATCTATTCTCAGGGTTCACTCAAAGCCGTTCAGCCTTTGAATGAGGGTTTGCCATGAAGCTATTCCTAAGATACAGTTCTCAACAGAAACGTTATGCCTTGTATAATTTCGCCAGTAAGAGACCCAAGGTTTCTTGGATTGGAGGATTTGCGTAGAAAAGGTCGTATGAAGGATTGGCCAATTCATGTGCGAGAGAACATTTTTTAGGGGATCAGACCATTATATGATATAGATAGGTTCTTAGGTGGAATCTTTGAAAGTAGCTCAAGCAATGAGGAAGGAAATAGTCACCGTTGACGAGAACGTGTCCGTTACAGAGGCATCTATGAGTATGCGTGAAGAAAGTGAGGGATGCGCCATCATTTCAAGACACGGAACACCTCTAGGAATAGTGACAGAGAGAGATGTTACTTGGAAGGTCGCGGGAAACGGTCTGGATCCGAAGAGTGTGAAAGTTGCAGAGATTATGTCAACACCCCTAATAACAATCGATCCAGACGCGGATCTGATAGAAGCAGCAAAGATGATGGAGCAACATAAGATTCGAAGACTGGCGGTGGCTAGGAAAGGGGTTCTTCATGGTGTCTTAACAGCCATTGACATAGCTCGCAACCTCGAAGACTACGTGGAGAGTGAGGTGCGGAAGGTTCTGAGATACACATTCTTCCCGATTCATCGTTAGCCGTAGACGAAGCAATCGAAACCTCTCTGATCCATGTTAAATCCTTCAACGAATTGAGAGGAGAGGTTATACTGTTCAATCATAAGGAATATACATGTCGGTGGGCTACCAGATAATTGGAAAAATCGAGGAGGCTCAGTCCTGTCCAAGGTGTATCTCAAGCTTACCGTCGTACGTCTGCGTTAGTTATACGCATGAGTCTCATGGGGGACCTCAGGATCATTGGGCACATCATCACCACTGTGTCCTCAGGGAACCTAGATTTGTCTGAAAGAAAGATTTAGAGGACGGCAGAACAGACCATTTTTCCTACGTAATAATGATTCTATAAATGAGAGCTCCCCCCTCAACCAAAGGTTCATTAAGAAGTTTTTCTAAGAACGAACGAAGAGATGACTCCAGAGGATGAGTAGAACAATCATCATATTCTCGCCTCGATATCTAGATCATAACCCTGGATTTAGTCATCCTGAATCTCCTCGGCGTCTGAAAGCTATAATGGAAGGGATAGAGCAGAGCAGCATTCTCAAGGAAGATCCTTGTTCCTTGGTTGAGCCTGTGTCTGCAACTACTAGAGACCTTGAGCTTATTCACAAGCCGGATTACATCCAGATGGTCAAGCGCATATGTGAGTCTGGCGGAGGAACCCTCGACCTAGGCGACACAATAGCTTCCCCTGAGAGTTTCGGCGTTGCAAGATTGGCGGTTGGTGGCGCTTTGAAAGCCGTGGACGCTGTTATGAAGGAGGAATCCAGGAATGCTTTTGCCTTTGTTAGGCCACCTGGTCATCATGCGGGTCCATATTACGCTATGGGATTCTGCATCTTTAACAATGTTGCATTTGCGGCAGGCCATCTCCTACGTGATTTCGGCTTGGAGCGTATTCTGATCTTAGACATCGATGCTCATCACGGAAATGGGACCCAAGACATCTTCTATGAGACAAACAGGGTTCTTTACGTCAGTCTACATCAGGACCCGAGAGGTTTCCCCGGGACTGGTTTCGTCGACGAAACTGGCAAGGACGAGGGTTTGGGATACACCGTGAATATTCCTCTTCCATTCCGGACTGGCGACCCGGCGTACTGGAAGGCTATTGAAGAAGTTGTTCTTCCAATTGTCCATCAGTATAAACCTCAGTTCATCCTTGTTTCCGCAGGTTTCGACGGGTATTGCAGGGACACGGTTGCTGAACTTTCGCTTTCAGCCTTCATCTATCCTAGGGTATTCAAGGCAATCTTGGAGTTGGCTCATCAGCTCTGCCAGGATAGAGTTGTAGCCGTTTTGGAGGGCGGGTATAGGCTTAGTTTCCTGAGGAAAGCCTCCGTCGCAACTGTCGCTCAGATGGCTGGTCTCAAGTACGAGATCTCTGACGTGCGACCTCCTTCTGATTTAAAGGCTCAGAAGGCGGCTGAAAAAATAATAGATGATGTCAAGCGCGCCCAATCTTCTTACTGGTCTTTGTAGAGCTTAAGAGTCTACTCAATAATTTCTATGGCATTGTTTGGGCACTGCGCTTCGCAGGCTCTACAGACAAGGCACTCACCAGCATTTATAACATTTGATTTGCCTTCGTTAATCTCAAAGACTCCGACCGGACATACATCGACGCATGTTGCGCATCCATCACATTTATCAAGATCAACTTCTATCTCTACCATAAATGTTCAATCCTCATTTTTGGATTTCTGAAATGCCCCGCGCAAATAAAAAGATTTAGGAAACGCAACAGGTTCGAGATCAAAGTTTCTCTACGAAAAGAATGAGATTGTCCTAAATCTGTGCATCATGATCTCCTTCGAGTTCTGCGTATTCCATCTTGCTTTCTTAACTCGCAGAAAGGGTTAATGCAAACTTTGTTTCCTTCGTCACTCCTATGAGTTCAGCTACCTCCATCGGCACCAGCAAGTATAAGTTGTTCCTGAGACGGATCGGCTTAAGCTCAATGCCTTTCATATCTCCCCATCTCATGACAGACCTATTGTAGATTCAGTTCTTGACTTATCTAAGATTGATGTCACCCCTCTCTGACGCACGTGGAGACATCGGCGCTTATATGTACAGCATCTATAACTTGTCTTTCCTCCTTTCTTCTAGCCTTTCGACCAGTCTGTTAGGTTTTTCTCATGTCTTGTGAGCATCGTGACTAAAAGGTCGATGTAGATCGGCGAGCCCGAGTGTTCAGCCTCTCGCTAGAGGCCGCCATTCTTCAGTCTCCTTGATAAGCATAATATCACGCCGCAACTATCTGACGTTGATGTAACTTTCGCAACTGAAGGCTTGTAACATCTGCTAGACAGTTGCTAGGTCTATCTTCGTTTCAAAAATGGAATTACGGTCTTCTTCGATTTTGCTAGATAGCATAAAGTATAATATCTCACGTAAGTTTCTGTCGTCAGAAAAAATGGCTTTGTTCTTCTTGGAAGATAGACAGAAGTTGTCTGGCTTCATACCTGCCTGAAGAATCAGAGGGGTTCCAAACCTGCGTATGGCTTCGTCTCTCTAGATGCACTGGTGAATTACTACAGAGAGGACACTGTCATAACAATGATGACTTCGCTGACGGAAAAAGCTAGAAGAAATAGTAGCCTGCTAGTGTTGAGCGGTTTCTCTAACCTTGGGAACACAGAAGCAGTCTCCAATGTAGCCGCAACCCATCTGAAGCTTGAGGAGATGAATGCAACCGCCCTCTCGTACGGCATCAAACCCAAGACATGGAACTATGTAATCGAGGTGGACACATCAAAGGGGTAAGCTGATCTAAAGTTAACGCCGATCCTTTAGCCTAATGCAGCTCCTCTCTAAGTCTCAAGACTACCCCTGAAATTGTGTTTTCGGTTCGTTCTCTTCTTCGGTCATACTCGTCTAGGAGTCTACGATAGGCTTCGGTGGAGAGTTCCTTGCGACGGTATCGAGCCTCAAGCCTTTCAATGTCTCCCCTCAGCGTCTCAAGTTCCGCTTCGGCAACCTCGAGCTGCCTCATTGAATTTGCATAGCGACCTCCGGCTGACTCGATTTTTGATCTGAGGTCACCCAATTCCTTTTGCAGCTTTGATAGGCGATTATCTAGGGAGATGCGTCTTAACCTATACCGCCGCTTAGATAGTTTTCCGCTTTTGACCTGTCTCTCCATAGACTCCAATTCCAGAGCGATCCGTGTCTTCTCTCCATATTCGTCGACGAATCTCCTTAAGGTTTCTAGATGAACAGGAGCTACAACAATGGCGGGTTTCGCTCCACTCCTCAGAAATAGTACTGAGGAAAAGATGATGGCTGATACGCCGACCCATGTGACGGGGCGGAAAGAGGTCCAGAAAATGCTATATCGGTATCCTAGGTCGAAGTTTAGGTTGTCAAATCTCGTGACATTAGTAAAGACGGTTTCACCTTTAGGAATGTCCTTCGCGCTCTTTGGAGAAGCTTGTGGGTCAGCGCCTTCAGGTAGGTTCACCTTGACTATGACCTTTCTAGCTGTGTTGCGGGTGAAGTTGAGGAAATCTAGGGTTAGGGTATAGTCCTCGAAGCTGTGTTGTTTCACGTACGTATTAAAGGGAAGCCTATAGTTGAGAGTTAATTTGGTCGTCTCATCTCTCTTAAAAGCTTCTCTCAGGCTCACAAAGACAGGTTTGAATGTGTCTGTCTCGGTTTCTATGCGGGGTTGACTGAGGGAACCGTAGACGTCCCGCGCTGAGATCTCAGTGGCGTTTCTGGGAATATTGAAGGATATTTCAGACAAGCTTTCTCCTCTATTGGTAAGCTGGTAATGGTCGGAAACGAGGAGGTCGCCAAAAGGGTCTAACGTTATCTCTTTTAATAGTTGATTTAGTTCGATGATTGAGAACTCTTTTGGTTGGCCAGAATGCTTGAATGTTATCCAGGATGTTTGGTTTGTGAAAGGTCTTAGGTTGATCTCTGTGCGGTTCAGGATCTGATAGGAATATCTACTCGTGGTTATAGTCGTATTATCGAAGTAGAGGCTACTATTCGTATATACAGTTCGTGGGGGGAGGACGACTGTGAGGTTGCAGAGGGCTATCTCCTCTTCTAATATGGGGAAAAGTGATAGGCTCATGTTGAATTCCGCTCCCTCTAGCCTAACGAGCTCTGAGAAGACATAGACGACTGTGAAGCGGTAGGCACCGGTCTTAGGTGAGTCTACAGCATCTCTGAGCTCTAGGTCTACCCCATAGAAGGCGCCCAATGGGACGTTTGTTGTGACGTTTAACTTTCCTGTGTTGTCGTATGCGAAGATGCTGAATAGATTATGTCCGTAGTTGGTTGGTAAGCCGATCATGAAGTGTGTTATGGGGTTTAGGCTTGTGTCTGCATCGGCGGACAACTCTATGGTGTCGTTTATGATGAGTGCTCCGTCAGTCTCGATCTCGGCTGAACGGTTGACCTGGATCTTCAAGGGGTCGGAAGGTGTTGCTCTCGTATTGGCAATGGTTTCGTTGAGGGCTATGAGAGTCAAGATTAGAAGGATGAGAATTAGAGGAGTTCTTGTTGGGGTCTTCAGGTTCAAGTTCTGCACGTCCGTTTGGGGTCTTTCTTGTATTTATTTTCTTTTCGGTTATAAAACTATTCGCTTGTGTTTGTATGTTTGTCTTTTGTCTGTTTGGGCGGTGTGTCGGGTTTGTGGGTTTTTGTGTGTGCAATGGTTTTAGACCCCTGTATTTGGGTCCAAATATGTTTCTTGTCGGGGTTGTGGTTGATGGTTATAGATTCCTGTCTCGTCGAGTTTTCTTGCCTTTACTTTTCTGGTTTGTTCAAAATGCGGATCCTCGGTTATGATGAACTCGGCCTTGTTGGTGAGTGCTGTTGCTGCTCTTATGCAGTCTTCCCATGGGATTTTTTCTTCATGTTTTCGTCTGAGGATGCCTGCTTGCTTTGAGAGTTCTGTGTTTAGCTCGGCTATGTTTAGTCCGGGTTCTGTTATCTCTTTGAAATGTTTTTCTGCTGTGTCCTTGCCGGCTTTTCTGTGGGCTAGGGTGTAGATCCGCCTAGGACTATGGTTGGTACTATGCCTTTTTTAGATAGGGCTTCTTCTTCCCTTGAAAAATAGTGTTGCGTGAATAATGTTGTGTCGAGGGTGATCAGCATCTTTGCGTCCCTCAGCGGAAGTCTTCTTTTCTCGCCCTTAAGAGTTCCGATAGCACTTCTTTGATATCAGCATAACTTGATAATTTGCCGGCGGAGTCTGTTATGTCGGGTACTGGTTTTAGGAGCAAACCTTCATCGGTCTCTTTGAAGGCCACGGTTACCCCCTCTCTCCTAGATTACACTTCTTCCTCTACTTGATGGGTATCGTCATTTGCCTTTTCTTCGTGACTTTTGAGTAAGACGTGTTTCTTTCCCTTACTTGTCTGAAGTCTTACTTGGACATAAGCCTTATATTACACTCGGTTCGTAACTAAGGATAGAAGTATAACTCGAATTATATGGATTCCAGACAACGACTAAAAATCTCGGAAGGAGACAAAGGCAATTGCAAGGATTGACGAAAGACTCCATCATCTTCCTAGCTCCGACAATAGGAATTATCGGAACAGAAGAGAGATTCCGTTGCATGTGGTTGATGACTTGATCAGAAGAGATCCTCGCTGGAAAAGCCCTAGCTGAACTACATAGAACCTACATAATCCATGGAGCAAGAGCAAAAACAGATGCGCGAACTCAACTCAGAACCAAAAGAAATAATCATCAAGGAACTGCTGATATTGAGATGTGGTCTCTCGGTCGTTATAGCTGGCATTCCTATGGAAGGAATTGAACAAAGAAAAAAGAATGGGACATGACTTTCAGCTGGAAATGCATGCATGCCGTGAGCAGTAATAGTGTGGTACAGACCCAAAATCCTTGTGCAGACAAGTTTCAAAAAATAAAAAAGGGGGTGCGTCACCTATCCTTGGAATATTTCTGACGCTTCCAAACTTTGTTCTATCAGCACATGTGTAATCGTGAACCTTGCATAGTACTTCTAATTCAGGAAGAGGAAGATTCTTCCCTCTTGATCTGGCTTCAAAGAAAAAAACGAAGGCTTTCTCTAGCTCTCGCTCCTTTATGTGTAATCTGTTTTTTTGAAAGCCCTTCCAGGAAGGGCCCTTGTATGCCTGTTCCTTCTTACGACGATTTCTCCGTTGACTATGACGTAGTGTATGCCACTGGGAAATCTATGCGGGTCTGTGTATGTCGCCTCGTCCAGAATCTTGCCAGCGTCAAAAATCACTATGTCAGCTGCCATTCCCTCGCGCAAAAGTCCGCGGTCTCTCAAGCCGATCTTCTGCGCAGGCATCGAAGTCATCTTCCTCACGGCTTCTTGCAGGGTCAAGACCTTCTCATCCCTTACGTAGCTTCCCAAGATCCTCGGGAAGGTTCCGTAAAACCTTGGATGCGGCTTTCCCCTTCCAAGAATGCCCTTTGGGGATACCGCGCTTCCATCGGTTCCAACCATCATGTATGGGCTTTTCATGACTCGGCGCACATCTTCCTCGGACATGCTGAAGACGACGATGTCGACTGAGGCTTGCTCCTCTACTAGGAGATCAAAAACTGCGTTGGGGGGGTCCTTGTCCATTATCTTAGCTATCACTGCTATAGACTTACCCGTGAACTCAGGGTGCTTTTCAGCAAAAACGATCTTAACTTGATCCCATTCTCTTTCAACCATCTTGATGCCGTTGAGGCCATAGTCTTCTTTGATTTTCCTTCGGGTCTCTGGGTCTTTGAGGCGCTCAAGCATGACATCGTTTCCGCCCTCACGTGCCCAATAAGGCAGAAGCGCGCTGAGTCCTGTGCTTCCAGCCAAGTACGGATACTGATCAACGGTCACATCGATTCCTTTGGCTCTGCCCTCCTCAACCAGCCTAAGCGATTCTTTGGTCATCCCCCAGTATTTTCTTTCGGCGGCTTTGAAGTGAGATATCTCAACGGGTATGTTGGCTTCTTCCCCGATCTCAACGGCCTCGTTAACGGCTTGAAGCAAAGTTTCTCCCTCACCTCTGATGTGAGAGGCATAGATTCCACAATACTTGGCGGCAACCTTAGCCAAGGAAATTATTTCATCAGTCTCAGTGTAACAGCCTGGCGTGTAGATTAGGCCTGTTGAGAGGCCCCAGGCGCCCTCCTCCATCGACTTAGCGACAAGACTGCGCATTTTCTTCATCTCCGTATATGTTGGTTTTCTGTCCTCAAACCCGATGACGTTCGCTCGGACTGTGCCCTGACCAACGAGAGGAGCGACGTTAAAGGAGGCACCTTTTTCATTTATCCTTTCCATGTACTCTTTCATGCTTGACCAGTCGAGCTTGAAGTCCGGGCCGAGTTCTTGTCGCATATACTTCTCCCTGTAAGCCCTAAGCCGATCGTTCATGGGTGCAGCTGAGTCTCCGCAGTTTCCAACAACCTCAGTGGTGATTCCTTGAAAGATCTTGCTCTCTCCGTAGGGGTTTAGAAGCACATAGAAGTCTGAATGGCTGTGCATATCTATGAAGCCGGGCGTCACTATCAGACCTTTCGCATCTATTTTTTTGGATCCGCTTTCTCCAGCAAGGGTTCCAATCGCCTCAATCTTGCCATTAACTAAGCCCAAGTCGGCCTTGACCCAAGGATTCCCACTTCCATCGACAATGTGGCCTCTTCTGATCAATACATCAAACATCAACTGGCTCACCAGAAATCCTTTTTAATGCAGAAACTATATTAAACCTCTGGTCCCTTTTCGCGCTTTAATGTTGTTAACTCTTTGCCAACATAGGATAGTCTATGCACGGGTGTCGAAGTTGGGATGGCTCGAATTGGCAGCGTCAAACATATAGCTGTAGGTTACTGCTTGATGACAGTTGATTGGCTATCTCCATTTAGTTATCTATGTCCTTAGAGATACTTTGTTCCTCTAGCTAAAGTGTGAATTTTGTGGCGAAGAGGTAATTTTTCCATTTAAATGTCAATACTGTAGCAGACTACTTTGTGCAGAACATAGGCTTTCTCTACTCAGTTCAGTTTGGGAAGCCTAGTCTAGTCTGCAACTTTCAAGAGCTCTATAGGTATCTCATAGATAATTCTCTGATTGAAGTGGACAGGTCGAAGTACTTTACCTTAAACTGAATCGCAACAATATAAGTCCTCACCGTATTGGGCTTGTAGCCTCTCTCCTGAAGTCACTCCAAAAACTCCTTGACTGTGTTTCTGGAAAGGAGGGAGATTCTTTCCCCTTAGTTATATGCTAATTATGTACTTGATATGAATGCTGGTAAATACTCTTGGCGGTTCATCTCTTCTACCTGCTACCATTTCTGCTGAATAGTCTGAAAAATTAGATGTTGCAATTGAAATCCTTTAAATCAACTCCTCAGATAACTCGTACAACATTATGTTATGCGCTTCTGTTCATTACCTCCACCGGTTTTGCAGCAATCTAAAATAATAGTTGCTGCAGAATCATAAAATGGGATAAACCATGCAGGTTAAGTTTGGAGTTCAGGTTCCACAGGAAGGATTAACATATGAGGAGATTAAGCGTTACTTCGTGAGCTTAGAAAAGTTAGGTTTCTACTCGGCATTTGTATATGACCACTTTCACCCAATATGGAAACCTAAGGAAGCGAAGGTTTTTGAGAACTGGATTTTGTTGTCCGCTTTAGCTAAAGAGACGAAAAAGATCAGAATTGGAACTTTAGTAAACTGCAACAGTTATAGGTATCCGAGCGTGACAGCCAAGATGGCAGCCAGCCTTGATAACATAAGCAAAGGGAGGCTGGAATTCATGATTGGGGCAGGTTGGTACGAAGGCGAGTATAAAGGTTACGGAATACCTTTTCCTCCAGCAAAGGCCAGGATTGAACAGATGAAGGAAGCGATACAGGTCATCAAGCTAATGTGGACTGAACATGAGGTACACTTCAAAGGGAAGTACTACAATCTTGATGGAGCTGTAAGCTATCCAAAACCGCTTCAGAAACCCTATCCGCGGATATGGGTTGGAGGAGGAGGC
>Ga0315309_1001247_pt1 | contig 15273 bp, 12 predicted proteins | sample TDP4_MG_FD_203080 | JGI IMG/M metagenome (GOLD analysis project Ga0315309, IMG submission 203080) | Freshwater sediment microbial communities from Lake Towuti, South Sulawesi, Indonesia - TDP4 | ecosystem: Environmental > Aquatic > Freshwater > Lake > Sediment | place: Indonesia: South Sulawesi... | reverse complement strand
CACTATGAACTTAGCGTGCCAGTGGAATTGAGAGCGAGAACCCTCTCTTCGGCTGGGGACAAGCTCCTTTGCGTCGACGTGGGGTTGAGGAAGCTGGCAGCCCTCGTCGTCATGAATACTCGTGGGGAGCAACTTTCACCCCCCGTATTCATCAGGTCAGCAACATGGAAGAAGGTGAAGGCGCTCAAAACGGAGATCGAAGACCTGCAGAGTAAGTTGAGTCGAAGTGGCAGTGAACAGTCGCCGACGCTGATATCGGGGATTAAGAAGCGCCAAAACAAGCTAAACAACTTGGCAACGCAAACAATCCACGAGCTCTCCAATGTTATAGTGACCTTAGCGGAGGCTTATGAGTGTTCGGTGATCGTCTTAGAGGACTTGAGGTTCAGTGAGGTGGAGAAGGGCTTGGGTCTACTCAGCTGGATGCTGAGCAGGTGGCCCAGAGGCTACGTCCACCAGTGCATCAAGTACAAGGCGGCTCTAAGGGGAATAAGAGTTGAGACGGTTCCAGCGAGGGACACTTCGAGGAGGTGTCCGAGGTGCGGAGCCTACGGCGTCCACATCAAGTCTTGGAGTGACATCTCGGAGGTTGAGGCGGGTGGCTTCTTCCTCTGCAGGAGTTGCCACTTCATGGGGGACAGGGACTACGTTGGCGCGTTGAACGTCGGGAGAGCCTACTGTGCGGATCTGGAGGCGAGTGGGGGAACGCTCGGTGGAGCGAAGCCTTCCATCTATATGCTGGAGGCGAATCCCCTGGCCAACCGTTCCGTCAGGGGCGCAGGACTTCCGGTGAGCAGAGAGAACGCGAAGCCAAAGGCAACAACTTTTTCAACGATAACCCTATCTGGAAGAATACCGCCAACAATAAATACATTGATACCTTGTACGATTTAGTATAGAAAAATGGAACGGTGTTATGATGGATGCCCCAACAAGGGTCTTGAAGGCTGTAAACCACGAGGAGCCTGACCGGGTTCCCGCTTTTGAGAGCGCGTTCACAAACAATACCATTATTGCTCACTACGGAGTGCCTACCAGTGGAGGATTAATAGATGGATTGGAAGCTATCAAAAACTTGCCCAATAAAGAGCAGATAGTTAGGAGTGCTCTGAAAAGCCGTGAACTCATTGCCAAAGGATTGGAGAATGACTATGAGTTCTTTCGCAGAGTTAAGCTAGACATCACACTGAGTGCGACTTCACTCTTTCCAAGGAAGCTGCTGGAGAACGGCTTCGTCGATGAGTATGGGCGCATCATGAGACCTGAGAAGGTCGCGGCTGATGGGACAGTGACTCTGAATTACTATGGAGGCTATTTCCGTGATTTCTCCGACTATGAGAGCTGGGAGCAGCCTGATCCAAACGACGAGATACGGGTGGTGGGCTTTCTTGCAGGGAAGGATGTGCAGAAGAGGATGAATAATGAAGTCTTTGCGATACCCTCGACTGGCGCTCTCATGGAGTGTACTTGGGAAGGGTTTGGTCTGGAAAGATTCTCTCGACTGTTCGCTCATGGAAAACAGGTTAAGAAGGTTTTTGATGATAGAGGCAAATTCACACTGGAACTTGTGAAGATACTTGCTGAAAAAGATGCTCAGATGATTCTTCTTTGGGATGACTATGGGTACAAGAATGGGCTTTTCATGAGTCCCGGAAACTACAGGACGTATGTCTTTCCATGGATTAGGCAAATCTGCCAAGCGGCTCACAAACATGACTGCAAAATAATGCTGCACTCAGATGGTGACCTTATCCAGATCTTCCAAGACATGATTGACTGTGGAGTGGATGCCCTTAATCCAATCGAACCTACAACAGCAAACCCTGAGTACGACATTTTCAAACTCCACGAGAAATATGGCGACAAAATAACATTCGTGGGAAACATCAGTCCCATGATGCTTTCAAATGGCAGTATCACGGAAATCGAGGATTATTGCAGGAAACTGATACGGGAACTGGCTCCAGGAGGAGGTTATATCTTCAGCAGTGGGCACAGCATAAACCCGGCCGTAACGCTAGATCGGTGGCAAGCCGTGCTAAGAATCAGGGAGAAGTACGGCAACTACCCAATAAAGATGCACAACTGATACATAGTCCTCTGACATTACATCACTTTTGTTGGTTCTTGATAGGACACTTCCCAGTTCCGCCAGCTTACTGCGACTTCGAATTCTGTTTCTTAATCTGGCGTTCGCTTTCTATCACGCGCCACCTATGTTAGTATCAGCCCTGATCAAGACACTTAAATGATTCTACGCATTGAAGTGTACATGAGGGCTGGAGCGTGAAGGTGTTTTCATGGTTCGGGTGTTGATTTACGAGTATTTCACTGGTGGGGGTCTCGCAGAGAGCCCAAGTTTTCCTAGCGTGCTGAGCGAAGGCTATGCAATGCTAAACTCACTGTTAAGGGACTTCTCCCACAACGCCGGCTGCGAAACAATAGCGGTATTGGATCGAAGAGTCGCTGAGGATATTCCACATATTACCGCTAATAGGATGATTACAGTTTCATCTAGCGCCGAAGTTAAGAAGATTTTCAGATCAACAATATCGGAGGTCGACGCCATACTCGTGGTTGCCCCGGAAACAGAAGGCACGCTATACAAGCTCACACAGCTGGTCGAGGATACTGGAGGCGCTACACTCCTCGGAAGCTCATCAAGTGCCGTGAAAGTTGCTTCAAACAAGCAGAATATCGCCAGATTGGCCAAGTCACTGGGAGTTGCTGTGCCTGAGATCGTAGGCTTCTCAACAGATGAAAACGAAGATGCGATTTTCAGCATCACGAAGGATCTCGGTTTTCCTGCTATCGTGAAGCCCGCAGAGGGAGCTGGATCAGAGGGCGTCTACCTCATAAACAACAGGCAGGACCTCCATGATGCACTAAGAAATGCCGCCAAAGAAGGAACGAAAAAGAAGTTGCTTGCCCAACAATATGTCAAAGGGACAGATGCTAGCGTCAGTGTCCTATCATCTCGAAGTGGCTCTACAATGCCTCTTTCCCTCAACAAACAGATCATTCAGCTGGGTTCCCCGAAAGACCTAGGTTCACGTTACGAAGGAGGTTACACACCCTTTGATCATCCCCTACGGAATGAAGCTTTTGAATCTGCTGCTAGGATTGTCAAGGCTGTGAAGGGGTTGAGGGGCTATGTCGGAGTAGACTTTGTCTTGACCGAAGACAAGCCAGTGCTTATGGAAGTGAACGCTAGGATTACGACATCATACGCTGGATTGTATCGGGTGCTGCATCGTAACGGGAGCAGAGGCGTAGCGCATGCAATCATGGGCGCCATGATTAAGGACAAGTTACCGCCAAATGTCGCGTTCGGAGGCTACGCATATTATTCCAAGTTGAAGCTGAGTTCGGATCTGAAGCTTAGCAAAGATCTTATTCACGAGATCTCTAGCCTTGAATGTGTGGAGTGCCCCGCGTTCCCAGAGCAGCAAAACGAAAAGGAAGTCTTCGTGGTCACTGTGAGTCACTCATTGAGCGAAGCTCTAAAAGCCAAGTCACTGAACGAGGAAAAGGTTAGACGGATAGTTGCAAGATATACGAAAACATGACGAGCAAAGTCGGGAAAGGGGGAGAGGTCCAATGGGATTGAAGAACCGAGTGATCATCGGTTGGGATGTTGGAGGGGCAAACACCAAAGCTTCAATAGTCGAGTTCTCTGGAGACAAGATAGTCAAGATTAGGAGCGCTCTGAGACACTTTCCTATTTGGCTTGAGGGAAAAGACGAACTACCTCAGATTCTCGCAAAAATAAAGGAGGAATTGGCGAAAAGGGACAGAATCAACGGAGTAGCTGTAACAATGACTGCTGAGCTCTCGGATGCCTACTACACTAAGCGCGAAGGAGTAAACCACGTGCTTGACAGCATGCTGAAGGTTTTCCCACAACAAGATTATCTTGTCCGTGTTGTAGATGTTGAAGCCAAGCTCCGAACAATTGAGGAAGCTCGGACTCAGCCCTTGAAGGTTGCCGCAGCCAACTGGCCAGCAACAGCGTGGTTAGTAGCACAACGCTCTAAAGACACCATTCTCATTGATACTGGCTCAACTACAACTGACATAATTCCGATTAAGACGGGCAAGATCGTAGCTATGGGCAGGACCGATCCCGAAAGACTCGTATCCGGTGAACTTGTCTTCACTGGGGTACTGAGAACACCAATCCCAGCCTTGACAACTGCACTGTCATACCGCGGCAAACCATGCAGAGTTTCATCGGAGAAGTTCGCCCTCTCTGCAGATGTGCACTTAGTTCTCAGACACATAACTGAAGACGAGTACACTTGTGAGACTGCTGACGGAAGGGCAAAGAATCGGAAAGACTCACTTGCAAGGCTAGCCAGGGTGATATGCGCGGATGTCGAGATACTCACGGAAAGAGAGATAATCAGCCTCGCCAAAGAGATCTACGACGCCCAACTGAAAGCCATTATCGATGGAATCAACCAAGTCAGAAGCAGACTCCGCATCAGACGTGCCCAAATGCAAATGTACCCGGTTACCGTTGCTGGCCTAGGACGCAGATTCCTAGCTAGCGAAGCCGCACGAAGAGCCGGTTTCAAGAAGATTGTTGACATTGAGGGAGTCCTCGGGCAAGAGGGGGCTATTATGGCGCCATCCGTCGCCGCGGCAATCATGCTTAACAAACAGATCTTGCTTGGCGAAGAGGAGGGTGCATAATCTAACCCTCTATTCGAAAGAAAACACAACCCATCATACGGGGCTGGCTGCCATGGAATCAGGCCATATCTACAAAGTTTTCAAATCGAATGACGGAAGAAAGGTAATTCTAAGGACAGTTAAATGGGAAGACATAGACAACTTGGCTGAGTTCGCAAACTCCTTGATCGATGAAGGCGCAGAAATTACTCTTGATAAGAAGCAGACGAGGGAGTCAGAGGCGGATTACCTTGCGCAGACCCTAGCCGCAGTTGAGAAGAATGAGATGATCTCAGTTGTTGCCGAAGCTGATGGAAAGGTCGTCGGAAATTCAAGTGTCACAAGATACAGCCGAATAAGCCAATCACATATGGGTATGTCAGGAATCTCAGTAAGAGCCGGCTACAGGGATACTGGAATAGGAACAGAGATGATGAGGGTTCTAATCGAGGAGTCAAGGAAAATGGGACTCAAACTCCTCATTCTCGATGTATTTGGAACCAACGAGCGCGCTCGCCACGTTTACGAAAAAATGGGATTCAAAGAAGTAGGAAGAATCCCTGATGGGCTGTTCAGAAACGGGAAATACGTCGATGATGTTAGAATGGCATTCCGACTCTAATTCAGATATTCGATTTCAAAGGCTATAGTTCCTATTGGGAAGGATGCTAGATGAAGCGAGAGATCAATGCCGTTATAAAGATCGGTGGAAGCATATTCCTGAATTGTCGTGAGTCCATAAGCCCCTTATTCAAAACCATAACCGACGTGGGCAAACTATTGAAACTAGTCATAATTCCGGGCGGGGGTCCATTTGCTGATGAAGTTCGAAAAGCATACAAAGAGTTTGAGTTGTCGGACTCAACGGCGCATTGGATGGCGATTCTGGCAATGAACCAAATGGCTTTCATGATAAACGAGTTCCTAGAAGGATCCCGGGTAGTTCTTGATGTTAGTGACGCCAGAAGAGTCACTAAGGGTCACCGCGTTCCCATAATTGCACCTTTTCGGTTGATGTTCAACAGGGATCCACTACCCCACACTTGGGATGCTACAAGCGACTCCATCGCCGCCTACATTGCCAAGTCAATGCGAGCAAAATTGTTGATCCTGCTGAAAGACGTTGACGGCATATACACTGATGACCCGAAGAAAGTCAAGGATGCCAACTTGATAGAGAAATTGACGGCAAGTGAATTGATTCAGAATGCGGGCAGACCCACTGGCGTAGACAAGATGCTTCCAAAAGTACTGAAGGATAGCAGAGTCAGGACACATGTTCTAAACGGGTCTTTCCCCGAGAGATTGGAAAGAGTCCTAAAGGGTGAAGTTGCACGAGGCACTGTGATAGTACCGATTTGATCAATCTTTTTTCCCGACAAGGGCATTCACTTTTGTGGGAAGCCCGGATGTAATGGGTTCTGATATGGTCTTCTTGATGATGTCTGCGAGTTCCCGAACCTTTCGTCTGCTTATTCGTCCGCTAATTCGATCAATACCTTCACAAGTAGCCCTTCGAACTCCTATGACATCAACATTCAATTTGGCCAGAACAGGTATGTCATCTTTTTGAAGCGAGCCAGCCAAAGCAGAGAGAATCCCCATCCCTTGTGATCTCTCTACAATAACACTGAGATCGTGAAGCGAAAGGAAGTCAAAAAGTCGTTTCCCATCCTTCACTTTCGTATCAATCATGGCCACGTGAGACCCAGACTTCCTCGCAATGTCCGGGATGAGGCGTGGATCTATTGTTCCCACTCTCTCCCAATCAGCATAGGCGGCTGCGACAACCTTGATTTTGTTGTTATATTCTTTTATCGTTCGAGTGACGGGGCGCATTAGGGACACAGCAGCATCAAATGTTCGTGGCCCAAGAAGGCCAACTTTGACGTAGTTTACGCCAGATATCGCTGCTCCCAAGGCTGCAAGAGATGCTGTACCAGGAAGACTAGGCATGTCCCCAATCGCAGCGGAGACTTCGATATTTCGAGGAACGAGTTCCCTAATCCGCTTTATGATCCAAGGGAAGTTCGCGCCAAGTGACCCCTCGGCAGGGTTCTTAACATCGATGATGTCAGCGCCTCCGGCTACAGCCTCAAGTGCCTCTTGTTCGTCCCTTGGGGATACCAACAACTTCACTTCTAGCCCACAGCCTCCAAACTAGTTGCGACCAAAGCGTAGTCCGTGAATGGAAAGATTCGTGGATCCACTCTGTTGTTAGAATACTAAGGTTACGTTTCTCTGCTTAAAGTTTTGCTGTTTTGGAGCATGGATGTAACCACATCTTCGATACTAGTTCTCTACAAACTTAACCTGAAAACATTTATTAGCACACCCAAAAACCATTCATAGTGGTGCCGAAGAGGAGGGCAATATCCTGAATGAGAACCTTGGTTACCAGCAATCAGACTGCAATCAAAGCACGAAGAATCTCCAAACGCTACGGAGGCGTCGTAGCGCTAAATGACCTTAATTTGGAAGTGCCCTATGGGTGCATTCATGGGTTGGTTGGCCCTAATGGAGCTGGCAAAAGTACGGCGCTTAGAATACTCTGTGGAATTGCGCAGCCATCTGGAGGCGCCGCCAGCATATCAGGTTTCGATATCGAGAACGAGCCTGAGAGAGCAAAGGCTACACTGGGCTATCTCCCGGAGGATCCCTCCGGCTACGATGCCTTGACTGTTCAGGAGTTCCTCCTCTTTATTGCGAAGCTCTACAACATTCCGAGAAACACTGCAGAGGAGCGCGTCAAGAGATATGTGCATCAATTCAAACTCGAAGAGCATCTCGAGAAATACATCGGGGAGTTATCTAGGGGGTCCATGCATCGGGTTGTGTTGTGTTCACTGTTCATACACGAACCGAAGGTTTTTCTTCTGGACGACCCGTTCAACAGCCTTGACCCGTACTCTTCTTGGCTCTTAAGGCGAATTCTGATCGATAAGCGCAGGCAACGCAGGGCGGTGCTCCTGGCCACTCACATGCTTGACATAGCTGAAAGGATTTGTGACTCATTTACCGTACTCAACCGAGGGATCACAATAGCTCAAGGCACGCTAGCCCAGTTTCGTGTTAGATTTGGACCAAGCTCCTTGGAAGAGATATTTCTGAAACTTACGAGCGAAACATAGTGGAGGCGAGCCAGAACTCTGAATCAGACAATGTCCATGATAGGTCACGAGATCAAGCTAATGTGGAAAGAATTCTGGTTCTCAGCCAAGAGATCACTGACCATAGTCCTAGTTGTCGAGGTAATCGCCGGAGTCGTAGCTGTAAGTGCATTTCTTGCACTTGCAATGTATCTACTTTTTTATGCTGAACCAACGTTGGGCAAAACACTGATTAGCACGCTGGTTGAATTAGGTTTAACGAGCACAGCGGTCTCGGATGTCATTTACTTCATATTACTACTGTTTTTGGTGTCGTCACTAGTCAAGGGCTTTATGTCATCGAGCTTTGGATTGGTTATGAGCAGGGCGGATGAAAACCTTGTTATTCCGTCTCCGATCGCTCCCCGCTCCTTGTACATGGCGAAGAAATTCAAGGGGCTCGTAATGCATGTTCTCACGGTTACTGCGATTCTACTCGCTGTATTCCCTTTGATTATACAAGTTGGTTTTCAGGGATTTGAGCTTATCTTACTGTTTATAGGCTTCCTAGCGCTGATGGAAATCTATGGATTCACAGAGAATATTTCCTACTGTGCCTCAAGGGCACTTAGGCATGGCGGGTCTCGTTCGAGGGTATTGGCTATGATAATTCTAGTTATTCTAACGGTGTTCATTGTCGCTTCGCCATTAATCATGTTGCTAGATGGAGCCGCATTTAGGCTTCTGGCTCATCTCTACCCACCTTACATGTTCTCCCAAATGCTCTTGCTCAGTCCATCTTTGGACATCGCGCTTGGCATGTGCGCTCTGTCAGGTGAGACTGTTCTCCTCTTTATTATTGCGTCCATGGTGTCGAAATCTGGATTAAGGGCTTGGGTATCTTCGCCGAAACTTGCTCAGACAAGAAGCAACTTCATCGGAATAAGGAAAAACAAGCTCATATGGAAAACGGGGATGATAGGCGGTTCTCGTCTCATATTCGCAAAGGACTTTTGGATAACCCTTCGCAATCCCTCAAAGTTCTTTGTTCCAATAGGAACTGTAGTAACGTTACTCATCTTTGCTTTCTTCTTTCAAACGATATTCATCCTTCCCTCATACCCCGCAGGAATACAACTTCCAGAAGGAGTCTTCCTCCTCTCAACCTATCTTGTCACAATATGTATTCTGTCTCCGGCTTGGGATTCCTTTGCAAGTGAGAGGCGTACGCTTTTCATACTGAAGAGTACTCCAATTCACCCTGCGAGCATCATTAGGGGCAAGTACCTTCTCGCGCTACTACAATCAGCAATCTTCACCAGCCCTATTATTGGAGCGATATCACTTGTGCTTCCTCACACACTAGATGTCTTTCTTGTGGCATTGGAAGTAGCGCTAGTTCTCCTAGTGTCGAACTCTGTCGGTATATTAGTAAGTGCTAGCTACCCCCCGGCGTACAGAGGGATGGGTCCCCCTCCCTTCCTGATACTTCTTGGATTGCCTTTACTATGTGCAACCCTGACCGTAATTATTCCAATCCTACTTACCCTATGCTATGGTAATAAGGTGCTGTTCCCTTTCATGCTGTTATGTGTCCTAGCCTACGTGTGGAAGGCCTCGGGATCATGCCTCAAGAGAGCAGTTCAATCGTTCGTTAAATTGCAGGAATTTTAATTCTGCTGCCATGTGGAATCCGAACTACGTTTTTCTCCCACCGGTGAGACCAGGAGAAAGCAGATGACACGACCTTGTTACCAAATCCGCCATTACCGCTGGCAATAGAACCATGGTCCGCGGATCAGAACAGTAAATAAGATATTGGCCAATTGTTACTAGTAAGATTGCAGAAAGACCTAATTGGGAAAGACATTCTCTTTTGATCAATGTGAACAGTACTGAACACGAGACCAAACCCCGATAGCTCGGAGGAATTCAATTGCGGAGTGGAAGAGTCGTATCGCTTGTGGTTATAATGATCTGGTTCTACCTATTCCTTGCCGCTATCGCAAACCCTGTCTTCACTCCCCCTGACTTACCCAACAACCCGCTAATACCTTTCCTGCCGGCGGATGTAGTGTCTTTGCTCTGGCCTCCCCTACTGATATCCGCTCCAATAGTGTTTGTTGCTGCGCAGCGCTTAATCAAAGCATCTGGAGTACCCCAAAGAGAGATCTCACCGGAGGAATTCATTCGGATACAAGCTAGAGCTATTAGGATGAGTGAAGCGGACCGACAGGGTGTCCGTCGTTCAACACCACCTAGTGCACCTGCCACTCCAGGAGCGGAACGCTCAAGTACGGCGACAGAACCAGTAGAGACATCTGCCAAGAGAGGAACCGTCCAAGAGGCAGCGAAACCTACCGCTACAGCTAGCAAGGAGCCCGAATTCACTCCTGCCCCGACAGCCTCCCGTATAACGGCGGCGAAGGAATCTGTGACTCCCGATAAAAGTGTGGTATCCACACAAACTAGACAGGAGCTGGAAATCGTAGGCCACCTCGGACCCGTAGACAAGTTCAAAGATATTGAAGAACTGGAAGCCGAGAAAGGCGCAGTACTCTCACTAATGGAGAGGCTAGAAGAGATGAACAGGGCCGAAACCATAAAGCGAAAACTGTACGAGAAACTAAAGAGAAAATACAGCGAGCAGATAGAGAAGATCGACAAGAGAATCAGAGAACTGTCAGAAAGTAAGACAGACTGAACAAAGAACTAATTGGAAAATGATTCTATACGACTCAAATATGTCCGCTTTTGTCCGCCTCAAAAAGACTGTTTCTTATCAGTGCGATTCAGCCCTTGAAGACAAAGGTAGTAAAGGAATTAGCGATCACGCTCTAAGAGGATCTCTTATGAATAAAGATAAACGCGAGGGACTCAGGATAAGATGCAATAGAAACAAACTCGCCAGTATTAAACGAACCGTGCAACATAAAAGGTGACAATTGGTGTGGAGGAGACTTAGTACTTGGAGAAGACGGCGCGGATTAATTGGTCAGGCTACGTGACGATTGGCATTATTGACTCACTGGTCACAACGCTGGGCGTATTATCCGGAATAACCGTTGAGTCCTCAGTAAGCGGGTTTATCGTGATTGCTGGTACAATAGCAGCCGGCTCAGCCACCGGTGTAGCATTGTTTTTCGCCATCTACTTGACTACACTTTGGGAATCCCGCAGTGACTATCCTTTTCCTCGGATGCCCCCTCCAAGTCGCCCTCTTGCCAGAGGCGCCGGAACCGCTTTTTCGGCCATGGCAACTGGCGTCCTTGTAGTCCTCCCCTTCCTTATTTTGACGGTCTCTGATGCCGTTACAATTTCAGTGCTTGGAGGCCTAGCTTCCCTACTACTTGTGGGCTGGTTTCGTGGGGAGAAGAATACGAAACGCAGGCAGCGTTTGAGGTCTGCTCTTGAAACCGTTTGCGTTGGATTGGTTGCCGTGATAATAGCTCGCTTATTAGCCCTGTTCATAGAGATAGTGGTTGGAGCATAGGGCGTGCCTGCGCTTTCCCTTCCGCCCTTTACCCATTCGAAAGTCCTGGAGAGGCGGTTTATTAGACAAGCTATTTTTATCTAATATGACGTATTCAGTATCTAGAGCATGTAATAGGGGGAGTACCGTCGGCGATGACTTCCGTGAGCTCTAGGAAAGGTGACCGAAGTTTTCCTTACGAGAAAATGCTCATGGCAGATGCATTCCTCATAGTCGGTTTCACTCTCCTTTCGTTCGGATTAGGGTTGAGTTTCTATCACGTTCCTGTTATACCGCAAGATGAAGCTGGAAATTATCTCAGCCTCGAGAACAGTTACTCACAGAACTTCTCTTTCCAATTGGAACAGGGAGACACGTTGCTAGTCGGAGTCAAAGCTTACGCCCCGGTGAATCTCACTCTACTTCTCACTCACGATGTCAATCCACAACCGCTCTTGGTGCTAAGGGCAGGTGCTAGTGTCTCTCTCATCAACTTTAGCTACAGAGCAACCGTTGCTGGTGAATACAAGGTTATCGTCTTTGAGAACACGACGGATCCATCGAATAGAGCTACATACTGCGATTTTGAAATCATGAGCATCGTGGCTTTGAGTTCCCCGGTCAGGCCCTACCCTTTTTATGGTATTGTTCTAGTCTGTGCGGGGCTTCTTTCACTTGTATACTCTAAGAAAACCGGGATGAAGGTCAGAGAAGTAGAAGAGTGGTTCGAGTGGAGTGGTTACATTCTGCCAGTCGTTTTCCTCATTTCATCGATCGGTTTTGCCCTATTGTCCTCTTGGTTCATCGTCACTAGCCCATCCCAGATAGGAGTAGTGGAGGGCGTGCTCCTAGTTATGTTTTCAGCTGCGAACGTGTACTCTCTTCTAGTTGCTGTAACGACTTCTCAGGGTAGATCGCTGCTCCTTTTCCTAAGAAGCATACTTGTAGCCTCAATAGCCTGGATTGCTATTGTGAGTCTCCTGATATATCTTCTACCTTCCATTATTAGTAGTGGTCTATACTATTGGGATCCTTCTGTCTTCCTGTCGTCTCTTGAGACCCTGGCCAACATGGGGTCGACACTATTCCAAGTCGAAAGTTTGGTGGCAATGCTAGTCGTTTTCTATTGCCTGTCGTTTCACTATGGGAATCAGCGAGCGTTCAGCTACCTTCTTGAAGTTGAAGCTGTCGAAGCTGGGACCCTGAAGGGTCTTTCTAGGAAGCTGGATGGCGCACTTAGAAAAAAGGATCTCGAGGAGTTCTTCAACAGGCTAAGAGAGGAAGATCTAGAGGCTTCTGTTTTCCTTTTCTTCCTACTATCAGATCACATTGCATCAAGAATAAACTCATTCACCTATCACAGCGCCATAGCGGAAAGGAGGAGTATCTTCAGCAAAGACATTTATGATAGGAAACCTGTCGAAAAAGTGCTTGAGCCGCTGGGACTCATGAAGGTCATTGGAGGAGAGAGGTTCAAAACATTCAAGCTTCGGAGCAACAGACCAAACGTCATCAGACTTCTCAATCTCTTCAAAGAAAGTGACAATAAGGGAGAGAAAGACAAAGTCGCAGAATGGGCAGGAGTTACCCTCCTTAGAGAAAGAAGAATGAAGTACTCCGGACTAACGCGGGAGAAAGAAAGTTACTAGGATATAGCCACGAAAGAGGAGATAGTAGTCACCATATAAGTAGGGGAATCTGCAACATGTCGGAGGCCACCCGCAGTTATTTATTAGCAGAGATCAGTATTGTCACGACTAATAACTGCCTCCCAGCCTACCATATTGTGAAATCGGAGGGTGATCACGAATCTTGATGATGTCAGATAAGGAGATCCTGAAAGCCATTGAGAAACATGAGATACTAATCGAGCCTTTCACTGCGAAAGAAATGCTTGGTCCATGTAGCGTTGACTTACACCTTCTAGATGAGTTCCGAGTATTCAAAATGGGACGAGTCGTAGACCCAAAAGGAGATTTATCAAATGAACAGGCAACCGAGTTAATAACGACAGGGGAAAGCCTTTCATAATAGCTCCAGGGCAATTCACGCTTGCGAGCACGGTGGAAAAAATAGCGATATCGAAGAATATCGCGGCAACGCTTGAAGGAAGATCATCAATAGCAAGACTCGGAATAATGGTACATGCGGCATGCCTCAAGAAGCGGAATCCCAGAAAAAATCACGTAACATCAGTGTGTCCGCTGTGAGTTTTGTAACTCTGTGCGGGCGTGTTTGATTTCTTACGTGCCGCTCTGTTTGGGACTTGTTCATACCTTCTGTTAGCGCATAGCGCATACTCGGCTGACAAAAACACACACGGATTCCCATCCCCACCGCCGATATCAGTTGGATTTCGTTAATGGTCATCGCCCTACTTAATCCTTAGTGCTCTCCTAAGTTCTTCCTGTTTCCTATTCTGCGGAAACCCTATTTTGTCGCAGAATACTCTACTATCCTCCCTGGAAGCTGTCTGCAAGACCCATGAGACGCTATAGCCGCCTTCTCGAGTGTGTATCTCACTTGGGTATTTGTTAACGTTTATGCCGAAATCGTCTTCGAGCATTCTTTCTTCTGATTCTAGGAGTCGTGGGCGCTCAGGCTCCAATGCTTCTTTGATGTCATCAGGTAATTTGTCGAACATACAGTACTTCTTCTCTTTCCACTCACCTTTAGGTTGTGTTTTCTTCCATTCTTCGCTCATTACATCGAGCCGTTTTCTCTGTTCGTCCGATAGTCTATGAGTCACGTCTACGGATCTGGACAGCATTACTAGTCCGCGTTGAGGCCAAGGCGCTCCTTCATCGCCGAAGGCTTGTTTTATCCACTCTCGTTTCATTTCTATTGATCCCTGCCGTATGAATGTAGGTATGTCGGGGTTTTTCACAGTGATTTCACCAGCTATTGCACCTGATCTCTGTAGCACGTATCCAATGACTTCTGTTGATGTGCGCACCCTTGGAACTTCATTCTTATCTTCCGTAGTGTTTATGTTTGCTTTGCCAAATACGTTCGTTAGTGACTCTGCGATCCTATTCCTTTGTTCCGCATCAGTGTTCTTGTACTCGAATGTTGGTCCTCTGCCTCGAGATGCGGAGAGAGAGCCATCTGAGAACCTTGCCGCGTGGAGTCTCGCTCCATTGACGGTGTCCAGTTTAAAGGGGAGGTTCGGGTTCTCAACCGCTCTCTTGTCTCCTATTGCCGTGATGTGGCTGTTAGGTTCGTCAAGGTTTCTGCTGAGGTATGTCAAGATTGGAATCAGTCTATCAACCCTCATGCCATCTACTCGTTCATCTAGATGGCGGTATAGGCATTTGCTGCTAATGTGTGTTCCTCTTTCTTCTAACTCCCGTCGGAGCGTTGTTTCTCGTCCTGCTTTATCTATTGCAGCCTCGAGTAATTTGTGTTTACACTCCTTGTCGAGATATATATAGGTGGTTCGAGGTAGCGCGTACCAAGGCGTTTCGTATGGTGGGATTGTCGTATTTTCCCTTGGTATGTGGATGAATTCTTCCCCTTGCCCTGTCTTGTATCTCCGCAGTTCCAAGTCCCCTATTCTTTCTTGCTCCACTGTTGTGATCTTGTAGGTTTGGTCCTTGTGGATTATTGTGAGTCCTTCGTTCACATCGAACTTCAATGTTGTTCTGTCGTCTAACTTTGCTTCGTCTTTCTCAGGGATTATTCCTTGTTTTGCGAGGAGTTCTCGGTTGCCTTCGACGAACGCTTTTGGGTCTTCGCTCAGCCTCAGAGGGTCATGTTTCTCTTCCTGGTAGTCACCAATATGCCTTGCACTTGAGTCGACTTCCTTGACATGGCCAAAGTTTGACCGCTCAGCTAATGGTGCCTCTGAGTGTTGGCTGGATTCTGGGCTATTATTCCGTTGTTGCTCCTCTAATCTTTGCGGGTGTTCTGCTATGATTGCTCTTTCCGGGTTTGCATCTTGTTCATTTTTCTGCTCCAATTTGCTGCCCTCAGTGCTGAATTTCTCTGATTTGCTGTTGGCTGGTTGGTTTCCTTTCTCTGCATTTACTCTAT
>Ga0315309_1001245_pt1 | contig 15275 bp, 11 predicted proteins | sample TDP4_MG_FD_203080 | JGI IMG/M metagenome (GOLD analysis project Ga0315309, IMG submission 203080) | Freshwater sediment microbial communities from Lake Towuti, South Sulawesi, Indonesia - TDP4 | ecosystem: Environmental > Aquatic > Freshwater > Lake > Sediment | place: Indonesia: South Sulawesi... | reverse complement strand
GATATCCACGAGATGCTGAAGGTGCCGAAGAGGGTACTAACTGTATCAGTGCCGATAAGGATGGACGACGGAAAGGTAAAGGTATTCACGGGTTATAGAGTTCAACACAGCGATGCCAGAGGACCATACAAGGGAGGTCTGAGGTACCACCCGACCGTGACTCTTGATGAGGTCAAAGCGCTGGCGATGTTGATGAGTTGGAAGTGCTCCGTAGTGGATGTCCCCTATGGCGGGGCGAAGGGCGCGGTTGTCTGCAATCCGAAGGAGATGTCGATCGACGAACTCGAGCGACTCACGAGGAGGTACACTTCGATGATCAGCGACGTGATTGGCCCATACAGGGATGTCCCAGCGCCGGATGTGGCGACAAATGCCCAAACGATGGCCTGGATAATGGACACATTCAGTCAGATGAGGGGATACCTCGTTCCAGAAGTTGTTACGGGAAAGCCAATTAGTGTCGGCGGTTCCGAGGGGAGGGTTGAAGCCACGGCGAGGGGAGTAGTTTTTTGCGCGAGGGAGGCCGCAAGGAAGCTCGGCAAGGACCTGAAGGACAAGACTGTAGCGATTCAGGGTTCTGGGAACGTCGGCGGGAATGTAGCACTTCTCGCCGCCGAAAGGGGCTGCAAGGTGATCGCCATGAGCGACTCCAAAGGCGGCGTGATGTGCAGGAAGGGAATAGACGTCAGAAAAACGCTCCTACACAAAGAGAAGGCCCGCAGCCTATCGGGCTCGGAAGGCTGCGAGAACATAACCAATGACGAGCTCCTTGAGATCGACTGCGACGTCCTCATACCTGCGGCCATTGAGAACCAGATAACGAAGGATAATGCCTCGAAGATAAAAGCCAAGGTAATCGTGGAGGCCGCGAATGGCCCAACTACGCCCGAGGCTACCAAGGTACTCGAGGATAACGGCGTCCTCATCATCCCAGACATAGTAGCGAATGCAGGCGGCGTCGTCGTCAGCTACCTCGAATGGGTCCAGAACCTCCACCGCGAACATTGGTCTGCAGAAGAGGTAAACTCGAGGCTGGAGGCGAAGATCGTGAAGGCTTTCAATGACGTCTACGATTTCTCAAATGAGGCGCAAGTGGACATGAGGACTGCCGCCTCGATGCTGGCCGTCGGCAGGGTGTCGGACGCCCTCAAGACCTTGGGCCTCTGGCCGTAGCTGCCTTTAGATCGTCTCCGCTCGGCTGCGGGGTCGGTCGCGTTTCTCCAACGCCTGCGCTATTAATCCAGAAACGCTCACAAAGCTCACCGGACTCGGTATGGTGTCCGTCGAAACGAGGGAATCGGCTCCGGCCTCGTAGATCCTCGTGAACGCGTTCTCAACCAGAATTGGATGGGCGCACGCCGCGATGACCATTCGGGCCCCCTCTCTCTTGAGCACTTTGATGGCCTCCGACAAAGTTCCGCCGGTGCTGATTATGTCGTCTATTATCACGACTTCCTTTCCCTTGACGTTCAGCGATCTCGGCTTTATCTCTATCCTGTCAGACGAGATCCTCTTCTTCTCCAAGACATCGTATCCTGCATCTAGCACCTCTGAGGCGATCTTCGCCCACTGCTCCGATTCCTGGTCAGGCCCTAGGACGCAACAATCGGTAAGGTCGAAGTTCCTCTTAATGTAGCGCGCAAGCTCCGGTATCGTGGTTAAGTTGTGCGCCGGGATGTTGAACGCCTGCCGTATGTCCTGCACGCGATGGAGGTGCATGTCAAAAGTGTAGACCTCACTGGTGCCGATGCTCTCCACCAGCTTGATGACCGATTCGAGGCTCAACGCCTCGCCCGGCTTGAACCTCTCGTCCTGCCGGGCGTACGCGAAATACGGGAAGACCGCGATGATGCTCTTGGCGCCCCCTCCCTTCAGGGCGTCGACTATCAGGAAGTATTCGAAGAGGAATTCGTCGGGCGTGCGGTATAGGGATTGGATGACCGCCACTTCCTCCCCCTCGACTGTGTCGAGCACGCGCACGTACTTTTCACCGTCGGGGAAATGCCTTATCTCCATCTTCGAGACGCCCTTATTCATCTCCCTGGCAACTTTAATGCCCAAGACCTCAGAGGCAGTCCCAGCCGTAACGATCATGATCGGTACACCAGTACAATACGGCCGAAAGTATATAAGCGCTGAGCCAGGGGATGAAATTTCTACGTCTGCGAGCCGATCGAGTTCGGCAATTGGGACAATGGCATTTGGATCTGGACGTTCCCCAGCATGTCCCTCAGCGTCACGAGGTTCTCCTTCGCCTCCCTCTGACCAATTATCACAACGAAGCGGATGCCCCGCTCCGAAGCGTATCCGAGGGCTGAGCCGAGGCTCCGCCTGCTCACTTCCAGGATGGCAGAGGCTCCTGACGACCTTATGGTGTCAGCAGCCTTGAAGGCTTGTCCAATGAATTCCGAATTCGTTGCGACGACCATGCACAGTGGGACCTGTACTGCGCCCGAGGGCCTCTGCATCGCAAGGACGATCCTGTCCACCCCCGGAGAGCAGCCAACCGCTGGGAGCGGATAGCCGAACAGTCCGGTAAGGCCATCGTACCTTCCGCCGCCGTTAACGGCCACCGGGACCCCTGGGACGTAGACCTCGAAGATCGTGCCAGTATAGTACTCTAGGCCACGCACGAATCCGAGGTCAACCTTCAGCTTGTCGACGTCAATTCCCTTGCAGAGATCTAGTACTTCTGATAGGTTTGCAAACGCCGCCTTGGCGCCGGGCACATCCTTCACGATTTCAGAACCCCTCTCGAGCAGCTCTTTACCCTCAGCCTCCTTGCTAAGGAGTGCCAGCTGCCTGATCTTCTTAGCAATCACAGTTCCCTTCGAGGAGAGCCTGGATATCTCCGCCTCCGCCTCTTCGAGCTGCCCCTTGTCTATGTGGTGCAGGACGATGCCCTGTGCAGACTCCCCTATCCCGCCGAAGCTCAGCAGGGCCTTCATCAGCCCCTGGTTGCCGACCTTGAACGAATAATCTTGAAAGTCCAACCGCCTCATCAGATCATTCGAGATCTGGAGGATCTCCGCGTCCGCTTCCATGTTCTTCGATCCGAAGAGCTCGAAGCCAGCTTGCATGAATTCCCTATACCTCCCCCTTTGTGGCTCATCATACCTGAAGACCGAGAGGATATAGCCAAGCCTTATCGGAAGGCTTTCTGAACGGAACTTTCGGACGACGAGCCTTGAGATCGACGGAGTCGCCTCCGGCCTCAGGACGACTTTCCTGCCGCCCATGTCAGTGAATGTATACATTCTGTGCCTGATCTCTTCGCCCGACTTCGCAGCATAGAGTTCGTAGGGCTCGATTGTCGGCGTCAGTATCTCCCTGTAACCGTAGAGCTTGAACAGGTCCCTGATGACGCCCATGACCTTGTTCCTCATGGCCATCTCGTCGGGGAGTATGTCCCTCATGCCACGGACCGTGTTGAGCAATTCCTTGGGATCCCTAGGCAACCCGAACACCGCCTGCCATGAACGCGAAGAGCGCCATAGCCATCCAGGCAAGGGCCCTTTTCTTTTCTACATAAGCAGTTTGGGGGGAATGATCGCCCGCTATCTTGGCGGAGGAGAAAAGGAAACCAATGTCGGTAGGGATTATCAAGGGGAGGTAGATCATAGATACAAGCTCCATTAGCAGAGGGAGGAAGCTGAGCAGGATCGCCACTACGAATAGTCCCGTTGTAGCAAACGCAGCCGTTCGCATACCTTTCGCAACAGCGACGGTCCTTATGCCCTTCTTCGAATCCCCCTTGACGTCGGCCATCCCCTTCAGTACCTCCCTTCCGAGGATCGCGCAGAATGCCGTGATGGAGAACAACCACAGAAGAGGCCTGTCGCCCCCACCAACGGCGAGCCAGCCGTAGACGAACGGCAATGACACGATCGCGGCGACCACGACGTTTCCGGGGAGCCCCGTCCTCTTTAGCGACCGATTGTATAGCGCCCCCAGAAGGGCCGCCAGACCGGCGAAGGCCGTGCAGATGGCGCTCACGAGGGATGCCGATGCCAATCCGATGGCGAGGAGAACCGAAGCCCATGCTGCGGCCGACCTCACCTTTAGCTCCCCGCTCGGAAGCGGCCTCTCTGGCCTATTGATTCGGTCCAGCTCCAGGTCGTGTATGTCGTTAAGGACATTTATAACTCCGGCCAAGAAGAAACCCGTCAAAGAGCCGAAGAACAATCGCGGGCTGAAGTTAAAACTGCCTGATGCTATCACGCCGCCGACGATGACCGCCAAGCCCATCATGGCACAGTTGATGGGCCGTATGATCTTCACATATCCAGTCCAAGCCACTTGTAACCCCTCACGTGCCAAGCCTTGAAACGGTGTAGTAGACTACCTCACTCCTTCGATCCACAACTGCAAGGATCAGAGCCTTCCTCAACGACTGGACGCGCTTCAGCAACTCCGAAAGGACCCCGAACTTGACCCGTTCCCCCTCGATGATGCCGTATACGATGTACTTCGAAGTGTGAGAGCCGTACTCTCCCCTCTCGTAGACCCTGAAATCGATGTTTAGGCCATATCCTTCCCTTACAACGTATCCCCTCGACCTCAGGTCCCGGTAGATGAGGTAGCGGGTCCAGATGAGGCTGTCCTGCCTCTTGTATTCCGCCAGGAAATCTTGGAATGTCACGGCTTCCTCGCCTCCGTCGTTTTCGATCGTAAGCTTCCCGATGCTGAGGAGGTAGAGGACTTCGTAGGGATAGAGCACCCTGGTGTTACCATACTCGTATCCGAACCCCCTCGTCGCGAGCCACTCGTTTGACCCTGGATCGGATGCCGCGACCCGATAATCCGTGACCTTGACTCGAATGAGCTCTGCAGCGGCTTCTTCATCCATCGCGGTTCGTCCACCTAGGTGCTGGTGTGCTATGGAGAATTCGGGTCAGAGATATAGTTTCCTCAGATCTCGATGGACGCCCTAAGGATCGTGTAGGCTACATCCATTGGTGAGATGCCGGGGCTCCTCACGTTCTCCTTGAGGTAGAAGGACGAGGTCCTCTCTATCAGCTCGGCCTCCGATAGTTCGCACCCCACCAAGTTGGACTCCAAGTTCCTGAGCATCTCCTCCGGATAGAACATGAAGCTCCCACTTAGGCCTATGTCTTGGATCTTGTTGTCGGAGCTCCTAAGGGCCACGTTCATGAACCCGGCCTCGCACCTGAACTCGGCTTGCCTCGGTTTGAATGACCCCTCATAGAGCGAGGGATGAGCGTAAAAGGGATCGTCGATCCACCTCCTCGAATTCAGCCGTTTCCAGATCCCGGTCAGCAACCGCCTCTCCGCCAAATCCAGACGCCCTTTGGACGACTTGATGCCACCGGACAACGAGACCGACTTGATCAGGGAGTCCTTCACCGACTTTGAATTGGGGACTTCAGCTGTCTCGTGGTAGATGCTCGTCACCAGGCTTATGATCCTCCTGACCTCGATGTGCTCGAGTTCCGTTCGCGTGCTTGTGAGGCGAGCCATCAGATTGTAGTCGATGTCAAGGAGTAGGACGCCGAATATTTCCGTGAACCCATTTGCGGAGGAGGTGATCGTGTACTCGCATATTCTCCTGCCCCCCACCGTTACGCCGGTCAGGCCATCCAATCGGCCCGTTAGGCCGAACTGTTCGAGGATCATCAGGAGCCCGTCGAGGACGAACCTCCTAGCCTCTTCCTCGTCCCCCATGATTATTGAGCAGAAGACGATCTGCGGGGGCGTGTGGAGGAGAAGGCCACCACCCCTTGGACGCCTGAGCAGTCGGAGCTCCTCGGATTTAAGGACCGATGGGAAACCCCTATCGAATGTCTGGAACCTGCCAAGCGAGACGGAGGGTTCCCTCGGGGTGAAGACGAGAATGGTTGCCGGATGTTTCGCGCGGAGGAAGACAGCTTCGGATGCGCAGATGCCGGTTAGGACATCGGCCCTTCCTAGGTCGATGGTCCTAATGGCCTTGCGTGCCCGTTCGATATCCGCGGGGGGGTGAGAGGTGGACAGCTATCATCACTGCTCAGTGGGATCGTTCAGTTCAACTATCGAGTGCACGAGGAAGTCGCTCTCGTGGGCTAGCTTCTGTTTCCAGGACTTACCTATACCGATGAGGGTCATCACGCCCACGACGGAGCCCCTTGCCTTCAACACCAAGTCCATGAGGGCCCTCTGGGTCTCACCCGTCCTCGTGACGTCGTCGACTATCAAGATGCTGTCGTTCCTCTTTATCAGGTACCTTGGCACGTGGAGGGTTATGACGACGGCAGAATTGCTCGGTATGTATGACTCCTCTATCCAGTCCGAGACTCCGACCTCGCGACTCTTCCTCGCTACCACGAGCGACTTCCCCATCTCGCTCGCGACGATCGTAGCGAAGGGGATCCCGTCGGCCTCGGCCGTTATTATCTTCGTTATCTTCCTGCCTGCGAAGTTCTCGATGGTCCTATACGCTGCCAGCCTCAGCAGGTTCAGGTCCCAGACGATGGACGAATTGTCGAAGTAGCCTGCCTCATCGAACCTTATGTTCTCCCTCAGCAGGTTCTCAAGCGAGACGGCGGGCTCAAGGGTGGCCCTAAGTTGCTCAGCCCTGTTGGAAGATGGGAGGACATGGCCCTTGACGTAACGGCTCAGGACGGTGATTGGCAGTTTGGTGATCTCGGATAGCTCCCTGTACGTGTGAGTCTTCTTTGCCAATGAGAGGAGCTCGACCGTTATCATCCGCTTCTTTAGCGAAGTCAGGTGCGTGTCTGCAGGGCACAAATTTACCACCAATTAGTTAATGACCGGGCACATTGAATGCAGAGTGCACAACTTTGTTAAAAAGCTTGTCCTCGACGGCAGCATTAAAGCCCATCGATGGCCGTTAAGGAATGCCTCTACTAGAGGCCGTCGACATTGCCCACCATCGGCTGCACATTCCTCGGGACTTTCGAGTTGAAGTCCTCGACAACCTTCCCAAATTTACCGAGTGTGTCCTCAATCACGACGTAGTCCAGGCCCGGTATGACGACGTCGTCCCAGCGATCCCCTATTCCTCTAAGCGCTACGTCGAGCATCGTGACTATCTGCTCCCCGAGTGGTTCGTCGGAGTCCAAAGTTATGGCGCCATAGAACTCCTGGCATTCGGTGTAGCCAGCGTTGTGAGTTCCAGTGTAGGGCTTTAGATTCGAAAGGTCGTCGATTGAAAGTCCGAACCGTTTGTTAACCTCCTCTGTCATGGACCTGAAGTGTAGTACGAGGGCCTCCTCCTGGAGTTTCGCCGGCAGCCCCTCCCTCACAACCCTGCAGTATGCTTCGTAGCCGACTTGGAAGGCGCGCTCTACGAAATCCAACCAGTACTTTTGAGCAGCCTTTAACTTGCCCGGGTCCTCGACCGCGACGACGGACCTCCTGAGGCAGGAGTTGAGGCCGTCGCGTTTCGGGGCGACGCCAATGTGGACGAAGTCGCCACTCCGTATCTCCCGATTCAGCGCCTTGCCGATGAGGGTCCTATTCGCTTCGTTGGCTGTGACCATTATGTCCCATCCGTTCTCCTCAGAACCGAGTTCCTTCGCCATGAAGTAGCCCCAGGCGGCGACCTCCGTCTCGAGCATCCCTGGCTTGAGGACCGCCAACATCCCCCTCATCATCGCATTCGCGATCTTGCTCGCATCTCCGATGAGGCGCATCTCCTCATCGGACTTCAGGTACCTTATCCTGAAATATAGCTCCTGAGCATCGACGAGATTTTCATCGCCGACCGATCGATTCAGGGCGTCGACGATGGTAGCTGGCACTACTTGCCTTGGGGTCAGGAGGCCTATAGATCTGACTTCCTTGTCACCGTTGGCCTCTCTGAGAACGTCCTGGAGCTTCTCAGCGCTTATGGGGTATTTTTCATCAGCCAGTTGGAGCATCTGGACCTTATGGACTTTAGATCCGGATCTCCCCGCTAACTGCTCCGCAACGTATCCACCTTCGAGGCCCGCGATGATGTGAAAGCCACTCTCGCCGATGACGCCCGCGACCTGCTCGATAGAGACGTTGGTGTTGCCACCGAGATACGGGACGTCGCCGCAATAGTGCTCGTCCGAGAAGACGAAACCAACCTCCAAGTTCCTACGCTGAAGTGCCTCGTAGGTGGCCCTCTGCCTCCTCTCGAACTCCCCCCGTGAGACCGAGAAATTCCTATCTACGTCCTCGCATTTCTCCAATACCAGGGAGACCTTCTCGAATTCCTCCCTGAGCGAAGCCAATTTCCTGCCGCCAACTCCCAATTCCCTTTCATCCAAGCCAAGCGTTGTTTAGAATACCCTATATATGTAAGCGTGCAGGGCCCTTCGCTAGAGCCCAATACCGCGTAGAAAAATTTCGATATCGCCAGCATCGGCTTCGGAAGGGGATCCAAGCTATAGATCCATTATTCACCATTTGGTCAGATTTATGATGAAAAACTCTATATTCGTCTTTTAAATGCGATATCTTCCGATCAAATGTGTCATACGGCAAAGACGATGTAAAGCGTAGGGTCCTTGAGTTATGCAAGGAAGAGGGCGTTTGCCTAGTCGAGTTGCAGTTCGTCGACATCTTGGGTAATACGAAGAGCTTGACCATCCCCACCGAGCGTGTCGAAGATGCCTTAGATAATGGGGTTGGCTTCGACGGCTCATCGATCGAGGGTTTTGTGAGGATATTTGAAGGCGACATGATCGCGCTCCCAGATCCCACCACATTCCAGATCATACCCTGGAGGCCCAGCGAGAAGAGGGAGGCCAGGTTGATATGCGACATTCACAGGCCAGGGGGCCAGCCGTTTGAAGGGGACCCCAGGCTCATACTGAAGAGGGCGATCGCAGAGGCCGAAAAGGAAGGCTTTAACTATCTGGCATGCCCCGAATTGGAGTTCTTCCTCTTCCGCATAGAGAATGGCCCGAGGGTAGAGCCGGTTCCTCACGACGTGGGAGGGTACTTCGATTTCTCCCCACTAGATCAGGCTTCCGGCGTGCGCAGGGATGCTATCTTCTCCCTTGAGGAGATGGGACTGAAGGTTGAGAAGAGCCACCACGAGGTAGCGCCTGGCCAACACGAGATCGACTTCGAATTCGCGGATGCCCTGACCACCGCCGACAAGACCATAACGTACAAGAACGCAATAAAGGCCACGGCCCTAATGCACGGGATCTTCGCGACGTTCATGCCCAAGCCATTCTTCGGGGTCAACGGCTCCGGGATGCACACACACCAAAGCCTCTTCCACTCAAAGAATTCGAGGAACGCCTTCTATGATGCCAACGACAAGTATAACCTCTCTGACACAGCGTATCACTTCATCGGCGGGCAGTTGAAACACGCCAGGGCAATATCAGCGATTCTCGCTCCGACCGTGAATTCGTACAAGCGGCTGGTCCCAGGCTATGAGGCTCCAGTCTACATATGCTGGGGCAGGAGGAACAGGTCAGCCCTGATAAGGGTGCCGGAATACTTCCCAGGAAAGGAGAGTGCGACTAGGATGGAGATCAGGTGTCCCGATCCATCGTGCAACCCATACCTGGCCTTCGCTGCGATGCTCATGGCCGGGCTCGATGGCGTCAGGAAGAAGATCGAGCCACCTAAGCCAGTTGAGGAGGATGTCTACGAGTTCGACGACAAGAAGCTGGCAGAATTTTACATCGAGACCCTTCCGGGGTCACTTGGCGAGGCAGTGGATGAGCTCAAGAGGAGCAGCTTGATGAAGGAAACGCTTGGCGAATTTACGCTCAATAAGTATATTGTGGCAAAGGCCGAGGAGTGGGACGAATATAGGTTACAAGTGACGAGGTGGGAGATCGACAGATATCTCAAGATGTAAACAGCACCCGCATGCAAGTTCCGAATACGCGTTATAGATATCTAACGATTTCTAAGCAATTCTGTCCACTTAATGATTGGGGATTAAATAGGCGATTGGAGCAGTATGCTACCGTGTATAGAGCTTGCGAGTAAGGGGATGTGATAGGGATTGCGAGTCCTGCGCCTTGCTTGAGCTCTGCGGCGGGATAAAGCAGTATAATGTCAAAGGCTACCGTTGCTTCGAGGCTGGCTGTGAGCTGGGATTCCCTGCCATCAAGAGGATGCAGGAGTGTAGCGCCTGTAGCATAGGCAAACTGACATGGGACATTAAGGATGAAGAGGTGGCGGGTCTAGTCGACGAGGTCGCCAACCTGGGCAAGGTGGAGGTCCAACCGATCGAGCTCCCTTGCGTCGTCCCGATCGTCTCGCTGAAGGATCCATCGAGCTACAACTTTGATCCATTGAAGATCGATGCAATCGTCGTAATGTTTGAGGATCTCTTCGATGAGAGCATCCGCGGAGAAGTGGAGAAGGCCGGCGATATACACAGTTACCTGAACTTCAACGGCAAGGTACTCGTTTCCTCGATAATGCCTGACGACATAATCACGCAGGAAGGGGCATTCTACTTCTACCTTGGCACGGTGGATAGTATCAAGTTTGACGGAGCGATAGGTTGGGACTCCCCAGTCTACGTCGACATCCCTCTCTACGACTCATGGGTCAACCTGCTCATGGGGCTGAAGCTGACACACGAGCTGGCAGACTGGGGGATGCCCGTCTATGGACTCGCGAAGGGGAACGTAGAGAATCAAATAAGGTTCAGCGTCGAGACACTCGCAAGGATCGGCATCACCTCGATGGCCCTTCATGCCTCGGAGTATATGATGGTGCGCAAGGAGGACAGCACGGTCGTGCAGATCCTATACACCTACTTTGGATATCTATCCAAGCTTGCTCAATCCGTCCTTCTCGTGGGAGTGCTGAACCCAAGGTGGCTTTCCTTCTTCGAGAGCAGCTTCCCAAAGGGACCGAGGCTGTCATATGCTGGCATGAGCTGGCTTGCGGATGCGGACAGGGGATTACTCTATACCAACACAAAATACGCAGATGCCACTTCCCAATACGTGAAATGCGAATGCGCAACATGCTCCAAGACCACGCCCATCGAACTCACGGTCCATACGAGCTTGAGGGCAAAGCACAACCTCGGCTACCTGCTCAACCGCCTCCCTGACCCCTCCTACGTTGCCCCGAAGCTGTCGACCTATGACCTGATCCTAAAGGAGAACGAGAAGTTACTACTCGTATCCGACCTCCACATGTGGACGGGAAGGGCACTACTAGATAATTTCGCCGACTTCCTTGGAGAGGAGAAACCCACTCATATAGCGTTCTTGGGGGACATATTCGACCTTAAAGGCAGGCCAGATCTCCCGGAGGCGAGGGGCTTCTTCTATGCGTTGGAGGACCTGGGTTCCCTGATCTTCGTCGCCAAGGGCTGCAGCGATAGCGACGATGTAAAGTTCCTATCCGCATACGACAAGTTTACGATGGGCTTTAGGCCGAGGCCAAGGCTCTGGTGCGCGCCTGCCAAAGAGGAGGAGGAAACGGACGAAGTGCAGACTTGCCTGGACCTCTACAGGTTCTACAGGTGCGCAAAGGAGGAGCTCAGGATAAGGCTGGCGGATGGCCGAGTGATTGTAGCCAAGCATGGCCACGATATCGCAGATGGCATGACATCAGCACCATTGGACGCGATTCTAAAGGAGATGGAGGAGGCCAGGACGCGCGCGCACGCCAATTGGCTGATCGTCGGGCACCTGCACAGGGCATTAGTCGATGGCGAGAGGAGGGTTGCCTCAACTGGGTGCTGGGCGTTCGGCGAGCCATACGAGGACAGGCTTACGAGGAAGGAGGACCTGATGACTGCCATCGTAGTTCACGGCGACGGCGAGGTGGAACTGAAGCGAAGATGCTGAGGCTTGGGACAGCATTCGGACCATCACAGGCGCCGCTTCGACTCCTACAGAAGTAGGGGATCTAGGAAGCGGAAGAGGCCCAAAGGAGTAGCTGGCAAAGAGAAGGCTCTAGAGGTCGCTAGCCCAAAGGCTCTATCACTGGCATGATGAGCCCGATACAGTAGATGTCCCCATCGACTTGAGATACATCCGCGATGTGGTGGAACGGGAGATGGCACGCTGTGGCACAACCCATTTGAATAAATTTCTACATGAAAGGAAATTAATAACGGTCTATCATTGGATTTTATTAAATCAAAGATACGCGAGTGTAGAGGTTCTTAAGCGATTCTGTAAGGTATTCGGCATCGACCCAAACAGCCTCGAGGGAAATGGTACTATTCTCAATCCGAGCTTTCCTGTAAATATGAGTTCCAAAGCATTCATCAAGTTAAAGATTCACGTGTCTAACGAAGGACGCATTTCCCTCGGGTTAAAATCTGTAAATGTATTGAGCTATATTAATCAGGATCCAGTACTATTGGGATATTTTATAGATGCTGTTAAGAAAGCTGGAGGAAAAATTAAGGGGAAGCCTCGTCTACGGAATGCGCTAGAAATAAAGGCAGATCGCGTTCTCGCTAGGGCATTGGTTGCCTCCGGTCTTCCATTTGGGAAAAGGACTAGAACTAATCCCTCCCTTGATAATAGTATAGAAAAAAATCGAGATCTTTTTAAGTATCATATTCAAGCCACTTTAACGGAAGAGGGTGGGAGCTCCTTGGCAATCGATCATCGCAGAGTTCAGTTTGGCTTAGCTTGGGGAAGAGCAGTGGATATTACTGATAAACTTACAAAAGAACATATCAACGAGATCAGAGAACTAACTAAGGAACTAGGAAAACAGAAAATATCAATTGGATATGTCACAAATGTGGAACTTTTAAGGACTATTGGAAAGAATCCTCCTAAAATATTCGATAGAGAAATAATGTCGTTAAGTGCTGCTCATGTAGGAATACATTGGCCAAGTGGACATCCAGCGAATATTCATCTCAGCAAGAAAGGTAGAATTACTGTTATGTGGGGTATCCATTTAACTAGACCTAAACTATTAGATATAATTCATGATGAATACGGGATGCTTCCGGGAACATGGAAGGCGAATAGGTTCGAGAACCTATACAAAGCTTACAAGGAGTTTAGAGGAAGAAGGCTTACGGACGAGGAGATACAAAAGATAAGAAAGGTTATAGAGGAGAACCCACCACAGATTTCTATAGAATGGATAAGCGAAAAGGTAAGGGAGTTGTTTCCAGACATAGAGTGGGGAGCGGATCTGGAATGGATAAGGAAAAAGCTCGGAAGGAAAGAAAGCAAGTGAAGGCCCTCGTAGAGGGCGTCTTCAACCACTTCGGTAAAGATGAAATATATGAGGGGCAATTTATTAAATACTTTAAGGACCAAGGCATTGGTAAGGAAGAGGCGGAAAAGCTCTGGGTTAAGGCGCACAGCATGAATATACTAAGGATGGGTTCTAGGCCGATAGTTCGCAAGGGTAAACCATTGGAGATAATTGGCCACGCAATTGTTTTAACCTTAGTGGGAAAGGAAGACAGGTAAGCAGGAAGTTAGTATAGCGGGCCCGGAGGGAGTTTCTTAGGCCACTGTCAGGCCTTTTTGAACCCTCGGATTAACAGCTTAGAGGGATCGGCTCTTCCGCTGCCGCCTTGGTCCGTACCTCGCCCTTGCGGTCATTCCGTTCGTTTGGCCACGGGCCTGGGATGTCGATCGCCAATCTTCAGCCCTTAAATGTTTCGTTCCAAGCGTTTCACGTTGTTATAGTGCCCCCGTATACGTAAACTCAACTCTTGCCATAGTGAATTTCGCAGGTCGTCGTACTACTTGAGCATGGAATTGCGGAGTTACCACCTGATTATTCTGAATGTTTATATAGATGAGAGAGCTTATACCTTGGCAAGCGGTGTAAGAATGAGGGATTTAGTTCTCTAGCATAGGCGTGCCCTCTTACTCCATAGAATACCATCTGCTTTTCGTCCGCCCCAAAACTAGATACGGGTTACCGTTAAGTGGTGCGGATAGATGCTTTGGCGTGATTGGCATTCGGGGTGATTGGGATGAGCATTGACGTGAGGACGTTCGAGGACAAATGGAGGCGGAGATGGCAGGAGTCCAGGACCTTCGAGTCCGATCCTGACCCCAAGAGGCCAAAGTACTTCATCACCGTCGCCTACCCCTATCCGAATTCGCCGCAGCACATCGGACATGCTAGAACCTACACGCTGACAGACGTCCATGCTAGGTTTCTGAGAATGCGCGGCTTCAACGTCCTGCTTCCCATGGCCTTCCACTATACAGGCACTCCAGTCCTTTCGATGTCGAAGCGCCTCGTGGCTGGTGACGAGGAGCTGAGGGAGGAATTCATCGACATCTACAAGGTTCCGGTAGAGGAGATGAAGGCTTTTGCGGAGCCGAAGAACATGGCCGATTACTTCCACCAAGTGATGAAAGCTGGCATGAAGGAGATGGGTTACAGCTTTGATTGGCGAAGGGAATTCACGACGATAGATTCGCAATATAGCCGCTTCATAGAGTGGCAGTTCCACAAGCTATACGATCTCGGCTACATCAAAAGGGGCTCGCACCCAGTGGGCTGGTGCCCCAACGATGGAAATCCAGTGGGCCAGCACGATACGATGGGGGATGTGGAGCCGGAGATCGATGAGTTCGTCCTGATCAAGTTCAGGTTCGACGACAGCTACTTCTTCCCAACTGCTACGCTGAGGGCCGAGACCGTCTTCGGGGTCACGAATGTCTGGGTCAATCCGGAAGCCGAGTACGTGAAGGCCAAGGTAGATGGGGAGCCATGGGTGATTAGCAGGGCAGCCGTGGATAAACTACGGTTCCTGAACAGGAGCGTCGAGGTCATCTCAACGTTCAAAGGAAGGGAGCTCGTGAGGAGGTATGTTGTCAATCCCATTACGGGGAAGAGGATCATCCTCATGCCGGCCAGCTTTGTAGATCCCCACAACTCCACCGGCAACGTCATGTCCGTCCCGGCACACGCCCCCTATGACTACATCGCACTGGAGGAGCTGAAGGCCAATCCAGGGGCGCTCGCGTCATACGGCATAGAGGCTGAGGTTGTGAAGGAGCTCGAGCCGATCTCGCTGATCGAGGTTGACGGTTATGGCGAGGTACCGGCGGCGGAGGCCGTGGCGCGTATGGGCATAAAGGACCAGAAGGACCCGAAGCTGGAGGACGCGACTCAGGAGGTTTACGGGAAGGAGTTCCATTCGGGACGTATGAAGGCCTGGACTGGTAAGTACTCGGGCCTCACCGTCCAGGAAGCGAAGGAGGCAATCAGGCGGGATATGCTCAGCTCCGGGATGGCGGACAACATGTACGAGATCGTCAACAGGCCCGTTCACTGCAGGTGCGGAGCCGAGTGCGTCGTGAAGATATTCTCAGACCAGTACTTCATAGACTATGGGAACA
>Ga0315309_1001244_pt1 | contig 15276 bp, 14 predicted proteins | sample TDP4_MG_FD_203080 | JGI IMG/M metagenome (GOLD analysis project Ga0315309, IMG submission 203080) | Freshwater sediment microbial communities from Lake Towuti, South Sulawesi, Indonesia - TDP4 | ecosystem: Environmental > Aquatic > Freshwater > Lake > Sediment | place: Indonesia: South Sulawesi... | reverse complement strand
GAACCTTTGGGTGTCAGATGAATGAGGCGGATTCAGAAGTTATGGAGAGGCTTCTGGAGAGGGAGGGGTATGCCAGGGTAAATTCGCCGGAGGGGGCGGATCTTATAATTCTTAACACCTGTTCTGTCAGGCAGCATGCGGAAGATAGGGCGCTTGGTTATCTGTCAGCCTTGAAAAGAGTTAGAGAGGAAAATCCATCCACTGTTTTTGTCCTTGCGGGATGTGTGGCGCAGAGGTTGAAGAGTAAGATATTTGACAAGGCTCCCTTTGTTAATATTGTTCTGGGAACGGATAATATACTGGAATTACCCAAATTGGTTAAAACGGCTATCAAGAAACCAAAAGAAAGATTTCTTGCTACTGAAGTAAGGGGAGATTTGCCCAGATTGGAGGAAGGGTTCTGGAGCTCTTCAACTTATGGATGTGGCAGGAGTTCTGAACTGACGGGGCTGGTGACAATTATGCGGGGTTGTAATAATTTCTGCTCCTATTGTATTGTTCCCTATGTCAGAGGAAGGGAAAGGTCGAGGACTGTTGAAGATATAGTTTCAGAGGTAGAGCAGAAAGTAAGTAAAGGATGCAAGGAGATTACGCTTCTGGGACAGAATGTAAATTCTTATGAATCCAATGGTTCGGACTTTACTGACCTTTTAAGAGAGGTGGAAAGAGTAGATGGATTGGAACGGATTCGGTTTACGACTTCTCATCCTAAGGATGTCTCTGAGAAATTGATTAACACCGTAAGAGACTCAAGCAAGATATGCGAGCATTTCCATCTTCCTGCCCAATCTGGCTCCAATAGGATTTTGGAGGGAATGAATCGGGGATATACCAGTCAACAATATCTGGAGTTAATCAGGAAGATAAGAAGAGAAATTCCCAAAGTAAGTATTACTACTGACCTTATGGTTGGATTTCCGGGGGAAAGGGAAGAGGATTTTGAGGATACTCTGAGGCTGCTTACGGATGTCGAATTTGATGGAGCATTTACTTTCAAATATTCGCCCCGTCCAGAAACCAGTGCGGCTAAACAGAAGGATGATGTCCCTCTGGAAATGAAAAAAGACCGACTGGCTAAACTGAATGAAGTCTGTGAGAAGATGGCGCTGGAGAAGAACCGAAGGCTTCTGGGGAAGGTGGAAGAGGTTATGGTGGAGAGGTTTTCGCCGAGAGAGAAAAAGTTGGTGGGAAGGATGCGCACAAATAAGACTGTCTTCTTTCCAGGGCCTGAAAGTTATATCGGGAAATTAGTGCCAGTTGAGATAGAAGAGGCGTTTACCTGGTCGTTGATGGGGAGATTGGTAGCGGGCTCAATGAATTGAGCCCCTACAAAAGCAAGAGGAAGGCAAAGCTTCGCTTTGCTGCTACAAAATGAAAAATAATTACGCCCATAAAGGGCTACACTACAAAAAATACGGCAATGAAGGGTTACAGTCCAAGAAATACGCCCATAAAGGGCTACACTACAATTGTATTATGAATACGCCCATAAAAGAAGACAAAGGTTATAATGTATGCGAAGTAGTTATTATGTATGAGGAATGATATAATTATTCGTTCGTATGAATCGCAGGACCGAGAAATGATAAGGCAGATTGCCTGCGATACTGCGGACATGGGAGAGCCGGTAGAAAACTTTTTTGGTGACCGTGAAGTAGTAGGAGATTTATTAACTCGCTATTATACAGATTACGAGTCTGAATCGCTTTGGGTAGCGGAGTATGAAGGAAAGGTTATCGGGTATCTTACGGGTTGTCTGGATACCCACCGCTACTTCCGGATAATGGGATTTTGCCTGCTACCTCAGATTATAATTAAGTCAATCCTTCGCGGAGTATTCTTGCGTCAAGATACATGGCGCTTATTTTCAAAGCGGCAATAAAAACATGGCGGATTAGTGGATTCAGGCGGGATATACCTCTGGATAATTATCCTGCACATCTACATATTAATGTCAAGAAGCGTTTTCGCAGTCAAGATGCTGGCAAGCGTTTAGTAAAGCAGTTTATTGAACAGGTAGAAGTTAAGGGATTACGCGGCGTCCATTTAGCAGTTCGTGAGGACAATGTGAGAGCGCGCAAATTTTTTGAACATTTTGGGTTTATTGAATTAAGCCGTTATCTTACGGTTTATACCAGGAAAGGTCCTCACAATATTGTTTATGCAATTGCATATGGGAAGGAAATAGTATAATATTAGAATATCATATATAAGTCTAATGAAACCAAATTTCTTTTATTTCATTGCCATCCTGATGTGTGGTGTTATGATATTTTTTCAAGGAAGTTTACCTGTTAGGGGTGCCCAAAATCTATCTTTGCCTGAGGTAGTGTTTAACTCCGAGGATAGAATTCTTATCTTAGCGCCTCACCCTGACGATGAAATCCTGGGATGCTGTGGCGTCATCGAGAAGGCAATAGAGATGAAACTACCTTTGCGTATAGTCTTTTTTACTTATGGTGATAATAATCAGTGGTCATTTTTAGTCTATCGGAAGCATCCGGTGTTGAGGCCAAAAGCAGCACGGGGCATGGGATTGGTACGACACGATGAGGCACTTGCAGCTGACCAAATGTTGGGGGTTCCACTGGAACATTTGACTTTCCTTGGGTATCCCGATTTTTGTACTTTGAACATCTGGTACGCTCATTGGGGTGACCGCCCGCCATCCAGGAGCATGCTTACCGAAGTGAAAGCAGTTCCCTATGCCAATGCATTTCGCCCCGGAGTACCTTATAAAGGGGAGGAAGTGTTACAGGATTTGGAAACGATATTACGGGAATTCAAACCCACAAAAATATTCGTTTCTCATCCCGGTGACCACCATCCGGATCACCAGTCATTGTATCTTTTTACTCGTGTTGCACTGTGGGACCTGGAGAAAGAGATGAGGCCAAGTCTTTACCCTTATTTAGTCCACTATAAGCACTGGCCCAAACCCAGGGGCTACCGTCCCACTGAGTTATTGAAGCCGCCCCAACTATTTGAGAAAAAGATTCCCTGGCAGACCCACAGTCTAAAACCTGAGGAGATTGAGCGTAAACATACAGCTATAAAGAAACATCGGTCGCAGTATAACTACAGTGCCAGATACCTTCTTTCATTTATACGCTCTAATGAACTGTTTGGCGATTTTCCTATTAGTATGTTAAAACCAAAAACTTCTTCTGTGTTGTCATCATCGGAATCGAGGGAGGACCTTACTGAGATTCCAGAAGAACTGACCGATGAGGAGCGTGCCTCTTTTGTCGGTATTGAGCAACGCTCCATGCTTCTTGAGAATAATTATCTTGTAATTTTTGTTAACTTATCCCGGCCTCTCGGCGAGGCAGTGGGAGTTTCGGTATATGTTTTTGGTTATCGGAAAGACCGCTCTTTTGCTGAAATGCCTAAGTTACATATTAGGTTTGGGGCAATTGAACATAAAGTGTTAAACCAGGGTCACAGACTTCCTGCAAATGTTATAAAGGTGGAATGAAAAGCAAAAGAAATAACAATTCGTATACCGCTTACGGTGCTGAACAATCCACAGTATATCTTGACCAGTGCACGGACATATATAGGCGCAGTACCTCTGGACTGGGTTTCGTGGCGGACATTGGAGATATCTTCTGACTGGTGCGGGCTCAATGAATTGAGCCCCTAGAAAATGAAATTACGCCCATAAAGGGCTAAACTACAATTCCATTATGAATACGCCCATAAAAGAAGGCAAAGCTTACGCTTTGCTGCTACAAAATAAAAATACGTCCGTGAAGGGCTACACTGCGAAGAATTTTTCAAAATTTTTGATGGGAGGTGGGTATGAGTCAGGTGAAGCTGGTGGTAATTCTGATTTTTGCTTTCCTTTTGGTTCTACTTGCGGTGACGAACCAGCCGCAAGTGTCGATGAACCTTCTATTCTGGAAGACACCGCAGGTATCCCTGATTGTTTTTGTCTTTGCTAGTATACTTCTCGGAGGGATATTTGCTACTATTTTAGGAATGGTAACCCAGTTGAAACTCAAGAAGGACCTGACAAAGAAAGAGAGAGAGTTGAAAGAACTGAAGGAAAAAATTGGTGAATTGGAAATTTCTCACGGTAAATTTGAAGAGTCAAAGATAGAAAGAAAAATTTCTCCTGATATAGAGCCTCAAGAGTAGGAAACATTTTTTTGAGGGGTTAAAGGGTCTTGAGTAAATTTACTCCTTTAATGGAACAGTATTATAGAATAAGAAAAGAGTATCCGGACACTCTCCTTCTGTTCAGGCTGGGAGATTTCTATGAGATGTTTGGAGATGATGCCAAACTGGGCTCTAAGGTGCTGGAAATCGCTTTGACTTCCCGTCAGAAAGTTCCCATGTGCGGAGTCCCTTACCACTCTGCTGGCAAATATGTTGCCACTTTAATTAAGGCAGGATATAAAGTGGCAATATGTGAACAACTGGAGGATGCAAAAGTAGCAAAAGATTTGGTCAGGCGCGATGTTATTAGAGTTATCACTCCGGGAACGGTTCTGGAAGATAATCTCCTTCCTGAGAAGAGTAATAATTTCTTAGGGTCCGTATATCTGGAAAGGCCAGATGTTAGAAGGGCGGGCCTCGCTTTCGCGGATATTTCCACGGGCGAGTTTCTGGCTACGGAACTTACGGGAGAGAATCTATTAGAAGAGGTCTTACTGGAACTGACCAGGCTCCCTGTAGCGGAGGTTATTTTGCCGAAGGAAGAGGAAAGTAATAGTGAACTCCTCAATCTCCTGAGAAGTTCCTCTTTCCCGGTAAACTATGTTGACGACTGGAATTTTATGAAGGAGAACGCCTGCCAGAAATTGTTGAATCAATTCCAGCTCCATTCCCTGAAAGGGCTCGGTTTTGAGAATCGGGAATTGGCAATAAGTGCCTCGGGGGCAATTATAGGCTATCTGGAAGCCACACAGAAGATGGCGCTCTCTCATCTTTTGAGATTGAAGTACTATTCCAAGAGCGAATTTATGGTCCTGGATGAGTCAACCAGGACGAACCTGGAATTGCTGGCCAATGTGCAGGATAACTCCAAACAGGGTAGTCTTCTCGGCGTTATTGATTTGACAGAGACCGGAATGGGAGGCAGGAGACTTCGCCAGTACATCCTTGAGCCCCTTATGGATGTGGAGAAAATAAGAATCCGTCAGGAGGGAATTGAAGACTTCTTTTCCAGTTCCATAAAGAGAGGAAAGGTTCGGGAAATTATCAAAAAGATTTTTGATTTAGAAAGGTTAATAAGCCGCTTATGTTGCGGGACGGCTAATGCCAGGGACCTCGTGAACCTCAAGAACTCTCTCAAGTTTATCCCCAAGGTCAAGGAAATGATAAAAGAATTCAAAAGCCAGAGGTTACAGGAACTCTCGCAGGAACTTCACGATTTAAAAGATACGGTTGATTTAATTGAGAATGGCATAGTCCCTGAGCCGCCTCCGACGCTTAAAGAAGGCGGTATGATTAGGCCCGAATTCAATGAAGAGTTGAATAGACTATACCAGATGGCAAGGGGTGGGAAAGAGTGGGTTGCCGACCTTGAGGCAAGGGAGAGGAAGAGGACGGGAATAAACTCGCTCAAGGTTGGATACACGAGTGTCTTCGGATATTATATAGAAGTTACTAAAGCCAATTTAAAACAGGTTCCACCGGACTATATTAGAAAACAGACTCTCATTAATGCGGAAAGGTTCATTACTCCCGAACTCAGGGAGAAAGAATCGCTTATCCTCGGGGCGGAAGAGAGAAAGGTTGAACTTGAATATGAGATATTCCAGAATATAAGGAATAGAGTTATTTCTGAAGCAAAAAAAATTCAGGAGGTCGCCAGGGCAATTGGTGAGATAGATGTTTTAAGCGCTCTCGCTGAAGTGGCCGCGAATAATAACTATAAGAAACCGACTTTGGATAATGGAGAGGTCATCTCCATTAAAGCAGGTCGCCACCCTGTGGTGGAAAAAATGCTGGTGGGAGAGAAGTTCGTTCCCAATGACACATATCTCGATGCGTCGGGTAACCAAATCCTGATTATTACCGGCCCGAACATGGCGGGCAAATCTACATATATTCGCCAGGTAGCGCTGATTGTGCTTCTGGCTCAGATGGGAAGTTTCGTTCCGGCTGAAGAGGCGACGGTTGGCGTAGTTGACCGCATTTTTACGCGCATTAGCACGAGAGATAGTATTGCCCGCGGCGAATCCACATTTATGGTGGAGATGATTGAGACTGCAAACATACTTAACAACGCAACTTCTAAAAGCCTTCTTATCCTTGATGAGATCGGACGGGGGACATCCACATTTGATGGCATCAGCATTGCCTGGGCAGCAGTGGAATACTTAAATGGAATGGCGAAGAGAACGCTTCTCAGTGGCGAAACTCAAGTGCCCTTAGGGCCAAGAACTCTATTCGCCACTCACTATTTTGAACTGACTGAACTGGCGCAGACCATTTCAGGAGTAAAGAACTACAATTTTGCTGTGAGAGAGTGGGGAGATAAAGTCATTTTTTTGCGCAAATTGATGGAAGGAAGCGCGGATAAGAGCTATGGAATCCATGTGGCTCAACTGGCGGGATTGCCAAAGGAGGTGTTAGAAAGGGCAAAAGAGATACTTTACCATCTGGAGAAGAACTCCTATAGAGAAGATGGGTTACCTAAGTTAGCAAAAGCGGAAAAGGAGCCGAGACAACTTTCTCTCTTTGCTGAGATTGAACAGGGCCTTGTTGAGGAATTGAGAAAGGTTAAAGTAGAGGAGATGACGCCAATAGAGGCATTGAACAAACTACACGAATTGAAAGACAAAATAGAGAAAAGGGGGATTGAACATGGAAAACGAGAGGAGAAAGTACAGGCGGATTCCCACAATATCAATGGTAAAGGAAACAATGATTGAGTCAGAGGCATTGAAACTGAAGAGAGAAATCCCTGCAATCCTCTTCAATCTAAGTGCGGGCGGTATGGCGCTAATAACTTTTTTATCCCTCCCCAGAAATAGCCGTATATGTCTTAATTTCAACCTGGATGGGTTGAAATTAAAGAATGTGGAGGGGAGAGTTGTGCGGGTTGAAGGGAGAAAGAAGACTTATCTAATTGTCATTGCCTTTACCAAAATAAATGACGAAATTAAAGACCGCATCAACACGATGGCTGAGGCTTTTGACCTTTGCGAGGCCAGAATATTGATGGGAGATACGCATGTTTGCTCCATAGAGTGCCCTTATTATGAACTTTGCATTAAGCCTGTAAAAGTGGAAATTGGCAAAGATAAAAATTAAGTAGCTTGAGAGCGATACCTCTTCTAAAAGGCGGGCTCAATAAATTGAGCCCCTACAGAGGAAGGCAAAGTTTACGCTTTGCTGCTACAAGAAGGAATCGGAATGGCAAGAAAAATTGAAATTTTGTCCGAAGAGGTAATAAATAAAATCGCTGCCGGAGAAGTTGTAGAAAGACCATCGTCAATTGTTAAGGAATTGATAGAGAATTCTCTGGATGCCCGGGCGAAGCATATTACCGTAGAAATAAGAAGAGGCGGAAAGAGACTAATCCAGGTAATTGACGACGGTTCTGGCATGTCGAGAGAAGATGCAGAACTGGCGCTCCAGCGCCACGCTACCAGCAAGATAAAGAAATTGGAAGACCTTCAGTCAATTACAACTCTCGGCTTCCGGGGAGAGGCGCTACCTTCAATTGCTGCTGTAGCCCGCTTGACTTTAGTTACCAGGTCCGAGGAGAGTCCCGTAGGATATCAGGTAAGAGTTAAAGGTAGTTCCATTGAAGTTTTAGAAGCAGGCTGCCCTCCTGGAACTACAGTGACTGTTGAAGACCTCTTCTTCAATGTCCCTGCTCGCCTTAAGTTTCTGAAAGCGGATGCCACAGAGAGTAGCCAGATAACTAGAGCCGTCCAGAATTTTGCCCTTTCCCATCCCGAGGTAAGTTTGGAATTGAAAGAGGAAGGGAGAGCCATCATAAAAAGTCTTCCCGGAGGGCAAACCCTCTTGGAAAGGATTGCTTCTCTATATGGAAGCAAAATAGTTGAAGACCTCGTTCCACTACGCTTTGAAAACAATTTTTTGAAGATTTCTGGTTTCGTTACGAAACCCGACATTTCCTACACTAAGCGCGAACATCAGTTTATCTTCGTAAACAGGCGGGCAATTACCAGCCGACTAATAAGTCATGCGATTTGGGAGGGCTACAAGGATTTTCTGCCACCTTCACGCCACGCAGGCGTCTTCCTTTCAGTAGAGATTGAGCCAGTTCTCGTAGATGTGAATGTTCATCCGACAAAGAAGGAAGTCCGTTTTGTGAATGAGCCGGCAATACACACAGTTGTTATGCAGACTATCAAGCAGAGCCTGTATGAGGAAGTGGCTATGTTTGAGGCAAAGGAGAAGACTACCTACCCTACCGGTTCCACATTTCAGAAAAGTAGGATTGAAGAGGCAATGAGGGATTATTTGTTGAAAAGTAAAAAGTGGCAAGAATCAATCTCCCCTGAGGAACTCTTCAAGCCAGAGAAGTTCCGCATTCCCGAGCGAGAAGAGAGAATAGAAGTGGAAGGGGAAGAGATTTTTCCACTCGGGCAAATTGATAACCTGTACATAGTTGCCAGGACTCCGGATGGAATAGTTATTCTTGACCAGCACGCAGCCTGGGAGCGCATCCTCTACGAGCAGTTAGAAAACGACTATAAAGATGGGAAAATAGACTCACAACTACTCTTATTTCCCATCCAAGTTGAACTACCTCCCCATAATGTAGATATTCTTATGAAGAACATAGACAATTTCTCTAAATTAGGTTTTGAAGTTGAACACTTTGGCCGCTATTCTTTCCTGGTTAAGGCCACGCCGGTTATAATGGGAAAAGAAGCAGAGAAGCAATTTATAATAGACCTTATTGATGAGATTTCTGACGAGATAGGTAGAAAAGAAAGTAAGGCAATTGCTTTAGAAATCTCTTCCGATATTTTCAAAATTATGGCTTGCCGGGGAGCAATTATGGCTGGCGAGAGCCTGGGCAATGAGGAGATGGCTCAAGTGATAAGTAGGCTCAATAGATGCAAATCTCCCCATATATGTCCTCATGGCAGGCCAACGATGATTAAACTGACGAGGGAAGAGTTGGATAGAAGGTTTAAAAGGGGCCCTGCATGCTGAATCTCTTCGGTCATCGTGGCTTTCTCCCCTCGCCCTAACCCTCTTTCCGGAGGGGAAAGGGGGATTTTCGGTTACTGTAATATGCAAAAGACGATAATTGTTATACTTGGACCAACCGCTTCCGGGAAGTCCGAAGTCGCTTTATCTCTGGCCAAAGAGATTAATGGCGAGATTATTTCCGCCGATTCTATGCAAGTATACAAGTATCTCAACATCGGAACGGCCAAGCCTTCAGGAAAAGTAAGAAAGATTATTCCCCACCACCTCATTGACATTAAGTATCCTGACGAAAAGTTCAGCGCTGGGGAATTCCAGTTGAGAGCACTGAGAACTATTGATAAGATTTTCAAGAAAGGGAAATCGCCCATCCTGGTAGGAGGCACTGCTTTGTATATTCGCACGATAACCGACGGCGTCTGCCCCATTCCTTTTAGAGATAATACCATCAGGAAACATCTCTCTCTACTTGCTAAAAAATACGGCAGGCGTTACCTTTATGAGAGACTCAATAGAGTTGATAAGTTAGCTGCCGATAAGATCCACCCAAACAATCTGAGACGAATTATCCGTGCCTTAGAAGTCTACTCTTTGACTAAGGTTCCCTTTTCTACATTGCAAAATAGGAGATATTTCGCCCCATATCCGGTAATAGTATTTGGTCTAAATTGGGATAGAACCATTCTCTACGAGAGAATTGGCCGTCGCGTAGAGGAGATGGTAAAGAAAGGAATAGTACGGGAAGTTGAGAGATTGCTCAGAAAGGGCTATTCCAGAAGACTCAACTCTTTACAGGCCCTGGGATACAGGCAGGTATTAGATTTTTTAGAGGGAAAATATGACCTGGAAAGAATGAAGAATCTCATTAAGAGGGACACCAGACATTTCGCAAAAAGGCAACTGACCTGGTGGAGAAAGAATGGCCGAGTCCGTTGGATTAAGATGGATGAGGGGAGGGAAATAGAGGCAATCGTTAAACAGATAAAAAGTATTTGTCAGAGAGAGCCATTTTTAGTATAATAAAAGTTCCAAATTAAGGGGAGGCAAAGCTTACGCTTTGCCGCTACAGGAAGAGAAAAAAATAGTGTAGGGGTTCGATTTATCGAACCCGTGAAAGATGTAGCAGGAGAGCGAAGCTCTGCTTCAAAAAGGCATATCGGGAAAGGAGGTCATATTAATTAAACAACTTAAAGAGACTGAATATTACAGGAAAGAGAAAGCGCTTCTGGTAGGAGTAGAACTCGCGGGCAAGGATACGAGGTCTGTTGAGGAAAGCTTAGAGGAATTGGCTTTCCTGACGAGTTCAGCCGACGCTGAAGTTGCCTGTCAGACAATCCAGAGAAGAGATAGAGTTGACCCAGGCTGCTTTATCGGTAAAGGAAAGGCTTATGAGATAAGTAATCTCTGTGCTGAACATGGGGTCACAACAGTGATTTTTGACGACGACCTCTCACCGGCACAGCAGAGAAATTTAGAAGAGATAATCAATCGGAAAGTCGTTGACCGAACCCGCTTGATTTTAGACATATTTGCCAAGAGAGCCCGCACTCAGGAAGGGAAATTACAGGTAGAGTTAGCACAATTGATTTATCTCTTGCCTCGCCTGACAGGAAAAGGGATTACTCTTGCCCAGCAGGTAGGTGGTATAGGAGTCCGCGGCCCAGGGGAAAAGAAACTTGAATATGATAGAAGGAGAGTAAAGGAACGGATAACCAGGCTGCAAAAAGAGATAGATAAAGTAAGCGGACACCGTCAACAGCAAAGGCAGAAACGGCAGGGAGTTCCACTGCCAATTATTGCCATTGTGGGCTATACAAATTCAGGCAAGACAACTCTTCTAAATACCCTGACCCATTCCGATGTGTTCGTAGAGGATAAACTATTCTCAACTCTCGACCCCACAATACGCAGGTTGGTTCTGCCCAACAGACAGAAAGTGCTCCTTGTAGATACAGTAGGTTTTATTCATAAGTTACCCCACCAGTTAGTCGCTGCTTTCAGGGCAACCCTGGAAGAAGTTACCTACAGCGATTTGCTCCTCCACATCGTGGATGTAAGCCATCCCGAATTTCAAAAACAGATTATTGCCGTAGAGAAAGTCCTTCAGGAACTTGATGCCCTCGGCAAACCGATGATCACAATTTTTAATAAGATAGATTTGGTTAGGAATAGTTCGCTCCTCTCGCGTCTTGAAAGGAAATATAGGGGTAGTATAAGCATCTCCGCCAAGAGAGGTTGGGAACTTGATAGGCTTTATGACGCAATAATTGAACACTTTGCAAGGGAAAGGACCTTCGTCGAACTCATAATCCCCCAGGCCCGTAACGACCTTGTAGGTCTCATCTACGAAAAGGGCACAGTCCTTTCTCGCAAGTATGACGGCAAAGATATACTTTTCCAGGCTCAACTTGACGAGAGAACAATTCAAAGTTTAAAGGAGTTTATCAGGAAAAAGAGCCGCCGGGCAGTCCATTTGCCTTCTTTTCATAATTAGAAGGAGTATTTTACTAATTAAACCTGCCTGGGCTCTTAGAGGTAAGAATTGAATTTAGCCAATTGTATAAGCCTCTTTCGCATTATCATTATCCCGGTCTTCATGATTCTCTTACTCAACCGTGAGCCCCACTTGCCTTTTCTTCTCTTTTCCCTGGCAATCATTACTGACGGGCTGGACGGAATGGTTGCCCGTATTAATAAGCAGAAAACTAAATTGGGAAGTATCCTCGACCCGGTTGCAGATAAACTCTTATTGGTTTCTGCCTACTTAACCTTAGCCATCTTGAAACTGGTTCCAGTGTGGGTGCTGATTATAGTCTTAGGTCGAGACTTGGTTCTCATCTCAGGCTGGTTGACGATCTACTTCTGGACAGGTGTGTCCAGAGTCATGCCCAGTCTATTAGGTAAGGCGACTTCAGTTTTGCAGATGGCCGTGGTATTTATGGTTCTTCTATTCACTACTGGCTATCTGCCAGAAGAAAAATGGCTGACAATTAAGCCGTTTTTTCTTTCTGTTATGGTTCTATTTACAGTAGTTTCGGGAATGGAATACAGCCTTCGTGGAATTCGCTCCTTAAACAGGGAAACTGTATAGGATAATGCTCTAATCTGGATTTTGAAATGGGTATATTCAAATTCGTATTACTGCTCCTGGGCACTTATCTACTCGGGTCTCTTCCTTTTGGTTACCTCGCTGGAAAATTAATCAAGGGTGTTGACCTTAGGCAGGTGGGAAGCAGAAATGTTGGGGCGACCAATGTCTTTCGGGTGGTTGGAATTTTGCCGGGCATCATTGTTCTCTTTCTTGATATCTCAAAGGGACTAATTTCCGTTCTTCTCGCAAATTTATTCAATCCGGGTGGAAGTATGGAAGCAAGTGCACAAATTTTTTACTTGATGAGGATTCTCGCTGGGTCAGCTGCAATCATCGGGCATAACTGGACTATATTTTTGAAGTTTCGGGGAGGAAAGGGAGTAGCTACTGGCTTCGGGGTCGCCTTGGGACTCGTTCCGTTTCCCAGTCTTGTGAGTTTAGGAGTTTTCCTGGTAATAACAGGTTTATCTCGCTATGTATCTTTAGGTTCAATCCTTGCGGTTTTGGCATTTCCTTTAAACTGTCTGTTGTTTAAAGAGCCGTTAATTTTTGTTCTTTTCGGCAGTATTGCTGCCGTGGTGGTTTTGGCGAGACACCGGGCTAATATAGAAAGGCTATTTGCGGGCACGGAGAATAGGATTAGGATTGCGTAAAGAAACGATTCCAACTTTTGAAGGGGAGCCGGAAGTGGTGAAAAGCGTCGCTATCCTTGGTGCTGGCAGTTGGGGCATAACGCTTGCCACATTACTTTTTGAGAAAGGGCTTTTGGTAAAAGTTTGGGAATTTGAGAAAAAACAGGCCGAAATACTTAATAAGAAACATAAGTTGAAATTTCTACCCTGGGTAGATATTCCCCGAAAAATTGAGGTCACCTCGGATATCTCCCACGCATTAGAAGGAGTCCAGTTAGTTATAGTGGCCGTGCCATCCCATGTAGTTAGAAAAGTGGCAAGAAAGATGGCGAGATTCTCTTTACCCGAAGATATAATAATTGTTAGTGCGGCCAAGGGACTCGAAAATAAGACTCTTCTCAGAATGTCCCAGATCCTATCTGAGGAGTTACCGGAAAAATTTAGGGACCGAATTGTCGTTCTTTCAGGCCCTTCCCACGCGGAGGAGGTAAGTAGAAAAATCCCTACGAGCGTTGTGGTTTCCTCTCCAAACGAAAATTTAAATCGCGAGGTCCAGAGAATCTTTTTTGCGCCCTATTTTCGAGTATATACGAATCCGGACATCATTGGAGTTGAGATGGGCGGTGCTTTAAAGAATATCATTGCAATAGCCGCTGGAATTAGCGATGGGTTAGGATTGGGCGATAACAGCAAGGCGGGCTTAATTACCAGAGGATTAGTGGAAATTACCCGGCTCGGCAAAGCTCTGGGTGGAAGGCCCGCAACATTTTCAGGGCTTTCGGGAATGGGAGACTTGATTGTCACCTGCACAAGTGGTTATAGTCGGAATCGAAATTTTGGAGAGAAGATCGGCCAGGGGAAAACTCTAAAAGAGGCGCTCTCCGAGATAAAAATGGTTGTGGAAGGCATCCGCACTACAAAGGCGGCATATAATCTGGCAAGGAAGTACAATATTTCTATGCCCATTACTCAAGAAGTGTATAATGTCCTTTTTAAAAACAAAAAGCCTTCCAGAGCCGTGAGAGACCTGATGCTTCGGGATGCAAAGCCAGAGATGGAGGAAGATTTTCTCAAAATGTAAGGAGAAGGCAATGAACAAGTCAGACCTGATTGAAGAAGTGGCGAGGGTTACCTGTGCGAAAAAAGAAGCAAAGGATGCTGTAAATGCCTTGATTTCTGTTATCAAGCAGGCTTTAAGGAAGAATGACAGGGTGGTAATTTCGGGATTTGGAACTTTCAGTGTGCGGGCAAGGAAACCGAGAGTGGGTCGGAATCCGAGGACGGGACAGGAAATAAAAATTTCAGCAAAAAGGGTTGTCAAGTTCAAGCCCGCCAAGGAGATTCTTGAAGCATAACAATGCCTTAGAAATGGATTCTTGAAACTTTCTTAGGGAAATTCGTAGTGGGTAGATGAGGGCGGTTATGGAGATTCCAGAAAAAAATTTCTTTTCAATAGGAGAGGCAAGCAAAATCACTGGCGTGAAGCCCTATGTCCTGAGATACTGGGAGTCGGAATTTAAACTACTCCGACCGGCAAGAAGGGAGAGCGGGCACCGAAAATATACCAGGCCAGACCTGGAAATGATTGCTGAGATAAAAGAACTCCTTTACGAGAAGAAATTCAGCATAGCCGGTGCAAAAAGATATCTTATTGAGGAGAGAAAGAACAAGAAAGACCAGATGAAACTTGATTTGGAAAAGGATAGCGCTGCTATAAGCGTGCTAAAGGAGACGAAACAGGTAATAAAAGAAATACTCAAAATCCTCGAAAAATAATGAGGGCCTGGGCTCCTCCCGAAAGGGTAGAAATCCCACTTCAAACCCTCTCCCTTGATGGGAGAGAATAAAGGTGAGGGTGAAATTTGTATATCGGGGCGTGGCGCAGTTGGTAAGCGCACCAGCATGGGGGGCTGGGGGTCGGCGGTTCGAGTCCGCTCGCCCCGATTTTGGACCAGGGTTTTATGCCTTAATGGTTTTGTAGTGTAGGGGCTTGTCCCCGTAATTTGAAATTTGTAATTTGAAATTTGTAATTAATATCGGTAGTGTAGGGCTTGCGCCCGTCAAAATTACGCCCATAAAGGGCTACACTGTTTTTGAAATTAAATTTTTGAGGTTAAACATGGTCAGGATCGGTAAATCTTGGCGGGAAAAATTGGAGAAGGTAGAGGGATTACCAAGAATAGTCAATATCCCGAAAGAGATGGAAAAAAGATTTGGGAAAGGAAGGATGCTCGTCCCTAAGCCGCTTGACGTTGACGCTTTAATTCGGAAAGTTAAAAGAGGAAAACTTGTCACACAGGAACAAATCAGAGAGAGATTGGCAAAAGATTTTAAAGTTAATGTCACCTGCCCGATAACTACGGGAATTTTTGTTCGTATCGCTGCCGAGGCTGCGGAAGAAGA
>Ga0315309_1001243_pt1 | contig 15280 bp, 17 predicted proteins | sample TDP4_MG_FD_203080 | JGI IMG/M metagenome (GOLD analysis project Ga0315309, IMG submission 203080) | Freshwater sediment microbial communities from Lake Towuti, South Sulawesi, Indonesia - TDP4 | ecosystem: Environmental > Aquatic > Freshwater > Lake > Sediment | place: Indonesia: South Sulawesi... | reverse complement strand
AGTCCTCCTGCATTGGCGTCTACGCAGCCAGCTGAGAATGACCAAATGATTTGACATTCGATCGCTTCATGGCTCACACGCCCTACGGCAGCGCGTGGGACTTGCCGCATCAATTGTTCACTCTTGTGTGGGTAAGCTGGTGTTCCATATGTCTCTGTGCAACTTCCAGCCTTGGGGTGTATGCTTCCAGACGACAATATACTTGCCTTTGTCCTCCATTTGTCTCTGGCCCTGTGATTGGATCTTGAGCAAGTACTCGCCTACTTCGGTGATGGTATCGCCGGCACCAAACAATTCTATCGTGGTGAAGATGGCATCTCTTAGCCCAAATCTGGAAATTGCCCCGCCCCAGAATTCCTGAACACCCTTTCTACTGTGGATCATGCCGCCATTCGGAGGCAGAAGACAGGCATCTTCTGTGTAGCAAGCAGCCAGAGCAGCAGCGTCGCCAACACGGACATATTTCCCGAAGCTAGCGTTTGCCTCATCAATCGCTTTTCGAACCTCTCCTGACATATCTCACCCTCCTTCTTGCATTGGTATTTGTATAGCTCCCCACCTCGGAGCTCAGGTTCCGCTATGAAACAGATGGGTCCCACAGAGAGTGGGGTTACAACTAATAGTTATGGCTTGCCATCTCGCAGACTTCTGCGTGGCTTCGATGACGGCACAACCATACCATGGGTTATATCTTCAGTTGTGGTTGCTGCTCTTCTGCGATCGCGAAGGTGCAACAAAGTGGAGGAGAGGATAAGAAGTTCCTCTTCTACTCCTCTCACCTCAGGCTATTTCTTGAAAAGAACTTCTTCTTCGCAGACGTCATCAGGCGATCTGCGGAATTTAGTGAACATGTAAGTTACAGTAGGGTCCAGTTGCTTGAACAGAGCGTCCATCATCATCGCTGGGCCTTTCCGACAGAAATCCTCGATGTCTTCGTCCCTGTAGCCTGCGTTTTTCAGACCCTTGTAGACAGAACACTTCCTATTCCTGAACGACAGCTTCCTAGGACTCTCTTGGATTGTTACACTGACTCCGAGGCCCTCATACATCGCTTTGATGAACGAACTTGTCGTCTTGACATCGAGTTCCTTGATACCCATCTGCTCCTTACTTGCCTTGCCTGCCGACGCGCCGAAATTCCCTAGGGATTCGGAGAGCAGAGAATTTGCCTTCTGCTGTCCTATTTCCTTAGCCACGGCGCCGAAAAACACGCCGAACATGCTGAACGCGGTGCTGGCAGCATTGAAGGCATCTTCAATTGCCATAGCCCCACCTCCCTTCAATCTTGGTATTCATATGACTCCTCAGCTCGAGCTTAGTCGTTCTGCTTATTTTATTCTTTCAAGTCTGAAGATGACAGGCCTCAGTCCATCTGTACAGCAGAGTAGGATACGCCTTGCTCTAGCCACGGATAGTTTCCACCAAATCTAAGGTGGGTTATGTCTCGTTGGATGTCGGCGAACGCTGTACTACAGAAGCCTTGGGGGCATGCGCCCCTTTCCGATGTGAAGGTGTCGCCTTCCTTGAATCTTATACAGACTGGATCAACCTCTTGTGAGATCTTTGGGGGCGATGATCCGAACACGTCCTTCACAGAAAGCTTCTTGGCCACCGTTATCTTCACATCATACTGTTCCATAGCTTACACCAGATCGAGATACGATGCTCCAAGCCCTTAAGACTTCCCAGTGGGCCCGAGCTTTTGTCTAGGGTTCTCGACAACTCTGAGCAGCATTCTCCCCTTTGGCCGCGCTGTCTGGGTGTTCTGCCAACACCTAGCTGACTTTGGCGCCGGTTTCACTTCTGATCATAACCTTTTATGGTATGGCCTGAATACAGTTGAAATGGAGGGTGGTTTATGCAAAAAGAAGATAAGATAGATTTGGAAGCCGAGAAGAGGATACTGAAGGATATTCACGTCAAAATGCTGGTTGACCATACAACCGACGTGGATAAGGAGATGCAGTACATTGCGGAGGATGCTATTCTGATTCCGCCTAACATGCGTCCAATCGAGGGCGCTGGGGCGATCAGGGAGGCGGTCAATCAAATGGTGAAGACGACGAAGATCGTTTCCATGGGTAAGCGCGACCGTGGACCCAGCAGGATAGAAATAGCTTCCTCTGGTGACCTAGCATATGACATTGGGAAATTCCAGATTGTGAGTCAAGGACCCGAAGGCCCAGTCGAGGAGAAGGGGTACTACGTAACCTTGTACAAGAAGATTGGCGGCCAATGGAAGTTCTTGGGCCAAATCTGGAACAATATCACCTAAAAACGTGTTCTCCTGAGGAGTGCGAGCCTCCTTACGAAAACGACCTTCCTTTTTCACCTCTCGCGTACAATCGATCGACAGGGCTGGAGATCATATTGAGCACAAGAGGAAGTCAGTCAAGAAGTCCCAGAGCATCGATCTCTTTAAGTCAACCTATCCGCGTTCTGAGTAGGTTGATGTAGCTTATGATCGATATTCAAACTATCTCGATCGTGATAGCTGCTGCTTCCGTTGTCGTAGGTGTTTCAGACTTCATTCTATCAAGTAGATATGCACGGGAGGAAAGAAGGAGAGAACTCGAAACTAGGCAGGCGCAACTCTTTATGCAGATTTTCGACAGCTTTCATCAACCAGAATTCTTCGACAAGTACACCAATTTCCTTACTTGGCATTGGGACGACTATAAAGATTTCATGGAACGATACGGGCCGAAAAACCCTAAAGCATGGTACAGTATGGGCTCGGTTGCAGCGTTCTTTGAAGGAATCGGTGTCCTAGTCCATCAAAAGCTCATTGATGTGGATCTGGTTGCCCAACTAATGGCGAGACACATCTTGTTTTTCTGGGAGAGAATCCGGCCGATATCTGAAGGGATGAGAAAACAGCTGAAAACGCCTGAGATAGATATATGGTTGGAATATCTCTACAACAAGATAAAGCCGATCGTTGAAAAACAACGACTGGAACTAGGAATGCAAGGTCGAGGATGACTTAGTACCAAAGCACCATGATGAGCGTATCGGAGTACTGGCTTGTCAACGCAAACCGTGACTCAGGGTACGACAAGGGAGTAGAAAAGGCGGTCATTCCATATTTACTAAGATATCGCTTGTGGACTACTGGCCGGATTTTGCGTAGAGGTTGTCGGCGTCGCGAGGGCGACGGGTTGTGGTGGGTGTCGCGGACTTTGCTCTATCGAATAGGAGAGCACGGGAAACGAGGGAGAGAACACGAGACTAGGCAGGTCGCTGCGACTAGCGCAGCACAGAAAAAACAAGATGTCCAAAGCGTGAACGCCTCAGACTGTGACCATGCTCTATGACGAGGGCTCCGTCGTCATTGATGCGCAATCAACATACCTCTGTCTTGATAACGCGTGCGCGCTGTAAATACAAGATCTGCGCCCAATGCATAAGTAAAGGGGCTGTGGGAATGCAGCGCATCAACCCGAGGTCGTCACACCAAAGTCCCTAGTGTATATCTCTCTTCGCAGTAGTCGTCGAAGTTCTCCCGGAGATGAGACAGCTCATACTGACCGGTGGGAGCCAGCACTTTCATGACGCTCTTGAAGAGGACTGCACCCCAATCCTCGCAAACCCTCTTCATGAATTCGTAATCTATCCCAAACGACTTGCATCCTGCGGCCATAGGACAGTTGTGGTGTCTAAGCCTGTAGAATGAGGGGTGTCTCTCTATCTCCATTTGACAACCAAAGGGTCCGTTGAATCCAATTACGAATTTGGACAGTTTCTCAACATCCAACTTCTGGTTACCCAACTGGTCCTTGAACATCTGACCGACCCCTGAGCCCATGCTCTCGCCAAGGCCTTTGAGAATGGCAGAGACCTTTTCCCACCCGAATTCCTTAGCACAAGCACTGACGAATGCACAGAAGACGCCACATCCGGCCGAGGCCCCTTTCCAGATGTCCTCATTCCAATCACACTTGGCGAATACCATATCCATCCCCCTTCCCTCGGTAGGGACGTTCTCTCAGCTGCTAGAATTTAAGGTACTCAACGAAGTAGATACTTTGGACACCTTCTCCGGAAAATCGAGTGGGCGTCAAGATACGATCTCCAAAACTTCGGACCCGTTTCTAGCCAAAGTGCTTCGAATCCCGCCGGGCCCGCCATCTTCCGGAGAGGCGATCAAGCCCGTTTCAGAGTCAAAGGTGTTGCTAGTCTGCTGGCGGCTCTCTTGGACGCGAAGGTCATCAAACCTTTCAACTCATTGTCTACGCCCACTAACTCTATCTTGACTTGGAACTCGCCAGCGCCCCACCCGGTGTAGTCTCTTGGCGGAGCAAACCTGTACGTGCCCGTAACCTTTCCTTTCTCAGCCTTGAACTCTGTCAAGGGCAACCTTCTTCCCTCCATATCGGTAGCTGTACCACGCGTTACGCTCTCGATATCCAAATCCAAGCTGAAAAATCCATAGGGATGGACGTATTCTCCGCGCCAAGAGCCTATCAAGTTGGCCTTCTCGTCGATGGTCAAGGGTTCCTCAACGTAGCGAGGAACCACCTGATTCTCAACATCGAACTGCTTTGCGTTGCCCTTTTCATCAAACTCGAAGGTAAGCTCATATCCTTCGAAGTGAGTACCGTGAACAAGATACCTTGATTCGTCAACTTTCTCCAAGAGGACTTCACCCTCCATTCCTTCCAAAATCAGATAGCCGTTCTCGACCTTCACAAAATACCTTTCCCCCGCCTTACCATAATGTCCCTATGAGCTTTCTCCACTCATCTGGGACTGTTTGTATCGTCTTAGGATTAAACGGAGTTTCTCCGGCTACGATGCGTAATGCGGTTGGCGCTGGAGGTCTCCAAGCGGTGCCATCGTTCAAGTTGCTCAGCCAACAAACACCAATTCTCAGATCAGGATAGAAGGCGATATGATTCGCAAAGCCTGGGACACTACCCGTATGCGAAAGCATCACATGACCGTCATGTATGTTTCTGAACCAGCTCAACGCCATGCCATTTCGCGAACCACCTGCTCCCACCTGCAATTTGTGCATCTCCTCGATCGTCTCAGTTCTCAGGATTCTAAGCCCCTTGTACACGCCGCCGTTTAGATGAGAGATGAGAAAATGGGACAGATCTATCACGGTTGAAAAGAGGCTGCCTGCCGGATCCTGAGGAACAGTTCCTATGACATATGGCTTGACCGGTTGAGAAGTCTCCTCTGGCCTGCCAGCACGCTCATAACCTTGGGCAAACGACTCCTCAATCCTCTCCGTTAGCTCGAAACCACTTGAGTCCATCTCCAAAGGTCTGAGAACATTCTCCTTCACATAGTCATCGTATGGCTTTCCTGAAAAGACTTCAATCAGGTGACCAATGACCGCAAACGCAGTGTTACAATAAGCATAGGATTTTCCGGGAAGCTCTACAATTCTCGCGGCCTCCGAAACATATTCCTTCAGAATCGGTGCGTCTTTCTTGTCAGAGTATATGGGTGGAACACGGGTGGGCATTCCTGAATAATGGGTGAGCAAGTGCCGTATCGTGGGCTCCTTCTCAAATCTAGTCTGAATCTTCACATCCAGATGATTGTTGACAGGATCGTCAAGGTGGAATTTGCCTCTCTCCATAAGCTGAAGGAAACCTGTAGCCACAACCGGCTTCGTGACTGACGCACATCGATATACCGTTTCAGGTGTCGCTTGAACCTTCTTCTCCATGTCGCAATGTCCAAACCCCTTCGCCCAAATGATCTCATTGTCCCTAACTGTCGCGACAGAGGAACCAGGATGCTTCCTGCTTTCCAACTCAGCTACAATGAATTTCTCAAGTTGCTCAAACATGGTTGGATCCTCTGATTGGCTACCTCGCCTCGACTATCAAATGTCCATGTATAAGCGTTTTCGACATGTGGCTACGGGAGTCCGGGTCTATGAGAGGACCCCGGGAGGCGTTTCTCGCGCTAAGCAATTGTTATATAGCGTGCTGGCTGAAGTTGTTGTGGGCGAAGAAACTGTTTTTCATAACTATTTGCGATGTTAAGCCTGGTCGAGATGAAATTGCCTACAGTCGGATGGAGAAATTGACAAGCGACGGGGCAGTTACGCCTCTGGTTATCGGGCGACTCTTCCAGGAGGCGGATGTGATGCTTCTCTTACACTCGACTGACATGGAGGCTCTGAACGACTATCTGGTGAAGAACGTGCGAAGCATCGAGGACATAGAAGAGCTTGTTGTTGTGCCAATCTACAGGTTCAGGCTCCTATCTTCCTTCGACTTCATGATTGAGCCAGAACAGCAAAGCATGGGCGCGGCCCCCGTTGAGCCTGAGGAGCTACTCTTCTTCATGGCAAGGATCGACATTGCGCCTGGCAAAGACCTTGCCGTGTATGAGCACATCTTATCCCTTAAGCCGACAGATAAGTCTGTACCGCTTATGGCGGGGCATACGTTTCACAGTAAGGACTTTGACTTGGTCCTCTTCTTCTTGGCAAAGAGCCTAGAAAGTGCTTGGGAATTCGTAAAGGCATTGCGTGTCATCGACGGCGTATGGGACACCGATGTGGATCTCATGGCGCATTTTGAAGGATTGGTAGCTCTGAAACGGTTCAAGGAAATGGCCTCTGAGGTGCCTGCCAAGAGCGGTCCGCATCGCAGAGTGAGGAAGAGGAAAGTTGCAAAGTGAACAGAAACAGGCGACAGGCATAAAGAGACTTGAGACGCGAGTCGGAAGGCTCTGGGGATTTCACAAAGTGGAGAAGGGAGTGGTCCCAAGGCTTCCGGCCGAAAGAACTGTTGGGAGGCTTGTCCGTCTCTTCATCGCATCCATCGGTACGGTCGGCTCATTCCTGAGAGAGAGAATGGGTGAAGGCGGCCTACAGAGCATGTTCGAATACCAAGGTGAAAAGTTCGGCGAAGGCTGGGAGAGACTGAGTTGGAGAGCAGACGATATAGCGGAGAATATGATTCGGTTGAACTTTCAACCCTTCGACATAGAAGCGCAATACACTGGGGACAAAGATAAGGCGACCATAGTTGTCTCGAAGTGCCCCCTTCCCGAAAGATTTCTTCAGTCGCCGGAGTTTCTAAGAGAGATCACATCTGAACAGAAGGTGACTACAGAAATGACTTCACTATTCTCGTCGGTCGAGAAGGCCGAGCGGTCATTGGATTGGCCTCCGAGGAAAACAGAGGTTTGCGCGACATGTAGAATAGTTATGCCTAGATTGGGAAAGAAACTAGGCTTCGACTGGAAACACAGCGCAGTCAAGGGTACGCCGCCAAAGTGCGTCTTCGACATTGAGATCATAAAGCGCCAAAAACAAACCTAGATCCTCACCAACCTATGTCATAGCTAGAGTTGAAATCAGGAGAGAAGCAGGTTAGCTTTATTTCTTTGACAAAGACTGTGAACCATTGAACACTTTCCTAAGCGAGTTGCGGATGAAAGGCCGAGAGACGAATGACTAGGCTGGCTTTGGCATGGCGCGATCTACGAATTGTGGGCGGAGCGATATGGATCAACTTAAGCCTCTTCGCAGCTATGCTGCTTGGCGCAACAGTCCTAATGGAGATGTCGGGCTCCTACCCGGGAATCAGTTTCGACCGCATTCTGGTGAAGGCGTTTTTCATGGCTCTTCTCGATCCAGTGGAAGGAGGAATCGGGCCAATACCGACACTAGTGACATTCATATTGCCCATTTTGACAATGATCATCCTCGGCGAGGGAGCTCTTCGTATCTTCACAGTCTACATGCAGCGTGGTGAGCAGCGAGAGGAGTGGGATCTTTTGGTCGCACAAACGTTCTCGAAGCACACAGTGATCTGCGGCGTCGGCGAGTTAGGCCGGGCCGTAGTCCATCGATTGATAATGCTCAACCCTGAGGCGCAGGTGGTGCTGGTAGACACCCATCCGGACATAATGGCTGAGCTGGGGCTGAGAGGTCCCAACATCTGCCATGTTCAGTCCGACATGACCGCCCAAGCCACGCTTGAGGCTGTACGTTGCCAGGAAGCCAGCCTGATCATCCTCACGTCTGGGAGCGATGCTTACAACTTGGAGGCGGGCGCTAAGGCTCTGAGGCTCAACCCCAAGGCTGAGATCTGGATCCGCCTGTACCGAAGTGGTCTCGCTTCACTTATGGACCTCGGCACCAAACCCAACGTGCATTTCTTCTCCCCATACGAGCGGGCGGCGGAGGCATTGGTGGAGCACATCACAGCCGGGATTAAGCAGCAGAACAAGTAGGCCGGATGCGGTCAGCGTCGTTGAAAGAGTTGAGGGCTGAGATCATCCCCTTTGAGCGAACTGGAATTCTTGACTGCGATAATTGTCCGACGGACAGGACTTCGCGACCCTAGGCTGTGAGTAGCTTCTTTTTTGCTATTATCTTCTCTATCTTCCTCTTCGCATCCATCTTCTGGCATAGAGCCAGGGCTTCGTTCAGAAGCGAGTAAGCTCTCTCCTTGTCACCCTCCTCATTTCTGTTGAGATACATCAATCCATACTCGTATAGGAGTTCGGCGAACTCCCGGACATACCATTTTTCTGCGTTCAGGGACCTGTATCCTTGAAGACTCTTTTCGAAGAATTGCAAGGATTGCTCCCAGTTTTTCTGTTCTCTGAAGAGCATCGCTTTCAACATTTCAGCGCGAGAGATGACTAGTATGTTTCCTGATCTTGTTGCGTGTTCGTAGGTCTTCTCAATTAGCTCTTGAGCCTTTTCAATTCCCCCCTTTCTCAGGTATAACTTTGAAAGACGCGGAAACACTGAGTATAGTAACGCCGCGACATTTCCCGCGTTTTCGCAGATGCTCTTGGTTTCCTTGAGGTATTTCTCAGCTTCCACATAGTCTTCCTTTTCCATAGATAGCTCTCCAAGATAGAACGTAGCATAGCCGGACCATTGATACTCTCTGACGCTTATTGCCATCTCGTGGGCTTGAGTAAGATGCTCCCGGCTTTTCTCCCATTCTCCCAGAACCATATAGCACCATCCAAGAACCCGCATTGGCGACGGGGCATGGGACATGTAGTTGATTCTGTTATCCAGTGTTAAGATTTCTTTAAGCATCGAAATGGCTTTCTGTATCTCTCCCATGTATGCGTAAGATTCCGCCACGTCAGTATTAACCCACGCCAAGCTGTATAAAGCACCAACCCTCTTTGCCAGGTCTGATCCTTGTTGAGCTGCTTCGAACGCCTTTTGGAATTCACCTGTAGGCATGTAGGCAGCGTAAAGGTTGGTGTACAGACGGAGAGCACTTTCCACACAGTTGTTTTCGAGGGCTATCTTCTGTCCCTGCTCGAGGTATTTTCTAGCCTTATGATATTCTCCAGAATGAAGATTCAGTATTGCCAGATTGTTATGGCAGTTCGAAAGAACTTCAGGATCCTGTAGTCTCTCCGCCAATTCAAAGGCTTTCTGTGCGTATGGCAAAACCTCTGCGGCAGGCTTGCCGCTTCGCCAGATCATGTTCGAAATATCTTGATATAACTTGGCCAACTCTAGGCTTTCAGGCCTCTTCTCGAGGATTTCTAAAGCCATACGGTGATGCTCAGAAGCCTTTTCCTTGTCACCGACCCCTTGCCACAATCTGTATGCCATCTTGGCATGAAGCCTTGCAACACCTTTCTCATCTCCTAGCTGACTTCGCAATGTCAAAGATTTATTCCAGAGTTCCATGCAGGCACCAGTTTGTCCCATCCACGCTTTGAGGTCGCCAAGCCTCTCAATCATGCTAACCTTCTCGTCGAGGCGACCCTCCTTCTCTTCGAGAAGCTCGAGAGCGTGCTGTAGATACGAAAAGGCCTCACCATGGGCATATGTCTTCTGTGCTTTCTCCCCTGCCTTCAAAAAGTAGTCAAGCGCCTTGTCCTTGTTGCCACCCTCCAGAAAGTGGTAGGCAAGTTCTCCGAGATGTTCATCAGTCTTTTCAGCGTAGACCTTCTCTAAAACGCATCCCATAGAATCGTGCAGCTTCATATGTCTCAGAAGGCTGACTTCCTCGTGTAAAACATCTCTAACTATGACATCGGCAAAGGAGTAGATGCCTTCTCCACGGATAACCTTCTCCTTAACCAATCCAGTTTTGACGATTCTCTCCATCAATTCAAGCAGTTTATCTTCTTCAAGGCCGGAGATCTCGCGTAGAGCCTTGAAGGTGAAATCCTTCCCGATAAAAGAAGCCATGGTCAGCATGTGTTGACTTTCATCGTCTAATCGGCCTATCCTTGCCTTTATGACGCTCTTGACGGTTTTCGGAAACTCGATCTTTGAGGCTTCCTTGATCTTCCATTTGTTCTCCTCCCGGGAGATGAGTTGCTCTTCCTTGAGAGACTTTATCACTTCTTCAACGAAGAATGGGTTTCCTCCTGTTTTCTGATAGACTAACTCGCAGAACTCTTTTGGAACATCGTCTTGCTCCAAAATCTGCTTGATCATCTCTGAAACATCGTCAAGAGACATGCGCCTCAATGGAACGGCTTCAAGCAGGCGTTCTCTATTCAATTCTGCAACGACAGGAGACAATGGATGTCTCTCATCAATGTCTGTGTCGCGATAAGTGCCTAATAGAAGCAGAGACTCCTTGTGGACTCCGCGAGCCAGATAATGTAGTAGCAAAAGGGAAGACTGATCGGTCCACTGCAAATCATCGAGAATCACGAGCAACGGAGCTTCCTTGGAGATGTTGGTGACGAATTGCGAAACTGCTTCAAAGAGTCTGTTACGCTCATCTTCAGGGCTTATCGGCAGGGATTGCGGAATTGTGCCAAGCTTCTGCTTGATTTCCGGGACTAGCTTACAGACTTCGCTTGGATAGTAGCCAATCACCTTGTATAGTCGCTCAGGAGTACAGACCTGCAAATAATCCTTAATCGCTTCGTTCCAGACAACATAAGGGGGCACACCGTCTATCTTGAATAGGGCGGGGCATCTGCCGGATAGGACCTGCATGCCACGTAGACGTGCATAGGCCCCTAGCTCTCTAGCCAACCTTGTCTTACCGATCCCTGGCTCTCCATAAAGAAAAACCACACCGCCTTCGCCGTGAACCGCTTTATCAACAGCCTTTCTAAGAAGATCCATCTCTTCAACTCTATCGATGAGCTGAACCTCTCTTGCACCCAGTGGACGGGGGATCGGAACAACGAGGCTTGGCTTATGCGAGGGTACGAGAGCTTCCCTCAAAGATTCTTCGCCAACACCTCTTAAGACTCCAAGCAGATCTGCCGCGGTTTGATACCTTCTCTCAGGTCCCTTCTCCAGAAGCTTCATGATAATGTCAGCCAAGGCCTGTGGAAGTTTCGGATTCAGCCTGCTCGGCGAAACTGGATAATCGTGAACATGACCAAAGATAACCTTTACAGGATCTTCTCCAGGGAAAGGAGGTTTCCCGGTCACCGTCTCGTAGAGTACTGCGCCGAGCGAATAAAGGTCGGATCTACCGTCAGCCTCTTTCCCCAATGCTACTTCAGGAGCGACGTAGGCAACTGTGCCCACTATTATTCCGTCTTGCGTGATGCGGGGTTGACCGAGCATCTTGGCTAAGCCAAAATCCATCAGTTTCGCTGTGCCCTCTTGGGTGATTAGGATGTTTTCCGGTTTGATGTCTCGATGGAGGACGCCTTGAGAGTGCGCATACTGAAGCGCACTGCAAACATCTATGCCGATTCTTAAGACGGTCTCTAAATCGCATTTACCTTCTGGATATGTTGCCGCAAGGTCACGTAGGCTCATTCCGTCGATGTATTCGAGCACGAAGAACTGTTTTCCCTCTTCCTTGCCGATATCGTGGATTGAGACAATGTTTGGATGGGTAAGTTTGGCTACTGCCTGTGCTTCACGTATGAAACGTGAGTAAGCCTCTTCATCGGTAGCTGCGCTTTTCAGCATCTTGACTGCGACGACACGGTTCAAGACGGTGTCTCTGGCTTTGTATACAATGCCCTTTCCACCCTCACCAAGCTTCTTCAGAATGGCATACCTACCATTCTGTAGACGTTCAATAGAAGACAATAATACCTACCAAATTGATTTGCTGCTTGCATCCTATTCCTACGCCGGTTCTTAAAGGCTATCTCAACCAAAAGCTGCAACGGCTAGGCATCATCACCATTTTGTGTGAATGAAACCAGTATGTTGACAAGAACTTAGGGTAGAGAGCCGTACTTGGATCCCACTCGCGGACCGCACAGTTTATCCATCATTGTTCTACTCCGTTAGGATTGATCTAGGATGGAGAAAAGGACCCTCGGCCGAACTGGACAGAGGAGCACGATCGTAGCGCTAGGCGGAGCTATCTTCATCGGAAAGCCAGAGCAGCGGGACGCGGACGCGTTCATAAAGCTCGCATTAGACCGAGGAGTGAACCATGTTGATGTGGCTCCCACCTACGGCGACGCAGAGGTTAAGCTAGGCAGATGGGTTAAGGAATACCGGAAGAGCATCTTTCTAGCCTGCAAGACAACAAATCGCACTAGGAAGGAGGCTGCAGAAGAGCTTAGAAGAAGCCTCGAACGCCTACAGACCGACTACTTCGACCTATATCAGCTACATGCGCTCGACAAGCCCGAGGATCTGGAAACGGCCCTCGGGCCTAATGGTGCAATCCAAGCAATCTTGGAGGCGAAGAAGGAGGGGCTCGTTAAGCACGTTGGCATAACGAGTCATAACCCCATCAACATAATGAGAGCTCTGAAACGCTTCGAATTTGACACAGTCCTACTGCCAGTCAACTGCGTACTCAAAGCGCATCCGCAACCCGAGAACGACTACGAACCTGTACTGGCGCTCGCCAAGGAGAGAGAAGTAGGAGTGATAGCTATGAAGGCAATCGCGAAGGGACCATGGCCCAACGAGAAGAAGCCTTACAAGACTTGGTATCAACCATTCGACACTCAAAGAGAAATCGACGAAGCGTTATGGTTCACTCTATCCCAAGACGTGACGACAGCCACGACCTCATCCGACATCCGAATAGCCACCATGATGATTGACGCGGCAGAACGTTTTACCCCTATGAGAAGCGAAAAGCAGGAGGAGCTTATCCTAAAAGTCTCTTCCCATAAGCCGCTCTTTCCCAGAGCAGCCTGACATCGAGGAAGGCGTAGCTAACCTAGGAATGGATCCTAGGCATCACAATGTGATTTCCTCAGGTCCATGGCACCGACATGTCTAGTCGAAGGTTTCAGAAGCTCCACCTGCGTGGTGAAATCTTCGTACGGCTCGGCTAAGAGCGACGACTGACAAATAGCTGACATGGGCATGTTACCTCGGCGGCCTACAGGCGGATAGTATAGGGTTCCGAACGCATAGCAATTGGAGCTGTCTTAATATATACAGATGCGTTCTAGTACGCGAGGGGGGAAGAGAATGGATCTCGTAGAGGTCAACCCTAGAAAATTAGGTGGAAAACCCGTAGTAAAGGGGACACGCATCCCCGTCGAGCTGATTCTACAATATGTCAACGAAGGGGCAACAGTGGGTGAGATCCTCAAAGATTACCCGCACCTCTCTAGAGAGGTCGTTCAAGAGATTTTGAAACTGGCACGGATGACTCACGAGACCGTGGGATATGAGAGGGTCGTCGCAGCAGCGAACTAGCCTACGGCTTCTCTTAGACGAGAACGTTCCTAGAAGACTCCATGAAGCCCTAATCTCCAAAGGAATAGACGCGACGACAGTGCAGACTGAGGGATTGACGGGAGAAGAAAATGGAAAGGTAGTAAGACATGCGGTCAATCACAACAGGATCATCGTGACATTCGATGAGGACTTTCTAGGACTGGTGAATCTGGATGAGAGAGTCAGAGTAGTACGCATCGCAATACCTCAACGCAAGGCGATAAGAGTTCTCCAGAAGCTTGCGGAGGAAATAGTAGACAGTTGTTCGAAGCTTAATGGTGCGAAGTTCGTTGAAATAACTGAAAGACAGTTAGGTTTTCAATCCTCATTTAGCGCGTAGAGCAGATTAGGAAATAGGATTGCAAGTACTAAGCTAGAGGGCACAATGTCCTGCGAGACCTTGTGTTGTCACGCATGGCTCAACCCAACCGTGAACCTCTCGACAACATCTATGCAACGGAAGAACCGGACGCTACGTCTTCTCCTAATCGTTCTAATCAAAGTTTCCAGTATCTTAGTCCTTGAAGCCCTTCCTATGCACTCTGGATGCATGGTGAGCATAAAGTATGGCACCTTCTTCTCGTAGATTGCTTCGAACTCTTGAATCCAAATGTTGAAGGCTTCGCTTGGCGGCCTCCGTTCTATCTCAAAGATCGGCCAGTCATCAAGAAACCATTCGACGGGAAGCTCCACTATGCCAGTTGACTTACCGTCTTGTTTGATCACATAGGGCTTCTCGTCATCCATCAAGCTGCTGTCATACATGAAGCTAAACTTCATCAGGTTTGCCATGGTGTTTTGGCTGAACTCCCAATGAGGTGCCCTAAATCCAACCGGCCTGTGACCAGCCGCTACCTCTAAGGTGTCGATTGACTTCCTGAAGACTTCTACTTCGTCCTCCTGCGGCCTCAGTTCACCCAAGTTTTCATGCATGTAGCCGTGAGCCGCGACCTCGTGCCCCCGTCGCACAATCTCCTTCACGCTTTCCGGATACTTCTCAGCAGTCCACCCAGGCACGAAGAAAGTAGATTTGATCCCATACTTGTCTAGCAGACCGAGTATTCTTGGAAGGCCGACCTTGGGACCGAACTGTCCTTTTGAAAGCTTCACAGGCTTGTCAGGAAACATTCGAGCTTCACAGCTCTCAGCGTCATAGTCAAAGGTAAGTAAGACAGTACATCTAGGTTCTTTCGCCCGAGCCATTAGCGATCATCCCTGCAGAGAAATGCGACGCTTGGATACTTGATGCTTTTTATGAATCCCCGTTGATCTAAGCGGTTCGATAGCCGTCACTACAGTTATCTGCGCTTTTGATAGGGCAAGCGACAAAAAGCACATCATGCCATAGACGAGGCGTGAGATGAGCCAAATTGAACACCGATGAGATCATGAAGCTAGCTCTAGATATGGCAGGCTTCGAAGCGATCCCTGCTGACAGCGAGATATACGTTCCTGGCGATAGAATAAGAAGAGTCTTGGTCGGCATTGACATTGGATCAGCCGAGCTATTCATGGCGAAGGATCAAGGTTACGATGTTGTGATTGCTCATCATCCGGCGGGCGGACGAGCAAGGCTTGAAGGTTGGAAGGTCTTCGAGAAACATATAGACCAGATGAGAGAGGCAGGCGTTCCAGATAATGACGCCAGAGAAGCAATTCGGAAGAAGATCTCGACTCTGGAAGTTG
>Ga0315309_1001238_pt1 | contig 15293 bp, 11 predicted proteins | sample TDP4_MG_FD_203080 | JGI IMG/M metagenome (GOLD analysis project Ga0315309, IMG submission 203080) | Freshwater sediment microbial communities from Lake Towuti, South Sulawesi, Indonesia - TDP4 | ecosystem: Environmental > Aquatic > Freshwater > Lake > Sediment | place: Indonesia: South Sulawesi... | reverse complement strand
TAGAAACCACGCGCTTGTCTTCGAGCTTGAATATTTTCTTGGCTTCCTCAAAATCGAAAGCCTCCACTCCTCTACTCAAATAAAGCAACGAGTACTTTTCAGCCAGCCAATTCGGAATCCACCGCATCTTACTCCCTCGAACGCATATAGTCAAACTATTTGTTTGACTAAATTACATAGTCAAATAAATAACTTGACCATTTCTTATTTAAGCATTTTGAAAACACCCTGCCGTCAAGTTCACCATATCAACGGAAATAACGGTCGGACTTAGCTACTACAACGAAAAAGCATAACGTCACATTTCAAATGCACGCAAAGTGCGCTTAGAGAATATGACAGAAATGGATAAGGGTGTATCTGAGCAAGGAGCAGAGGCGTCTTCTCAGAAGGATTGCTGAAGGCTTTGGCATAGGGGAGTGCGAGGTTTTACATCAAGCCTTCATGGAATATGCAAAATCCACAAGCCTAATCACAGAAACAATACACAAAAGAAAAAATAATCCAAGCATGTGACCTCACCTAGCAAGACAGGATGACCGAGATAAGCGAGAGCCAACGCACGTTTTTAAACAAATTTGAACGCCAAAACCAATTAACTAAACGTACATGGCGCTTCGCGCCCTTAAAAGAAGCATGAAAAGCTTTTCATGCCTCCTCCATTACCCCTGAGGTTGTTGGAGGCATCGGGTGGCAGACCGGTAATTTTGTGGGGCTTTGACCTCCTTAACTAAACTGGTCCTCGCCTCTGCTGGCGCTTAAATGAATGGGCCTTGAGCCCGGATGGCAAATTGCCATTAAGGCCTTGAGGGGTGTCTCCCGAAGCCTCCAACAAGATGGAGGTGAAAACAATGCTAGATAAGGCTTGCGGGGTTGATGTGCACAGGGACCTGCTTGTCGCTGCCATCCTCGGCGAGGGCTGGACGGAGACTAAAACCTTTGAGAACAGCATGGAGGGCGTCGATGCCCTTAAAAAATGGCTTGGGGTGCACGGGTGTGGGCATGTAGCCATGGAGTCCTCGGGGGTCTACTGGGTTCCCCTATACTCGGCCCTGGAGGAGGCCGGATTCGATGTTGTGTTGGCGAACGCCCGCCAGGTGAAGGCCATACCAGGCCGAAAGACAGACCAAGCAAGTTCGGAATGGCTGGCCCACCTCCTGAGAGGCGGCTTGATCAAGCCCAGCTATGTGCCGGGGAGGCGCCTGAGGGAGCTTAGGGAACTCACTAGGCTTAGGGTTAAGCTGGTCCAGACCAGGACGGCCTTCAAGAACCGATGCCATAAGATTCTGAACAGGGTGAACATCAGGCTTGGGTCTAGGCTTAGCGATGTGTTTGGAAAGGCTGGTATGGAGGTCCTAGAGGGCCTCATGCAAGGCAAGGCCATAGACACCATCATCGAGCAGAGCAAGAGCAAGCTGTTGAAGCAGAGAAGGGATGAGGTTGTGGAGGTGGTGAAGGGCTCCCTAAGCCAGGTGGACATATTCGTTCTGAAAGAGTGCGTGGACGAGGTGAGGCACTTGGACAGGAGGATCAGGAGGGTGGATGCTAGGATCCAGGGGCTCGTCAACAAGGAGGACACGAAGCTCATAGCCAAGGTTCCAGGTGTTGGGAAGACATCGGCTGCCGTGATCATGGCTGAGATAGGTGATCCAAAGCGCTTTGAGAGCGGCAAGAAGCTGGCCTCTTGGGCAGCTTGGCCCCGTCGGTCTACCAGTCGGCTGGGAAGAACCTAACCGGGAGGATTACCAAGCAGGGCTCTAAGTGGCTTAGGCGCATCATGGTTCAGGTGGCCCATGCAGCCATAAAGGTCAGGGATTCAAGGCTAAGGCTGTTCTGGTCAAAGGGCCCTACGGCTAAGCGAAAAAGCTTTTCATGGCAAAATTAAGAAGAAAGCATCACAGCAACCATAAATAGTTTGCCATAACGACAAGAGCAATAGCAGGACTAAGCTACTACAAAGAATCAGGATAATGCATGGCGATGCAGAGGCGTAAGATCAACAATTGGGCTCCAATGAAGCTTCGGTTGGGAAAAGTAATATGCCACACCATTAAACTCCGCAACATTTCTAACGGTTGAATAACTCATCTTTTTGATCGGAGGTTTGACTTCTCTAATGGCTTCCTTTGAACGTATGAATTTAAGACCTAATCTTGAAAGGTCTGATACGTTAACGAATGTTCTCATATAAGTAGTTCCTCCAGATGGATGAACCACGTAGGTCTTGGCTGGAATAACTCCATGGAGCCTTAAGACATTAAATATGAACCGGCGAAGTTCACTTTGGACCCCAAACGTCTGGAAATAAGTTGGTGGGGTTTCGGCCTCATCTAAATACAAGATAACATCCAATACTCCGCAGAGAAATTCCTTTAATGCAGTTGCGTTAGATTCCCTTACATTTAGGGGGATGTTCCCTTCAGAAACGTTGGAACAAATAGAAGCAAGAACATCGCAATCAATCCGAACCTTTTTTCCTCCGGCAACATAGTAGATTTTTCCTCGAATAAATTGCTCTCGTAACGCTTCGGAACAGAGCTTTGCCAAAACGTACGCATGACCGGGGTTAAGTCCGTCGATTATAACCTTATGTTCATATTTCCTGGATTTGATCTGCGTACCCAAGAGGTACGCCATTTTTCCCTTTATCGTTATAGGACCAACGTCAGTCATAACATACGCGGCTTCTCTGCCTTCGAGAATAAGGCATATTTCCTCTGGGATATTAAAAGTCTCAAGGAGTTCTCCTTTTGAAATGTTAGAGGCTTTCTTTATCCCCTCTATCGTAAAAGCCTCACAACCTTCTGACAACAATATTTCGTTTCCGTCAGTGGTTATTCTAAAGATTCTGGTTCGACAATATTTCCGAATACCATTCGGGATCATTGCCCAGTGTGGTCTGCCTTCCCCATCAATTCCCAAAATCAAGTCATCTTTTTTCAATTCCTTTATTTTTAATAGTCCTCTATGACTCCAGACGAAACTTTCGCCACCAACCAGAAAGCCCATTTGTGACAATTTTCAGCAGATCCCCAGATGTTATAAATAACGAACTTCGAATTATTAATATATAATATTAATATAATACTTCAAAGGTGACAACATGTACTTCAAAAATTGGCCTTTTCGTGTTGTCCCCGAGCGAACATCCGAGCTATGGGCTGACCGAAAGAAGTTGCTCGAAAATATGCTATCCCTTCTAAAGGGATGTTCAGAAAAGAAGAGGTCATCCATATGCTGCATATGGGGATATGTGGGGGCGGGAAAATCTCATTCGCTGCTTCATTTTAAGTGGCTATTTGAAAAAGAGAGAAGAATAACTGTCATTTACTCTCCACTACCAAAGCAAATGAAAAGATATGCTCACCTTTACCAACATGGCTTTTTCAATGCGATTAACTTTCTATCTTTTTCAGATGTTACAGCAGATATTTGGAAGAAGCTTAATCCGAAGGGAATTGATGCAAGAGGAGAAATGAAAGCCTTGGAGATTGTTAACAATGAAATCTCTAATAATTGGCTCGACATGGCGCAAGTAATAATGATTCTTGGAAGGACAATTGCGCTTACAGGCTCATATAGAGACCCTCTTTGCCTGCTCTCTCAAGCATGGCTATCCGGTGAGCGTTTGTCAAAAAGGGAACTCAGAGTTCTAGGCGTAACATCTAATCTAGTCGATGATTCCGATTTTGTTAGGGCAACAAGTTGCATATTGAGAACACTCACCTATAGGGGGAATCAATGCAACGGCTATGATACGGTATTTTGGATGCTTGATGACTGCCACTTTTTTGCCGCTATAAAACAAGCAAGTCAGAAGAATTTCGCAACTATTCAGCAGTGCCTTCGGGACGTATTTGATGCATGTCCCGACAACCTATGTCTGATTCTATCTTTTGCCTCGAGAGATGTAACCAAGTTTAGGGAACTACTGATCGAAGACTTACTAAATAGAACAACAGCACAAGTTGAGATCGCGCCGCTTACATTGGAAGATAGCTTTGATTTTGTGCTTGACTTGATAAATAACGAGAAATTTGGAAAAGAAAAGGCCGAAGATCAGTACTATCCTTATACTGATGATGCAATCAAGTCGATAATCAAATACATTTCACAAGAAGCAGACCTTACCCCACGAGAAATAATGAAGCACTTAGACGAGGTTACTACAAGAGCTGAAAAAGAGATCTATCCGAAAAGAATCACACAGGATTTCGTAAAGACGGTGTTTGAAAGAGTTTCCTGAGGGATTTTCCAATATCAGCTTTCGCCAATTATATCTTGTTGAATTCGCTTCGAACGGAAGTATTTGAATGCGCGGGGGCATCTCTTGAACACCAATTGTGGCAACAGAGATATGGAAATTTCAAACGGTATGAGCGAAAAGAGTAGGTCTCTCAATCCTTGACTTTTCTCAATTTTTCTTCATATTCTCTTGAGATTACGAGATAATTTCTTACCCCCCAATCATCAACGTGAAAACGTATTCCCCCACATGACTCGGATTGTAGAGTACTGACTGTGCTAGAAACATCCGATTGTTCACATAGTTTACTATTAGGCAGAAACAAGAGCTCTACGCACACAGTATCATATATGGCACTTAGTGGGGCAAGACGAAATGCATCATCTCTATATGTCTCGTAGGCCTTCAAGATTTCGTTTCGAAGAAGACCAAAGTGCTTTCCAAGATCTATCTTTTCCGTGGGAATGTTATACAGGCGTGATGCTCTTTTGAAGAAATCACCTTGCGGCCCCATTATTTCATCAAGCTTCAAGATATCACCAAATTCTTGCAGGAAGCTTTCAACCATGTTGCTACGTTCATTATTATACTTCAATAAGACGGGTAGGTATTTTGTTCTACCCATTTTTCTCTTATCTGGGATGTCAACTCTTTGGATTATTCCCAGATCTACTAGTGGATCTATGTGAGCGAGACTTTTATGAATTCGAACATGATCGGAATATCCTTGCATCGCATTTCTCGCCAGTGTTTGCATGGCATGGCGCTGATGTAGTTCAGTGGCAATTGTCATGTATGTGTCAACTATCCTCAAGAAAATGCGCTCAAGTCCGCTTTGGTTTTCCTCATTTGGAGAAAGAAAATCTGCTAAAACAATACCGTCACCAGTTTTTTTGTATACTTCCTTAAGTTCCTCTAAGAAAAGAATCGGAAAGGCTCCATCCCCATCCAAGAAGTATTTTAGCAAAACAACTCTAGCCTTGCCTGCTAGATCAAGTGAATCTGTAGCATATTTATTGACGACATATCCTCGATGGGACCATTGCAACTCTCCCCGTAAGAGACCTATTTTCAACGCATAATCTACGACAAATTGACAAGCTCGCGCATTAACTCTCTCACCCATGGCTTTTAGTTTCTCATTTAGACAATTGCTGGCTGACTCCAAGCTTGTGCCTTCTGAAGGCTTTGTGCAATGCTTGACCAAAAGCGCAAGATATCCTAACCGTCGAGCCAGTTCATGTGTATTCAACACGAGGCGTATTGTATTCGTCAAAATTCTCTGCCGCCATGAGCACTAGCTCTAGGCCGAATTTTCGCCAAAAAAACACGATTGGCATTTTGGCAATCAATTAAGGCAAATCCCAAGGGAAGTTCTCTAACCATATATTCAAACGTCCTAGATTCAATATGTTCGTGGCCAATCTCCACTTCGTCAGGCACAGTTGTATTGAGCATATTAGATACGACTTCAATGTCACTCGTCATGGTAATTGAATGAACTATCAAAATATCGGCATTTCTTCGAATTGCCGCATCAAGCCCTGATGGCTGTTGCGTAGTTGCTGCAATGGATAGTCCGATATTTCTACCTTCGTTAATGTATTGCTTTAGAGGAGCCTTAGATCCAATGATACCTGTATTGGGAATAAAATTATGCGCTTCGTCGATTAGTATCCATCCACGTGGTAAGCCACTTTTAGCTTGGGCTTCAAGCTGCTTTGCTTCCAACTCAAGTCGAGTTCTTTCATGGGAATTCAATTTCTTCGCTTCTTGAATTTTTATTTCCGCTCGCTTCTCGCATTCAGCGGTGATGCCTCGAAGTTGAATAATCTTCTTAACAAGCAGCCCCAGAACTAGTCCCCGGACTTGCGGGTCGAGATCTCGCAGAAGGAGAACAGTTACTTGACCTACTTTGAAGAGATCATGAGCACTAGTTCCTTGAGAAGAGAATATCGACAAGCTTTTGGTAGCGGCTAAGCGACGCTCCACAGCATCGAGCGTTTCTCTCCGGAAGTTCAATTGAGCCCCTCGAATACATTGAATCATGTCATCAATAGAGTAGTCTGATTTCGCATCAATTCTCTTCACGCCATCATAATACCCTTCAACTGCAACACGCTGATAGACTTCTCTGATGCACTGCCCCATGGGATCCAGCAACGGGTCCCATTCAAAAAGCGAAGCCCAGTCTGTGCCATCCAGATCACAAGGTCTGACAGAGAACTCTTTGTAAGATTTCGGGTAATATGAGTGCCCCATCCCTCGAGGATAGTATACAGTCATTCTCTGAACTTGCTCGGGTTTTAGATCCCATCTTTCCAATTCATCCAATTGATCCATGGACGGCTTATCCATAGTCCAAAAAATGTTTAATGTGTCGAAAATCAATACTGCTTGCTTAAGGGTGCCAATGTGAAATGTATCGTTGATTAAACCTTCAACTATATTCCCAAGAGTATGACTCTTACCACTTCGGCGTTTACCCATGATATAAACAACATGTGCACCCTTGGTGTCAAGCCATAGATTTTTTCCCATGTCGCCATTGAATTCTGCCGCTTTACCTATGAAAATGGCATCAATTTCTTCTTCTAGAGCTCCAATGAGAAACTCGTTGTTTTGCATGGTAGTAACTTTGAGACGAGGATGAGGGATGTAATATCCATCTTCGAACCTAATCCGTCGTGTAGATATCACTTTGTCTCCCTATCAAGAGTTCTCTACTGATTTGCTTGTTACTACATGCATTTTTTCTATTTGTTTGGCATAAGAAGCTGCTCTCGACATCACCATACATATGTGTCTAGGAATTATTTCTTTTCCCACTTTAAGCTTTACGCTCTCTATTGCTTCTTTGGTAAAAGGGTACAAATCCTCCAGAATTTGTTCACTAGTCTCTGTCTTCGCCAAATCTATCAACTTCTTGATGTTGATACCTGGGTCACGGACATATTTTATTAGATCTTTAACAAAAGGCTCAACTTCTTGAGGCGTCATTACAGGAATTTCAATGATTCCCCCAATTGATTCGCCTAAACGTGTAAGAACAGGTTTAGTTATCATTGCAGGAACATCTCTCTGTCTTTCTGCAGATGTTGACAAGAAAACAGATATGTCTGAAGCTGTGGGATCTGTAAGTACGGTAAACGCTGTCGAAAAGGTCCCCGCCGCATCCACATTAAGTCCTTTGGCTCTATCGAGTTCATCAAACGCCATGACTAGCGATTTTTTCTTATACTTTTTCACCAATTTTCCGAAAGTAAGCAAAATTTGGGCTAGGCTTCTGGGATCAGCATCTAGCAAATCAGATGTAACCCTAAGTTCAGACCTTTCTCGTGAGGTTGTGCCAGCAGCTGAAATCCATTTCCAAAGCGTCATTATATCGAAACGTGTTTGGGTTAAACAGTAGGTTGCTCTCCCCAAGTCTTCATTTTCCATGATTTCACATAGCTTCTTCTCCGCCAGTTCTGGATTACCGATCCCTACGTCCTTGATAGCATCATTGAGAGCATCTCGCAGAAGTGATATTACGAAATCCATTTTCAGTTTCTTCATTGTTTCTTGATAAAGAACTACAAAGGTTGAGCTCTTTGTCATGTTTGGACAATCGACTAGCACCGGAATTATCGGAAGTCTATCACCGAGTTCGTGCAATAACTTGTGAATAGTGTGAGTCTTTCCTCCCCCTGAGGTTCCCCAGTACAATTTTTTAGGAGCAAGATTGGCACCAAGCGAGATCTCTAAGTCAGTAATCTGTTTGTTGATGTCGACCGATGTTCTTCGCGCATAAAACAGTGCATCTTCTTCATTTGCGCGTGGATCTAAGACATAGTTACTCCTCTTCAGTCCAAACCATTTAGAAAGCGGCTCTTTATCCATGGGATATATCACCTACACTCTCACTTGCGTCATATATTTCTATCCAGTACCTATAAAGCTTATTTATAATGACTGGGTCATCGACATATATACCAAGCTCAACATTTCTTACTCCTGTGAGATTCTCCGAACCAAAAATGGCGACCTGTCTCTCTTTGCCCCAAATAATGTACAATTTTGTATGCAAATTTGGGTGGCCCACGATGTCAGCTTTTCTTTCTTTAAACCAGAGCAACGTTCTTGCAATCTGTTGCTTCCATGCGATGCCCCTCTTGTCCTCATGACGCGTCTCATTTCTCACCATTGGACGAGTAATTATTGAAACTTTAGGGTAAACGCCTGTCATTCGCTGAGCTCTTCGGAAGGCATAGTCTAAACTGTCGAGATCTCCGTTTCTGAGTCTTATCCATGGAGAACAGAGATACAGGTACAAGAAGTCATTCAAGTACGTAAGCGTTCCCAAGAAATAACCTGTAATATCACTGGTTATGAGTCCAAACGATTTCCGACTCAGCGATGGCAATCTATCCAAGACTGAACTGAAACAAGTGCCATTTATTACATCCGCAAGCAATAGCGCTTCTAATCCTTCATCCGTGATTCTGAATAAGTCTGTTCTCTTAGTTCTTGAAAACCTTTTATGCACAAAGCCAATTTTCTGGAGATCATCTAATCGTTCATTAATATCTTCTTCCATGACGCCAATCTTTTCGATGTAAAAAACAAGTTGGTCTCTGGATGAATCATGATGTGTTTCCAAGAATTGAAGCACCTCATATGCGCCTGGTTTGCCAAGAATATGGTGTTTCTTCATGACGATACACTCCTCTACACCTTAGGCTCCTTGCAGTAGTACTATGAACGGGGAACAATTTAAATTAAAAAAGGTTAACATAAATGGTTATGTTGCGTCTTCGAGTGACGAGTGATAGTCAAGCGGGTTCTGGTGCATCCTTGGGTGTTGAGTGGCAAATCCATTGGTGTATAGTCGAGTGGTGCATTCAGAGTGGTAATTTAGATAGGTGCTCCTATTCTTGCTAGTCCTTTTTTCCATTCATATATCCATACAATGTTTCCGTTCCATGCTTGTCTTTTTTCACTGGGTTCGTCCTCTATATTACAATAGCCTGTTTCTCCCTTTACTGTTCCACCTACTACTTGGATGAAATCCAGATAAACTGGAATACCGCATTCCTTTGCGAGTTGACGATAGCTTGTTACGGCTCTCTCGTTTACCCAACCGAAGTGTCGGATTGAAGATTTGGCTTTGGGGTCAAAACAGAATATTTCTTCTTCCTTCTCCGCTATATAGTTGGGCAGTTCATTTTTAACGATAATTTTTCTCTGTCTTAGGTCTATGCCTAAAGGGGTAATGGCATATTTATGCCGTAGATATTGATGAACCGCAAATTGACATGCCATGTCATGCATTTTATAGGCGGATAAAAACTGTTCCTCTGTTTTGATGAGTGGAAAGCCCAAGGTGGATAGGTCAACTGGAGTTTGACTTTGTGCATAATTGATGATGCATTCTCTCTTAATCATGTCTGCACTTCCTTTCTAAAAATTAAGCAGTATTCATGACATCGGTTTCCAACCCAAGCATTGAAGACTCCCAACGGTAGCAACCTCTTATTGTCTTGAAGCCATATTTTCTCATCTTTCAAAACCCATCTTCCACCCTTTGAAAGACTGATTGCCGTATCGAAAGCTAAAGGGTATAATTGTCCTTCAAAGAAAACGTTGTTAGTTATAACCACTAAGTATCCACCTGGTTTAACCTGATCATAGACTTTATCAAATATTTCCTTTTGCTCTTCTATGAACGACTCATAGTTTTCAATATTTCCTATATTCCTTTCATCTTCACTATACTCGGTTGGGATGCCAAGCTCACTTCTTTCCTCTTGCCTCATACTGGCTCTCTTCAACTGGTTCCAGTAGGGCGGACTTGTGATGATAAAGTCAACTTGGGAAATATTCATTTTATCTATATTCCTAGAATCTCCAAGAATGACTGTTTGTTTAGTACGGGTTTTTGCAATTTTAGCCCATTGTTCCTCCAGTTCTACACCAATTCCGATGCGCCCCGTCATATCACAAGCAACTAACGTGGAGCCAGTTCCTAAGAATGGGTCTAAAACAACTTGACCACGCTTCGTGAAGAACCTGATGAACTCCGCAATCATGGTTTCTGGAAATTTAGAAGGATGCAAAATTTCTCCAGGCTTACGTGGTGGCGGATTGTGAATGACCCAAGATTTAGTGAACTTTACCCACTCTTCTGTTGAAGTTATATCGTTTAGCTTGTTCTTCTCTTCAACTTCTTTCCTCCGTGTCTCTTCTATCCACTTTCGATACTCCCCAGAAAGTTCCTGAGGGAGTTCAACTTCCATCTCTTTAAGTTCTGCTTTAGTCTTCATAAACTCAGCTTTTTTCCTCCGCTCCTCTAAAATCCTCTGGACTTCTTTGGTTCTCATCTCTTCTAAACGCTCTTTCTCGCTTGGAAGCAAAGGAACCTCCGGAGCTTTAGTTGGTTTAACTTCTTCCCCTAAAAAGTGTTGTAATGGAGCCTCTGCCTCTTTCCTTTTTTTCGTGGCTTCTTTCTTTCTTTGCGCTGTTTCCCTAAGGGTCTTACGCATTTTTTCCTTAATTCCCTCAGTGGGTTTTGGTGGAGGTTTATGCTCCCTCCTCATTTTTTCAAGAACTTCTTTCCTAGTCTCAACGGATAACTCTTCTAAAGATACCCTAACTGTCTTCAGTCCCTTTGCCTCCTTTACCAATTCATTTAAGTCCATCAGAGGGTTAGTATCATAAAGCCTAAAGAAAGCTCTCATGGTTTCGCCTGAAAGCTCATTTTGAATAATGCACTTTGCTAGTTTATCTTGAGTTGCATAGTTATATTTCGTAAGCCTTAACGCCGTATCCTCTGTTAAGGCTTGGGTACCCAAGCCTTCCCTTACAAACTCCGAAAGTTTCCTAGATTTCCTGCACCAATCATCCTTTACAGTTGAATAGCTAAGAGTTAAACTATCGCATATACTTTTTATAGTTGGATATTTATCAGGGTAATTTTCAATAATAGCCCAAATAGCATCACCTTTTTCAGCATTGGTGAGGTCGTCTCTATGTATGTTTTCTATTAAACGTAATTCGTCCGCTTGCCTATCCGTTATCGCTCTTATAATGGCTGGCACCTCCTTTAATCCAGCCATTAACGCGGCTTTGACCCTTCTCTCCCCAACTACGACCTCAAATTTTTCCTCTTTCGGTCTAACAATAATAGGTTGAAGAACTCCATACTCTTTTATGTTTTCTGCGAATTCTTCTAAGCCTCTCATTTCCGTTCGTGGATTTCTACCAGAATATGCCAGCAAATCTATAGGTATTATAGTGAACCTGGTTTCTTCGGTCATTTCTTCTTCTCTCCTTTCTCTATCCATTGTTCTATTGCCTCTTGAATAGCTATAGTTATGTTACCTCTTTTCATGCCAAGCCTTTTAAAAACTTCCTCTCTGAACCGTTGTTCTAATTCATCTGGTAGGGTTATGTCAATTCTTGCCATTTCTATCTCCATCCAGTTTTATGCATTTCTCCCCCTTATGTGTTTTTCCCCTTAACCACGGTATAAATTACAGTTTGGAAGGCCACCACCTACCGTTTACCTTACTTACCTTCCAGTGCGTTTAGATCAGGCATCTATTGGACAGAAGAAATTCTAATTCCTTATTTCTCTTTACATTCCATTCTTTGGCACTCTATGTTTGGCGTAGGTAGTTTTCTAGTTCGTTTTCGGCGTTGTCTGCTCGGATGAAGATAGGGACGTTTTCTATTCCAGTGGCTATGTAACTAGATAGTAACCATTCGCCTGGTGCAAATTCTAACGTCTTTTCCAGAATGCCTTGATCGATCATGAAGGTGTTGCTCACCACGGATCGGTCATAGGGCCTAGGCAGGGTTCCTACAAAGTATGTATGCAGCTGCTGCAACGCGTTGGTGTTTAGGTACGCGATCCTTTGAGTAGCAACACAAGCTCCCAGCCCATATTTTCTTCCTTGCCGGAGGAGGGTTTCCACCTGCTTCGAGCACTTTCTGTCGATGCCCGTGGAACCAGACGGATCTGGGATAAACTCCTGGGCTTCATCAAAGACAAAGAGGATGTACGGTTTCACCTGGAATTTTCTCTTCCTTCGGTTTAGTAAGTCACGCGAAAGCGTGATAACTAGGTCCTTGATAGTGAAGGGGTCCGCAATGGACACACAGATGAGCCTCTCCTCACTGTCAAGGAGACCACGGATTCTTTCAGCCGTGAGCCCGCCTGTCTCTTTCTCTTCCTCCTCCCGCTCTCTTCTTAAAATATCCAGAAGCGAGGATCGCGTGGTTGCCCAAGCGAAGAGCCCGCTGGCTTCATGAACCTTGAACTTCTGCACCGCTTGACTAGCCCTCGTGTCGATGAACCTGACAAAGCGTTCGTTGACCTCTTGATTCTCAATGAACCCATGCTGGTCTATATACGCTAGGATGGCTTCTCGGATCTCGTCTATGGCGTTCATGTAATGAGGCTTGTCCGCGCTCGACCTCCTCTGCTCATCCAGTTCTTCCAAAAACTGACCATAAGTGGGAACCCTAAGCTTTGGCTTAGTGTAGTAAGAGACCTTCCCTTGACTCATGATTTCCAGAAGCCCGTTCATAATTCTTGTGTCTGCTTCGTACTCCCTCGGCTTGACCACCGAGTTAAAGAACTGATCTATCGACTCTATCCTACTCTCAGTGATCACTCTTCCCGGCATCGCCGGATCCGCTAGCACATCTATAAGCAGAAACGGATACTCACAGCTTATGTCAAAAATAATGATCTTCGTGTCTTTCGTATGGTACAGAACACGTCTGAGGATGTTAGACATGAGGTTGCTTTTTCCCCCGCCGGTGAAGGCAAATATGCCGAAATGGTACCTAACCAGCCTCTCGAAATCCACGTAGATGGGGATGATCGTCTTGGTGGCTTCGAACATCTTTATGAGCCCCAGCCTAGGGTCCCTTCTGGCGTCTGGAGTCGTTTTGGAGGTGTCGATGCCCAGCTTTTCCACGATCTTGTGGTTGTACATGCGGTTGATCATTTCACTGTTGAGGATATAGGCCTCGCTCGCCACCACCGGATAGGAGAACCCCTTCACAAACTCCGGCTCCTCACCCTCAGGTAGAATGAGATCATAGTTGATCGGAATGGAGCTGATCTGAACCATCATCGTAGCCCGGTCATCAGTTCCCCAATCAGCCTCAGACTGCTCAATAATCTCAAACTGCATAGGATAATACCCATGGTCCGAAAGCCCCCTCAACCCGAAGTGCTCAGGCCAAACCCTCGAAATCTCCATGAGCGAGTACCTTTCCTCCCCCTCCCTACCCTGCTTGAAATTCTTAACAGCAAGAAGCATGCCCTCTTCCAAGAGACCCATAAGGTCCTTCTGATACTCCACCTTCACCCTACAATCATATCGAGCGGATATCCCCGCAAGCTTGGATTCCACCGGGATTTGTGCTCTTCTTGGTATAACCGCGCTCAGCCTTCCGTGGAACCTACCCTCAAAGTCCGTGAAATATTTGTTATAGGATTTCTCTTCTCGCGGCCTCAATTCGCGCCCGCCTCTCCCTAAACGTGCTCATATAAAATACGAACTTCCTCAATTTATGATTATTTAGGATCCACTCTCCAGTGCTCTCTGCTATACGCCGGAAAGCAGCGTAGTGCCATTTCGCCACCTTGTCAGCAATGAATAGAGGCTTGTTATGGCCAAAAGCCTCCGGAATGCTGGGGCTGGTCATGGATTGTAACGTCACTATGATCAAGCTCTGGAGCCTATTCTCCACCGTCTTGTCCTTGAACAACAATGCTTCCACAGGCTCTTTTGCGGCTCCAAACTCATTCCAAAATTGAATCGTACTTTTTGGTGATGCATCAAACTCCGGGTATACGAGTCGATCAGTTAGGAGAACATTGCTACGAAGCAGAGGGTCTGATATTGCTTGCGAAAGCTGAATATACGTTTTTAGGAAAGTTTTTTCAAGGCTGATCCTGTTTCTCCGGGCTCCAAGCACGTATCCCTTCCTATTCTGTCGATCAGGGATCATGGTTTTGAAGGACGAGTCGTATTCAACGAGGCTCCAGGGAACCCTCACTTTCTCCGTGTTGAAAAGCGAGACAGATTGCAAGATCATGCGGTCGGTGTTGGGCATCGCCTCAAACTCCTCCGGGCTAATTGTACCGCGTAGCAATCCTTCGCTTAGAAGGATCGGGATCAGCTGACGCTTGAAGTCCCTCGCCGCCGTATCCTTCGTCAGCCCTATGAATAGGATCCTTCTTTTCCAGCACTCCTCTATGATCATGTAGAGACAGAACAAAGTGAGAAAGGCGATGTCCAGGGTTGTAAGCCAATGTTCCTTTCCATCTTTAACGATTTTCATTCTGTTTGAGCTTATCCGCTCGCCTCTTTCTTCAAAGAAGAACCTGTCACCAAATGTCTCCACGAGCTTCTTCAATCTTTCCCAGGTGTTCATATATCTCGGATTAATGAAGTATTTTGACCCCTTCTCCTGAAAGTAGCCCTCCTTAAGGGAGGACTTAACATATCTTTCGACCCGTTTGACACGTTTTTCATCCTTTATGCCTAACGCCTCACAGATCTCGCTTAAAGATAGAGGACCCTTCTCCTCCACCAAATAAATGATGGCATAGCGTAGGTAGTCCGCTCTGGCTGGAGGGAGACCTAAAGCCGAGTTTCGGAGGCAATATCTGCCGTAAGCTAAGTCATTTACATCTATGGGAACGTTGTCTATTTTGTATCCGATTAATGATGCTTTTGCTGTCCACAACTCTCGCTTTGATGTGTCATACAGCAGGCTTGCACGTTCGCCTGAGAGGGCCCGGTCCATAAGAAGGATACGAATGTTTTTGTCAGGGTCGGTGATCAACTTGTACGCCAGATAATACTCGGCGAAGCTCATGATCCAGTTGGCGATGGTGGCGTTGTTAATGATCGTTTGGTCGATTATAGTATTTGACAAAATTGTTTGGACTGTTCTGGTAGGAACTTTTGGATCCAACCTTCGGCGTAGCTGATCTTCTTGGAGAGTTGGTTGTATGCTTCCTCGATCAGCTTCAAGAAAC
>Ga0315309_1001237_pt1 | contig 15302 bp, 15 predicted proteins | sample TDP4_MG_FD_203080 | JGI IMG/M metagenome (GOLD analysis project Ga0315309, IMG submission 203080) | Freshwater sediment microbial communities from Lake Towuti, South Sulawesi, Indonesia - TDP4 | ecosystem: Environmental > Aquatic > Freshwater > Lake > Sediment | place: Indonesia: South Sulawesi... | reverse complement strand
AACCAGATGGCTTCCAATGAAGCCCGCTCCACCGGTGATCAGGAGATTCCTTTCTTCTGCGTCATCCATAGGGCCCACTGCTTTAGCGTCTACGCAACTATTGCCTCAAATTCTTGCGCTACATAGATAAGAGTTAATGAGGAAGCTTTCATTTGAAAAGGACTAGCATTGCTTTCAAGTAGGGTAACCGCCGTCCACGATCTTCACTTTGACCCGACTTCGCCTGCCTGTATCCAACACTCTTCACATTGATCCCTGAGACTATATAGTGCACGTCAGCCGGGATCATGTGCTTGTTCTGTCAGCTGCCGTAACTCGTTGCTGGGAGGATATGCCTTTGGAATATTCTCGAATGCTTGTTTCCTGCTGGCGCTCGATGGATTTGGCGCGCATCCTTCTTGTTCTTTCGATGGCATCATCGGCAGTATAGCCCTGCTTGACAAAGAAAGACGCGATCACCATGCCGGTTCGCCCGAGGCCTCCGTCGCAGTAGACTGCGATTCGGCGGCAACTTTTCAGAACCTCAGAGATCTCTTGCACTGCGTTCGCGATTTCGTCGCTGCTTGCAGGCATGTGGTCTTGCATTGGAACATGGTGCAATCTCATTCCTAGCCGGTTGCAGATGCTCGGCAGCCATCGGGATATCTCCTCGGTAAGAGCCAGCAAATCCGTGATACCATGTCTTCTGAGCCAAACAATTTGAAGAGGATTCTGCGGTCGGGCGCATGCGGCCAATTCTCCTTGAATTAACCAACTGAAGTTGTCGGGGCAGATGCGTGGAAATCTCGTCGCAAGCCGAAGTGCAATCGGGATAAAGGTCGGTGCAAGGTCGCTGGCGAGTATATTTTTCCTTGTGCGAGGATCGATCAGATCTTTGATGAATGCTGCTGCGAAACGTGGGTTCGAGAGAACGCAGCGGAGATCGTCGGGGAAGGGCCACTGGTACCTAAGCCCCATTCGATAATGGTTCGTCCGAGGAGCCCTTCCTGCAACCACTAGCTGAACATATAGGTGCGGGAAGTCCACCCCCGCCGCTATTGCAAGATCGAGCGAACCCCAGAACTTTGGGTTGATCTCAATGAGTTTAGGTTCGCCGTGCTTGTTATCATATTTGAATTCAACCATCGCAACGCCATTCCAATTCAAACTCTGTAGGATCTTGATGCCGTACCTTTCAATGTCTTCGTGAAAGAAGCTCTCCGCACAAGTGCTTGGACCTCCGGCCGTAGGGAATTCTCGAATTCTACGATGCATGAATCTTGCCCTTAACTCCCCACTATCGAAGAGGCCGAAGAACCCGACGCCCCAGCCTGGGACATATTCTTGGACGATGAGAGGGCCTTTGGACACACGAAGCATAGTGGCGCAGGTTGAGATGGCATCAGCCTTGCTTTCTGCATAGCGTGCATCGCCCGAACCCAGAGCAGGTTTAATCACGCAAGGAAATGAGAATTCTGAGATCACATCCTTGATCGACTCTGTCTGGGAGACAACTCTCGACTCAGGCGTGGGAATGTCGAGATGTCTAGCTGCCTTGAATGTCTCGACTTTGCTGGATGCAATAAGAAAGGCTTCCGCGCTTGGCAACGCCACCTTAGGAGCAAGCGTCTGGCCGCAAAACACGAGGGCTGACCAACTATCATATCCGACAGGGAGTATCGCGTCGTAGTTACGAAGTTCGTCCAGTTTGCAAAGGGCTCTGACGAACTCGTTATGGTCTTGAGGGTTCGGAAGGATGTGCCTCCCACGGGCTGCGCTGGAATAGAAGCAAAGGGAGTCAGGCCTGGGAGAGCCGACATCAACCTCAATGCCCTTTGCATTGAGCGAACGTAACGCTGCCAGCGAATGTTTGTAGTGGCCGTCTGTTAGGAATACCCTCAATTTCATCCGAGCAGACTTCCGTTCAACGCAGATTAGCTTGTCTTGGTGTTATGTGAGCAATATGAGGAATGCGCTGTGTATGAGTTCTTCGTTCTCTCGACAATATTCCGACAAGTAATAAAGGGTATACCGTACTCGCGTGCCAGATCTATCACAAATTCAAAAAGCTTCCATTCTCTCTTTCTAGCTAGAGAGTTCTGGTGAAAGTTGAAGGTGAATACTGCTTCCTTGTCCTCGATGTATTGACTCACAGTATGTGCAATTAAGGTCTTGGCGTTCTTGACCCGGTAAAGATGGACAATGTAACCGTCTTCGAAAGTCACCGGAATCTCCAGCATGCCACCGGGCAAGCGTAGAGGAGCGGTTCCTCCGTACAAAGACGAATCATACAAGTAGCCTACTCTAGCGGCACGCTCAAGGACACGGGGGCCCAGCCTGTGATAATGCATTCGAAATCCGGATAGCCGAAGATCATGGACTCTTTCGATCTCCCCTCTAGATTCAAGCTCCGCCATCGAAGTAGGATGGATCGCAACTTCGCATCCTGCATCCCTAAGAGGTTTCAGTGTATTCTCTGATAACAGTCCCACCTGAACGAACCAAGTGCTGGGTACGTCGTTCCGTGACTCGAAATCTAGTACCTTCTTGAACGTCTCATCAGGGTTGGCTCCGCCTAACCTTTTCAGGGCAAGCCAAATCAGATCCGGATCTTGTCTAAATTGGGCTAAGGATAGAAACTCTCGAACAGGAGTTGCGGCTCTATCAACATCGTGTGTCATAGAGAACTGCATCTGCACATTCCCTTGTTCACAGAATTCGAATCCCTATTAATATGGTTAAGCTTCAATAAGTAGAAGACTCTGGTCTCGTGAAGGAGATGCGACCTCAAGTCAATGCTCTCGTGGTGGGCCATCTTCCTATTCATTTCCAATCATTGGCGAAAGCCTTAGGATTGCATTACGATGTGTCGATCTTGAGATGGAGATCTCTTAAGAGTTCTAACATCTGGGCATCGTCGTTGGTCGTCTTGTGGCTAACGCTAAGAGTCTTAATCTCGATCTATGTGCACCATGTTTGCTTCGTGATCGCGCAGAATGCTTTTCCTGATGGGTTTTCTGTAGTGATTGCGTCACTCGTATCTCGCCGTCCCTCCTTCGTTCAAGTTGTTGGAAGCGATATCACAATGCTGAGGAGTAGATTGAAGAGGTGGTTCACATCTTGGACGCTTTCGCATGCAGTAGGCGTAATCTGTGTAAGTAGAGACCTTGAACTGAGATCGAAAAGGCTCGGTGCGAAGCAGACATTCGTGATGCCTAATCCCATTGATCTCTCATCTTTCCATCAGACTGTCGACATTCAAAGGAAGCTGCACTCCGTTGTATCTGTTGCGAATCTCATACCGACGAAAGGCATTAGAACTCTGTTGGAGGCATCCTCTCGAATTCCAGAGGTGGAGTTATGTATAGTTGGAGAAGGCCCGGAAAGAGCGAATCTCGAAGAACTGTGTGAGCGCCTGGGTATCCAAAACAGGACTAGGTTCACTGGTCTCATATCGCAGCAGGAGGTCGCTAGACATCTTCTATCCTCGGCTATCTTCGTTCTCCCATCCTTGACCGAAGGGGTTCCCCGGTCAATGCTTGAAGCAATGTGGTGTGGCACCTTCGTTATCGCAACCAATGTTGGCGGGATTCCAGATATTATTGCGGATGGAGTGAATGGTCTCCTTGTTAAGCCAAACGATGTTGAGGCGCTCACCAGAGCGATCCGAAGAGCTCTAGAGGATCCGGATCTGGTTGAGAGATCGATAAGAAGGAACCGGATCCTTGTTCAAAGATTCGAAATCCGTTCCGCAGGAAAGGAGATAGCAACCTTTATTCGTGAAACAATCAGACTATCCAACTGACGCTTGATTCCGGCATTCATCTATCGCATTCAAGGCCCGGAACATAGCTGTATGTATTTGGCTTTTCGCAGTGACGATGATCGGTAGCGCACGGATCTGCCCGGTGTCTGGCGTTGTTCACCAAAGCTGACCGAGACGATAATCCGTTCGAAAACATATATGATTCGTCATCGTCTGGTCATGTGACCGGACAATAGCCCGAAGCACGGAGGACACGATTTGCGAGGGTTCTCGGAGACTTGCCTTTCGGTTGCTGAGCACAGACTCCTCGCGAAGAGCCGGGAGGAGATAAGGGTTGCAGTATTGTGCAAACATGACCTGTCTTACCTAGAGCCGGGGGACAAGACCCACACCTATGACAAGATCATGGCACTTGCGACGCAGGCGTCCGTAATGTTGTTTACGCCGCAGGGTCATGCCCCAAGAAGCACGAAGTCGCGGATGGAGGTGGTGCAAGTCTCTGCTAGCGGCATGCTATTCCAACTTGCCTTGGTTCCGGCCTTGGTTATGCATCGCAACGACTACGACTGCATCTACACGCGTGACCCTATGCTCATGTTCTTTGCGACGCCGATGAAGATATTTGGGAAAACTTTGATTCTTGAGATGAACGGAGTTCTATCCCGTGAGACTGAAACGCAAAGACGAACTCAAAGAGTTCGCGCACCGAGGCTAACCCCATTGATATGCAGCGCGATCCGGCTGATAGAAACTATTGCCATTCGATATGCAGATCTCGTCCTCCCCATCACTGAGAAGATGAAAGGAATCGTTCGGAGGGATTACAGAAGATATTCCAAGAAAACGGTAGTGGTGCCACAGACCGTTGACACCACGATGTTCAGGCCTCATGAGAGCGAAAGAGCCGAGATCCGTCGAAAACTCGGCATTGAAGGAGAGATGGTTGTGTTGTTGTTCAGTACTTTCTCTGCTCGCTGGAGAAGTACATGGCAGCTTTTCCAAATTGCCGGACGTATCCAGTGCAAGAGGTCTGACATTGTATTCCTTGTTGTGGGCTCAGGGCCGCTACTTGAAGAGATCAAGTCAAGAATGGGATGGCGCGAGATGCTGAACCGGATACTGTTCGTTGGCAGGGTCGATCACCACCTTGTTCCGCTCTACATCAACGCCTCTGATATCTACGTTTATGATGTGACTCCGGAAGCATATGAGACGGTCGGGAAGCATGGACCATGCCCGATGAAAATTCTAGAGGCCATGGCTTGCGGGAAGCCGGTGATAGCACCTAGGGAGCAAGAGCTTGAAGTTATGCTGCTAAGTTCGAATAGTGGGTTTTGCGCATCCTCGACGGATGAGATCGAGTCGCTTATAGAACGATTCGCCGATTCGCCTGGTTTGGCTAGGTCAATGGGGACAAATGCAAGGCGATATGTTGAGTTGAATCATGACCTTGCCTGCTTAACTAGACGAACAGTAGAGCTGATAGGTGAGGTCGTTTCATCGAGAAGCTAGGCCGGGAGAATAGCGTTTGTGCGGTGTCGCAGGCATCGTCGGGGAAGAGGCAACGGAAGAAGCAGTCCGCAAGATGTGCGACGTGATCCGCTACAGAGGCCCTGACGACGAAGGATACTTCACTCGGAACGGAATCGCCCTTGGCTCAGTCAGGCTGAGCATAATTGATCTGGAAACGGGGCATCAACCGATCCACAGCGAAGACTCAAGCCTATGGATTGTCTACAACGGCGAGACCTTCAACTACCGAGAGCTGAGGAATGAACTGGAAAAACGGCACAGATTCTATACAAGCTCCGACACCGAGGTCATCGTACACCTGTATGAAGATCTCGGACCGAGATGCCTAGAGAAGCTTAACGGGATGTTCGCGTTCGCCATATGGGACGAGAAAAGTCGTGAGCTTTTTCTCGCGAGAGATAGAGTAGGAGTAAAGCCGCTATACTACTGCTCAAGCGGCGGCAGCTTCTTGTTCGCGTCTGAGATAAAGGCTATTCTTCAATTTGGCATTGAAAGAAAGCTCGACCCTGAAGCGCTCATCGACTATCTCACTCTTACGTATGTTCTTGGCGACAAGACTTTCTTCAAGGGTGTTCGTCAAGTTCCAGCGGGGCACTTCCTAACTGTCAAGGGCGGAGCAGTTGAGCTACAAAGATACTGGGATCTTAAGTTTGGTGAACCAAAGCAGACCACGATAGAGAACGTTGGGCCTAAGGTCTTGGACGCGATACGTCAAGCTGTCAAGCTGAGACTCGTTAGCGATGTTCCATTGGGTTGCCATCTGTCCGGCGGCATTGACTCGTCGGTTGTGACATGTCTAGCGAGCCAACTTCTTGGCGAAAGGGTGAAGACCTTCACCGGAGCCTTTGATGAAGGGCCGGAGTTTGATGAGACAGCTTATGCCAAGCTAGCCTCAAAGTTTGCGGATACGGAGTACCACGAGACCAGGCCGAATGGAACCGACCTATTACCGACACTTGAACGCCTTGTTTGGCACATGGACTATCCGGAAGTTGGTCCTGGTATCTACCCGCAGCACTGGGTGTGCAGGCTTGCGAGAGAGCATGTGAAGGTGATTCTAGGAGGCCAGGCAGGCGACGAGGCGTTTTTTGGATACCCGTTCATTCTTCAACTAGCTCTTGAGCAGGACCTGATGAGGTCCAAGAGTTTTGGGTTTGCGTACTTGGTCAAACTGTACCACTATCTGAAGCTCACTAGAAGAGAGAAGCATATGCTCTCTTCATTGAGGAGGCTGGCGAGGCTTATCCTCAGGGAACGAGATGTGGAGCCCGGCATCCATCTGTATAGACGCGTCTTGCTCCATTCGAGAGAAGTCTTGGAGAAGCTTCTAGTCGGCGAGTTCCATACACTTGCGTTGAGATATTCGCCGGAGCCGGAGTTCATGAAGATCTTCACCACACCTAGTTCAGATAATTTCCTTGACAGGGCTCAATACCTCTATGTGAAGGCGTATCTTCACGCCTTGCTCCATGTCGAGGACAGAACCAGCATGGCTGTGTCGCTGGAATCCAGAGTTCCACTATGTTGCGACCACCGGCTTCTTGAGCTGGTCGCCTCAATACCTGACAGCGTGAAGATTGGCAGTTTCGAGCCGAAGCACCTTCTCAGGAAGGCGGTTGATGGCAAGATCCCTGCCGAAATCCTTCGAAGAAGAGACAAGAAGGGGTTTCCCACACCGATTGGAATATGGCTGAGAAGGCAGGCCGAAGAGGTTGAGGCAATTCTCCTTGACGAAAGGGCCACCTTGCGTGGTATCTTCGATCCGTCATACGTGAGGCAGCTTCTGCTGGAGCACAAGTCTGGCAAGTTCGATCACGGGATGACGCTGTTCATGCTGCTTAACGTGGAGTTCTGGTTTAGGAGGTTCATGGACACTTGAAGATCTGCATGATCGTTGCGAATGACATGGTCTATGATTCAAGGGTGGATCGGCATGCCGAGACGCTTGGAATGAACGGTCACGATGTAACGGTACTTTGTGTTCGCACATCAAGGACCATGCCGGAGGAGAGAAAGTCTCACTACCTAATAATTAGGCGGAGGAATCCACTGCGCGATTTGTTCGAACGCAGAATGTGCGCAAGAGCGATTTTGAGAGCAGAACGCGATTTGGCAAGGGAATCTGGAAGAGCTTCATCTTTCCGGAATATTGTTCGAACGCTTTCACAGATTTCTCTAGCAGCAACATTCGATGCTGTGATGATATGCTCGGCGAGGCAGCTGAACGCAGATGTCTACATTTGTAACGACCTATATACACTCCGAGTTGGCACGTTCATGAAACTTTTTGGAAAAAGAGTCATCTATGATTCGCACGAGCTCTATCCAGATCTAGTCAGTGGCACTCCTTCGTACCTTCGTAGACTAATACGCAACATTGAATCGCTTCTAATACGATCTGCCGACATCGTGACCACCGTTAACGACTTCATAGCCTTGGAGTTGAGTTCAAGGTATGGCATTCCGCATCCGATAGTCATTATGAACTGCCCGAGAACCACTGCCAGTCTTCCCGCGACTCGTCATAGAGCAGAAAGGAGAAGGGTGGTGTTGTACAGTGGAACTTTATGGCAGGAACGTGGGCTTGAGAACGTCGTATTGGCATGTGGATATCTGAGGAAGGATGTTCAGGTTGTGTTCCGAGGTGAAGGAGCAATCGAGGCTAAGCTAAGGGAGATGTCGAGAGGCCTAGAGAACTGTGTTATTGAAAAGCCCGTGCCCATGGCCGAAGTCATACCCAAGGCGGCTGAGGCGGATGTGGGCATAATTCCGTATCTGCCAACCACACTGAACAATCTATACGCCTCCCCTAACAAGCTCTTCGAATACCTGCAAGCAGGTCTACCGGTCATCGGAAGCGATCTGCCTTTCATAAGGAAAATAGTTGTTGAGCATGATGTGGGATCAGTGTTTGACCCCTTTGACCCAAAGGATATCGCTAGGACGATGAACCTTATCACACGGGACGAGATTCTTGAAGCGAAGAGAGCGAACGTCAAGAAGATTAGGAGTAGGTTCTCATGGGAAATCGAGAGCAAGAAGCTCCTTGACGCAGTATCCGGCCTCTCATATCGAAGCACTGTGGCAAAGCAAGCACGTGTGTCAAACAGTCTCGGTAGGCCTGCTTGAATCCCGTCATTTAGAGACTGATGATAAATTGTGGTCCATGAAAGGCAGGTGAAAGACATGAGTGACAAGAGTGCTCCCACCAGCTGCACGCTATTTATGACAAACAGGTGCAACTTCAAATGTCTTGGTTGTAGAAGAGGCGTTGTAGGGGTAGAGACTTCCAACGACATGACCGTGGCCACTGTCAAGAAGCTGTTGTCAACATATCCTTCAATCAGGTCTTTCTCGGTATCGGGACAAGGGGAGCCGACACTTTGCGCTGGCTTCGTTGACGTGGTTGACTTTCTGAAGCAGGAAGGGAAATACGTCGGAGTGGTAACAAATGGCACGAACCCTAAGAAACTCCTATCACTAACCAGTCAACCAGACTATACGTCGATAAGCCTCTACGGGTATGATAACCAGAGCTATCTAGCATACGTCGGCGTCGCTGCCTTCGACACGACAATTGGAAGTTTCTTGAAATTGAAGGACAAGTTGAGAAACGTGGGTTTCTCTTGGATAACTACGAGGGAGAACTACAGGCAGTTAGACTATCTGCTGCCACTATGTGACAAGCTTGAGCCGGATTTTCTTCATCTGGTGAACTATATAGCTTACACGCCTGAGAAAGAGGAGGTAGAGAGAATACTTACAGTCAAAGACACCGAGATCACAGAGTACTTGGACAAGGTCTGTGCTGGCAGGGCTTACGTAAAGGTGAAGCCTGTCTTCGTCGACTTCGATCGCCCGGTGTTCCGTTGTAGCTCATATACATGGAAGATAAACTTAGACGGAAACGGTAACATTGGTGGATGTCAACGACAGATCCCTCCAAATGCACGCTTCGGAAACATCTTCCGGGACGAAGACCCATACAACTCCCCTGAGATGCGTAGGCTTAGAGGAATGATGCAACAAAAGCGTCATCCGCATACGGAATGTCGTCTTTGTTTTGGAAGTTGGGCTCCCAAGGTGGGAAGATTCGAGGAATTGAGGGAGGGCATCAGAGCTATCTGGATGAGAGCACACGCGGCCTAACGCTAGATCGGCCTTCTCCTGAAGAACAAATCACGTGATGAATTCCCATAGATGAGTTAGGCTTGTGTTGCTACGTCTGATAACCTTGCCAAGAGGTCCGCCACAAGAACCTTGGAGACTCGTCATCAATGTTTTGAACCTTGAAAGCTGAGCCCTCAACCGTTATCAGAAGCTGGAAGAACGCCGAGACGAAGGCGGGGTCAAGGAACAGCTAGTCACCGACTAAGTCCTCATCTTTCTCGAAGATTCACGTTGCCCTCCAATTCCCTTCTGGCGGAGGTTGCGACTGCATCTGAAGGGAGGGCGTCTGGCAGTCTGTCTAGCATCTTGACGGCCTATCGTAGAATTGAATACGGATTTCTGGGACTCGCCTATGAGAAAGAGGGCGTCCAACTGAAAAGATCATTTGAGAAGCTCTAAGTCGAAATCTAACGATCAGGTCAAAGGAAGCGAGAGTCCGCGTGCAGGCCCTATTTCCCTTCGAACTTCGGTTGACGCTTCTCTAGGAAGGCAGTTAATCCCTCCTTGTAGTCTTGGGTTGTGAAGCACACTCTGAACGCCTTCACTTCCTCAGCCAGGCCGGACTTCAGATCCATCTCGATTCCCCTATTGACGGCTTGCTTGGCCAACCTGAGCATTATCGGGCTCTTCGACACGAGCTTCCTTGCAAGCTCCAAGGCAGCCTCCGGCAACCTGGTTAGTGGAACAACCTTGCTCACTATGCCAATCCGTTCAGCCTCACTCGCAGTCATCCGATCGCCTGTGAATATCAGTTCCTTCGCCTTGTTCCTCCCAATCAGCCTTGGAAGCCTTTGGGTTCCACCCCACCCAGGGATCAGCCCGATGTTGATCTCAGTCTGGCCGAACTGAGCGTTCTCTGAAGCCACTATCAGGTCGCACGCCAAGGCTATCTCACAGCCGCCTCCAAGAGCGAACCCGTTCACCGCAGCAATCACGGGCTTCTCATATCTCTCAAGCATCTCTGTGAACTCCTGTCCCATCCTTGCAAGCTTCGCGCCGCGCACATGATCTGTCTGAGGGGTGAAGATTCCTCCTTTCAGGTCGGCTCCGGCGCAGAATGCTCTCTCACCTGCACCTGTCAATATCACCGCCCGAACGGCCAGATCTTTCCTGAACTCCTTCAGCGCGCGCTCCATTTCTTCCAAGGTTCTGCGACTGACAGCGTTCAGCTGATCAGGACGGTTGAGTGTGATCCTTCCAACATTCTCTAACTTCTCTACAGCTATGTCTTGATAGCTCAAAGTCTCATCTCTTAGGCACGGGTATTTGGGGTCAAGGCAATTTAGACCTTTGTTCGAAATTCCCTCATTTTGAGTTTCAATCACGTGTAGGAAGACGACATGAACCACTTGACTTGAGGGGTAATTGCGAACATTTCGGACTTCTCATTTCTCATTCCTCTACTAGCTTAGGAGAGGTTCGACAGTGATATATCCAAAACGACGAGTAACTAACTTCGTTGGGGTTGATTCGAATTGGAAGTATTGGAGGCTATCAGAACTAGGAGAAGCATTAGAGAGTTCACTGGCGACAAGATTCCAGACGAGGACATTGAGAAGATCTTAGATGCCGCTAGGTACGCGCCGTCGCCAGAGAACATGCAGATGTGGAGATACATCGTAGTCAGGGAAGATCAGGAGACAAAGGATCTTATCGCCGAACTATCTGTAGAGACGGCCAAGCAGATCTTCGGGTCAGCACCCTATGAGCTTACGCAAGGAAGGCTCTGGTACCTTCCGGACAGGAGTAGGCCCACAGAGTTTGAGGACATCAGAGACGGATCACTGTTTCTCTATCCGAAGTATGCAGACACGGTGATCTTGGGCTTCGCTTCGGAATCCTTCCACGACGCTCATTTAGTGTATCCGAACACTCTGTTCGGGTCTGTGGTTGTCGGTATGGGGGTGATCCAGATGTGGCTTGTCGCACATTCCATGGGGTACGGTGCAGGCTACATGGCCCTAGCGATCTCAGATCCGAGGCACAAGGAGCTTCTATGCGAAAGACTCGGTGTGCCGAGAACCTGGGAGCCGATATCGATTCTGTGCATCGGCGTCCCTAAGGAGAAGAGGATGCTTGGCCCATCAAGGTTCCCGCTGACAAGCGTTGCCTACAGCGAAAGATGGGGCCTACCTTACAAGAGGGTTGCCTTCAGGAAGTGATCGCGATGAACATCGAGTTGAAACATGAGATCCAAGAGAAGCTCTCAGAGATTGCCAAAGACAGCAACCTGCCGCTTGAGAAGGCCTGTGAATTCATTCTGGATCAATTCGCTAGGATTGAGGGAGGAAGAATATACGTGGGGGCATGGAAGGAAGGGAACGGACTCATGTTTCTTGTACAGTGGCCGTTCCTGACAGGGCTTCTCAAGATCAGCGGCGACGAACTCTCCAAGATGGGGGTGAGATAGGATGTCTAAGTATCGCAGGGCTCCAAGCGGTGAGTGGCTCGCCTACCCAAAACCTACACCTGAGCAGATTGACCACGAGTCATTCAGGTTCACGAAATACGCCGGCCTATCGCTGGTAGAGAACCGGAAGGGACGCGTATACCTCATAATGGAACACGATTTCTACGAAAGGTTTCTCGACGCAGTCAAAAGGAGGTTCGGAAGCATTTCAGCGGCAAACGTCAACAGCGCGGCATTTGAGGCCGTCAGGAACTGGGTAGAAGAGGTCGCATCGAAATGAGTTCAACTGGCATTAGGAAGATGCTTGAAGCCATAGTCATGAAAGCAAACCGAAGTACCGAAGGCCAGAAGATGATGAAGGAATGGGTAGGCCAATATGACGGCAAGATCATCCAATTTGAGGCAGACGCAGAGAAGTTCTACGCAGCAGTAAGTCAAGAGAGAATGAAGATACTAGGTGGAGAATACCCGGCCCCCGATCTGATAATAAGAGGAAAAGCTGAGACGTTGCTCGAGGTCTTCACGGGTCGACGACGGTTCGGCGATGCGATGAAGAACTGGGAAATAGTGCTCATCGGGGCAGGACATGAAGCCTTCCATGCGGGAAGACTGATCGCGCAAGTCGTGATGGAGGCGTGAATTCGACGCCTGTCAAGCACGTGGCGGTCATAGGTGCAGGCGCCATGGGCTCTGGTATTGCTTACGTTGCTGCTATCAACGGATACGATGTTGCAATAATGGAGCCAACGAAGGAGCTTGTTGAGAAAGGGCTCAAGAGGATCAAGGACAACGTGATCGTCGGCGTCAACAAGGGGAAACTGACTCCCAAGCAGGCTCACGAGACAATGGCTCGGATCATGAGCTTCGTGGATATTGATGAAGTAGTTCGCTCAGCCGACCTCGTTATAGAGGCAGTCTTCGAAGAAATGAACGTGAAGAAAGATGTGTTCAAGAGGGCCGACGCCTCAGCTGCGCCTCAAGCCATCCTTGCCTCCAACACCTCCTCCCTCAGCATAACTGAGATGGCCTCGGTTACAAAAAGGCCCGCGCAAGTAGTCGGACTTCACTTCTTCAATCCCGTACCAGCCATGAAGCTCGTAGAGATCGTCATGGGCGAGAAAACTTCTGAAAAGACACGCAGGGTCGTCGACGACTTTGCCAGATCCCTGGGAAAGGAACCTGTCACAGCGAAGGATTCCCCCGGATTCATAGTCAACAGAGTCCTGGGCCCGATGCTGAACGAGGTCGCCTACATCCTGCACGAAGGGAAGGCAACCCGTGAGGACATCGACAAGGCGATGGTTCTTGGAACAAACATGCCCATGGGGCCCTTGAGGCTGGCGGATTATGTTGGGTTGGACATAGCGTTGGCATTAATCGAGACACTTCACAAAGCCTTTGGAGACAAGTACAGGCCGTGCCCGCTACTTGTCGAGAAAGTTAGGGCGGGCCACTTGGGAATGAAGACCGGCAAAGGCTTTTACGAATACTAGCCAGTAATGGATCGAGGAGTTTCTAATGCCATACAAGAGCATATCTTACACCAAGGAGCAGAGCAAAGCCATTGTCAAGTTGAATCGTCCAGAAGCGTTGAACGCTCTAAACCGAGAGACCTTGTCGGAACTGGAGTCAGCGCTCGACGAGATACGAGATGACCCTGAGGTAAAAGTTGTCGTGATAACTGCCGGGGGTCAGAAAGCCTTCTCGACTGGCGCAGACTTGAAAGAAGCCTCAGGCCTTGACGAGGCAGGCGTGAGGGAACTGATGGAGTCAGGGCAGAGAGTCTACAGGAAGATAGATGATCTGCCGAAACCTGTGCTGGTCGCTATCAACGGTATCGCGTTAGGTGGAGGCGTTGAGATGTCTCTTGCCGGAGACGTTCGTGTCGCTTCTGAGACAGCGAAGCTCGGAAGTCCCGAAGTTAATATCGGGCTGATTCCTGGGTGGGGTGGAACCCAAAGACTACCCAAACTTCTTGGAAAGGGGAAGGCGGCTGAGTTGATTTTCACAGGAGGCATAATAGACGCTAAAGAGGCGGAACGAATCGGCCTGATCGATCGAGTTCTCTCGCAAGATGAGTTCACGTCTGCGGTCCATAGAATGGCCGACGCGATCGCCTCGAAGCCCTTAACGAATCGAACGGAACTTGTCCAAGTTGTCAAGTCTGTGTAGAGGTGTAGGCAATGGAGTTCAAGACAATATCGTACGCGAAGGAATCAAGCTTTCTATCACCGGAGGAGAACATAGCGGTCATCAAACTGAACAGGCCTGAGGTCTCGAACGCGCTGAGCAGGGACATGCTGCTTGAGATCGATAGCGCTCTAGAGGAGATCCGGAGAGACGAGCAGGCAAGAGTAGTGATCCTATCAGCAGAAGGTGAGAAGGCGTTCTGCACAGGAATAGACCCGGAAGAGCCAGACCGTCAGGACGCCGAACGCTTCGCTGAGCTGATCCTCAAGAAGGTCGAGGAATTCGATAAGCCTATCATTGCAGCTGTTGCCGGGGAGTTTTCAGGACTTGGTGTTGGAGTCGCCTTAGCCTGCGATATGCGGGTGGCTGCAGAGAACGCCAACCTCCGGAGTCCTACCGAGGTAGCTCGAAGGCTTGCTAAGATCGTTGGAAGACCCAACGCCGTCGACATCCTGTTCTCGGGAAGGCCTATCGACGCAAGAGAGGCAGAGAGCGTAGGGCTAGTAAACAAGGTTGTTCCCACGGATGAGCTACTTACAACGGTCAATTGGACAGCGGGCAAGATTGCCACAAGCGCCCCTCTGGCTGTACGGCTCTCGAAGAAGTGCGTGAACAGGTCTTTCGAGGTCAGCATTGTAGAGGGAAACAGGCTCGAACTTGACGCAATACTTCAATGCGCAAAGACTGAAGACGTCAGAGAAGGAATCAAGGCGGTCTTCGAGAAGCGCACCCCGCAATTCAAAGGAAAGTAGACGCCTCGCCCTTTCTGGAAGGTAGAGCATTGCCGTCCAGGGTTGGAATAGTCGGAATAGGACATTCGAAGTTCGGTAAGAGGACGGACGCTACTATCCGTGAGCTCGCTCACGAAGCAGTAAGACCGGCGCTCGAAGATGCGGGCTTGACGATAGGCGACATGGACGCATCGGTGACCGGCATAGCAGGCGAAGAGTTCGCTATGCAAGGCGCTCCAGCTGCGGTTGTCCATGACTATGTCGGAATGGGAAACAAGCCGACCTACCGTGTAGAGGCAGCATGTGCAACTGGTAGCGCAGCGATACGGACCGCTTGGTCTCTCATAAATTCGGGGCTTCACGAAGTGGTTCTTGTGGTAGGGGCAGAGACCATGACTAAGGTCAGCTCTGCGAGAGCTACGGAGCTCATGGCTCGTGCAGGCGATACGCGCTGGGAGTATCCCTTCGGCATCACCTTTCCAGGCTTCTACGCGCTAATGGCTACGGCCCACATGAATGAGTT
>Ga0315309_1001236_pt1 | contig 15308 bp, 13 predicted proteins | sample TDP4_MG_FD_203080 | JGI IMG/M metagenome (GOLD analysis project Ga0315309, IMG submission 203080) | Freshwater sediment microbial communities from Lake Towuti, South Sulawesi, Indonesia - TDP4 | ecosystem: Environmental > Aquatic > Freshwater > Lake > Sediment | place: Indonesia: South Sulawesi... | reverse complement strand
CCCTCTTGGTCAGAAGTTCTCTCATCCTTGAGATCGGGCACTTCTTCCTCCACTCCTCCAGCTCCTTCACAGTTCTGTACGAGGTGCCTGGCTCTCCAGCGTGGTGGCCCAACCACCTGTAGGTCTTACACTCGATCAGTGTGGGACCTCCACTGCCCCGAGCTCTCTGAACAGCTTCCTGCGCGGCGAAGTAGACGGCCGTCACGTCGTTTCCGTCAACCGTCACCCCAGGCATCTTGTACGACGATGCTCGAGTTGAGAGATCCTCAACCTTGGTCGATCTCTCTTGACTGACCGAGAGCGCGTACTTGTTGTTTTCACACACGAAGACGACGGGGAGCTTCCAGAGGGAAGCGAGGTTGAGCCCCTCGTGAAAGTCCCCTATGTTTGTTGCTCCCTCGCCGAAAGGAGCCACAGCGACATTCTTCTCTCTCCGCATCTTTATGGAGAGAGCTGCTCCCACTGCAAGTGGGATGTTGGAGCCCACTATGGGCGAGGAGTAGACGACGCCCTTCTCGATGCATGTCAGGCGCATCGATCCTCCCTTCCCACCGCACACGCCCGTCCTCCTTGCGAGGATCTCCGCGGCTAGGCCTCTGATGGGCACCCCCATCATTATGCTGTGGGCGTGCCCCCTGTGGGTGCTCACCAAGTAGTCGCCGGGGACTAGGTGGGTGCCGAGCCCGGCGGCGATGGCTTCTTGACCTATGTAGACGTGCGCTGAGCCGGGGACTGTGCCCCTACGGTATTGGTTCACGATCTCTTCCTCAAACCGCCTCATGAGAAACATGGTTCGGTACAGGCCCAGCAGCTTCTCGTGGCTTATGGTCGAGATGTCACGCCCTTTCAAGCCGGATACAACCTTCTTCTAGGACTGGCGGCAAATCGAATCATATAACCGTTTGACGACCTGAAATCAGGTTCGCGCGAAGACCTGGCTCGGCCCGTTCTTGTTTGAACGCGGTTGATAGGCAGATCGATCTGTGTCTCCAAAGATCTTTCTTTCTTGAATCGCCCAAGATCCTCTGACACCCATCTCTACTAGGGCAGCACCACGACCTTCAACGCTCGTTTGTCGGATGCCGCTTTGATGGCTTCTGAGATCTCAGCCAGCTTGAACCTGTGGGTGATCAATCTCTCCGCTTCCAAGGTGCCTTCCGCTATCAACTCTCGGGCCCGCCTCGTCTCAAGGTGGGAACAGGAGTAGCTCGAGACAAGCTTCAGTTCCGAGAAGAAGAGCCTGCTGGGGTTGAGGGTGATCCTATCCTCGGGCTTGGGTGGAGCGAAGATGACAACCGTTCCTCCTCTACGGACGCACTCCATGGCGGACTCGATCGCTTGTGCGCTGCCCACAGTCACGACAGCCGCGTCGGCTCCCCTCCCGTGAGTTTCCCTGGCCACTGCCTCTGACAGTTTGTTAGTAGATGGGTCTATAACCAAGTCGGCGCCGAAACTCAGCGCTGTCCGAATCCTCTCAGGGATGATCTCGCTGACAATGACTCGGCCAATCCCAGTGACCCGTTTGCCGAGCTGGATGTAGGTGAGGCCTATGGATCCTGCTCCTATGACTAGGAGGGTGTCCTCGGGCCTCAAGTTGGTCTTCGCCATGCCCCGGACGCAGCATGCGGTAGGCTCAATGAGTGTAGCAGCTTCATAGGTCATCGAGGCGGGTATACACAACGTGTCGCCCTCGGCGTTCGCCCTTGGGACGCGAACATACTCCGCGAATCCTCCTGGATAGACGTGGGTTTTCCCAAAGCCCTCGCAGAGGGTGTAGTCTCCGTGCATGCAGTAGTGGCAGGCGAAGCAGGCAACGTGGTGGTGCACAAAGACTCTATCTCCAATTTTTAATTTCTCCACCCCCTCGCCAACCTGCTCCACGTCTCCCGCTATCTCGTGGCCCAGCACGAGCGGCGCCTTGGGGCTCTGGTACCAGTGCATCAGGTCTGTGCCACAGACGCCGCAGGCTCTCACCTTGACTAGGAGCTCCCCATAGCCTATCTGGGGTTTCGGGACATCCTCAACCCTGAGGTCGTTCTCGCCGTAGTAGAGCGCTGCCCTCATGCTTCTCGCCTCGGCCTGCCTGGAGTTATGGCTACTTTCACGGCTCTTCCCGAGGCTACCAAGTTCAAGGCCTCTTCAAGATCCTCCAGAGACTTGACGTGAGTGACGAGCGGCTCCGTTCGAATTGTGCCTGACGTGATCATCTTGAATGCTGTCTGTACTGTTCGAGGTGTGTGGTGGAAGGTTCCCTTGATAGTGATCTCGTCGTAGTGCAGCCTGCTCGCGTCAAGTGCGACCTTGGATCCAGGCGGAGGCCCGCCGAAGAGCACAGTCGTTCCGCCTCTCCTCGTCATGCTTACCGCCGCTTCCCAAGTGGAGGAAAGACCCACGGATTCGATTACGACATCGGCACCTCGACCCTCTGTCAGCTCCTTGGTTTGTGTCACCTGGTCTTCTTTTCCGGCGTTGATTATGCGCGTTGCACCCAGGGCTTGAGCCACTTGAAGCCTATCATCTGAAAGATCGGAGGCTATGATCTCTGTTGCACCCCTCTGCTTTGCGAGCTGCAGATGCAGCAGGCCTATCGGACCCGTTCCTACTAGTGCCACCATGTCTCCGAGCTGAATCTCTGCTGCTTCATTTCCCAGAACGACGCAAGCGAGAGGCTCGAGAAACGCGGCAGCCTGGGAGTTGACGCTGGGAGGAATCTCGTAGGTGTTGATCCTCGCGATGTGAGACGGCACCTTGATGTACTCCGCGAAGGCGCCCCAGTTGGCCCTCTCCATCACGTGGATACAGAGATTGGGTCTCCCCTTCTTGCAGAAAAAGCAGTCGTTGCAGGGCGCCGTGTTCGCAGCGACGACACGCATTCCTTCAGAGAACTTCTCTACGCGATCACCGACTTCAGCGACCGTGCCGGCGAACTCGTGGCCGAAGATCACCGGCGGCTCTATCAGGGGATGCCCCCTCTTGTACGTCTTTAGGTCGGTCCCACACGTAAGCGCTACGTCAACCTTTACCAAAATCTCTTCGTGCCCTGTCTGAGGGATGTCTACACACTGCAGCTGGAGGTCTCCAGGCTGACGAAGCACCATCGCCTTCATCTTGCCTTTCATGTGGATCGGTCTCTTGCCAGCTAGCTTTCACAGCTTTATATGTTCTAGACCTGTCTGGCACCTCAGAGGCTGGGCGAAGGCGGTGCTGGAGCCATGAGGAAAGGAAGACAGCATTCACGCGCAGCTGCGTTCAAGGGAGGTTAGCATGACATGTTTCCGCGGGTAGCCAAGAGGCCAGACCCTCTGAGCTATCTCTTCGCAGGCTTGTTCCTTCTGGTCGTAGGCCTGCTCCTACTGATGGCGCAGCTTGGCCGTATGAGTTGGAACGATCTTCCCGCATACCTTTCGCTTGGCCTTGGTGGAGTCTTTCTGCTCGATGCCTTGGTCAGAAGATCTTTCCCTCGCTTCCGAACCCGAATCATCGTTCATTCGGGAACCGGCTACATCCTTCTGAGCGTGGGCCTTGCCCTCTTCTTGGGGGCTGACAGGTTCTGGCCACTCCTCCTTGTCCTCCTCGGGGCCTTGGCCCTGGTCCACGCGGCTCTGAGGCTCAAGGTGAAAAAGCGGGAGAGCTAGAAAAGCCCCACAAATGATTCGATCAGCGCCCTGGCTAGACGATGACCATGGTGTGTCGCTACGGTGAGTGGAGTGTCTCTGCCGAATACCTTGAAGTATAAACCCGGAAGACGACATTCCACCAAGTCCTCGATGTTGTAGCGCGGGAAGAGGGGCGAAGACACCACAAGCTGCCCCCACTCCCCCCTCCTCAGTTCGTGGAGCATCTTCACTCCACTGCTGGTGATGACCTCGAAGAGGTACGTGTCATAGAAGGGGGTGATGAAGGGCTTGTGGTCGAGCTGTATGGCGAACATCCCCTCTGATGCGCCGTACATCTCGTACACCTCAACGGTCTCACCGAACATCTTCTTCAGAGGTTTTTCGTATGCCTCGTGGATCTGCGGCAATCCTGCACAAAACAAGACCTTCATCTTCCAGAGCTGCCGGGGTAGAACCCTCATTTTTCTTTTGAAGTAGAAGCCCAGCATGAATAGGCCGAAGGGTGAGCCTATAGCCATCGTGATGTCCTTGTCCTTGGTCATCCTATAGACCTGGTCCATGACGCGGCTCCACTCCCTAGTTGAGAGAGGTGCACCCATGGCGTCCATCTCCCCCACTGTTGGGGCAGGTCTTATGCCAAGGGGTTCGAAGAGAAGCTTGGCGAATATCCCAGAAATGTACCCTGCTGGAAGATCCTTGTCTCCAGCCCTCACCGAACCCATGATCGATGGAAAGTGCACATTGAGGTCGTAGCCGTCCATGAAGGAGAAGCCTCCGTGTGTTGCTGCGAAGTGAGCAAGCGTTCTGGCAGCCACCCGCTTCCGGTCGTCCATATCCGTCTGAGTTAGAGGGATTTGCTTCGGAGGACCTCTTGTCCCTGATGTTAGGGCGAAATAGAAGGGGTCCTCCGGAAGCAGAGCCTGGTAGCGGCCTTGTTGCACGAGCTGAAGGTAGGGCCTGAAACCATCGTAGGTCATCACCGGGAAGCATTCCCTGAACTCCTCCATCGTCTGGATCCGCTCTGAGCCGCGTCTTCTCCCGAGCTCTGTTCTGGAGTAGACCTGAAGGAGGCGGTGAAGCAAATCCTCCTGAGCCTCTCCTGGGCTCTCGACAGCTCGGTACCAAGGACCCAGAAGTTCACCGCTCATCTTCTCCAGGCTCAACAGAGTCACCCAGTTCGCCGTTCCCCTTAGACTCAAGGCATAAATAACTATGTGAAACACCCTGCAAATCCTGCGGAAACTTTTCTTCTCTTGGAACGAAAATGTTGACGAAGCTGCTAGTGCAGCCACCTTTGAGAGCAGACGTCTGCTGAGCGACTCTTTCTGTCATCCATGCGAACGGCTCTGAAGTCAAGATTATCGACTGCCAGCATCCGGCTTGCGCTGGGCTGACCTACACAGCACGGTCGACGGAGAGCAGCACGACGTTGCTGGAACCAGACCCTGAGTTGCGCGATCGATGTGACATCAAAGATCTTCCTGCGTGCTCGGGCGGTTTCATCAAAAAGCCTTATTAGCTGAAAAGAGCACCCGCCGGAAGATTGAGACCATGAGTCAGCTGCCACCGAGGAGGAGGGGAGGGCTCTGGAACGCCATCTGGGGAGGCGTGTTCCTCATAGGGCTGGGACTAGTTTTCTATGCAGTCACCTACCTCAAGCTCTCCTGGGAGAACGCCTGGCCTCTAATAATCATCCTCATCGGCATCCTCATCGTTGGAGGAGGCGTCAGCAGGTACTACTCGGGAGCACCTGAGGCAGGGGAGAAGGCAGACTAGTCAAAGGGATCGAAGAGACAAGCCCCGATCGACCGAGACGACCGTTTCACCGACGACACGACCGACCGATAAAGCAGTCAGGTCACTGCTTCTGTCTTGCTTCTTTCTTCCTGGGCTTGGTTTTGGGTTTCCGGGCTTTCTTCTCTGGAGGCTTCTTGCCGAGAGCCTCTTCCTCGGGTTTCTCCTTGACTGGGGCACGCTCCTTCACTGGTTCCGGAGGCCTCACTGCCTCGCGGACCCTCAGAACCCAGGCCTTGAGAGCTACAACGTTCTCCTCGCGTTTGGATCTCCTCCTCAGATCCAACCGGAGCGCGTGCGATCTAGCCTCAACAAGGGAGATGCCGGCCTCCGAGATCTCGCCTCTCGAGAATCCTCTCGCCGCTCGGAGCGCATGGGTTCTGTCTCCTCCCCTCTCAACCTTTGCTTCAGGCATCGGAGAGGCAGCCGCCTCGGGTTCAGAGCGCATAAAACTCGGGCGACAGGCTGGGGGATCGGATACTTAAGGTTGAGGTGGGTTTACCTCGGACTGTGAAGAACCCTGGTGAAGCCTAGCATCGCACCTACCATCGTTCCAATGATTACGATCGCAAGGACAATCAGGGCCTCCATGGAAAGCGGTTGTGAACTGGTCTGAGTTTCCTCTGTAGTGGATGTCATCATGGTGGTGGGGTGTTCAGTCAAGGTCACGCTGGTCCTGGTAGTTGTGGAGGTGGTTGTGCTCTCGCCCACCAGGAACTGGACGGGCTTGCTTACAGCGCCTGAATGTTCCTGATCCCCCCCGCAGCTCGCATTCACGACCCATCTCCCCGCCATGTCTGGTGCGACCCTATCTACAAAGGAGCCGTCCTCAGCGGTGTAGACGATCTCGAAGAAGCGGGACCCGTCGGGCCTCTCGTACCAAACCCTGACCTGCGTCCTATTCCTTGCCGGAGACACATACCCGGAGACGGTTACGTGCCGGTCTTTTGTGAGAAACATCGGATCTACAGAGATTGTTACCGATGAGGGGATGAGTACATTGAGCTCGATCGACGCCTCGTTGTTCGACTCGTCGATTTCTGCGAACCTCTCGCCGGGATCAACGTGAAGTACCAGATAGTTCCTGCCCAGACGCCCAGCTGTGTTCCAAGTTCCCTCCACCACCGCGGAAGACTTGGCCTCTATCCTGGGTAGAACACATCTCATAGTCACGGAACTCCCGTTTCCAACTACCCCTCGGTCTTCGGTCACGTACACGCTGACATTCTCGGCGTCGGCTCCGCCTCTATTATGAATGATTGCCCGGAAGATTATGCTCTCGCCCTCCCTCGGGCGGTCCTCGGAGACATGAAGATCGCTGGGCGAGATCTCTAAATCCGGGAGGTTGACATAGTTTGGCACAGACACATTCTTGGTGTCGATGTTGTTGTTCAAAGAGAACTCAAGCATCCTTTCCGAGGAGTTGAGAACACCATAGGCATAGGATAGGTGGGATTCATTGACCCCAAAGGCCGAGGTCAACAAGTTCCTCGCGAACCCGTTCTCATCGCCTCTGAAGCTTCTGCCAAAGACCACGTAGTAGTCTATGAGGGAATCGTCTCTGAGAAAGCTCTGCTTGAACTTCAGGGGCGTCCCGAAACGATAGCCTACCTTGTGTCCACCTATCATGCCCGCTATCACTTGAACCACAAGCGCCCTCTGGTCCACGTCGTAGAAGTTGCCCAGCAGAGTGTAGTTGAGTGGAGGAGAAGAATCGTTCATCGTCAGCGCCAAGGTTGATGACCGAAGTGTCATCTGCGACCAGTTCTCTCCGAGCAGCTCCAGCCGGAGTCCTGGCGAGGTGTAGTTGGTGATCCTGAACCGGTCGTAGCCTGGCACAGACGAGCGGTTCTGCAGGGAGAAGTAAGGAGGCGTCAAGCCTCCATGCGAAGCGTTGAGAACGTAGAACTCCGTGAAGGGAGCCCTGTGGCTGTACCAGATTCCGCTTAGGGCTTCGTAGTCGTAGTAGAGCCTAAGTCCGGGGTCCCGCACGACTCCCCAACCCGGGGTGCCGTCGAGATCAAATATTCTCGATGCCCTCAGCTCGATCACCAGGCTCTTGACGAGTATCCAATTCTCAGATGGGTGGTGAGGAAGTTGAGGGTTGTCACTGTGACCGACGTCCAGAACGAAGCCGAGAGGGATTCTAACTATCCTGGCGTCCTTGATCTCGGTGTTGTTGACCTGCAATTTGACCGTCTGTCCTGGGCTTGCTTTTAGTGTAAGGTAGCGACGCCATCCGAGCTCCACCTTCACCGCCCCACAGGGCTCCCCCTCCATTCCCGGCCCCAGGAGATCCCCGGGCCGCCAGTTCACAAAGGGATACCACTGCTCTGCGTACCTTGCACAACTTTCTAGGCCTGTTACAGCCTCTATCAGGGAGAAGGCGATTGTGAGGGCGGAGGCCTCCGGGTCTGCGATATACTCCTGACCTACCAGGGCAACCCTGGTCGGATGCATCGGCGAGGGCCCCAGATCTACGGTCGAGTTCAACCCGACCGTGTTTACCCATGCAACGAGCAACGCGCCCTCAATGGACTTCTGTGATTCGTATCGTTCTAGCGCGGGTGAAAGTTCGGCGGCTACGATTTTCGAGGCGTTCTCCTCCCCGAGACTGCTGGTTGAAACCTCTCTTGAAAGAAGAGCGAAATCCGTCGATACAGTCAGGGCTCCGTCGCTTATTGCCCTCACATAGCGGTCGAGAGAAGTGACGATCGGTTCTAGACCATCCATGTCCATATGGAGAGGCCCCGGGTTTCCGGCCTCCAGCTCCAGGAACGCAAGCCTCACTTCACCCTCCAATGGACGAAGGCCAGGCTCAAACTTGTCCAAAGGCGGTAGAGGGACGGATGCGGATGCGACCAGCTTTGGACCTGTAGAAACAGCGCTCGGGGACTCGCTGGAAGCGTGCAGAGTCAGCGCAACAGTCAGAAATAGCACAGCCGAAGCCAGTGCAAATGCCTCAACTCTGCTGGCAGCGATCAAGGTGGAGCGCCCCGGGGTATGAGACGACGGCACTTTTATTCATTCAGCTCTACAAAAACTGAGAATGGGTGCCAGGGACTAAAAAAGCTCAATCGGAGTCGGTGCAAGATCGATCAAGAGGAAGGCGCCTATTTGGGATGACATCGATCATCCATCCGAAACCCGATCGACCTTGCACGTCCGTCACGCGAACGGGGAGATGGCTCGCAAGTTCTTGACGGCTGCAGGGATCTTCTCCAAAACATTGTTGATGTCCTGGACAGTGTTCTCTCTTCCCAGCGTCAGAAGGAGTGCCCCCTCTGCTTCTCGGGGCGCGACACCCATGGCGAGAAGCACGTGCGAGGGCTCAAGGGTCTTGGAGGTGCAGGCTGAGCTCGTTGAGGCTTGTATGCCTTCTGCGTCAAGCATTAGGACAAGCGATTCACCCTCTATGAAGCTGAACCTTATGTTTGTGTTGTTGCAGAGCCTATTTCTTGGGTGACCGTTGAGGTACGCGTGATCGACGCTTCCGAGGATGCCCCCTATGAGCCTGTTTCGAAGTTTGCCAAGGTTCTCAACGTCTCTAGGCATCTCCGCCTGAGCAATCTCTGCCGCCTTTCCCATGCCAACCGCCCCCGCTACATTCTCCGTTCCAGAGCGCAGACCCCTCTCCTGTCCCCCGCCCTGCAGAATTGGCTGTATGGGCATTCCCTCCTTGACGTAGAGGGCGCCTACCCCGCTGGGCCCGTAGATGTCGTTGGACGAGAGGGAGAGAAGGCTGATGTTGTCTCTTCGGACATCGAGAGTCATCTTACCCTCGGCTGCCACTGCGTCAACGTGTAGCGGAACGTTCTCATCGCGGCAGATGCGGCCTATCTCCACGACGGGCTGAATTGTTCCGACCTCGTTGTTGGCATACTGAATGGAGACGAGGATAGTCTTCGGCGTGATTGCCTCCGCAATCTTGCTGGGCTGGATCATGGCGTATTGGTCGACCGGAACACGTGTGACTTTGAAACCAGCGTTTTCCAGGTGCTTGCAAGTATTGACCACCGCCATGTGCTCCACTTGGCTGGTGACGATGTGGTCGCCCTTCTCCCTGAGGAGTTGAGCCGTGCCGCTGAGCGCCAGGTTTATGCTCTCGGTTGCCCCTGACATGAAGACTATCTCTTCGCTCGCCTCAGCGTTTACGAGTTCTGCAACGTGGCTTCGGGCCTCATCAAGCGCTCTGCGAGCTTCTCGCCCAAGAGAGTGGATGGAGGACGGGTTCCCTATGCTGCTGAGTAGGTGGGGTTCCATCGCCTTGACAACTCTCGCATCTACGGGGCAAGCGGCCGCGTGATCCATGTAAACCCTTTGTGCCTCTTTCTTGTCCATCTAGCTCAGCTCATATCCATGCAACGATCGATGATCATGGATGAACGCACCGCACTGGCTTCATTGTTCTTCTTCCTCAAATGGCTTCTCCCGCTAGCCCTTCCTTACTATGAAGTGGAATACTCTTCCTTCCTTCCGAACCTCGAGCAACGGATTTCCTGTTCTTTTGGTCCACCGGTCGAAGTCGGCTTCCGCAGCCGGGTCGTCCGCCAGAACCTCGAGGACCTGCCCGGTTTTCATCAAGTCTATCTCCTGTGTGGCTCGGAAGATGGGCTCTGGACAGTAATAGCCCCTCAAATCGACGACCTTGTCCGGCTTAACGCTCATACATAATGGAAGAAGAGGATCAATCTATTAGGCTTGACCCAAACCACATCGCCTGGAAACGGATTTAAACGGACGTGAATTTGGGTGGGTTGAGTGAGAGCTTGTCTTGGAGCTGCGCCGTACGTCTCTGTGAGCGACAGGACTTGGAGAAAGTTGCGGAGATAGAGAGATCCTGCTTCGACGAGCCCTACGAATTCTCCACCTTCAGCTACCTCTTCAGCACCGATCCACAAGGGTTTCTCGTGGCCGAGTGTGAGGGAAGGGTTGTGGGGTACGCAATCGGCCAGCTCAGGTCCGGCAGAGGCCTCGTCATCTCGCTGGCGGTCGACCCTGCCCACAGGGGTGGAGGCGTGGGTGAGAGCCTCCTTAAGGAGTTGCTCGAGCACTTCCAGAGGAAGCACGTCAAGAGCGTGGAGCTCCAGGTCGACATCCACAACTCATACGCCATCAAGCTGTACGAGAAGATGGGCTTCCAAGTCAAGAAGACCATAAGGGAGTACTACTCATCAGGGAAAGACGCCTACCTCATGAGCAGGATCCTTGACCGGAGCTAAGCTTCTCGGCCCATCGCTTTCAAGGCTTCACGGACTGCAGATGGGTCCAAATAGAAAACGTGCGCTGAAGACGTTCGGTCTAGCCTTAAATATGCCTCAAAGATCTCAAGGCTCGCTCATCGTTTCTTTCACCCTGACCCGAGCGTGGATAGATAATGAGCATGTCTGCCCGGGAGGCATGATCGAATGTACGAGATCGTCTCCATGAAGGAGCTGGCTCCGAGAGTGAAGATGGTCGAGGTGAATGCTCCTGAAATCGCTGAGAAGGCTCAGCCAGGGCAGTTTATCGTTGTAAGGGTGGATGAGAAAGGGGAGAGGATTCCACTTACCATAGCCGACTATGATTCTGCGAGCGGAAATGTGGTGACCGTGTTCCAGGAGATCGGCGTCTCAACCCAAAAGCTGGGCAGAATGAAGCCGGGCGAGAGCATCAAGGACTTCGTTGGGCCACTGGGAATCCCATCTGAGATGGCTCAATTCGGAATGGTGACGATGGTTGGGGGCGGTGTAGGCGTACCCCCTCTCTATCCCCAGGCCAGGGCTTTGAGGAAGTTGGGCAACAAGGTGGTCACCATCATTGGCGCAAGAACGGCGGACCTCCTGGTCTTCCGAGAGCAGATGCGGTCTGTCAGCGACGAGCTACACGTCGCCACGGACGACGGCTCAATGGGGTTCAAAGGTTTCGTGACAGACCTGTTGAAGCTCCTGATAGAGAAGGGCCCCAAGCCTGATCGAGTCATCGCCGTAGGTCCAGCGATAATGATGAAGGCCGTGTCGAACGTCACCAGACCTTTCAAGATCAAGACTATCGTTAGCCTGAACTCGATCATGGTAGACGCGACCGGCATGTGCGGAGCATGCAGAGTGTCGGTAGGTGGGAGGACCAGGTTCACCTGCGTTCACGGGCCGGAGTTCGACGGACACCAGGTGGACTTCGAAGAGCTCATGGCGAGGCTGAGAACCTACGTGGAGCAGGAGAAATCTTCTCTCCGAAGGTACGAAGAGAGTTAGAGAGGTGATTAGGCCTGCCCAGAACCGGTGTGAAAGCTGAAAGGGAGCGGATGCCGAAGCAGAGCCCCGACGAAAGGATCCGCAACTTCAGTGAGGTTGCGTTGGGCTTCACCCAGGAGCAGGCTGTGGCGGAGGCGAGGAGATGCCTCAATTGCCCAAAGAGACCGTGCGCAGGTGGTTGCCCTGTTGGGATCGAGATACCGGAGTTCGTCAGCCTGATCGCCAAAGGGGACTTTGATGGAGCCATCGAGAAGATCAAGGAGAGAAACAGCTTGCCCGCAATCTGCGGGAGGGTCTGCCCCCAGGAGGAGCAGTGCGAGAGAGAGTGCCTCTGGGGGAAGAAGGGGCAATCCCTAGCCATAGGCGCGCTTGAGAGGTTCGTCGCAGACTACGAGAGGCAAAGGGGGGTGAAGCCTCCCCCAGGACCCAAGCCGACCAAGAGGAAGGTGGCTGTCATAGGATCAGGGCCCGCGGGGCTGACTGCAGCCGCTGAGTTGGCTAGGAAGGGACACACAGTCGTGATCTTTGAGGCTCTTCATTCACCCGGAGGGGTCTTGGCATACGGGATACCAGAGTTCAGGCTGCCCAAGGACATACTTCAGGCAGAGGTGGACTACGTCAAGAGCCTCGGCGTGGAGATACAGACCGACACGGTGGTCGGCAAGCTCTACAAGGTGAAAGAACTGCTGACAAAGGGTTTCGACGCGGTCTTCATAGCGACAGGAGCAGGTCTCCCCGACTTCATGAACATTCCAGGCGAGAACCTTAACGGCATCTACTCCGCGAACGAGTTCCTGATAAGGGCCAACCTGATGAGGGCCTATAGGTTCCCAGAATACGACACACCCATCAATGTCGGGAGAAGAGCGGTGGTCGTGGGGGGCGGGAACTCAGCCATGGATGCGGCTCGTTGCGCCCTCAGGCTCGGGGCTGATCAGGTCACCATCATGTACAGAAGGTCAAGGGAAGAGATGCCTGCTCGGCTGGAGGAGGTTCTGAACGCCGAGGAGGAGGGCGTTCGATTCGAGATGCTGACGCAGCCCATCAGGTTCGTCGGAGACGATCGAGGGTGGGTGAAGGCCATCGAGTGTCTGAAGATGAGGCTGGGCAACCCTGACTCGTCGGGCCGCAGAAGCCCCATCCCCATTGAAGGATCCGATTTCAGCTTTCCAGTAGACACGGTCGTAGTCGCCATAGGGCAGGGACCCAACCCCATGATACCGACATCCACCAAAGGTCTGGAGGTCGATGCGAGAGGGGCGATAGTGGTGCACCAAGAGACAGGCTTGACTTCGATGAAGAAGGTCTATGCGGGAGGCGACATAACTAGGGGAGGAGCCACGGTCATCGAAGCAATGGGCGACGGAAAGAGGGCGGCGAGAGCCATAGATGAGCAACTCTCCAAGCCCTGATGAAACCTGCCCGCTAGGCTTATGTCAACCAATGTATGAGACGTTGTCACCATCAAAGTCCCTGAGCAGCTCCTCGGCTGACCCGATCGATCGACCGAGCATCTCTTCCACCGCTTTCTCGACAAGCGCGAGAGCCCAATTCAGCGATGCACAGCGATCCTGTTGGAAGGTCATCCCGCTTCGAAGTGAACCTTCACCTGGGAAATCTAGGCGTCCTCGCGAACTTCGTCGCCCAAGATTGCACGCTCTCCGGCCGCAGCTGGTGGAGAGGTTGCTGATGCTCAACAAAGCTACTAGCCTAGGATCTCATCTATGGCGTCTCGGTCAGATTCTTCTGGAAGCGGTATACCCGTGACCTCAGAGGCTCTCTCGGTCAATGCGATCAGGTCTCCCCTGTCCAGTAGGTCGAGCCTCCACTTCCTGGCGCCGGCCATTAGCTGCTGCAGCCCCACCCTGATTCTATTCAGGTAGCCGAAGAGCCCAACCGCTTCCCACGGTATCTCCCCGAACCTGTCGCCGTAGGAGTGCTTCAACTCGGTGGTTGAGATGAAGAACCTCTCGGGTGTATCGCCGTACAGATCCACGAAGCTCTTTGGCAGCCGACCCTTGCCCGCAAGTTCAACGAAGTAGGATGACTTCATCACCGCCGTCAGCGGAGATCTTCCCATTAGAATGGCCTTGACGTAAGGTGAGCCGTCAAAGTTGCTCATTGCGATGGACTTGTACATCTGCGTCTCGCTGATGAATCCGCCTCCCATCACCACGTCAGGAACATGCTTGCCCTTCTTCCTCAGTTTCTCACAGCACTTCAACACGATCGCCTCAAGGTACACCGTGGGGATGCTCATCTCGTCCATCATCGGAACGGGGCTCATCCCCGTCCCTCCGCCCGCTCCGTCGAATGTGACGTAGTTCAGCTTGGCTTCCGAGGCAAGCTTCATCGTGAACGCGACCGCCGCCGGCCTGTAGGCACCTGTCTTGAGTGTGACCGTCCTGGTTCCTTGCTGACGAAGCCAATCTATGTCTTCTAGGAAGTCTCTCTCCTGGGGCATCCCAACCCTGCTGTGCCTCTCGAAGCTCTCGAACACCTTGTCCCTGAAAGCTTGCTGAACATCCTTGTCCTCAGGGTCAGGGAGAACTATGTAGCCTCGGCGTTTGAGAAGGAGGGCCTTGTTCACGTCACGGATTCTAACCTCGCCTCCTATGGCTTTGGCTCCTTGCCCCCACTTCCTCTCCACGATGTTGACCTCAAGCTTAGAGATCACGTAGGTGTCGACGCCGAGCCTCTGGTCCTCCACGTTTGTCTGAACCGCTATGTCACCGTGTTCTCCGTCCCAGAACTTCCTGAAGGTGTCGATCCGCCTCTTCATCTCCGCGGAGTGCGTAACCTTTCCGTTTGCCATCTTGGCATCCGAATCCATCCCGCATATGTTCTCACCTATGGTGACGATTACGCCCGAAATCGCTCCGCCCAAGGCGAGCCCGTCCCAGTGCCTCCTAGCGACCTCCGTCGATCCATATGCTCCGATCGCAAGCGGCATCTTGAGGTGGACACCACCGACATCCGTTTCGAGATACACATTCTGGAAGAGGGCTACGTCTGAGTTCGGCTCTATGCCCTGCGCTCCGAGAAGCGCAGCCTGGATGTTGAAGTGCGACCAGTCAAGCCCGAAATCCTTCAAAGCGCCAGCTGTGCTAGTGCCAAACTCCCTAGGCTCGGGATAGACAGCTTCTCTACCCCTGAAAGCGGAGAGGCTGATCTCGCAGAGGAAGGGACAGTCTCGGATGCAGATGGGGCACATGCCGCTGGTGCAGCTTGTGTCTTTGACCCTAGTGTTTGTCCCGCTCGTCGACTTCCCATTGAGGTACGATGAGTTCGGACTAACTCTCTCAGGCATCTTGAAAACCTCTGCATGCTACCGGGCAGTTCCCCCAAAAAGGCTTTCGGTGACTGAGGGAATGAAGGCGAAACTCCTTTGCCGCTAAAGGATCGATCAATCGATCCGTGTCGTGGAGGCGTAGTTCCGGTCGGAACACTGGAGCGGGCCGAACGTCGCCTCGACCATCTAGCCGAGTTTTGAGGTTCACCGAGTGAGTCAGCCTTAAAATTGTACCATGCGGCTAGAGCAATGGGGAAGTCGCCGTGGAGGAGGCATACGTTCTCCTGAAGATATCTAGAGACGTGTACGTTAGGGGAGTCGTCAACGAGTGCAGGGAACTGGCCGAAGTGGGGGAAGCAGAGATCCTCTTCG
>Ga0315309_1001234_pt1 | contig 15325 bp, 13 predicted proteins | sample TDP4_MG_FD_203080 | JGI IMG/M metagenome (GOLD analysis project Ga0315309, IMG submission 203080) | Freshwater sediment microbial communities from Lake Towuti, South Sulawesi, Indonesia - TDP4 | ecosystem: Environmental > Aquatic > Freshwater > Lake > Sediment | place: Indonesia: South Sulawesi... | reverse complement strand
ATGTTCCGAGCATAGCCTACGCCGTGGAAGCCATCAAACTAGTCAAAGAAGAATTGGGCTATCCAGCTGGGTGCTCTCCGGCCAACGGCACCTATGATTGGAAGCTCGTTCAAGACAAGGCGTTAAGGAGGGGTTTCGGCGCCTATAACGCGTCAGCCCACACAATCGCGCAACTAAGCGGAGCCAACTTTCTGATTTATGGACCGCTTAAACAGGCGAGAAACGTGATTCCAGCCTGTGCCATGACTGACGCCATAATTGCCTATTACGCCACAAAACAGTTTGGAATCAAGCCGTTGATTTCCAATCATCCACTTTACAGAATTTTCTAAAACTGTTGTGTTTAGTACCCCTTCCCTCTTGGGAATTAGACCTAGACGTTTGTTGCTGCAAGTGTTATCATTACGCGCAGGGCTTTGAATGCCTCTAGGTACTCGTTTGAGGCGAAAGTAACGGTTCTGCCGTCGACTCTTTTGGCTCCGGGTAACAGTTCAGCCATCTCTGTCATTCCCGTGTTAATGAAGGCAACTTCGACTTTTATCGGCGGGTTGATTTTCAAGGGCTTAAACTGTTTTAGATTCTTAAGTGCTTTAGAAGCGCCTTCCTTTATGAGCATTCGAGCCTTTGATGGACTGACGCAGTGCGCGGCGTATCTTCCCACTCCTTCTTTCACCTTTACGGTTTCCACCCTTCGTAAGACAGAGAGTGCCTCTTCGGTTACGGTGCGGTCGCCTGTTACTAGAGCCACCGGAACCTTAAAGTACCCAGCTAATGCTGCGTTGATTCCTGTTTCACCCATTGGTTTGCCGTTGATGATGATGTCGCTTATTACGCCGCCATGATAGGTGTGTTCTAAAACACCCGAGTAAGTGCCTCTTCTGGCGTGATAGCCAATAAAGAGGGCGGCGTCGAAGGACGAGTCTATCCCTTGCATCATGGACAAAGGCTTTGGCGAACCTGTTATGAGTTCTGCGGCTTCGTGGAGTTCTTCGGGCAGAATGTTCCTCATGGTCCCATGGGAATCATTCACAACAACGGTTGCCCTCTTTGTGACTTCCAACACTCCTTCGACAGCGGCGTTTACTTCCTGTGTCATCAGTTTGCGAGCCCTCTCGTGCTCTTTTCCGTCTCGTAGTGTGTGTTCCCCATGGACTATTCCAGCAACGCCTTCCATGTCGGCCGATATGAAGACCCTCATAAATGACGCCTTTCCGCACAATTAGAGCGTATCTTGTTTAAAATGCTTAATTAAGAATTTTGGGACGTTGCCCTGAGAGTCTATTTGTGTATTAATAAATTTTGGAAACATCCGACCTGTTAATTGCCTAAACTTCTAATGCGCGTGCTACCTTGGCTGGCGTTCTTTGCTGATGTATTCGGCGGTGACCAGAGCGCTTCCTAGTTGTACTCTTACTAAACTCCTTATGGGTATCACTTTGTAAGAAAGTTGTTTCTCGAGTTTTTCGTTCAATTTTTGGAGTTGGTGTAGGACTTCTCTCTCTGTCTTTTCGTTTTTCGTGTTTTTGACGCATCGATAAAGCATTCCTAAAGACAAGAGATTGTAGAAGAGACTGATAACATAGGAGTCAAACTTTTCCGCGACTGTTGCTTTGCGTTTCAGTTTCGGGTCTGTTTGAGCCCAATTTTTCTGTGCTGCAATGGTATCTGGAAACCGTTTCAAGGAATCTTCAATTGCGTCTTTGAAGGGTTTTTTCTCTTTGTGGTCCTTGATGCTACCTTTAACTTCTGAGTACTTCTTTTTGACAAAGTTGTACCGTTCTTCTGCAAGCTTTATGCTATTCCAAATCGCCTCTTTTCTCTCCACATCTGATCCAGAGGTGTCTCCAATTCTTGGGTCGTAATAGTATGGCATCTCGCAGACTAAGGTAAAGCTTCCAGCCACTCTTCGAGCGTAATCATCGCTGCTCGTCCCATAGTTGATGATCTTTGCCGGATCTTTTTTTGTGTACTTCTTCAAAAACTCGTATGCTTCCGCTGACGTCGGCATTTTGAATATTGCTTCTGCAAGTTGTTTAATGTACGGTGTTTCAGGTTCGCCTAGGTGCAAGGGCAATTTTTCTTTCTTTGCGAGATTTTGAAACTTCGGATATAGAGGCTTACATGGACCTGAAACATAGAAGTAAACTCCGCCGAAGCCTGAGTTGTGGAGGCTGTACATGAACCTTGGCTTAGCATCTTCCATAATTTTCATCAAGGCTTTTGTTTCAGAGATTGGCTTACTCCAGTTGAGCGTTTTGTATTTGATTGGAAAGGTCCACTCAATCTGCTGATATCCTGGAGGCCTATAATAATTCAAAGCATAGTTAAGGGGTGTGAAGGGACCCTTGAACCATCCTTCGTTTAGCTTTGCTCCATCCGGATCTGCACACTTCACTATGAACCAAGTAAAGTCAAGGGCGTCTAGGGTTGTGTCTTCAACTAGCCTCCAAGCCAGATACTCGAGTGTCATACTTCCAATAGGCTCGTTCGGGTGAGGAAAGCCAAACAATAACGCATTCTTTCCACCTTTCCCAATCCTAAGCGCCTTTATATCTTCTCCTTTCCGTGATCTGCCAATTTTGAAAATCTTCACTTTGTTCGGATGCTCATGAGCAAGTTCTTCAGAACTCGCGTTCAGTTCATCTACACTGTAGAAAGTCTTGTAGTCAGGAACTTCTTCTAAGATGGTTTCAAACATTGAACCTCAACCTTTAAGAAGCATCTTCAAGAGTGCGTATATAAAGCACTTGTGCGTGCTCGTTTTTGATTAAATCAGTTTTGGCGCGCGCACTCATCTGACTAATCTTTTAGGGGGCTCTGCGTTTGGACTCTTCTTCTTGAGGTTTTTGTCGCTCTTCGCTTGTGGGAGCCTATTGGAAACTCATTGCAAAAACCTAGAGGCGGTATGTTCGTTGTGAGCATTCACCAAGCTAGAAGGACACTTCAAAAGCTGCCTCCAAACCTAGCTACTGAGCAAATCTCTGACCTCTTTCACACAGTCCCACGCGTCTTTGGCGTAAGCATCAATTCCATACTCCTTGCATGTTTCCTCTGAGACAGCTCTCCCCCCAATAATGGTCTTAACATTATCTGTGAGCTTGTTCTTGCGCAAAAGGTCGACTACATTCTTCAAGTATGGAACGGTTTCATTCACAGAAACAGATATCGCAATAACCTGTGCCTTTTCATTAATGGCCGATTCAACAAACTTTTCAGGCGAGACGTTTACCCCCAAATCAATCACGTGGAAGCCAGACGATCGCAAAGCAGCAGCCACAATGTCTTTACCTAAACCCTGAATGTTCCCCTTCAACGACCCTATGACAACCTTCCCCCAAACGTTTGCCAGCTTAACCTTCAAGTAGGGTTCAACAACCTTGAAGGCATCTCGCATGGCAGTTGAAGCAGCTGCCACATCCACGGTAAAATACTCTTTTCTCTCATATTTCTTGTCAACCACGCGCATGGCCTCCATCATTTTATCAACCGCCACACTGGCAGACACGCCCTCGCTCATTAATCGTTCCGCTAGTCTGCGAGCTTTCTGGACATCCCCTGCCACAACAGCATCGGACAACTCGTTTAGAAGCGCTTTCAATTCACTCAAAACAAAATCTACCTCGCACTCACGCCTTTCCTAGTCCAATTGAACGCTTAAAAATCTCAAAGTTGATTTCGCCAGCTCTAAAGAAGCTCCCCGTGTCCAAATTGCACGCCGAGACCACCGCGGGCGCAAAAAGGTTCGGGTCAATCTTATAAAAGTCGTAGTTGGCACTCTTGAAGATTTGTTGAAACGGTTGCCCATAACTCTTCGAAGCAGAGGAAGGCGCCCTCTTCACAATCTGAATCAGTTTCTCATCGCTATAACCAGCCACATCGTAGTGCGCAGAACCAGCATTCAAAATCGCGTCGTTTGTTCGACCCATGGCCACCACAAACTTAGGATGCACGGGTGCAATGGGCGCAAAGCCAAACGCATTGGTCACGCTTTTTGGGTCCAAACCCACCTTCGAGAGCTTGTGTAAACCCGTCTCAACAATTCGCCCAGAGACCTGCGTCGAACCAGCCACACTGGTAGTCGGCACTAGAATCAACGACAATTTGTTCACTGGAACCCCACAGTCGTCTGCAACCTTCTTAATCACTGCTTCAGGCGGCAGGGCACTCGTTTCAAGCACCAGGACGGTAGCGTCAGATTCGTCTTCATAGCCAATCTCTTCATACAACTCATGGTTTTTTCTCGCCAACGCTCGAGCTGGACCCGAACCGATGGCAGTGTACTCACCTTGCTTGATTCGCCAATCTGCGAACTGTGAACCCAGCGTGGACACAGCGGGATGACTGGTGTGGACAAAAACCGAGGGAAAAAACAAATCATCAAGTCGGCTAGGGTAAATTTCCACCGTGCCATATCCACCGAGGCATATTTCTGTTATGATTTTTCCAGCTTGAAACCCGCCTTTCGCCTTGATTCCAGCATCAAAGAGCGTTGCACCCGCGCCTGTTTCCTTAACCATAACACCGTATTCATCTGCTTTTTCGCATAATTTCTCTACAAGCTTCAATGCTTTGCGGTTCACGCTTAATTTAGTCCTCGACAAGCGTCAGCCTCACAGAATAAGCTCACAGATACCGTTCATAAAACTTCAGGTGAGAATTCGGAGACTGCGCCACGTAAAGCTTGCCTTCACCATTCTCAGCCTTATCTCCAACGAACAGATAAAACGGACCGGCAACCTCGTCTCCGTTGACCTTAACCTTTGTCCTGATACTGTCAATCGTAAAAGTAGGCAAAATCTCCTCTATCTTGCCACTTATGATTATTTTTCCACCCGTCATCTCTGCTCCCGCTCTGCCCTCAGAACTGCCCACGATAAGTATCGCTCCATCTTTCATATGCATGCCAGCAAACTGAGCGGTGCTGCCATAAACCTTGATCAAGCCGTTTCTCATGAAGCAACCAAGCTCGTTTCCAGCGTTTCCATGTATAATTATTGTTCCGCCGCGCATGCCCATGACACTGCCCCGGTAGGCGGCGCCCACATAGTCGCCAGTGTTCCCTTTAACCTCTATGGTTCCGCCCTTCATCATTGCACCCAGCCAAGAGTCAGCGTTGCCTCCAACAGTGATTTTTCCGCCCTTCATCTCTTCGCCCAAGTGAATACCCGCATCTCTGTGAACCAAGATCTCGCCAGCCGACATGCCCGTGCCGATTCTTGTCACCTTGTGAACATCGCCGTGAACATGAATGCACAGGTTTTCTGGCTTGTCTGCTGCTCCTCCCTCTATCTCAAAAAGCTCGCCCAAAGCGCGCTGTCTATTTCCCTCCCATAACTGCAATTTTGAGATTTCTTCCAAGTTCTTGCCTGCAAAAACGTCTGGAGTGATGCATTGGGCTTCAATCGGAACTCTAAAAAGGTATTTCGGCCGGAGGCTCATAACAGCTGTGATAGCTCAGACCTCCGCTTTCACAGGGATAGGATGAGAAACAGCTAAGTGATGCTCCGGAACAATGTAGTTTTCATACTGCACCGTATAATAGTCTTCGAAAACTTCTTTTAACCGAGGCGAAATCTCCAGAATGGGATTTGACAACTCAGGTTTCACCCAGAACGTTTTGCCTTCGACCGATTTAACAATCTCTCCGTCTTTGACCACGATTTCTCCTTCTTTTATTGTGTACGCCGCGTTTTTGAACGCCTTCCGAACCAGCCTATACTGCTTCGACGGGTCCACTTGTTCCGGGTTGATGCGGTAAACTGCAATGTCAGCGTCGGCTCCAACGCCCAAGTGTCCTTTCTGCTTCAGCCCCAAAGCCCTAGCTTGTCCAGCCCTTGTGGCTATCGCTAATTCAGCGAATGTGTACTCTCTGTCAATCGAGGGCAGAAGGCTCTTGTGCCCTGCTCGCTTGTTGACTTTCTTCATGAGTTTTTCCCTGGCCGCACGGCTCATCAGCCACGAAAGTATTCTTGGGTAAAAAATGAACGGCGCTGCATTTGGATGGTCTGTCGTCATGAAGATTTTCCATGGGTCTGTTATAAGCAACGCGAGTTCGAGTCCGATTGACCATTGAACGGCATGCACAAAACTGCTGCGCTTGTAACGGAAAGGCACTATGCCGGCGCTGGTTTCGGTTTCAACGTCGCTGTTTATCCATTTGTTGTGGCTAAGTTGATAAAGGATGTACTGGAAGGGCCCATCCGCCGTCATAGTGGTGGTATCCCCAAAAACCACTTGCCCCATATCGGTTGTCACGTGACTGTGCATGTTAACGTATTTTGCTATTTCTTCGGCTCCTGACTCGAAGGTTCGCCAGTCGCTGCCCTTGAACGAACTGAATTGGCAGTGAGTAACGTGGATGACTGGTTTTCCATTGTTAGCCAGGCTTTCGACGCATTTCATGGTTTCTAAGCATGTTGCGTAGTTTCCAGGCTTGCCCAGGTTATTGGTGTGAACGTGAATCGTGTGGGGCATGTGAAGCAGTTGGTTGACTTTGCAGAGTCCTTGTATGATTTCCCTCGGCGTAATGTTGAAGTGTGGAACAGTGTCGTCTATGTTTCTCACGTTTCCGCCGAAGCCCCAGGCTTCAAGTCCACCAGGGTTGACGAGTTTTATCGCATAACCACGTGTAGCCTCCATGGTCCAGGCCACATAGGCGGCGCACTTTTCAATCAAGCCTTTTTGTAAGGGTTCCAAAACAAACCAGCAGTCGCCCAGCAGCGGATAAGCAGCCTTGTCAATCATGGGTGTGTCGTTTAGTTCCTCGTGTTCATGGCGAGCCATGAGTGGCGGCATGGCTGGGTCCATAACCGTCGTGTAGCCCATTCTAGCGTAACGGTAACCTGTTGTAAACGTGGATGGAATTGAGCGTCCCACACCCGACCTGGTCTTTTCGGTTTTGACTTCGACATCTTTGAAGTGGTCTTCGGGGCGAAACATTCGTCCAGAGTTGACCTTTGGTCCAGCTATGTGAGAGTGGATGTCAACTCCGCCGGGCATCACTATCATTCCAGATGCGTCTATTGTTTTCTTTCTCCTGCTGCGCAGTTTGTCAACTATTTTGCCGTTTTCGATCGCTATGTCCATTTTTTCTCCGTTTACGCCGTTAAGGGGGTCGTACACGAATCCATTTTTGATTAGTAGTTCAGCCATTGCTACGCCCTCCCTTTCTTTTGAGTCGACGCACTTCGCGTAAAATCCTGCGCAGTATCTGCTCGTCTGAGAGGCAGTCTCTTGGAGGCTTTACAACTTTCTTCAGTGGTAGGGGCACTCTGTCCATGCGGTAGGCCGTGCCCTCCGCTTCTATACCGCTTATGGCGCTGGGCAAGGCAACGTCAGCTACAAGTGAAGTGGCGTTGGTCTCTGGGTCAATGACTATCAACGGGTTTTTTATCAGGTTCTGTGCTGCTTCTCTTGGAAAGTTCGCCACAGGATCAGACGCTACGATAAGTGCTGCGTCTGATTCGTCTCTGCTCAAAACGTCGACCACTGAGGTTTCGCCTGGATTGTATCGCGGGTATCCACGTGAGAAGTCCACGGCGTAGGGGTAGCCTGTTTGCCACGTTGAAACAATATTGGCTCCGGTAACGTTATAGTGTCCTCGCATAGGCATGATGATAAACTTAGTGTACTGATTCAGGTCTCGGACCAGAGATATTCCCGCCTCAATGTTGCGGAGTTTGCCCTCGCTCATGGTTAACCCGACGCCGAAAAACAGAACGCCAAACTCGCATCCAACCAATACATCGGTTAAGTCTTCTAGAATCTCAACTGGCACCCCTCCAACAGAGTCAACTTCCAACTCTTCGTCTCGAATAAGTGTGCGCAATGCTTGGAAAATCTCGTAGTCTTTGTTTGGTTCCACCTGTAGAAAATAGTCGGCTATATCCGCGGTGCGGGTTCTGCGCACGTCTACAACGATCATTTTTCTTTCTTTTTCGAACAAGGTATGAGGTAAGCGATGTGCGCGTTCTTTAACAGAGGGTGTTTCAACAGGCATGCCACGTATTTCTCCGGCAAGTTTTGCCGCTCTCTGCATCCTTCGTTCAGACCTGTAGGCGCCGAGACTGTCAAGATATTTGTTCCATGCGCTTGAGCGAAATCTTCCTTCAGTGAAGTTTGTGTATCTTTCAATGTGACGCGGGTGAGCGCTCCAAGGGTTGCTTGCCCAATAAATGACTAGGTCTGCTCGATGCCTAATCTGTCCTAAAGTGCATGTGGAAAAGCCTACGTCTTGGATGCTCAATACGGAAGGACCGTGACAGACAGTGGATGTGTTATCGATTACGCCGCCTACTTCTTCCGCTAATTCTATTCCGATTCGTGTGGCCTCGCAACTGGTGTTGGACCAGCCGTAAAGAATGGGGTAGGAAGCCTCAACTAGAATTTCAACGCTGGTTTTCACAGCTTTGTTCAAGGAAGCCTCAATTAATTCGCCGTTTTTCCTTATAAGAGGTTTTTGGGGTCTGTGCAGAGAATATCCTAGAAACTTGGATTCGCCCATTCCGCACGCGTTTTTCACTTTTGTTATGGTGTTTTTTTCAACCTCTATTTCAAGGTCGTCGCAGAGGCAGCCGCAACCGGGACACGTAACGTGGGAGATGACTCTCATCTAGGTTTTTCCTCTTTTCTGTAGTGTCTTTTGAGCAGCTCTGGCAAGGTCAACACTTTTTCCAGACTTGGGGCTGGTTCAATTGTTGCTTGGATTCCTTTGAACGACGGCATGCCTGTTCCATGAGTTTTCGGGTTGACAATGATGCTTGCCCATGGACCATAGGGTACGAAGACTCTTCCGACGTGGGGTGATCGCAGCGACTTGATGGTGCGCACCACAACCGAGCCATAATCGGTGGTAATCTTCACGGGGTTGTTCTCTTTTATGTCCAGTTTTTTCAGGTCATCAGGGTCTATCTCACATATTGCCACGCTTTTCCAATACCTTTCTGAGAGTTTTCCATACTCTTTTCCTTGTCCTTGCCTTAGGGTTCGACCTGTTAGCAGCGTGACCTTCAAGCTAGGCATCGATGTGTCTCCGTTTATTCAGGTATGGTGCCTCAACGGGGCGATGTTGAAAAATCTAGTAGACATTTCGCAGCCTATTAACGTTATGTAAAAAATGATGCTCGAGCAGTGCGTGTTTCCAAGTTGATGAACATGCAGAACTGTAGTGTACAACTTCTCGACTCGCTGCGGGTGTGCTTGGACAGTTGTAGTTGAACACGCAAGCGCAGACTGTTCGTTTATAGAGCTGCATCGGTCTGAATTCTCATGCATCGTTAACTCTCGCCTAGAAACCGTAATAATGCCGAGCGTAATAATGCCGAGCTGCTTTTGCTCAGAAGTAGTAGTCCGCGCCGCGTGTACGCTGACTACTACTTCCATGTTACTCGCTGTGGCTGAGTGTGCGTGATGAAGTTGACACGCGCAATAGTGTTCATCATCCCAATGTTTAAGTGGGATGGACAATCAGCGGTGCACACAGTTTTTCATGCGCTACGGCTGCTCTGAACATGTTTGACGCTGCGTCAACTCTGGCTTTCTGGAACTTTGAGGTCAACCCCGCTGTTCGCTTCATTTGACCAACCCTGTTCCTCATCGCTAAAGTATTGTCCTTTTGTATGCTCTCTTTTGCTCTTGTGAGAGACCTCTCTACCTAGGGGAGGGGTATGCTGTTTGGGTTTGTGCTTCATTCTTTTTAGGAGAACGTAACTCAGCCCTGTCCCAGAGACTGCTGCGATTATGACTATGAACATGATGATTTGGGGGGTTGAATCGCTGGTTGGTGGCGCTTCATATACAACAACTAGTTGTGGACGATGTTCCCCATCAAACCAGGGGCTGTTCCTAGACTCGAATTGTGCAGGGCCTTCTGCGCTTCGGAGAACCAAGGTGAGTTTCTTGCCGTCACTTTGGAGAGTGGACTGGACAGTGTTTGTCACATTCCATTCGTACCATGTTATTGGTGAGGTTACGTTGACTGAGTCGATTGGTGTTTGAGAAAACGGCGGCATATTGTTGTAGGTTATGCCCTCCTCAGTCCACTCATTGTTGGAACAGTAGTGGACACTAACATAAGCCCCAGCCTCTCCAGTGGTACACAGACGAAGTCTCGCCGATGTTATGGATGCTTCAGACGGGACCGGGGAGAGGTCAAACATAAGAAAGGCAATTGACTCATCCCAAGGAACCCTGTAGGATACCCACAAGCTAGTTGCTCGATTCCCGTCCATCCATTCGGAATTCCTGTCAGGCCACTCACTGTCAACATACGAATCTGCGATTGGAGCAAGGTACCTTATTTCTCCTGCAAGAGCTGGCAACATCACGATTGATGAGAACACAAGCGACCAAGCCGCCAAAGCCGAAACAAAGCATCTGTATTTCAGCATCTTTTCCTCCCTAGTTAACATAAAACCAACAGTAAAAGGGTTCGGTTCCCCTCAATGCGTAAAAAATGGGAGAGTGCAGCAGTGTGTCCGTGTGGATTTATGGGTGACAAGGACCCTTAGGATCTATGCCTCCTTCTACAGTTCTGCACAAATCTACTTCTAGAAAATACAACCAACAGGTATTTAACTTTTAAAAACAAGTTAGTTTTCTCAGAAAAGAATTTCAGGTGTTCCTTGGCAGAAGAAAAATAGTGTCAAAAATGCGGGAAGTTGCCTGTAGATGAAACATGTTGCTCTGGGCATAATACGCGGCGCATTAATGATTGCTGGTCTCATCAGTTTGCTAGGCTTTGTTGCGGGCTATGCGTCCGCGTTTATGTTTGCTATGTATTCGGCTGCAAGTGAAGATATTTCAACAGCGAGACTTTATAGCCGCATGGTTCTGATATTTCTAATAATAGGGTTGTTTAACGCATTAGGTAGTGCCTTCAGTTGGGCTGCTGCATTGAATCTGATGAAACAAAGGCTAAAGTCAACCATAGCGGAAACTGCATTCCTATCATTTGTAGGGGTTCTAGACTTCACTATAAGCGAAATTCCCATGGTTTCTGAACCTTCCACTGGATTCAGCTCTCTTTGGGTTTGGGCATTCGGCGTCCCCATAACAAGCCTTGCATTGCCCAGTCTAATCTTCTTGGTAGCAAAGCAACAAGAATTCAAAGCGCCTAATGAAAATCTAAAATAAAGCGCAATTTCACGAAACACTTAGCTCTCAATTAACTCGGTATCAGCAAAGACACGCAAATAATGAGTCAAGGACAAATCCCAAAGAAGGGGAATTGAAAGCCCAAGGTTGAGTACGCTCGAAGACGCTCTACCCTTACGCGTCTTCTTCCTGTGGGGTTATGCCGAGGCTGACGGCTATCGAACATGTTTACGGCAAGTTTTAAAGCAAATACTAGCGTATTGGATATGCCTAGAAAGGTGAAACAATGTCTAAACCCGCAAGGAAAACCGTCATAATATTCCTGGACACAGACAGGCACGCGAGCCCCTTCGACATTTTGACCGCTGTTGACCTCTTTCCAGAGGCGCAGATATTAACATACAGTGGCGTGGAGCCGCAGGATTCCAAACGCATCATTCAAGACGCCATGTTTCCGAGGGGCCCGGACGGAGCCAAACAGACCAAACTGTTCATCGGAGGGTACGACGTCGAAAAGGCGATGGAGATACTCGAAATCGCCAAGAAGAGCATGTTTCCACCCTTCGAGCTCGCCGTTATCGTTGACCCACGAGGAGCCTACACAACAGCTTCCGCAGCTGTGGCGAAGACCCTTTCCACTCTGATGGAGAAAAGCTTAGGAGACTTCAAGGGCAAAACCGTGACCGTTTTGGCCGGAACAGGACCTGTTGGGCAAATTGCGTCTAGGCTCTACGCCATGGAAGGCGCAAACGTGGTTGTCACATCCAGAGACTTAGCTCGGTCAACGGCTGTCGCAAACAAAATCAATCAGGAATCAGGCGCGGAAAGAGCCTGCGGAGTTCAAGCAGGTTCGCCTCATGAGGTCGGTGAAGCGATAAAAGACTCGCAGGTGGTGTTGTCTGCAGGCGCCGCTGGTGTCACACTTTTGCATTCAATCGCGCTGAAGGAGTTTGGAAAAAACTGCAAGGTTGTCGCAGACATCAACGCTATTCCACCCTTAGGTGTTGAGGGACTTAAGCCGACGGATGAAAACGTGGAAATACAGCCGGGCACGTGGGGAATTGGTGCTTTAACTATCGGCACGTTCAAGAACAAAGTTGAAGCGCAACTCTTCAAACAGGCGGTGGAGTCGCCTAAGGGAATATTCGACTACAAGGTTGCCTACGAAATCGCAAAACAAACAGTGTTGACCAAACTCCAAAAGGGTTTAGAGAAAAAGAATCCGAGCGAAGGTGCACGCAATCTTCTTCCCTTCTAACACTCGACCTAAATGAGGTGTGCAAATGCTTCGTCTCAACGGCGTTCAGATTGAAGACACATTCGCCGAAATCTTCCAAGTGATGCTTTTACGCAAAACACTCCGATTAATGACTTAGTCTGCAAATAGTGGATAAAACAAAAATTGATCAAAAAAAAGGTAGAAGGACTCGCTTCAATCCGTTTTGAGCTGCAATGTTTCTACCTTGGCACTTTCAGTATTCCAGTCGATAATTAGCGTCATATCATAATATTTTTCAGAATCTTTTGACTTAATCTTGAGGTTGAATTCCCATGAACTGTTGTTGCCCATCCCATACTCGAACCATGTTAATCCATAATTAGCAGTCCCTAGGAGGTTTGGAAGAGAATTGTGCCAGAAATCTTGCTCAAGAGTGATAGCGTAATATCCATCGATGCCTATTACCCTATGAATTGAGGTGTTGACCAAATAACAAGCAAAGTCTCCAAGTTTTCTTGATAGAACTTTCTCTCTCGGAAACCATGAACCACCACTTCTGTTGTAGAGCTGCACCCATATAGATATAACTTCTGGAGGGTGACACCAGTCGGGGTAGGGGAACTGATCCCAGTAGTAACCATACCATGGTGATTTATATCCATAGTGACCTTCTGGCACAAGTTCTATATTGTTTGCTGAATCTATCCAAGCCGCTAAAGTGCCTGTATTTATGTAACATGGTTTGATTTCAACGCCTTCAAGAGGTATTCCGTGAATCTGGGTCCACCGCTGAATCGCAGCCTGAAAATCTTTATAGTAGGCTGAGAAGATCACATCCGAAAGCGTTTCCGAAAGTGATTCATACTCCGTAGATAGTTGATTGAGCCTTTGATATTGAACATAAGAAAGACCACACAATATGATTAGGCTGATAATCAACACAGAGAAACAAGCCTTCCAATTTGGAGACAGCAATAGGAGATGTGGTAACGCTTTTGGGGCCTCTTCCACCTGATACATTATTGATGTTGCAGCCTCACCGAGAAAGGACAGCATGTATTCCCCTTTTTCGGTCTTGCGCAGTAGATCTCTAAGGGTATCTATGTGATACGTTAGATGAGAGCTTTCAATTTTTAATTCACCGAGCATCTCAGAAAAGCTTCTGGGTTTTTCACGGAGCATTCTAAGTATCTTCCGACGAATCGGATGCTTCAAGGCAATGAAAATAGTTGAATAATATTCATCCTCAGAATTGTTCACCTTTACACCACAAGAGAAAACCACGAATCAACATTGAAAAGCATTTCTGTAAAAAAACTTTTACTAACATGCTTTCATTTTTTGTTGAGCTTCCAATGTTCAAAATCCAAGACTCAAACGAATGACCTTCCACATTCTCCGCCACTGGTTTGGGACGATGGAGCACCACAGGACCAAGCACCTCCTACATGTTTAGGAGAGGCTTGGCCACCGAAGCATAACAAGCACGCTAACCTACACTCACCTAGTCAACTTTGAAGGCGACGAATACCACACCGCAACTTCTAAAAGCATAAAAGAAAATGAAGACCTTCTCAAGGCTGGGTTCGAGTATATGTCACAGAGCGAGACCGAGTCAAAATCTACCAGAAGCGAAAGTGAACTTGAAGTCATCGGAACGGAGAAAGGTCTACAAGGCGAAGAGGAATTTGTTGTCAAGCATCATCCGACTGGAAACATTCTGCGTATAGTGAATACATTCGCCGAAATGTTTCCGATGTGGTGCGGAAGGGTTCTGATCACAGCTGAAAACGAAGAGTGGGCTTCAACCGCCGCGAAGAACGCAACGGGTTTCGGCACCTCCATAATTTTCTTGCCAGCTGAGGCTGGGATAGAGGGCGTTGTGCCGTCTGACAAAACACCAGATCGGCGAGTGGGCGTCATTATTCAGGTTTACAGCCGCTCAAGGTTAGATTTGAAAGCGCAAATAATTCTCCGAATCGGCCAATGCGTGTTGACTTGTCCCACAACCGCGGCGTTCGACGCATTACCTGAGGCCAAAAGACGGTTGAAAGTTGGTCGCAGCCTCCGTTATTTTGGCGATGGATTCCAGAAGAGAGACACTTTGTACGAACGGAAAGTCTGGCGCATACCAGTGATGGAAGGCGAATTCATCGTTGAAGACCGCTTCGGCGCAGTGAACGCCATAGGAGGCGGAAACTTCCTAATTATGGCTGAAAATCAGAAGGCAGGTTTGCAGGCAGCTGAAGAAGCAGTAGATGCGATAGGTAGGCTGAACGAGAAAATCATCTTGCCATTTCCGGGCGGCGTGTGTCGTTCAGGTTCCAAAGCAGGTTCATTGAAGTACAAGTTGAAAGCTTCAACTTTTCATCAATTCTGTCCGAAGTTAAAGGGAATTCTGCCCGATTCGAAAGTTCCAGACAACGTTCACAGCATTTACGAGATCGTCATCGATGGCTTAAGCTTGGACTCGATTAAGCGAGCCATGGCTACTGGTGTAAAGGCAGCTGTGAAGGTTCCAGGCGTCGCTAGAATCTCGGCTGGAAACTACGGTGGAAAACTCGGCCCCTATAAGGCAGAGTTGAAAGAGATTCTGAGCCTCCAAACAGTTTAGTTTAGGGTGTGTCAACCGGGTTTGCGTCTTGTCGTGGCTGTCACAGGCGCGAGCGGAACTATCTACGGCAAACGCCTGCTAGAGATATTGCATGAAAAGAAAATCGAGACTCATCTCATTGTAAGCAAGGCAGCGGAGAAGGTGATCAAACACGAACTTGGAACAGGCAAGAAAGACTTGGAGCGGCTGGCAACCCAGGTTTACGATGAGGATGATCTGACTGCGCCTCTGATGAGCGGCTCCTTCAAAACCGACGGCATGGTAATAATCCCGTGCAGCATGAGAACGTTGGCGGGCATAACCCATGGTTTTGCTGACAACCTCATCCTTCGAGCAGCTGACGTAACGTTGAAGGAGAAACGTCCCCTTGTTGTTGTTCCACGAGAGACGCCTCTCAG
>Ga0315309_1001233_pt1 | contig 15330 bp, 14 predicted proteins | sample TDP4_MG_FD_203080 | JGI IMG/M metagenome (GOLD analysis project Ga0315309, IMG submission 203080) | Freshwater sediment microbial communities from Lake Towuti, South Sulawesi, Indonesia - TDP4 | ecosystem: Environmental > Aquatic > Freshwater > Lake > Sediment | place: Indonesia: South Sulawesi... | reverse complement strand
AATCTAACTTGGTGATAGCTGGTTCTCCCCGAAATAGTTTTGGGGCTAGCCTTGTAACTGAAGCGATGGGGGTAGAGCACTGGATAGAGTAGGGGCCTTTCCGGGCTTCCAAATCTAACCAAACTCCGAATACCATCGCGGGTCCGATTTATCGGGCTAAATTACAGGAGTCAGACTGTGGGGGATAAGCTCCATAGTCGAGAGGGGAAGAGCCCAGACCATCCGTTAAGGTCCCAAATATAGACTAAGTGGTAAAGGATGTAAGATTACTCAGACAGCCAGGAAGTTGGCTCAGAAGCAGCCACCCTTTAAAGAGTGCGTAACAGCTCACTGGTTAAGTGGTCTTGCGCCGATAATCTCCGGGGCTAAGTCTATGACCGAAACGATGGATGCGTCGTTCCAGCGGAATGGCGCGTGGTAGGGGAGCGTTCCGTAGTAGGATAAAGGCAGACCGTGAGGACTGCTGGACGAAACGGAAGTGATTATGCCGGTATAAGTAGCGATAATCCCGATGAGAAATCGGGACGCCGAAAGTCTAAGGGTTCCTTGAGTAAAGTTAATCTGCTCAGGGTTAGTCGGGCCTAAGTCGAGGCTGAAAAGCGTAGACGATGGACAGTCCGTTAATATTCGGACACTGCCAGGCTGGCGTTAACAGCTGTGAGGTGACGCAGGCGGGTAGACCATCTCTGAGGTGGAATTCAGAGTTCAAGCTCCGATAATATCGGAGTGATGAGGATTCCGACGAAAATCGGAGGAACTGGTTCAACTGACTGTCAAGAAAAGCCTCTCAGTGAGCCATTCTGGCATCCGTACCGCAAACCGACACAGGTGGACGGGGTGAGAATCCTAAGGCGCTCGAGAGAACTCTCGTTAAGTAACTCGGCAAATTGACCCCGTAACTTCGGAAGAAGGGGTCCCCCGATATCCCGCAAGGGTATATCGGGGGCGCAGTGAAACGGCCCCCGCGACTGTTTAACAAAAACACAGGACTCTGCTAACTCGCAAGAGGATGTATAGGGTCTGACGCCTGCCCGGTGCTGGAAGGTTAAGGGGAGAAGTTATCTCCGACTCGTCGGAGAGAAGCTTTTAACCGAAGCCCCAGTAAACGGCGGCCGTAACTATAACGGTCCTAAGGTAGCGAAATTCCTTGTCGGGTAAGTTCCGACCCGCACGAATGGCGTAACGATAGGGGCGCTGTCTCAACGAGAGACTCGGCGAAATTGTGATCCCGGTGAAGACGCCGGGTACCCGCAACGGGACGGAAAGACCCCGGGACCTTTACTGTAGCTTAATATTGGACTGTGGGATGATTTGTAGAGGATAGGTGGGAGACAGTGAAGTTCCGACGCTAGTTGGAATGGAGTCAACCTTGGAATACCACCCTTGTCGTTCTGTGGTCCTAACCTATGGCCGTGAAACCGGTCAGGGGACAGTGTTAGGTGGGCAGTTTAACTGGGGCGGTTGCCTCCTAAAGAGTAACGGAGGCGTCCAAAGGTTTCCTCAGCGTGAATAGAAATCACGTGTCGAGTGCAAAGGCATAAGGGAGCCTGACTGTGACCCAGACATGGGGAGCAGGTGCGAAAGCAGGGCTTAGTGATCCGGCGGTTTAGTGTGGAATTGCCGTCGCTCAACGGATAAAAGGTACCCCGGGGATAACAGGCTTATCTCCCCCGAGAGTTCACATCGACGGGGAGGTTTGGCACCTCGATGTCGGCTCATCGCATCCTCCTGCTGAAGTAGGTGGGAAGGGTTTGTCTGTTCGCCAATTAAAGCGGTACGTGAGCTGGGTTCAGTACGTCGTGAGACAGTACGGTCCCTATCTGTTGCGGGCGTAGGATATCTGAGAGGAGCTGACCCTAGTACGAGAGGACCGGGTTGGACGAACCTCTGGTGTACCAGTTGTTCTGCCAAGAGCACAGCTGGGTAGCTATGTTTGGATGGGATAAACGCTGAAGGCATCTAAGCGTGAAGCTCGCCTCAAGATTAGATATCCCCTCCGAGTAATCGGAGCTGAAGACCCCTTGGAGACTGCGAGGTTGATAGGCCAGATGTGTAAGCCCAGTGATGGGTTTAGCTTACTGGTACTAATCGGTCGTGCGACTTGACCATACTATTTGATTCTATTAGGAGCTTGAAATATTAGATAACTAGTAAGTTGGACTGTTTTCCCCTGGCGATCATGGTGGAGGTGAAACACCTGTTCCCATCCCGAACACAGAAGTTAAGCCCTCCAACGCTGATGGTACTGTACCGGTAACGGTATGGAAGAGTAAGACATCGCCAGGGTTTTTTGTTGTAAGAAGATTTTCTGCATGAGGATAAATAGGCTATGAGGATAGCTCGAGTTTCTATGTTATGTTTGGGGTTGGTTCATAGTCTCTTCGCTCCCGGACTAGCGACAGAAGTAATGCCCTGGTTGACACCTACCAGTATCGGGGGAGCTAATCTAGAAGTTTATTATGCCAATTCGACTCAGGAAGTTAAACTTGATATTGGATATAAGGTGCCTTGCGATTATGTCTCTGAGAGAGTTAACTTGAAATGCACGTTTCGACCGGCATTGGGACTGGAGTTATGTGGATTAGTAGGGATTATGTGTGCGGAATTGAAGAATGGAAAACCCTCTTTCAAAGGACAAATGGATGGCACAGTGTTTGGTGGGGGAATAAGGTATGTCCTCTTAGGAGATATTATTATTCTTCCCGTTGTATCTTTTGAACTGGGTTTAAGCCATTCCTCTGCTAGTCTCATTGAAGAGGATAGTACTAAAATCCTCGAACTGGAAAATACAAAATTACAAGGGAGCGTAATGGTGGGCAAGAAAATAGGAATAGTGACACCCTATGGCGGAGTAAAATTCTTCCATGACTGGGTAAGGTGGAAGGATGAGAGTAAGGGCGACAAAGGCAAAGGAACAGGTGGAGATATTAGTCCCTTTCTGGGCGGAAAGATAGCGTTTAATCCTTTTCTTTCGATAAAAGGGGAGATTAGTTTTGGTGATGAATTCAATTATGCTGGTGGCTTGAGCTTGAGCATAGGGCTTTAGAAACAGAAATCAGATTGAATAGGTCCATTGAGAACCCGGCTATTTTTAGCCGGGTTCTCTTTTTTGTTTTCCCTCTTGCATCGCTCACGAGCCCTGGAATTTTTTTAACTTGACACCTATATTGATTTATCATAGAATTAAAAAAGGTTAGTTTTTTGGGAGGTGTCATGAAGAAATATAAGACGGAAGATTTGAGAAATACTTGTATAGTGGGCGGTGGGTCTACAGGGAAAACTCAGCTGGCCGAGGCAATCTTATATACGGCAAAGGCAATTGACAGGTTAGGCGAAGTAGATTCTGGCAATACAGTTTGCGACTATAATCCGGATGAAATTGAAAGGAAAATTTCCATAAATTCAGCTATTGCGTTCTGCGAATGGAAGGATAAGAAAATAAACATTATTGACACTCCAGGGTATGCCGATTTTGTTGGGGAAGTGGTCGGGGCTCTTTCCGTCGTGGAGACTTCTATTCTTAACGTCTGCGCTGTTAGCGGTGTGGAAATGGGAACTGAAAAGAGCTGGGAATATATCCAGAAAAGTAAGAGACCCTCTATAATTTTCATTAACCGTATGGATAAAGAGAATGCCCACTTTGAAAAGACATTGGAGAGTCTAAAAGGAAAATTGACTCCCAATGTCGCGCCGATTTCTATTCCCATCGGTTTGGGTGACAAATTTTCCGGAGTGATTAATCTAATTACTAACAAGGCTGTAGTTGAAGGAAAAGAGACAGAGATTCCACAGGAAATGGCAGCAAAAACCAAGGAATATAGGGAAAAATTGATTGAGGTAATTGCTTCTTCGGAAGATAAGTTAATTGAGAAGTACTTGGAGGGTCAGGAATTGAGCCCGGAAGAAACGAGGCATGCACTTAAGAAAGGATTCATAGAATATAAGATAGTGCCTGTGCTTTGTGGTTCAGGATTGCGAAATGTGGGGATTGATCAACTCTTGGACTTTCTAGTGGAATACACACCTTCACCCATCGAAATAGAGGGAAAGACCAAAGTCGACCCAAGTAGCCTCTTCTCAGCGCTAGTGTTTAAGACGGTCTCTGAGCCTCATTTGGGAACAGTAAATTACTTGAAGATATACTCAGGTGAGATTTTAGGTGGATCCGAAGTCGCTAATACCACCAGAGATTCCTCTGAGAGATTGAGCCAGATTGCATTTGTCCGTGGCAAGACCCGTATCGATACCAAAGAAGCAATGGCCGGGGACATTGTTGCGGTTGTTAAGCTTAAGGAGACCGGCACAAACGATGTGCTCTGTGACTCAAGAAATAGAGTTTCCATCCCCGAGATAAACTTTCCCGAACCAGTGGTAAGCATGGCTGTCTATCCTAAATCGAAAGGCGAGGAAGAAAAAATAGCCAATGCCCTGTCCACAGCCATACGTGAAGACCCTACTCTGAAGTTTGAGATGAACAAAGAAACTAAAGAAATGATTTTGACTGGAATGGGAAGTCTCCAGCTGGAAATTATGTCCAGAAGAGTCAAGGCGAGATACGGCGTCGAGGTTGAATTAAGGAGAGCTAAGATTGCGTATAAAGAGACTATACATGTCACCGCTGAGGTTCAGGGAAAATATAAAAGGCAGTCCGGAGGCCGTGGCCAGTATGGTGATTGCTGGATTAGAACCGAACCACTGGAGAGAGGGAAAGGGTTCGAATTTGTCAATAAGATTTTTGGCGGTGCAATTCCCAGTCAATATATTCCTGCAGTGGAGAAAGGAGTCAGACTATCTATGGAAAGGGGAGTAATTGCTGGCTATCCTGTGGTAGATATAAGAGTAACCCTTTACGATGGTAGTTTCCACGAGGTCGACTCTTCTAATTTAGCTTTCGAGATCGCAGGCAGCATGGCGCTGCGCAAGGGGGTCGAGCAGGCGCAGCCTTATATTCTGGAGCCGATTATGGAAGTGGAAGCAATCATCCCTGAAGAATTTATGGGCAGTGTAATGGGAGACCTTAACAGTCGGCGGGGGAGAGTTCTAGGCATGAGCCGGGAAGGCAAGAAACAGGTGATAAGAGCGCTGGTTCCCCAAGGAGAAATTTTCAATTATGCTACAGACTTACGCTCCTTGACTAAAGGAAGCGGAGAACATAGAATGAAATTTTCCCATTATGAAGAGGCGCCGGCAAATGTCAGTCAGCCTCTGATTGAAGCCTACCAAAAAGCAAAGGAAGAAGGAAGATAATTCTATTAGTTCTGGGAGGAAAGATATTGCTTGCTCTATCTACTGCCTGGAATGTACAAAGACACAACCGCGGCAAGAGCCTGGTCGAAGAAATTATTGATATGGGATTTTCCGCAATAGAATTAAGTGTCGAGATAACTGAGGATATGCTTGACGAAATATCGACCCTTTACAAGAAAGGAAAGATTAAAATTCTTTGCTTACATAATTTTTGCCCCAAGCTTACTCGGTTCCCATTGGGTCGTTCTCTTTTGCGTGCTTATCTCTTATCTGCAATTGACAGGGAAGAGAGAAAGAAGGCAATTGAGCTTACCAAAAGGACCATTGATTTCGCTCATTTTCTAAATGCAGAGGCAGTGCTTATCCATGCAGGGGAAGTAAACATAGAGAATCGCGCTAAAGAGATTTTTGATTGCTGGGCTAAAGGAGAAAAAGCCAGGGGTGAAAGGTTGAAGTCACAGGTACTCAATGAACGAGAAAGGGAGAAGCCTGTGTACCTGGCAAATACGCTAAGAAGCCTGGAGGAAATCAGTAATTACTCGGAGAGATTCAATATAAAACTCGGGATCGAGAATAGATTTTTTCATCATGAAATTCCAAACTTTGAGGAGATAAGGACAATTTTGGACCATTTTCGGGGAAGGAATCTTTTTTATTGGCACGACACCGGCCATGCTCGGGTTGCTCAAAAGCTAGGTTTAGTCGATTCAGATGAGACTTTTCTGAAGGAATATTCTGATAAATTGCTGGGAATCCATCTCCATGACATAATTGGTTTTTCCGACCATCGCAGTCCCGGTACTGGCGAGATAGACTTTAGAGACGTTGCTCACTACTTAAACCGTCATACCATCAAAGTACTCGAACCTCATGCCATCTCATCCCGCGAAGAGGTTATACATTCTCGAACTTATCTCGAAGGTTTAGGCATTACGTAGTTTAGTTACCAGATGTTAAGTTCCTTCTTCCTGTTGTCGCTTTTTCTCACCGATTTTTCTTTACAAAGCGAGAATTTTATGATAAAATTTCAGTAAAACTTTAATAGACATTTTGCTCATTTCCATTATTTGGAGGAGGTATTGAAGAGATGTCCGGACATTCCAAGTGGGCTGGAATAAAGCATAAAAAGGCAATTGTAGATGCCAAAAGAGGTCAGATTTTCAGCAAAATCATAAGGGAAATTACTGTGGCAGCAAAGCAAGGAGGAGGCGAACCCGGTGGTAATCCGCGGCTACGGGTTGCCGTGGAAAAGGCGAGAGATGTTAATATGCCCCAGGAAAATATTAAGAAGGCAATTCAGCGTGGGACGGGAGAGTTACCTGGAGTGGTCTATGAAGAATTAGTTTACGAAGGATACGGCCCAGGGGGAGTCGCTGTTTTAGTAGAAGTGACCACGGACAACAAGAACCGTGCCACAGCCGAGGTAAGGAAAGCATTCACTAGACACGGCGGTAACCTAGGAGACGCCGGCTGTGTAGGGTGGATGTTCAATAAGAAGGGATATATTTCCGTAGATAAGAGTAAGATACAAGAGGAAGAACTGATAGAACTAGCTTTGGAGGCCGGCGCGGAAGATGTGAAGTCCGATGATGAGGACCTTTTTGAGATAATAACAGAACCCCAAGATTTTGAAAAGGTAAAAAAAGGGCTGGAGACAAAAAATATCCAGCTAAGTTCTGCAGAGATAACTATGCTACCGCAGACCTATATCAAACTGGAAGGAAGCAGGGCCGAGCAGATGTTGAGACTTATGGATGACCTGGATAATAACGATGATGTCCAGAACGTATATGCCAACTTTGATATATCGAAGGAAATAATGGAAAAGGTAACTTGAAAAATTACAAACTAACTTTCTTAGGGGAAGAATGTGGTTGTTTTGGGAATCGATCCGGGAACGGCTACCCTAGGCTGGGGAATCGTAAAGAGGACAGAGAACCAGGAATATAAAGTTGAGGCATACGGTTGTATAGAGACTGATAGAGCCAGCATCTTTTCCAGGAGGCTTAAAGAGATATACAAAGGACTGAGCAAAATAATTGAAACATATCGTCCCGATACCGCTGCCATAGAGCAGCTTTTTTTTGCGAAAAATGTAAAGACAGCAATAAGCGTAGGTGAAGCCAGGGGAGTTGCTATTCTGGCAGCAGTGGAAGCGAATTTGGCCATAGCCGAATATACTCCGCTTCAAGTCAAGCAGTCTCTTGTTGGCTACGGAAGAGCCGAAAAAAAACAGATGCAAAAGATGGTCAAGATTTTGTTAGGGCTGGAAGATATACCTAAACCAGACGATGCGGCCGACGCTTTGGCTGTAGCTCTTTGCCATCTCAATTCTGAGAGAATGGGCAAACTGAGCAGGCGAGACTAGTCCGAAGACTTACTTTTCCTACCGACCAAGGGAACGGAAAAATGTTCGACTTTCTACGCGGAAGACTGGAAGAGAAAGAAACCGACTCCATTGTTGTCGAAGCTCAAGGAGTGGGATATAAGGTCTCCATTCCACTCTCAACCTACGAAAAATTACCTCCTGAAGGTACGGAAGTTAAAATTTATACCTGGATGTCATCATCCTTATATGGCAAAGGCAGCGCTCTTTACGGCTTCCTGACGCCAGAAGAGAGGGAGGTATTTCTCATTCTACGATCAATTTCCAAGATAGGAGCCAAAGGGGCTTTAGAAATTCTTTCCAAGATTTCCAAATCCTTCTCAGAATTCAGAAGAGCCGTAATTGCCAGAGATATGCAGGGTCTGACTGGAATTTTCGCCCTGACCAAAAAGACCGCAGAGAAGCTACTCATAGGATTAAGAGATAAGATAGAAGTCCTCTCTTTTGCCGGAAAGGAAAAACTTGCCGCCAGAAACGAGCAGGAAATTGCTGATGCCATTAGCGGGCTGGTAGCTTTGGGATATAGACTTACCCAGGCCAAAGAAGCAGTAAATTCTGTGTGCGAGACCGTGGGTGAAGATGCGCGAGCTGAAGAAATAATTAAACAGGCACTGAGATATCTGTAGATCCGGCCAGCCAGTAGCGAGGGTGGAGATGGAAGAGAGAATTACAGCTCCTACTGCAAAGAGCGAAGAAGAGAAAAAATTCGACTATGCGCTCAGACCCAGAACATTAGAAGAGTTTGTGGGCCAAACGAAATTGAAGGAAAACCTCAAGATTTTCTTTGCCGCAGCGAGAAAGAGAAAAGAGCCTCTTGACCATTGCCTGTTTTATAGCCCGCCAGGTTTAGGAAAGACAACGCTTGCCCACATAATTGCCAACGAAATGAAAGTTAACATAAAGATAACTTCCGGACCCATTCTGGAACGAGTTGGCGACCTCGCTGCTCTTCTCACCGACCTTTCTGACGGAGATGTCTTCTTTATTGACGAGATACATCGTCTCAGCCGTGTAGTTGAGGAAGCCTTATATCCGGCAATGGAAGAATATAATTTAAACATCATAATTGGTCAGGGGCCCAGTGCTAGAAATATTAAGCTTCAGCTCCCCCACTTTACTCTGGTGGGCGCGACTACCCGGGCCGGTTCGCTGACATCGCCCTTGAGGGAGAGATTTGGGATTGTAGCCCGTCTTAATTTCTATACAGACAGTGAACTGGAACAGATAGTTCTTCGTTCAGCAAGAATTTTGAATATTGAAATGGAAACCAGCGGAGCCAAGCAGATTGCCCACCGGAGCCGTGCTACACCCCGTGTAGCTAATCGGCTTCTCAGAAGAGTCCGCGACTACGCGCAGGTCAAAGCAGATGGCAAAGTCACGGGTGAGATTGCCCGGAAGGCTCTGGAGATGCTGGAAGTCGATGTGGTCGGACTGGACGATATGGACCGAAAAATTTTGTCCACGATTATTGAGAAATTTTCCGGAGGGCCGGTGGGCCTGGAGACAATAGCAGTAGCTGTAGGTGAAGAGACAGAAACCATAAGCGATGTTTATGAACCCTTCCTGATGCAGTCTGGATTTCTCGAGCGCACTCCTCGGGGCAGAGTAGCCACTAAATTGGCCTATGAACATCTGAACATCCCGGGGAACTCAGAAAAAAGCCAAACCGAGCTATTTTAGACTACCTACGCCTAGGACGAAAAGATACAGAAGAAAGATTTCGCAGCTGTTCCAGCAATATGGAGTTTCAGACCAAAGCCTGTAAATAAAAACAGGCTTTATTTAAATTATTTGAACCAAAATGAAATCTGTCACATTCATTATCTAAGAGAGAAACTTAAATGAGACTATTGCTACACGTGTGCTGTGCAGGTTGTACCTGTTATCCACTGCTGGAGCTACGCCAGATGAAGGTAGAGGGAAAGGATTTGGAAATCACTGGTTTCTGGTATAACCCTAATATACACCCCTATAGCGAGTATCAGAACCGGATGATGGCGATGGGTTATTTCTCCCAGAAGGAAAATCTGCCGATGATCTGGAAAGACGAGTACGCCTTAGAGGAATGGTTAGAAGCAACCAGGGGAGAAGCCGATTCCCTTAATCTCTCCATGAGCAAGGGAACTGGTGCTCAATTCTGGAGAAAAGATAAGAGATGTTTGCAATGTTATAAGTTTAGGTTAAACAAATTAGTAGAAGAGGCAAAACAGAAAGGCTACGACTATTTTTCCACAACGCTCCTATACAGCAAGTTCCAGGACCACGAGTCAATAAGGGACATTTGCCAGGAGCTGGGAAAACAGTATGGTACAAATTTTTACTATTTCGACTTTCGCCCTGGTTGGAAAAAAGGCATAGAAATTTCCAAAAGGATGGGACTTTATCGGCAGCACTATTGTGGATGCCTTTTCAGTGAAAAGGAGAAACATTTCCTAACCACATATTAGAAGAGGTCTAAATGAATGTTTTAGGGAGGGTTCTCATAATTTTCGGAATACTTCTGGTACTGGTTGGCCTAATTCTCACCACAGGAATCAAAATTCCCTATATTGGTAAGTTACCCGGAGATATTTGTATAAGAAGACCCAATTTCACTTTCTATTTTCCTCTGACCACCTGCATTCTCTTGAGTATAACTCTCTCCCTAGTATTCTGGCTTCTCGGAAAAAGATAGATGAAAACGAAAATCGGACGTTTTTTCCGACTCATATTTTTAGTCTTAGACCTACTTTTGCCCTCTATATCCTTTGCTAGCAGCCGTCTACCGGAAACGATAATTCGCATCGGAATTTTGGAAAAGGTTGATTCGGCTAACATTAGTGGTGATGGCGATTTCGCCGTCATAGATTTAGAAACCGGAAAGGAAGTCAGGCTGGAAGTCAGTGATATCTATCTAATCTTGCCGAGCCCCAAAGGAATAAGAGTGGGAAACAAGATATTCGGTTCCTCGGTCCGGTTCAATTCACTCTCTGATGGTGCAATGCTCAGGGTCAACGGCCGAAGATACCGGGATGCAATTAAGATTTCACTAAGCAACGATCGGAAACTAAGTGTAATAAATGAGCTCGGTATAGAAGGATACCTTTATGGGGTGATGACTCGGGAAGTCTCGCCGGAGTGGCCTGAGGAAGCTCTCAAAGCTCAGGCAGTCGTTTCCCGGACCTATGTTATGAAAAATTTGGGAAAGCATGATACGGAAGGCTTCGACCTTTCCGCAACATTTACCTCCCAGGTTTACGGAGGCGTGGAAGCAGAAAACCCACGCACTTCCCGGGCAGTCGATCTAACTCGGGGAGAAGTAATCACTTACGAAGGAGAGCTTATCAAAAGCTTCTTCCACAGTAATTGTGGAGGTCGTACGGAAGATGTGACCAATGTTTGGGAGGGAGAAGAACTATTTCCTTATCTGAGAGGAAAGGTATGTACTTTTTGCAAAGGGACCTACCAGTATTATTGGGAAGATAGTGTAAAAAAAGAGGTGATTAAAGAGAAATTAAATGCAAAAGGATACGCTGTCGGAGACATTGATAAGATTAGAATTTTGGGCAGGAGTTCTTCTGGCAGAGCAAGCTATCTAATAATCTATCACAATCGAGGTGAGCTCAAAATTAGAGCAAGCGATTTCAGAATGCTCATGGATCCCAGCCTCATCAGGAGTACACTATTTGCCATAGAAAAGATAGGCAATAGAATAAGGTTCTACGGCCGAGGCTGGGGACATGGAGTAGGCATGTGTCAATGGGGCGCGAAAGGAATGGCGGAAAAGGCTGCCAACTATCAGCAGATTTTGCGATACTACTACCCCGGGACGAGGATTGAGAAGTGGGAAGATTAACCGAACTAAAGGAATACGATTACAATCTACCTTCAAGGCTCATTGCCCAGGAACCTGCTAGACCTAGAGATTACTGCCGGTTGATGGTATTATTCAGGGAAACAGGCCAGATAGAGCATAGAAGGTTCGTTGATATTGTGGAATTAGTTAAGCCAGGTGACTTACTGGTAATCAATAATACAAAGGTAATAAATGCCAGACTCCTGGGAAGGAAAAGAAACAGTCAAGGAAAAGTAGAAGTTCTGCTCTTAAGGCGGTTAGCGAAGATAGCCAATCCCCTGGGAAAAAACCAGGATTTCAGAGAGGTCTGGGAAACAATAGCCAGGCCGGGAAGAAGAATTAGAAAGGGGACAGAGATCCTCTTCGGGAAAAATAGTTGGACAAAACCGTCTCCACCAGGAAACTCTCCTTTAGCGGGCAAGGTCCTGTCTGGGGAAGGCGGAAAGTTCATTTTCGGATTCGACTTTCGCGGAAGTTTTAAGGAAAACCTGGAAAAAGTTGGCGTAACTCCCCTGCCACCATATGTTAAAAGAGATTTTGGTCACAGATTTAGTCATCAGGACAGAAGATGGTATCAGACCGTATATGCCAGAGAAGAAGGGGCAATAGCAGCCCCCACTGCGGGCCTCCACTTCACCCGAAGGTTATTGCAGAGAATCGAGGCTAAAAGAGCCAGGGTCGTACCTTTAACTTTGCACGTGAGTTGGGGAACGTTTAGGCCAGTGAGAGAAGCCGAAATTACCAGACATAAAATGGAGCCTGAATATTTCGAATTAACGATAGATAGTGCGAAAGCGATTAACGAAGCTATAGAAAATGGAAACCGAATTATTGCCGTGGGAACTACCACAGTGAGAGCCTTGGAATCTTGCTGTATCGAGCGAAAACCACCAATCTCCAGAAGATTTAGGAAAAAATTTGCCGTAAAGCCAGGGAAGGGCTGGACAGAATTGTTTATCTATCCTGGATATGAATTTAAGATTGTGGACGGATTAGTTACCAATTTTCACTTGCCGAAATCTAGTCTCTTAATGCTTGTGGCAGCATTTGCTGGAAGGGACAGGCTCTTTCATGCGTACGGGGAAGCTATAAAAGAGAATTACCGCTTCTACAGTTATGGCGACGCTATGTTCATCAATTGAAGCTGGAAGAAGAGAGCCGTAATTCCTTGGCGTCAAGGGGTCATACAAAATTTCATTTTTCCAGCCAGGTTTAGAGCATAGAAAGATTCTTCCTGACGTCTGCGCAGGGCAATAATGGAGAAAAATTTTGAGATATTAAAGAAGAGTAAGCATAATAATGCGAGAACAGGCAGAATCGTCACTTCCCACGGGATAGTCAATACTCCTGTTTTCATTCCTGTAGGGACCCAGGCGACAGTCAAGACCCTTTCACCAAAAGAACTGGAAGAGGCAGGAGTGGAGATGGTTCTCAGCAATACCTACTATCTCTTCTTGAGACCCGGTGTGGAGACAATAGAGAAAGCTGGAGGTCTCCACAGATTTATGGTATGGAATAGGCCAATCATAACTGATAGCGGTGGGTACCAGGTGTTCAGCCTTGCCGATTTAAGGAAGATAAGTGAGGAAGGCGTAGAGTTCCAGTCACACATAGATGGTACCAGGCACTTCCTTTCCCCGGAAAGGATTATTGGGTTTCAGATTAATCTGGGCTCCGATATTATGATGTGTTTTGATGAGTGCACCCCCTACCCCTGTGAAAAGGACTATGCTCAGCAATCTATGGAATTAACGCTGAAATGGGCAAGAAGGTGCAAGAGAGAATTTAATAACCGCTCCGCGCCGAGAAATTCACAGCAGCTTTTCGGGATTATCCAAGGAGGGATGCACAAGGATCTAAGAGAAAGGAGCGCCGCGGAAACAAAAGATATTGGGTTCGAAGGTTACGCAATAGGAGGACTGAGTGTGGGAGAGCCCCAGGATTTACGCAGTGAAATTTTAGAACTCACCGCGCCGTTCCTCCCGGAGGACAAGCCACGCTATTTGATGGGCGTGGGGGATCCACAGGAACTGTGGGAAGCTGTGGAGAAAGGCATCGATATGTTCGATTGCGCCATGCCTACCAGAAATGCCCGGAACGGCACAGTATTCACTTCCCAGGGAAAAGTGGTAATTAAGAATGCTCAATACAAAGAGGATTTCGGTCCCCTCGATTCCGAATGCGAATGCTACACCTGCCGCCATTTTTCTCGAGCCTATCTTTGCCATCTGTTTCGCGCCGGGGAGATTCTGGCACTGCGATTAAACACTTTACATAACATCCATTTTATGGTAAAATTATTCGGAAAAATTCGTGAGGCCATCGAGCAGGACCGTTATGGAGAAGCAAAAAAACAATTTTTCCGCAGTTGGCATAGCGAGAATTCTGCGTCGAAATTTTCAGGATAGCCACGAATCAGAAGCAACGATTTTGTACTGGAGACCATGGAGGTAGCTAATGGATCTTGTTTATGCTTTGGGCCAACGTCCACCAGGAGGGGGAGAGGTTCCCCGAGGAAGCGCAATGGGAGGCTTATTGCCTCTAATTCTAATCTTTTTTGTTTTCTATTTTCTGCTAATTCGGCCACAACAGAAAAAGGTTAGAGAGCACCAGAAACTTCTCAACGCCTTAAAAAAAGGAGATGAAGTGATTACTTCGGGTGGAATTCACGGTACAATAACTGCAATTAAGGGTGAGGTTGTGGACTTGAAGATTGCCGAAGGTGTAAAAATCATCCTCTCTAAAAGCGCTATTGCGGGAGTTATCAAGTCACCTGCTGGTTCCAGCCAGGAAGTAGAAACGAAATGAGTAGAGTCACGGTAGTAGAAGTCAAACAACATCCTCGCGTTGTCGCCTTCCTTGGTGCAGCAGACCAGTATATGGATGCAGTTGGCTACACTGAGCATGGTCAGCGTCACGCCAATTTAGTTTCCAGTATTGCTCATAACATTTTGACCCATCTGGAGTATAAGAGCCCCCTCCCGGAACTTGCCGCAATTGCTGGCTATCTCCACGACATTGGGAATATGATTTCCCGGACGTCCCATGAGCAGTGCGGAGCTCTTCTGGCTATCGAAATTTTAGAGAATTTAGAGATGGAAAGTGACGAAATTGCCGTGGTTGCAGGAGCAATCGGGAATCACGAGGAAGAAACGGGAGAGCCGATAAATGCCATTGCTGCCGCAGTCATTCTTGCTGACAAGTCGGATGTTCATCAATCGAGAGTGCGTCGCAACTTGAAGATATTCGATATTCACGACCGCGTAAACTATGCGTCTAAGAAATCATTTTTGAGAGTAAACAGCCAAAGAAAGTTAATTAGTTTGGAACTGACCATTGACACTGAAGTCTCTCAAGTTATGGAGTACTTTGAGATATTCATCACCAGGATGATAATGTGTCGGAGAGCAGCAAAGTTCCTGGGATGTAATTTCGAACTAATTATTAATAATATTAAGTTATTATAAATTATTTAATCACAGCTGCAATAGGAGATATTCATGCAAAAATCGCTCCAATGGAAAGCAATCCTTACAGCCATAATCGTGATATTGGCGCTAGCCTATCTTTATCCGACGTATCAGTGGTCTCGTAAATCTCCTGAGGAGAGAACCAAACTGGAGGAGACGAAAGATAAGATTGTGGGTAAAGTACTTAAGCTTGGCCTGGACCTGAAGGGAGGCATGCACCTGGTTTTGGAAGTCGATTTGGATAGACTTCCGGAAGGAACTACAGCCAGTGATGCTATGGAGAGGGCATTGGAGATAATCCGCAATCGCGTAGACCAATTCGGCGTGGCCGAACCGTTAATTGCGCGTCAGGGAGATAGGTGGATTGTTGTCGAATTACCGGGAGTAAAAGA
>Ga0315309_1001231_pt1 | contig 15338 bp, 11 predicted proteins | sample TDP4_MG_FD_203080 | JGI IMG/M metagenome (GOLD analysis project Ga0315309, IMG submission 203080) | Freshwater sediment microbial communities from Lake Towuti, South Sulawesi, Indonesia - TDP4 | ecosystem: Environmental > Aquatic > Freshwater > Lake > Sediment | place: Indonesia: South Sulawesi... | reverse complement strand
TGAGCACGGGCGAGGGATCGGTAAAGCGAACGTTGTCGGTGTCAGCCTGGTCCTATGCTCGCTTGGCCATTTCAATTGCGTCCACGGAGATCATGCCGATTCGAATTCTGTCGCCCTTCTTCCACGACAGTGACTCCACGATGTTCTTCGGTATCGTGAGAGTATACTGGGTCGTCGTCCCCCGTTTTGGAAGCGGATGGGCCTTCTCCTGCAGCTTCACACTCGCCTGCGGCATCTCGACCTCAAATGTCTCGAGAAGCCAGGTCCCCTTGTTGTCCCAGATGTCGGCGAGGATCTGCCCGCCCTGCCGCCTTATGCACCCGCGGGGGGTTGAGCCCGAGAACAGCGATGCCTGCCCGTCCCCCTCCGAGCCCGCAAGGCCAGTTGGGCACCTCAGCTTGCCGTAGGCCGTGTACAGCGTTTTGCCTTTGAGCAGCGCACTCCTCACGGCTGGCCCTCCTCAGCGGGATGACAGCCAACGCGGATACGGAATATAAAGGGTTTGCAGCGCAAGGGAATGGTAGTTACTCAAATCGCAAGTCTTTGAGGAGAGCTCTGATGTAGGGACCGGAATCCAGGCCATCCCGCGGGCAGTGCGATACATGTATCATCTGCCCCGGCTTCCTGGCTGATTCACCATTCGAAATCGCGGTGCCCCTTCCATCTTGCGGGGCAGATTGGGCCGGTTTCCCCACCGTCTGCCCGGGCCATTCATAGCAAAGTGAACCTGAATGCGCAACCCCTCCACGGGATGGGCGGTCGGGCGAGTGGGTCGGGTTCACGCCAAAGACACAAGTGGCCCAACGCTGAGTTTTCCTGAATCGTTTCCTCTCCGGTGCTGCTTCGGAATCAGAGCCGCCGGCCCAAGAGAGATTAATAGATGCTCAGCCGCTGGCTCATCGAAGCCCGCGGGAGGTCGTGTTGTTTGTTCTCACTTTCGAGGGTCATCCATGGCGCCTTGATCGCTGCGGTCTCAGTCCTGTGTGTGATCTTTGCCGTGCAAGCTGGGTACGTGAGCCTTGTCACGGGCGAGCACCGTCTGTGGAAGACCATGTACGAAGACGCCGTCGACGAGAGGAATGGTCTGTCGGGCGAGCTGGCGAAAACGCGACTTGACCTGAGTTCCGCGCAAGACAACGCAAGCGATCTACGGGTGCAGATCGACGAGTTGACTGGTTCTGTACGTTCTTTGTCGACGGAGAGAGACGACCTTAAGACTCGCAACCAGGGGCTGGAACACGCGCTCTCGGAACTGACGGCCCAGTACGAAAGCTCAAACCAAACGTGCGCGCTTGTCCAACAACGGGCAAGCAACCTCAGCCTCCAGCTCAACGAGTCAACCGCCAAGCTGGCCGAATCGACTGCGAGATCTGCTGAGCTGGAGGGCCTTCTGGCAACCGCGCAAGCTGAACTTGGAGATTTGAGGGGGAACATCACGTCGGCGATGGAGAAACTGGAGAACCTGACCCGCGACAACGAGCGATTGCTTGCGCTTTACGCCAACTCAAGCGAGCAGATGCGGATGCTCGAAGCCGGCGTATCGCTCCGGGGAGAGGTATACCGGGAGTACGATTGGTACTATCTCGGGCAGAAGCACTGGTCCAAGGGGACGAGCGCGCAGCGGGGGACGGGGTTCAACAGAAGCGAGTACCTCTCCCTGGCGGTGGGCCCGCACCACAACGATACGGACGAAGACTCCTTCGCCAGGGTGCTGGAGATCCCGTCCGAAGATGTAGAGCGTCTTGCCGACTACCTCGCCGGCCAGGCCGCGACCGACCTTCAACGGGTCAACAACATCCTCAAGTTCGTCCAGTACCTCCCGTACATCTACGATGCCCCGGATGAGAACTACGTCAGGCATCCCCTTGAGACGCTGGTGGAGGGAGGGGGTGACTGCGAGGACACCTCGGTTCTTGCTGCACGGCTTTTGCTCTCGGCCGGCAACGAGGGCTACCCCGTTGTCCTTCTGACGGTCGACTCAAACGGCGACGGCGAGGCCGACCACATGATGATCGGGGTTTCGGTGCCGGGTGCATCCGGGGACTTCCATGAAGTCAATGGCACTAGGTACTACGTTTGCGAGACAACGAGCACCACATACGGGGTCGGGTTCAAGCCCCGCAACTACAGCATCATGGCGGCCATACCAGTCGGCTAGCTGGGCGCCGGTCCCGTCTGCCGCCCATGGGCTATGGCGGAATCCTTAATACGGCCAACGGCGAGGTGGGACGGCATCAGAGGAGATGTGATTGAATCGGGATCGACTCATTGAACTGGTTGCGACCGAGCCTGGGGCTGTGGGCCGGAGGAACTTTCCCCTGACGGTGGGTCTCCCGTTTCCCCGGGGCCTACTCCCAGCCGGCGACCCCGTCAGTATCGTTGACGGCACCGGTACTCCCCAAGCTGTCCAGACCCGCGTTATGGAGACACATGTCGACGGGAGCGCTAGGTGGATGCTCCTGGACTACCAGGCTGACATGCCACCCCTGGGGGACTCGAAGCACCTGCTTGCTCTGGGCCGAGACGGGACCGAGCCAGCCAGCGGCAGGCGCATCGAGATCAAGAGGAGGGGCAGAAGGCTTGCCGTCGCCAACGGCGCCCTGGAGCTGGAGATCGATGGCGCTCGTTGCAGGCCGCTTGAGAGAATCAGCAAGGACGGGGAAACCCTCAGCACCGGAGGCATCGAATTCCGCATTATCTCAGAAGCGGAGGAGAGCTTCCTCGCCAGCAATGACCGCCAATCGAGGTTCGAGATCGAAGAGCGGGGGCCGATGCGAACCCTCATGCGTTGGGAGGGCTCTCACGTAGGTGGCCAGGGGACCAAGCACTTCGACTTCATCGTGCGGCTCACCGTCTATGCCGGGAACCCCTTCGTCCGCGTCGACCACACCTTGGTCAACAGGCTCGATCCTGGGGTCACCAAGGTGAGGGAGGTCGTTGCCGAGCTACCCATCAGACTCCCGGGCGCCGCCAACTACACGGCTGCGGACGTCTTCAGACGCCCAACCACCTACAGCGCCGAGACGCCGATGCGTCTGGAACAGAGTCGGCTGGGCCACTTCAGAATCGTCGGCGCGGCGGGAGACGTCCTGAAGGAGGTCGACAACAACTCGATGGGGTGGCTTGATGCGAGCGGGTCCCGGCATGGGGTGCTGCTGGCTGGAAAGAACTTCTGGCAAAACTATCCCAAGGCCATCTCCACTGACGGACGCGTTCTGAGGTGCCACCTGATACCCGACGCGGGCGAGTGCTTCCCCGTTCCCCGGGGAATGGCCAAGACCCACACGTTCTTCCTCTATCTCCACGAGGGCCGGCCCGATGCACAGAGGCTGATCGACCTTGCCTTCACCGTCCAGAGATGGCCCATGCCACGAGCACCATCCGCGTACTACCAGCAAAGCGGCCAGCTCTGGGACTACTTCCCCTCATATCCCAGGCTCTATCCCAGGCTCGAGGCGGCCCTCAGGGATCTCTTCGACCCTGACCAGAACCACCTTCCCCGGAATCCGGCGGACGGCAGGGCCTACGGGCTCAAGCACTACGGCGACTTCGTTGTGGGCAGGGGGACAATCCCCGATCCCGACGCACTTGACACCTACTACCTGAACAACGAGTACGACACCCCCCATGTTCTGGCCATGATGTTCCTGAGGACCGGGGAGATAGCCAAATGGTGGGGAGCCGAGGCCCACGCCCTCCACATGATGGATGTCGATACGTGTCACCATGCCGTTCCCATGGATCATCTTCCGGACCCGGACCTGATGATCAAGTGCCAGTACCGGCACTGCTACCAGCACATCGGCAGCATACAAACGCCCGGGGACGCGAGGCACATCCCCGGTAGCGGCAGCCACACCTTCGCTGAAGGTTTGCTGGACTACTATCATCTCACCGGGGACCGGAGGGCCCTGGAGGTGGCCTCCGGCTACGCCAGGAACTTGGCATACGCCTTCAGCCGCGAGGAGCCGGCCGGGGCCGGCAGATATTCCGGCTGGGCGCTGCTCGTCATGGGCGGAGTCTATATGATACGGCCCGACGAACTGATCCGAAGGGAGGCAGAGAGGGCAATTGACAAGATCATCTCCCAGCAGGGGGAAGGAGGCGATATCCTCGAAGGGACCATGCATCCGAGAGCCTTCGAGGATAGGTTGGTGCATCTGTGCATGCGAGGCCTCATCAAGTGGCATCAGGCGACCGGGGAGGAGAAGGTCCGGAAGCTGATCCTTGAGCTGATGGAGGCCTATATCAAGAGCGGGCTCATGGAGGAGGGCCTGCCCCTCTATTCAAACTGGCCCGAGAACAGCAAGGCCACAACGGCCATGCAGGGTTTTGCCAACCTCGAGTCGCTGGCGTACGCCTACGACCTCACCGGTGACCCGAGGTTCATCGAGGCGGGGGTCCCCGGGCTCTGCCAAGCGGTTGAGTGGATTCTTCGTCCGGACAAGGAGGAGGTCCACAGCAACTTCCAGCGCATTCTGCGCGGGCCCTTCCGTTTCATGGCCATTGCGCATGACCTCGGGATGCTGTCAAGGCTCCCCGCAGCCGGTCCTTGGCTGACGCCCTGATGCCGGTCCGGGCCGCGCAGCAACCCGATGAATTCTTAAGCCCCCCGGGACGACCTTGGAAGGGCGAATCACATGTCGAACGTGCCGATGACGCGACCTGAGGAGCTGTTGGCAGTCCACGAGACGGGATTCGGCCACTCGTCGACCTTCGTGCAGCTGCACGACGGCAGGATCCTGCACGCGGCCGGCGAGAACTTCACCATCTCCGAGGATGGCGGGATTACGTGGTCCGAGCCATTCCATCGAGATGACGGAAATGGGAATCCGGTTGGGGGCGGAGGAACCTCGCTAACGCGATTGTCAGGCAAGGGCATAGGACTCGCCGCGATCCTGAAGGACCCAGATGACGCCCGAGGATGCCATATGGCCTTCTGGCGCTCAATGGATGGCGGCGACACGTGGGAGCCCTCGGTCCGGGTGAGCCCCCCCGGCATCCCGACCTTCTCCTACCAGGACGTTCTGCTTCGCACCTCCTCCGGCCGGATCATCTTGCCTGTCTACATCTGTCTAGGACAATCCACGGGACCCGGCGATGTCAAGCCACCCGCCTCGGGAAAGCTGGTGAATGGACAGTGGGTGTCGACGGCGGCCCACTTCTTCGACCCCCGCTTCTCCTGCTGTTGCGTTTACTACTCAGATGATGATGGGCTGACGTGGCAGCGCAACAGGGACGGAGAGCTCTTGATACTTCTGGACTGGAGTGCGACGTTCAGCTACGTCAACGAGCCGTCGGTGACGGAGGTGGCTCCCGGCAAGCTTCTGATGTTCATGCGCAACGGTCTGGGCCGTCTCTTCTGTGCTTGGTCCTACGACAACGGCGAGACGTGGACGCGCCCCCAGGCCACCTCTCTTGCCTCCTCCACCGCACCGTGCCAGATACGCACGCTCCCCAACGGACACCTCCTTCTGGTATGGAATCAGGAGAGCGAGGAGGAGATCAAGAGGGGATACAACAGGACGCGAATCTCCTCTGCGATCAGCCGCAACGGCGGCACCGTTTGGGAGTTCTTCCAGAACGTGGAGTCCATGCACGAGGAGACCCGGGTTGAGCCCGGACCCATTCGACCGGTCAGGCCCGCCGAGTACCACTTCGACCCCGGAATCCCGGCCCCGGAGCGCGAGAGGGAGCACATCCTTCCCGCGAGTTTTCACGGACGCTGGTCCTATCCCTCGGTCTTCGTCATGAAGGATCGGGTGTTGATTGCCCACACCTATTCGGTTTACGAGGAGCACCCCACTCGCGCCGAGCTGATTCTGAGCAGCGAGAAGCAAGGCGGCTTCAACCAGAAGCTCAAGGTCCTTCCACTGAAGTGGTTCTACGGCGGGAAGGAACCGGCGGATAACCCCTGGCTGCCCCGTGCCCACCATGCAGCAAAGCCGTAGACGCACGCCCGGGCTAGATCATGTAGCTTGCTGAATCGCATGTCTCAGCATCAGAGAGCAGCTAGGCCTTCGGCAAGTCCACCCGGTCAAATCATGATTGGATGCATTGATCCATCAGGCCGAACTCCTCAAACCTTTTCCTTGCAGCCTCGTACTTCGCTGGATCGCTCAGAGTCTCGTTGAGAGCTTTCTCCTGGACATGGGTGCCCGGCTTCACCCTGACCTCCACGGGGACGCCCAGTTCCTTCTCGAGGGCATACTTTATCACGACGCCGATCGCGCCGCCCATTGGGCAGAAGGGCGTGGTGGGGGAGAACTCGACGCGAACCCCGTTCGGAAGGATCTTGACGTCATCGCTGGTGACGATCTTCAGGTCGAGGACGGAAACCGGATGCTCCGGGTCATATACCTTCTCGAGGGCTTTGAGCACCTGCTGCTTGTCCAAACTCACACCGCCCTTGGCCCCGCGAAGCGAGAAGAAAAGTGTGTTCAAACTAGTCCTTTCTGTCCCCTTCCTGGCGTTTGGCCCAGCCGTCAGCGCGGAGGCGCACTAGCCCGCCGTGGTCCCGACCGTCTTGTAGATCCTTCTTCTCACCATGACCTCGTAGAGGACCGATCCGCAGATCACGAGTGTGCCGGTGACTGCGAGCCACTCCGACAAGTAGAGATAGGCAAGGGCCCTGTCCTTCAGGGCAAGCGTTTTCCCGAAAAGGTCCTCAAGGCTGCTGATGCATGATGCCACTGTCTCGGAGCTCCGGCCGAATTCGCCATCTAGGAAGAGGGCGTCGGCCTCCTTGACCCGCGCGTCTATCGTGGCAAGTTCCTCCGCAACCGGTTGGATGTTGACTCCGAAACTGGCCGCGAAGTCAATTGCGGAGATGACGTTGTCCCTCCTGAATCGCATCTCCTCCCTGGCTTGGTTCGTGCGATGCATCTCAACGATGTCTTGGGAGATTGGCCTTCCGGCCAGGTACAGAACGAGGTTGAGGAACATCTCGTGTCCGTAGCGGTTCTCGGACTGGTGTATGTCAGCTCCGTAGTCCCCCCAGAACGGGTGGCCCAGCCACTCGGATACCACTAGGGTTCGGCCATTTTGGTATTCCCACGTGACTGAGAACGGAGGCTCGTTCCTGAGGAAGCCCTGTGCGCCGACCATGTCGGCGAGGATCGTGGAACCGGGCCTGGGGATCATGTTTCTGGGGGCGAACCCATGGACCTGCTCGATCCCGACGGCAAGGAAAGGCGAGAACGGGTTGCCGGGCGCATCCGTTCGGACTCGCACGGTGTACGGGATGCCCTTCAGGAAGTACCCGGGGTATGTGCCGGTGACGAAGGTGTAGCCGGCGGAAAGGACGGCCGCGACATCGTTGGGGAAGATGTCTCCTATGCCCGAGGCGACCCACGACTCAATGTACTGGAGGATGGCGCTCGTCCCACCGCAGTCGGCCATGGCTGCGACGCCTCCCCTGACGCCGGATGTCATGGTGGCGATCTGCGAACTGGTATAGTGCACGACATCGCCGGCTGAGAAGAGAAGGACGTCAACCGTAGTTGCGTCGAACTTTCTGGGGAAATACAACCGGATCAGGCGTTTCGCATCCTCGGCCTCGTAGCTTATCGCTCCGAACCTGGTGGGTATGATCGTCAGGACCATCAGTGGGTCATCGTTGCACCAGCTGAACACTGGGGTGTCCGTCGGCAGGAGCGTGCCCATCCCCAGTATCTTCACAGGATCGATGCCCATGCAGAGGCCTGGGGCTAGCAAGACGGCCGTCACTGCAATGACCGGGACAAGCCGAAGGTTCAATCAACCACCGTGGGGCCCGGTCGCCACAAGGCTATAAGGTTTTCGTGCAGGCGGGTGGCGAGGGTGGACCTCCCAGAGCTCGTACAGCGTGTCATGGCGGCTCTTGATGGAGATCTGTGGCAATGGTGCAGGCTTCGAGGTCTACTTGGATATCGAGATGACTGAGTGTATGTCAAGCGACGGGATCCTGACGCGAACTCGCCCCCGGGACCAACGTGCCCGAACGCTTTGATGCCCGGGCTCAAGATGCACGGCCTTGGGTTGGGCCTTGGATGCAACCTCGACCACCAGCGGCGAGACGGGGGGAACCCAATCGATTATGGGGTACTCGGGGGCGACCTGCATGTTTGAGGTGTTGGCCAGATGGACAAGCAGAGTTCTACCTTTCCTTCTGATGGATACGTCGATGCATGGCGGGCCTTCCATCTTCACCAACGGTTCTGGGAACAGCGGTCGCACCACGTCCTGAAGGAACCGTCTGGCAATGGGGTTGGCGGAGCGGCGGTACACGCTTCCGAAGGGTCCGTATACTGCTCCCACGCTTCCCTTGCCGAGCCGCCCAATCGTCGCAGCGCAGGTTGGCTTCTGCCTGGTGTCCGATGAGGAGTAGGCATTCGCGACGCACCGCGAGGTTGTAGGCTCCACCGCCTGCCACAGTCCGCCCATCCAGGCAAGGCCGTCACCGCCCTGGACGTACATTGCTTGGGCTTGGGCGGATTCGCCGGCCATCTTGGCGCCGAGAACGTCGCTGAAGATCCGAGCCGCCTCAGCGCCAACCAGCAAGAGCGATCCGCCGCGCCTGGCGTGGTCGATCAAGGCCTCTCGAAGATCGTTGGGGAGAAGGTGGCACTCGGGGATCACGACGAGCGGATACGCGCCCACCCTTGAAGCAAGCTGATGTTCGGCCAGGACGTCCACCGAATAGTGCAGCTCGAGGAGGGCGTGCAGCATCCCCTGAACGGGGCTGGCGAGATCCCCCCACGAGCCAAAGAGCCGGTCCGTTCTGTCATAGATGCTTGTTCTCGACAGAAGCAGTGCTACCTGAGGAACCGTCTGCGTCTTGTGGGAAATGGCCTGGCGCTCGCGGCAGAACCTCGCGACGTCCGCCATGATGCGGATCATCCACCCGTCGATCCAACCGGCCCGCGTAGGATTGTAGTATACCTGGAAGCCCCCACCCTGGCCCAGGACCACCGATGCCTCCTGTTTGAGCTGGACCGGGGTCTTCAGCGACCATGCCGAATCCTTGCCCTTGTTGAAGCCCCAAGCCATGAGGTCCCACGGCATTCCCGTCGATGCCATGTACCGGGCCTCGAAACGCGCGCTGTTGACGGAGTCTCCGGGCGAGTAGTCGCCTGAGATGAAATCTATTGGTACTGTGATCGGCTCCGGCGCGAAACTTGAGAACATCCAGTTGCTGGCAATCTGGAAGCCCGGCTTGTGGGAATGGAGAGCATCAGCGTACTTCCTGACGTACCGTCTGAAGCTTTCCCTCTGAAACTCCAGGAATTCCGACCAGTGCGCGTCGCCCCGCTTCCTGGGGATCTCCGCGATGCCGGTTGCCTTGGTGAAAGCTGCAAGTGCGACTGGGCTGAAGTCCGGCTTGACCGCCCAGCAGTCCCCGTCCACCCATGCGCCGTCGAGGTCGTAGGCCGTGATTGCCTCCTTCAGCTGGGGGATGAGCAGTTCATCGCAGTATGGGCCGAAGGTGCTGGTGGAGTCCTTGTCTGGCTTTCCATCAGCATCGATCCGGGCCCAGTCAGGATGGTTCTCGATGGCAACCGAGTCCCAGACGCCGGAGTAGTGGACATAGAGGCCGACGCCCCGTCCCTTGGTGGCCTTCCGCCAAATGGCGAGCGAGTCCTTGACTATTCCCGGGGAGGGGTAACCAACCTTGGTGGGGTAGCCAGCATACCCTGGATGGCCTTTGCAATCGTACTGGACATAGTCGGGCTTCACCTGCTCAAGCAGGTTGGCGACCATCTCCTCCGTCAGGTGTTCCCCAAGCTGTGTATCAGTCTTTCCGGGGTGGAGGTCGAAGTGCAGTCCGAAGAATGCATCCTTCCGCTGAAGGGGCTTTCTTGGTGCCATGGGCCGGAGCTGCCCCATTTGGGCTGAAAGATATTGCGCTTGAACGAGCCCGGTCGATCCGGCGGTCCCGTTCTCACTCGGTTGGGGACGTCCAGGCTGCGGCAGTGCCGACGCACGCGCATGGCGTGATCTCAGACTGCTTCTATCGTGGACGGCGGCTTCCTGGCAATGTTGTAGGTGACGCTGACGACGCCAGGCACCTCCGACGTTATCCTGTCCGCAAGCCGCTCAAGAACGCTGAAGGGAAGCTTGGTCGGCGCCCCGACCCTGGCATCCGTGCTGTCCCAGCATCTCACCTCGATCTGAAGCCCGAAGTCCCTCTTGCCGCCCCGCATGCCGGTGACCTTGTCCTCATGCAGGATCGCAAGGTACTGGAACGCGCCCGTCGAGGCAAGCTCCTGCTCGACGATGCTCGTGGCCTTCCTCACGGTGTCGATCCTCTCGGGAGTGACCTCGCCTATCACCCGCGCAGCCAGGGCGGGGCCGGGGAAGGGTGGCCTCTGATAGATCTCCTTGGGCAGCCCAAGCGCTTTGGCGATCTTCCTGACTCCTGATTTCCTCAGCTGTATCAGGGGTTCGACGACCGTGTACCCATATGCCTTCTCCGTGTCGATCCCGAGTTGCGCGAGTATGTTGTGCTGCCGCTTTATGCCAGCAACCGTTTCCTCGACATCCGTGTAGTTCGTGCCCTGCAGCAGGAAGCGGGAGCCACTCTCCTTGACGATCCTGCCGAAGACCTTCTTGTAGAAGGTCTGGGTTATGGCCTCCCTCTTCTCCTCAGGGTCGGTCAAGCCTTTGAGCGCGTCGAAGAAATCCTTCCTCGCATCCACAAGATGTACCTTCACGCCCAGTTTCGCGAAGAGGGCAACGACCTTCTCCGGCTCGTCCTGTCGCATCAGGCCCGAGTCGACGAAACAGGTATGGAGCTTGTCCCCGAGTGCTTTGTGTCCAAGCATCGTCACGGCCGACGAGTCGACCCCACCAGACAGGGCATTGATGGCCGACCCAGTGCCCACGGTGGATCGGATCTCCTCGACCTTGTCAGAGATGAACTGTCGTGGCTTCAACTCCTCAAGCGTGATTTCCTTGATCTGCATGGTCTCAGCTGGCCGGCCGGGCTTGTGATAAATATTGTGGATCGACACTGCAGGCGCGGCCAAACTGCCCGGAACAATGTCAACAGCAAGCCGGCCGACCGCGAGGCCGCCAGCGAAGGCCCAATGCAGTTCCGAGGCCGTGGTCTGGAAGAAACTAGTCCGTCGTCCTGAAACTGAATTTACAGGGCCTTTGACCCGCGCTTGATAGGGCCGAGGATAGGACAGTGCAATCGAGGTTGCGGCCGAGGGCGATCTGCAGATGGTGCTTGACATGTCCCCCGCAGCAGTAGCAGTATGTGATGGGCAGTGGCTTCTCGGCCTTCGGCAGACACACGCAACGATACCGGTCAAGGCCTTCGGGGGCGAAGCGCACGAGGATCTCCCCGTTCTCCCCCATGGTCACACTTCCTACGTAGTTTGCCGCGTCGGCGGCCTTGACTCGATCCCTAAGCGTTTCATTCTCTAGGGCGATTGCTTTTGAGATCTCCAGCCGCCTTCCCCCCAGACAGCAGGCGCAGGCTTCCCGCACGGCATTCCGCGTCTGCCTGTCCAGGAGCCGGTTCATCCTGATCATCGCACCCCGCATCCACTCGGCCTTCTTCTCGGGCTTGGTTCCTCTCAGGATGCCCTCGCCACCTTCCATGATCCGATCGATCCTCCGGCGATCGATTCCGGCCTCCCTCAGTCTTTGTGCCAGCTCTTTGATGCGGTGGTACTCGTAGGTTCCCATGCCATCTGCCCCATATCACACGGCGCTGTCGAGCGTGATCGAGGTTCCTGTCCCAGTCTGGTTCAGAGTATCCCGTTCACTCTCGTGTTGCGTTCGAAGAGTTCCCTGGCGATTGCGATTCGCTCCTCGTCCCCGGGCTTGATCTTTCCGATGGTACTCTGGACTTTAGCCAGCGTGGTGAATGTATCGTGGGCGACGAGGATGATCGGAATCGCCATGTCGTCTGCCCGCGGCAGGATCTTGATCGTGGGTTGCAGATTGCCGGTCAGCACGATGGCGGCCGCGCCTGCCTCCATCGCCGCAAGTATTATGTCGGTTCGGTCGCCCCCCGTGATGACCAGTTCGTCTTCGGCCCTCCGGAAATACTTCATCGCGCTTTCCATCGTCATTGCGCCGACGAGGTAGTTCTGGATGGTCCTGTTCATTCCCTCCTTGCCCGCTAGGATCGTCCCGTCGATCGCCTCGTGGATGTCCCTCACGGTCAGCGCCGCAAGCTTGCGCTCTTCAGGAACCGTGCCCAGTACGCTGAGCCCCCGCGCTTCCAGGTACGGGACGATGACTCGTTTCGTCCTTTCCATCCGCTCAGCCGATATGCGCGTCAGTATGGCGCCCGCCACCGAGGCCCCTTTCTGTTTGCAGTAGTCGTGGGCTTGGATCAGGTCATCGACCGTCGAGTCATCTTGAAACGCGGAGACCAGCAGGAGCCTTGCGGAAAGCATCGCCGCAACCTTCGGGCTGGGCAGGCCGGCGAAAGAGCCGGTCCAGAGGCGGTCGGGGCCCTCGATGAGAACCACGTCCTTGCCCTCCGAGAGCTTCCTGTACGAAGCTACTATCCTGTCCGCCAACTTCCGGGCATCGGCGGCCGGGCAGCTCTCGAGGAACTGATCCCGCGGCAGGGTAACGGGGCAGATGAGGTCCGGCCTCTCCTTCAGGCTCAGTATCCTCCTCATGGTCTCGGCATCCTCGTCGACGAGATGGCCCTCCGCGTCCAGGGATGACCCTATCCCTATGGGCTTGAAGTACCCAACACTTCTTCCCTTCGATCTTGCCTTCAGCGCCAGGAAAAGCACTGCAAGGCTCTTGCCGGCCAGCTTGTTCGTCGATGCGACACAGATGCTCTTCACCATCAGTCCTCTCCTCCTTTCATCTCCTCCCGCGACACGGTCACCCTCACATCAACCGCCAAACATCCCTTCTCGTATGCGAAGAGGGGGTTTATCTCCATTTCCACGACCTCCTTGAGTTGGGTCATCAGGTGCGATAGCCTGAGCATGACATCGATGATGGATTCGATATCGGATGGAGGCTGTCCCCTGACGCCCCTCAGCAGGGCATAGGCCTTGGTTTCCTGGATCATCCTCGCCGCGTCCTTCTCCGTTAGGGGCGAGAGGCCATAGGATACGTCCCGGAGGAAGTTGACGTAGATCCCTCCGAGCCCGAACATCAACAATGGCCCGAACTGCGGATCCCTGACGGCACCGACTATCACCTCCCTCGCGGACGGGTACATCCTCTGCACAAGGACTCCGCGGATGCTGGCCCCGGGCATCGCAACCCTCATCCTCTGGATGACGAGGTCGTAGTTCCTCTCGAGCTCCTCCTGGTTCTGGATGCCAAGCACGACGCCGCCCAGGTCGGTCTTGTGGATTATCTCGGGCGAAACGACCTTGAGCACGATCGGGTAGCCGATTCGATCGGCAAGCTGTGCAGCCTCCTCGCGGCTTCTTGCGACGGCAGCGGTGGGGACGGGTATGCGGTAAGCGCTTGCCAGCCTCATGGACTCCTCAGTGGTGAGGTTGATCCTGCCTTCCCTTCTCACGTCCGCGATGACCTGCTTTGCCGACCCATCGTCCACATCGACGTATCGGGGTGGTTCGTCCTGAGCCCGTCCATGCGTCTCGGCGTATTCGCACATGGCCCTCAGTGCTCCGGCCGCCTGCTCGGGGTAAAGATAGTTGGGTACGTTGTTCTTCCTCAGGGCCTGGATTGCGGGCGAGCGATCATCGAGCCCCATGAACACCGCGAAGATGGGCTTGCCTGACGACCTCGAGGAAGCTTGGACAACCGCCTCCGCGACTTTGTCTTGCGGCGTCATCGCCTGGGGCGTCAGGATCACAATGATGGCATCCGCGGTACTGCTTGCCAAGGCCGATTCCAGCGCTAGGGCATAGCGCTTCTCATCAGCGTCTCCCAACACGTCAATGGGGTTATGTGGGCTTGCCTGGGCCGGAAGCTGCGCCTCCACCTTCTCGAGCAAGGGACGCTCTAACAGCGGCAGCTCCAGGCCCATCCTGTCGCAGGCATCGGCGGCGAGGATCCCGGGGCCTCCTCCGTTCGTCACTATCAGGACGTTCCTCCCGGCGGGCACCGGCTGCGCCTCAAAGGCGAGTATCAGGTTGAAAAGCTCCTCCATGGTGTCAACCCGCAGGATGCCTGCCTTCCTGAATGCTGCGGTGAATGCCGCATCCGATCCGGCGAGGGACCCCGTGTGGGAGGACACTGCCCTTATGCCGACGTCCGTCGTGCCAGCCTTCAGTGCTATGATCGGCTTGCTCCGGGTCACCGCCCTTGCGACTTGGATGAATCGGTCACCGTTCTTGACCCCCTCTATGTAGAGCGCGATGACTCGCGTCCTCTCGTCCTCGGCCATGGCCTCGATGAAGTCCGCAGCGTCGAGGTCCGCCTCGTTTCCCAGGCTCACGAAATTGGTGAGCCCGGCATCGTGCTGAACGGCCCAGTTCAGGATCGTGCTTCCGAGGGCTCCGCTCTGGGATATGAACGCCACGTTTCCGGCGGGCGGGTTGGTTGAGGCGAACGAGGCATTGAGCTTGGCATGGACGCTCAGCAGGCCCAAGCAGTTGGGGCCCTGCATTCGCATCCCGTAGGTACGGCACACCTGAACGAGTTGCCTTTCAAGGCCTGTCCCCTCCCTGCCCGTCTCGCTGAATCCTGCCGAGATGACCACGATGGACCTCACGCCCTTCCTGCCACATTCCTCAGCCACGAGCGGCACGATTCGAGCCGGCACGCAGATGATAGCCAAGTCCACCGGGGCGGGGGCATCGCCTATCTTGGCGTAGCATGGGCGTCCCAGCAGCTCAGTGGCCTCGGGGTTGATCGGGTAGATCTCGCCACCGTAGCCGCCCTCAATGATGTTCCTGAGGGTCCTGTGGCCCACCTTGTTGGGGTCGCGGCTGGCGCCGATCAGAGCGATCGATCTCGGATTGAACATGCTTTCCAGCTTCATGATCCTTCCTCTCGCCGGACGCGACCCACAGGTGGGCCTGAATTTGCGCGCAAACCCGCCGAACCTGGGATCGATGGATTCCGCCTGTGTGCAGGATAAAATTCTTTCCGGTCGCGGGACACAGTACGTCGTCGAGGGTCACGGCCTGCGACAAGGCAACAAAGTAATATGTCCCGGCCTCGTCACGTAGGCGGGAGACGGGTGGAAAGGTGCCCGAGACGAATCTTCGAGACAGGCCCTACGAGGAGAAGAGGTCGAGCCTTCAGGAAGCCCTCTCGCTGATCAAGACCGGCAATCACATCTTCATCGGTTCCGCGTGCGGCGAGCCGCAGCACCTGGTCAACGGACTGGTGGAGCTGGGCAGCCATCTTTCGGATAACGAGATCCTCCACGTACACACTCTCGGCGTGGCGCC
>Ga0315309_1001230_pt1 | contig 15339 bp, 20 predicted proteins | sample TDP4_MG_FD_203080 | JGI IMG/M metagenome (GOLD analysis project Ga0315309, IMG submission 203080) | Freshwater sediment microbial communities from Lake Towuti, South Sulawesi, Indonesia - TDP4 | ecosystem: Environmental > Aquatic > Freshwater > Lake > Sediment | place: Indonesia: South Sulawesi... | reverse complement strand
AGAAAGAGAAATTAATTGGTCAAACACTTGAATCGGTGATGAAGGAGCTAGTGCAGTTTACTAGATCTTCTGCTTACAACGAATTTCTTGAGAAAATTTCTGTAGCCTCAGCGAAGGTTTTGAATGTAGGAGAGATTGAATTACTTCTCAACGAACGGGATGCAAATCTTCAACTTGACATCTCAAAAATCGCGAAGAAGGTAACGGTTGAAACTGGCGCGAAGAAGATTGTTAATTTGTCTTCTGAAAGGCATGAAGGCCGCGGGGGTATCATTATGAAAACATCTGATGGTAAAATTGTCGTTGATAACACGCTTGATAACATTTTTGCGCATCAAGCGGGTGCTCTTCGGCTCAAAATTGCCAACGAACTATTTGGAAGTTAACTAAGAGGCTTCATAAAATGGCGAAGATCGCGGTCGTCGCAGATAGAGATACAGCCGTGTATTTCCGACTGGCAGGAATAAAAGACAGTTATCCAGTCAAAGATTCACAAGAAGCTGAAAGAAAACTGATTGAAATTGCTCAGAATCCAGAAATCGCGGTTATTATTATAGCCGAGCGATTAGCTGAAAAACTTCAACGCACGATTGCTAAAATTACTGAAAGACGACTTTATCCTCTTATAATTTCTGTCCCTGATAAACAAGGACCAATCCCACGAAAAATCGATCCGATAGCTGGACTTATTAAGCGCACAGTTGGCGTAGAGATAAGGGTGGAATAATAAGTTGAGAGTAGGCGAAATTATTCGAATTGCTGGACCAGTAGTTACTGCACGAAATATGACCGGCTCACAAATGTATGAACTTGTCAAAGTTGGGGATGCCGGTTTAATTGGCGAAATTATTAGAATCGAAGGTGACAGAGCAACAATCCAAGTCTATGAAGAGACTACTGGAATCAAACCAGGTGAAAAGGTTGAAGGAACTGGGAAGCCTCTATCGGTTGAACTTGGCCCGGGATTAATTGGGCAAACTTACGATGGCATTCAACGTCCGCTCCCAGCACTAGAAGAACTGGCAGGCTACTTCGTGCGAAGAGGTATCTCAGCTCCACCTCTCACTAGAACGAAAAAGTGGATATTCAAGCCAGCAGTTTCTCTTAACGAAAAAATCTCGGGCGGCTCAATTCTTGGTACAGTTCAGGAGACATCACTAGTCATACACCGTATTCTTGTTCCTCCACATGTTTCAGGCAAGGTAAAGTACGTAGAGAAAGAGGGCGAATACACTGTGGTTGATGAAGTTGCTGAAATAGAAACCAGTAACGGAGTAAAAAAATTATCGCTTATGCACAGTTGGCCCGTCCGTCAAGCTCGCCCATATAAACGTAAAATTCCACCTGACACTCCCCTACTCACAGGTCAGAGAATTATTGATACATTCTTCCCTATCGCCAAAGGGGGAACCGCCGCTATTCCAGGTGGCTTTGGTACTGGAAAGACGGTTATGCAACATCAACTCGCGCAATGGGCGGATGCAGACATAATTATTTACGTCGGTTGTGGGGAGCGAGGGAACGAAATGGCAGAAGTTTTAGAAAGATTTCCACAGCTTAAGGACCCACGTTCTGGTCAGCCATTAATGACTCGAACAATTCTCGTCGCTAACACGTCCAATATGCCAATTGCCGCACGGGAGGCAAGCGTTTATACTGGGATAACTCTCGGAGAATACTTTCGTGACATGGGCTATGACGTAGCTCTCATGGCTGACTCCACTAGTCGATGGGCAGAGGCTCTTCGCGAAATCTCCGGTCGATTAGAAGAAATGCCAGGAGAAGAAGGCTATCCTGCTTATCTTGCATCTCGTTTAGCAAATTTCTATGAACGTGCTGGACGCGTGGAAACTATAGGTGAGCGTGTTGGGTCAGTGTCCATTGTCGGAGCGGTTTCACCGCCTGGCGCTGACTTTTCAGAACCTGTCACCCAAAATACACTTCGTGTCATTAAGGTTTTCTGGGGGCTTGACACCAGCCTAGCACAGCGTCGGCACTTTCCCTCGATTAATTGGCTGACTAGTTACTCATTGTACTTAGATACAATGGAAGGCTGGTTTCGTGAAAATGTAAACCCTAACTGGCCTCAACTTCGAGGCGAGGCGATGTACATTTTGCAGAGAGAGGAAGAACTACGTGAGATTGTTCAACTAGTTGGTCCGGATGCCCTATCTGAAAGTCAGCGGGTATTTCTTGAAGTTGCTAGAATGATTCGTGAGGATTATCTTATGCAAAGTGCCTACCATCCAATAGATTCCTACTGCCCTACGGAGAAGGCTTATTACATGTTACTCATTATTCTCAAATTTTACCATCAAATGCGTATTCTCGTCGAACAGGGTATTCCTCTCACTCAGATTCTGGCTCTTCCTGTTAAGGAAACAATAGCCCGAATGAAAATTCAACCTGTTGAAGCCTTTGCAAAGATAGCTGAGGAAATTGGGGAAGAAGTTGACCAAGCGTTTATTAAGTTAAAGGAAGAAGCTCTTGGAGGCACCTAATCTTGGCGTCAATTTTGGCTAGCCGTCGATATTCAACCGTCCGAGAAATCACTGGCCCCCTTCTTTTTGTTGAAGCCATTTCGGGCGTTGGATACGGGGAACTTGTTGAGATTGAAACTCCAAGTGGCGAAAGGCGCCGTGGGCAAGTTCTAGAAGTTGGCGAAGGCATTGCTGTTATTCAAGTCTTCGAAGGTACACGTGGGCTTGCTACCACAGAAACTGTAGTTCGGTTTACTGATGAAACTATTAAACTCCCAGTTACCTTTGGTCTCCTTGGTCGAATTCTGGACGGAAGCGGTCAAGTTATTGATGGGGGACCACCTCTAATTCCAGAAGATTACTGGGATATTCACGGAGCCCCAATGAACCCATACAGCCGCGCACATCCAAGCGAATTCATCCAAACTGGAATCAGCGTCATCGATGGAATGAACACTCTTGTTCGTGGGCAAAAACTTCCTTTATTCTCGGGTAGTGGGTTACCTCACAATCAAGTAGCTGCCCAAATCACTAGGCAAGCCAAGGTTCTCGGCAAAGAAGAAACCTTCGCCATAATCTTCACCGCCATGGGGATTACTGCAGATGAAGCTCGGTTTTTTAAAGATGATTTTACCAAACAAGGTGCTTTAGATAGAGTCGTTATGTTCATTAATCTTGCCGAGGACCCTGCCATCGAACGTATCATAACCCCGCGTCTCGCCCTTACCACCGCAGAATACCTTGCTTATACTCAAGACTATCATGTTCTGGTTATTCTTACTGACATGACCAATTACGCCGAAGCTCTTCGTGAAATTTCAGCAGCAAGAGAAGAAGTTCCAGGTAGGCGAGGTTATCCAGGATACCTTTACACGGATCTCGCTACAATATATGAACGGGCGGGGCGTATCCACGGGAAGAAGGGATCTATCACCCAACTGCCGATTCTTACCATGCCTCACGATGACATCACACATCCTATCGCTGATCTGTCAGGCTACATCACCGAGGGTCAACTAATTGTGGACCGAGGTTTATATCGGAAGGGAATTTATCCACCAATAGACCCGTTGCCATCATTAAGTCGGCTTATGAACGAGGGAATCGGAAAAGACAATACTCGTGTAGATCACCGTGAAGTTTCTGATTGCCTATATTATGCTTTTTCTGAGGGAAAGAGTCTGCGAGACCTAGTGGCCGTAATTGGAGAGGAGGCGTTGACAGATCGAGATAAGCTCTATTTAAAGTTTGCAGACGATTTTGAGCGGCGTTTCATTAATCAAGGACTATACGAAGATCGGTCAATTGAGGAAACATTAGATTTGGGTTGGGAGCTCTTATTTGTTTTCCCAGAAACAGAATTGAAGCGGGCAGATCCAGCGACCATCAAGAAATATCTGCCAAAATATCTGGAGGCTGTAACTGGTTCAAAGTAGGTTATGAGTAGATAATAAACCATTCTTTAACTGTTTTAAGGGATCAAAGATGGCTTCCATGGTTATCGCTGGCATCCGTCCAACTCGAATGGAGTTATTAATGCTGAAAAAGCGGAGAACATTAGCACGACGGGGGCACGACCTTCTTCAAGAGAAGCGAGATGCACTTGTGATGGAATTTTTCAGCTTTATCCACGAAATTGCACCGCTTCGAGCCAAAGCATATAAAGCGCTTGGTGAGGGTTACGCAGCCTGTGTCGATGCCCAAATGATGATAGGTTCTCGGAAACTAGAAGAGATTTCTTTAGGTGTCTCAGACCGTTACGACTTGGATGTTAAAATGAGGAATGTTATCGGAGTTACGATTCCTCTTTTCAAACTAGTTGAAAAAGCGGAGTTAAAAGGTACCATTCAATACGACCTATTAGACACTTCCTCAAGGCTTGACGAAGCTGTTGAGAAGCTCCATATGGCGCTTGAAGCTGTAATAAGTTTAGCTGAAGTTGAGGCCGCTATAAGAAGGCTCGCTGAAGCTATAATTGTGACAAAACGGAGAGTCAACGCTTTAGAATATCGAATTATCCCCGTGCTAGATAACACTGTGAATTACATTGAGATGCACCTTGAAGAGCGTGAACGCGAGGACTTCTTTAGGTTAAAGCGGATTAAAACCTTACATGAAGTTAAAGCAGCGCGAAACAGAGTTTTCAGCAATTAGTTTGAATTTACTGAATCTACTCGTTAACATCTATCCGATTGTGAAGGCGATTTTTATGGACTATTTTTTTGACTGCAAGAGGAGAATAGCCCGCGCTAAGTTGCTTTCGGTTTCTTCGAGCGCTTTTCGTGCTTCCTCTAAAGTTTTTCCAGTCTGGCTAGCGACAAGTTGGGCATCTTCGTCTGAAATGGCAGTTTTTCTCTCTACGGTGATAGCTTTCTCAGCAACAGTTTGTCCAGTTATTTGAAAGATCTTTTGACCTTGAACATCAAAAACTGTAACGCCTGGATTTTCAATGGTAATCTCTTTCTCGCCTGTTTTTATAATTACCTGCTGGACATTGGGCACATCTTCGAGATGCACCCCCATTTGCTTCATCATTCGATCTTGGAGGCGTTTTGCTTCTCGCTGGCTGATGCGTCGCATCTTTAATCCTCCATAATACTTTTTCTTACTTTTACGGCAACGCCTCTCTTAAACGCTAGCATCTCTAAGCCGGTTAACAAAGCTCTTCCAACCGCAAGCACTTTTCCCTCTTCATTCGTGACAATAACTTCCTCGTTAGGGCGGATCTCTACATCCGCTTCCTTTACATGCTTTGCAAAAACGCTTCCACCAGCAGCGATTACGTCTGTTACATCATCTTGGACAATTACCCTAAGCCTTGGGCGCTCAAAAGCCGTCAATAATCTTCTTGCTCCAGTCAATGTCAATGCGAGCAATCCATCTGTCGGCCGCAATGTTGCCAACATTTTTTCGTTGAGGTAAATATGTCTAATTCGGCCTGTTGTTTTAGAGTGGGTGAACATGACATCTTGTGGAAATAGGGCAAATCCTGCGCCCCTTCCGAACTGATAATCTGCTAAAGCTCTGACCTTTTGGATGTCAGCCATTTTTCCCTCCGCGTTCAAGCTCATTAATCCCACTTCGACAACTATAAAGAAAGCCAAGGGTATAAAATCAAACTGAACACTAGGGGGTATTAATGGTTGGTCTCTTGTGAGGTATGCGGAAAACCCATTAAAGGTACCCCCAATCGGGCTGTCATTTCCGGAGCCAAGCTTCTAGTTTGTAATGAATGCGTTAAACTTGGATCAGCCACTTGGGAAGCTAAACCTGAAGTTGCAATTAGTTCAAAAGTCGCTTTAGCGCCAACAAGAAAGTCCCAGCTCATCAATAGGAGAGTGAGAAGGATTATGCTCCCGGAAATCGAGGTAGTTGAGAATTATCCGACGCTGATTCGGAAAGCCAGGGAAAAACAAAAGTTAGGCCACGCAGAATTAGGTAAGCGAATTGGAGAAAAAATATCCGTTATTCAAAAACTTGAAACTGGTCGGTTGGTTCCAGATCAGATGCTTGCAAAGAAACTTGAGCATGCCCTAAGGATTAAACTTCTCGCCCCACTCGCGGAACCACAAGTTAAACTCGCGCCTCAGCCTCGAAATCTTACTTTGGGAGACGTAGTGGAAATACGGAAGAAAGAACCGGGCGTGAAATCTGTTTCATGATCTCCACCGTAATTGTTCAAAGACGTCTTCCACACGAATCCTCAAACTTAAACGAACTTAAAGGACTAGCAGAGTCTGCTGATTACGTCGTTGTTTACGCGCTCGAACAAGTTCGTGAGCCGGATGCGACATATCAAATTGGAAAAGGAAAGGCAGAAGAAATTGCTAAAATAGTCAAGGAACTTGGGGCAGAGAAAATAATTTTTAACAATGATTTGAAACCTGTCCAGGCCTACAATCTAGCAAAACTCACTGGAGTTGAAACAATTGATCGCTTTCAACTCATTCTCGAAATTTTTGCCAAGCGCGCTCATACTAAAGAAGCTCAATTGCAGATCCAACTAGCAAAATTGCGGTACGAACTTGCCCGTGCAAGAGAAAAGGTAAGACTTGCAAGAATCGGAGAACAGCCTGGCTTTCATGGATTAGGAAAATATGAAGTTGACGTATATTATGAGATGATTCATCGACAGATGGACCGGATAAAAAACGAACTTAAAAGAATCCGTAAGAAGCGAGGACTGCGTCGAAATCGCCGGCTTGAACTTGGCTTTTCTCTTGTAGCCCTTGCTGGTTATACAAATGCTGGAAAAAGCACTGTGTTTAATGCACTTACTCGCGAAGCGGTTCCAGTGGGGGAAGGCCTTTTCACAACTTTATCGACGACTACGCGAGCAGTAAATTTCAATGGAAAGAAGGCTCTATTGACAGACACCGTTGGCTTCATAGATCGGCTCCCTATAGCCTTGATTGAAGCATTCCGTACTACACTAGAGGACACTATTTTCTCTGATGCAATTATCCTTGTTGTTGATGCTAGTGAATCGATACCGGAGATTCAAAGGAAACTTTCTTGTAGTTTAAATACAATTCAAGAAATCGGCGCTGGCGGTATTCCGATTATTACTGGAGTAAACAAGGTGGATTTAATATCTCCTAGCGAGCTTGAGCGAAGGTTGGAGTTTTTGCGAGGTTTTGCTCCTAACCCGGTGGTTATATCTGCGCTTTATAGAAAAAACTTTGATCAGCTTTGTCAAGAGATTGCACGAAACCTCAAGAACTACGTCAAAACTTCTTTTACTATCCCAATTAATCAAAATACGATGTCGTTCCTATCTTGGTTGCACGGACGAGTTAACAATCTTAAAGTTAACTACGAAAGCAATCGCATGGTGATTCAAATAGAAGCTTTGCCACAGTTTATTGGCTCAATTCAAGGGCAAGTTGGACGGCTCGACGGTAGTTTCATTACCTAACAAAGTGATGGACTTGCCTAAGATTGTTGTTCTTCGAATAGGTCATAGAATACCACGTGATGCAAGAATTACAACCCATGTTTGTCTCACTGCGAGAGCCTTTGGCGCAGACGGGATCGTAGTTAGTGATGTTGTAGACGACAAGTTGAGACAGACCATGGAGGGCGTGGTCAACCAGTTTGGAGGAGCTTTTTATATGAAGATGGGTATGCCATGGAAGAAAGTTATAACTGATTGGTTAGCCCAAGGAGGAGAGGTTGTCCATCTTACAGTATACGGACTCCCTTTACCTGAGGTAATTGAACAATTGCGAGCGTCACCACGGGATAAGTTGGTTGTAGTAGGCGGTCCAAAAGTTCCTGGCGAAATTTATGAAATGGCCACGCACAATGTTTCAATTACTAAGCAACCTCACTCTGAAGTAGCTAGCCTTGGCGTATTCTTAGATTGGTATTTCCAAGGAAAAGAGTTTTACAAGGAGTTTAAGGGCGCTAAACTAAAGATCAGCTCTTCCAAGAGTGGAAAGAAGGTTTTTAGAGTTGAAAGTAGACATTTGTAAAGTATCGGTAGCTAGGTTTCTAGGAGATCAAACAGTACTTTGTCCGTGTTTGTCAACGAGGAAATGCTCATCAAAGTTGCAAACGTGCTTGGCGGTGAAGAAGCAGTTAACCTCATTAATGTTCTGAAGAAGCTTGATAAGGCTACCGACGATGAGCTTTCAGCAAAGACTGGTGTACGCTTAAATGTAGTTAGGAAAATTCTTTATCGGCTTTACGACTTTTCTCTCGTTACTTGTGAGCGGCTTCGCGATGAGAAAACAGGTTGGTTCATCTTCTACTGGAAGCTCCAGCCGGATCAGGTTGAAGGTTTTATCCAAAATCAAAAAAGAAAAGTACTCGAGAAACTTCAAGCCCGTCTTGCATATGAAGAAAATCATGATTTCTACTCTTGTTTTACATCTACCTGTGGGCGGCTTACATTCGAGGAAGCTCTTGAATTAGTTTTCCGATGTCCTAAATGCGGGAAGCCTCTTCAGCATTTTGACAATAGTAAGATCATTGCTGTCTTAAAAAATAAGGTCGAAACACTCCAAAAGGAACTCGGCGAATGACTAACATAAAATCTCAGTCTTCAGAGGCGATCGGGGTTGATCAAACTTCCATCGAGGCGGGAAGCGCTAAAGCTTCTGAAAGAGGCTGGTTGCCAGCCTAATGTGGTGGAGCACTGCAAAATCGTTACTCAAGTTGCGATGGAAATTGCGACGGCATGTCAACTAAAGGGAATAAAAGTCAATCGTAATCTTGTCGAGATAGGTGCGATTCTTCACGACATAGGCCGGTCAAAAACACATCGCATTAATCATGCTGTTGTCGGAGTGGATATCGCGCGGGCTTTTGGGCTGTCAGTGTCAGTGTTGCGAATAATTGAAAGACATATCGGTGCCGGCATAACTCAGAGTGAAGCAAAGGCCTTAGGGCTTCCTCCCAAGGATTACAGTCCACAAACTCCCGAGGAAAAAATAGTTGCCTACGCCGATAAGTTAGTGGAAGGTAATCGCAGAGTACATATTGCAACAGTAATCTATCGCTTATCAAAAGAGTTAGGTTCTAAGCATCCAGCTGTAAGGAGACTTACCAAGCTTCACAACGAGTTTGCTTCATTACTTGGAGACATTTAAAAATGGTTATGGTAATTATCCTGGAGAAAGCATATGGTTCGTATGAGAAGGCCGCTATTTATAGCCTCCAACACGTTTTAACCTATATGCGTGGCAATCTTAATGCCAAATTCAAAGTTATGGGCTTAACCGAACGACATTGGATCCAACTCGATGTTTCTGGTGAAGATAAAGACGTGTTCACTCAATTACTAGACCGAGAATTTGGGCTTGCTCCTATTTCAATAACCAACATATCTTTGGCTTCCACCCTTCGTGGCAAAATTATTGTCTCAGGAAAAGTAGGGTACGGTCTATATATCGACATCGGCATCAGTGAACCATCATTTTTTGACGCACTATTCCCTCTTTACAAGATGAGAAGCCAACTAGTACATGGTCAAACTCTCTCTAATCGCCAAATAATCAACCTCTACTCTCTCTACGACTACCTTCCACTAACGGTGAGAATTGTCGGCATCAATTCAATTACGAATAAAATTGAAGTCGAACTCTCAACACGTCAAGTGGATACTTTCAAAACTTGGATTAGCTCAAAACTTGACCGAGTAATTGTAGTGGGTGTTACGAAACGATACCTTAAAAACGCCATTACTCAGACGAACCATCAACGAGACGTAGTTCAAATTGAGAATCTCGGCCTATTAGAGCATGCCATCGTGTGTAAGCTTGGAACCGAAGCTCCAGGGCTAATTTCTGAATTGGGTCCTAAACTTTCTGAGGCACGCCTCTATGCCTTCCGTCCAGAGAAGGTAAGTCATTTCCTTCAAATAGATTAAAATTAAATCGTTAGTGGGCCGGGTGGGACTTGAACCCACGACCGCCACCTTTCCTAGTTGAACACGTAAGGGTGGCATCCAAACCAAGCTAGACGACCGGCCCTTTAATGAAAGGCTATAATACCACTAAAAAATGTTTTTAAATCATCCTTTTCTTGAAAAATCTTTAAAATGAAGATCGTTCGAATACTATTGCTATAATTATGTAAAAAATCTACTTTTAAATTGCATTTTTTTAGTTAGAAACGTTAAAAACTATCGTTGGTATTATTTGCGTTCACGGGAGGATATTTGATGACAACAAGTTACGTAAAGCCATCAGCAGCCAAGGCTATAGTCCTAATCGCCGTTACCTCTGCTGTTACAGGCTTAAGCTTCTTGGTTACAGCCCCAATTCCTTTAATACCAGGCGCAATTCACTGGCGTGTCTTTGCTTTCGTTCCATGCGTCTTTGGCATCCTCTTTGGTCCAGTTGTTGGTTTCTGTGCGGGGGCTATCGGCAACACTATATGGGCATTACTTGGAGGATACTTCAATCCAGCTACACCAATTTTCGATTTCATTGGCGTAGGACTCACAGGCCTAATTCCAGGTCTTTTTGCGAGGCCTAGTGACTCTAACTTAACAAAAGGGTTAGTGAAAATCGCAGCGGTGTCTCTCATTTCAGGATTGATCATGGTACCGATAGTGGCGGTTGGATTCGACTGGGTTGGTGTTGCTCCCTTCGTTCCTGCAGTTGTCCTTTTGGTACTAAGTGATATTCCACCAATACTCATTGGCACTCCGATAGTTGTTAGGGCTATCATACCCAAACTGATGGCGAGGGGTATGTTGAAGGAGCGCCTCTAATTCCCTTTTTTTTGAGAGGCCTAAGTAGCGATGAAGATAAAGGTAGAACACCTATACTACACCTATCCATATTCGCAGAACCCAGCCCTTTCTGATATAAACTTCGAAGTGAAAGAGAAGGAATTTATTCTAATTACTGGTCCAAGTGGCTCTGGGAAATCGACATTAGCACTTAGTCTAGCCGGTGTCATACCCCATATTTTAAAGGGAGGCATAATGGAAGGTCGAGTCCTCGTTGATGGTGTTGACAGTCGTTTAATGAGGCTTTCTGAAGTTGCAAGAAAAATTGGGATGGTCTTTCAAGATCCTGAATGTCAGTTCTTTGGATTATCTGTAGAAGAGGAAGTGGCTTTTGGATTAGAAAATTTACGTATTCCAAGAGAGCTAATGGAAAAGAAAGTAAACGAATCATTAGTTCTCTCAGGGCTTCTAAAGTTTAGAAAGAAAGAACCTTCTTCACTTTCTGGCGGCCAGAAACAAAGACTAGCAATAATATCAGTACTAGCTATGGAACCCTCTGTTATAATCCTTGACGAGCCAACTTCAAATTTGGATCCGTATGGGGCTTCGCTTGTTTCAGATACATTACAAAAGCTCCAACAGACTGGAAAGACGATTATTTTAATCGAGAGAAAAGCAGCCCATGTAATGCCTCTAGCTAGTCGAATAATAGCTTTACAAGAAGGCAAGATTGTCGTTGACGCGGCACCTCGTAAATTTTTTGCCGATGAAGCACTTCTCAGAAATCTTCAAGTGTACTCTCCTCAAGTAGTTCGAGTCGCCCACAAGCTTCAGGAACTTGGCTTCAAATTCAATGAATTCCCACTAACTGTCGAAGAATTTTGTGAGCTTTTAAAAAAGTGAGGAAGTGGACGCTATGCAACCGATAATTATCGTTAGAGACTTATGGTTTGCATATGAAAAAGCTGATTATATATTGAAAGGCGTGAGCTTTAGCATCACTTCTGGCGAATTAATCGCTATCATAGGTCACAACGGTTCAGGTAAAACAACATTGGTGAAGCATTTTAATGGGCTTCTAAAACCGACTAAAGGCTCTGTATTCATAAACGGTATCGATACAAAACAAGCTACAGTAGCAGAGTTAGCACGCAATGTCGGTTATGTATTCCAAAATCCTAATCACCAAATTTTTGCGGATACCGTCTACGAAGAGGTGGCGTTTGGTCCGCGAAACTTGGGTTATGACGAAGAAAGGATACACGAACTGGTTGAGTCATCTCTACAAGCAACTGGGCTTGATGGAACTGAGAATACCCCTCCCTTCGCCTTGAGCATGGGTGCTAGGGAGCGATTGGCAATTGCGTCAATTATAGCTATGGATCCCAAAGTGTTGGTATTTGACGAGCCTACAACTGGGCAAGACCATAAGACATGCCTAGAAGTCATGGAAATCATTAGAAAATGTAGTAGAGAAGGCAAAACGATCGTTCTTATCTCGCATGATATGGAATTAGTGGCTGAATGGGTTAATCGCGTGATAGTAATGGCTGATGGAGTAATTTTGCTAGATGGAAGCACTCGAGAAGCCTTCTCAAAACAAGAGGTTTTGAAGAGCGCAAAATTAAAGCCTCCCCAAGTTATCCAAGCTGCTTGGAAACTTGGTCTCCAAGACATTCCTTTAACAGTTGACGAGTTAGTAACAATTATTTCTCGGGATCTACCATGAAGTTTGCTAAGTACATTGAAAGAGATTCAATTGTTCATAGACTTGATCCAAGAAGTAAGATTGCTCTATGTTTAGCGATTATTGGAGCAGCTTTCTCTTTTACGTATCCACTTTTCATGATGGGCCTCTTTATTTTCGTGTTAATACTGAGTTTCGTCGCCAAGATCTGGCGGGAATTTATGTCTCAAACTAAACTTTTGTTCTCAGTCGTCATTATGGCCTTTGTCTTGTGGTCTCTATTTTATCGCTGGTCTCTCTTCGCCGCAGTAACTTCTTCTCGGGTTATTCTGCAGCTTGGTCCAATATCTTTAGATGAACTAGGTCTTCTTTACGGAGTTACAATGCCCTTTAGAGTGCTTGTGCTCATAGGGGCGCCCTTGCTCATCTTTATGACAACTACATTTAGTGATCTGTCGACAGCTCTCTTTCAGCTCCGCGTACCATATAAGGTGGCTTTCACACTTGGGCTTTCCGTGCGATTTGTTCCCACAATTTCTGAAGAGATGGAGATCATTAGACAAGCTCAGATGGCAAGAGGATTAGAACTTGAAAGAGGTGGAATAGTGAAAAAGGCTCGAGCATATGTACCTATTTTTGTGCCATTAATCGTTCGGTTATTAGAGTTAGCTGATCGAATGAGTTCAGCGATGGAGGTTCGGGCTTTCGGAGCGTATCCAAGGCGTACATTCTATAAAGTGCTGTCGATGGGCAGAATAGATTACGTTATTGTAGTGTCTTCGTTTATCTTCCTTCTCTTATGTGTATGGCTTAGGCTTCAAGGTATAGGTACAATAGGGGGATAAGAAGTTGGATCTCTTAAAAGAATTAAAAGAAAATTTGCTGAACGCAATTATATTGCGGTTTCCTGCTCCAGAGGGAGGATTTTATAATTATATCGTTAACTTTCTAACAGAGGGCTTACCAGAAATTCCTCCAACTGTGCTATGGGGCTGTGCCGCCGAACTGGCTCGAATTGCAGACTTGAATAATGTTAATAAACTTGTGACACCGGAAGCTATGGGAATCCACATCACAACTGCTCTGTCACTTGTAACTGGAATACCGATGAACGTTATAAGAAGACGTAAATACGGTTTGCCTGGGGAGATTGAGATCGTTAAACGTACTGGCTATGCAGAGTCTAAAATGTATGCTAATGGTCTTAAGCCTGGAGACCGAGTGGTTCTGGTAGATTCCATAATTTCAACTGGTGGCACTTACGCAGCTATTATCCAAGCTTTGGAAAAGCATGGGGTAACTATCCATGATGTTGTTGCTGTCATCGAGAAACCTGACTACAATGGCGTAAGTTACGTCGAAAAGGAAACCAAACACAGAGTAAAAACACTGGTGAAAGTTGTCATAAAAGACGGTAAGCCTGCTTTAATCGATTGATCTGCATCCTAAACGTTTTTCTTTTTAGGCATTTCCATAATGCGCGCGCGGCTCTTCCTCAATTCTGTTCGAAGAAACATCACAGCAAGAACATGACTGCACATTCGTTTAGTTTGAAACCCAGGGCAATTACAAGAGAAGCGTCCCTCAAAATCTACAGAGACGTTATACGTCCCATGATCTCCAACTACATTATAAACGTCCTCACCAATCTCTGTAATTCTGCGTTGCCTAAGAAGCCGCCGAGCTTTTGTTGTCAACGTGTCAACGGGCATATTCAATCGCTCACAACAAAAGAAACATGTTTTTCTTTTAGACGTTTTCCTTATGCTCTTTAACTTTGTTAGAGTAATGTCATTTTTCATTGAGTAACAAAATTTGAGACAGAGTTTGTTATGTGGATTGGCGCCGGGTGGGGGATTTGAACCCCCGCGTCCCAAAAAAGGGACACAGGCTACCTGCCCTACACGTTAGCAGGCTTAGGTTAATCGTCGTCTGCCCCTTTGGCAGGTTAATCTTCTACCAGGCTCCCCACCTGGTCTAGCTGTGAACCAAGTTCTAGGGCAACCCGGCTTCGGCTATCATCTCAAGGATTTTAGCTCTATATAATGTTTTATTGAAGTGCAAAAGAAAGGTCCTTGGAACAACGCGGACAGAGCCACATACAGCGATTTTTTTAACTATCATGGCTGAGCATGTGGTAATGCTTATACTTTCGTTTCTTATTTTACGAATTTGGACGGCGGGTCTAGGTGGGAGGCTCGGCCTCTCCTGCACCGCAAATGGTCGATAAGGCGGACTGAAGGCCGGGGAGAGGCGCTTACGACCTGATTGGCACTTAACCTGCCTGTCAATGATTGTTCGTCCTCTGGGGCCGGCGGGGGTGTAGTTCCTTCTGTAGGGAAGGAATTAACATCCTAATCTGCTGAACGTGACTAGGCTCGGGAGAGAGCAATCCTAAGGCAGAACGTTTGGCGCTCAGAGGGGCACGGACAAGAGTACGGGGCTAGGGGTCGATCAGGTGTCGGGGTGTCAATCTCCGGTGACCCGTCGTCCGCTAGAACTTCAGAAGACCCAGTTTTCTTATTGTTTCACATGGTTTACAAATACTTCCAGTTGTTGGTTCGCCGCAAACCTGGCACTCTTGTAGTTCAACTGGCGCAAAGGCTTTTTTAAGGGCTGGTCTAATTTTCTCTGCTGTCCGTATTATAGTGAACTTTATTCCAGAATGACGCGTTTCCAAGCGATTCAGTATATGGCGTATCTCATGCCTAAGAGCCGTTCCGACATATGGACAAGGAGTACTTTGGAACTTGATTCTTGATAGATATGCGTATAACGCCACCTCATTCTCAGGAATTTCGCATATCGGTTTAACGCGAGGTATGAATTTTAACGAGGGAGCCCCTTGAAGAATTGGCTCTACTCTGGCAATTCGAGCAACGTCACCATGGATAATGTTGAGAAGTATAGTTTGTGCTTCATCGTCAAGGTTGTGAGCGGTAGCGAGTTTGTCCGCTTCGGCTTCTCTGCTTGCGATGTTAAGTGCC